>Ga0315322_10000108_pt1 | contig 51355 bp, 38 predicted proteins | sample M110021515metaG_FD_203461 | JGI IMG/M metagenome (GOLD analysis project Ga0315322, IMG submission 203461) | Ammonia-oxidizing marine archaeal communities from Monterey Bay, California, United States - M1 100m 21515 | ecosystem: Environmental > Aquatic > Marine > Intertidal zone | place: USA... | reverse complement strand
TGCGATCTCGAAGGCAACGGCCGAAGAGTCAACGGCGTGGAATCCCCCGTCAGTAAGAGTAACCTTAAAATCCAAGCAGGGGTAGCCAGCCAGGACACCCTTTTCAAGAGAGCGTTTGAAGCCCTTTTCAACGGAAGACCAATATTCTTTGGGAACATTACCACCAACCACAGTCGACTCGAACTGGAAGCCCTCTCCAGGCTCGAGAGGAGTCAGGGTGTAGTCGATTTTAGCAAATTGACCGGAACCACCCGACTGCTTTTTGTGGGTATAGCTATCTGAGGTCTCCTTGGTGATCGTTTCGCGATATGCGACCTGCGGAGCACCAACGTCAACCTCAACTTTGTGAGTTCGCTTAAGGATATCCACCTTAATATCGAGGTGAAGCTCACCCATTCCCTTAAGAATAGTCTCACCGGAATCAAGATCCGTCTCAACTCGGAAGGAAGGGTCCTCCTGAATCATTTTTCCAAGCGCAATGCCGAGTTTCTCGGCGTTGGCTTTATCCTTGGGAGCCACAGCAAGCGAAATCACGGGATCCGGGAACACCATTGGCTCAAGGGTGGCGGGCTTGTCCTTGGAAGAAAGAGTGTGTCCAGTCTGGACATTCTTAAGACCCACAAGAGCAATGATGTCACCCGCTTGGGCGCTATCGAGCTCGGTCCGGTCGTCAGCGTGCATCTCGACGAGACGGCCCACTCGCTCAGTTTTACCAGTGAAAGTATTTAGAATCGTATCACCTTTTTTCATCGTTCCCGAATAAATCCGGGTAAAGGTCAATGCACCAAACTGATCATCCATGATTTTAAAAGCAAGTGCGCGAAGTGGCCCATTTGCATCAACAGTAGCAAACTCACCGGTCAATTCACCGTCGTCGTCAAACTCAGGCTCAGGCTCGACCTCAAGTGGAGATGGGAGGTAGTCGACAACGGCATTAAGCACGTTTTGGACACCTTTATTTTTAAAGGCTGAACCACAGAAGGCCGGAAAGAAATCAAGAGCGATCGTTCCTTTTCGGATGCACTTCTTGATCGTGGCAACGTCAGGAATATTTCCTTCAAGATAAGCTTCCATCACTTCATCATCCTGCTCCACGGCAGTCTCGATCAACTCTTCGTGATACTGGTTACACTTATCGACGAGGTCCTCGGGAACGTCCTGGATTTCAAAGTTCTCAGGAAGACCGGATTCGTCCCAAACGTAGGCCTTCTTCTCAAGGACATCCACAACTCCCACGAAGGAATCCTCAAAACCGATTGGAATCGTCATCACAAGTGGCGTTGCTCCAAGAACATCCTTTGTCTGCTGGATAACGCGGTAAAAATCAGCGCCAATTCGGTCGAGCTTGTTGACGAAAATAATCCGAGCGACTTCGGAGTCATTGGCGTAGCGCCAGTTGGTCTCAGACTGAGGCTCAACACCACCTGACCCACAGAAAACACCAACACCTCCGTCGAGAACTTTAAGAGAACGGTAAACCTCAATCGTGAAGTCAACGTGCCCTGGAGTATCGATAATGTTCATCCGGTGATCGTCCCAAAAACATGTAGTCGCAGCCGACTGAATGGTAATTCCACGCTCAGCTTCCTGCTCCATAAAATCGGTTGTCGACTCACCATCGTGGACCTCACCCGTTTTGTGGATTTTTCCGGTGAGCTTGAGGATGCGCTCGGTGGTCGTAGTTTTGCCTGCATCAACGTGTGCGAAGATGCCAATGTTACGGTATTTAGTGAGGTCTGTCATGGTAACTTGTCTCGTGAAGGAGCGCGTCATAATCATCACCCCACCCTTTTGTCGAGTCTGGACCGAGACTTTTTGAGCTTTAGATAACCTCTATTCCCACCTTTCCAAAAAATAGCATCAACTCCCCCGAACTTAAATATTTGGAAAATACCCGCCAGAACTAACTAAAATTCGACGCCCTAGTAACCTTTGCTTTTTCCTCCCCTCCTACACGCTCAGTTTTTCAGCCATTTTTTATTCTAGGTATCTCCGCCCAAAATTTCTCAAAAGATTAAATCTTCCCGCTTTTTCGTCACCCCTCTTGCGTCCAATTTTGACCACTTGGCCTTGCCGTTCATTAAGCTACAACTCCAAAATCCCCCATTCCGAAGGTCAATTCTTAGTATCTTGAACCGATTCTTCGTTTACAAATCTCGGTTTCCTGACATTCAGGCCCCCGACAGATCAACTTTTTCCCTAACAAATGAGCACGAATTATTTCAACACTCTCCCACTTCGTCGCCAGCTGGACGAGCTTGGCACTTGCCGTTTCATGGACGCATCTGAGTTCGCCAACGGCGTAAATGCAGCCAAAGGACTTAAGATCGTAATCGTAGGTTGTGGCGCCCAGGGCCTCAACCAGGGCCTCAATATGCGCGATTCCGGCCTCGACGTATCTTACACCCTCCGCCCCGCTGCGATTGAAGAAAAGCGCCAGTCCTACCTCAACGCGACCGAAAATGGTTTCGCCGTTGGCACCTACGGGGAAATGCTTCCGACCGCTGACATCGTGATGAACCTCGCTCCCGACAAACAACACACCAAGGTAGTCGAAACAGTCATCCCGCATATGAAGGAAGGCGCAACTTTTTCTTATGCTCACGGATTCAACATCGTCGAAGAAGGGACCCAGATCCGCAAGGACCTCACTGTGATTATGGTCGCTCCAAAATCTCCCGGCTCTGAGGTGCGCGAGGAGTATAAACGCGGCTTCGGGGTTCCCACCCTGATCGCCTGCCACGTTGAAAACGATCCTTCAGGGGAAGGCATCGAACTCGCCAAAGCTCTTGCCGTTGCCCAAGGTGGCGATAAGGCAGGAGTCCTTGAATCATCCTTCGTCGCCGAGGTCAAATCCGACCTCATGGGCGAGCAAACCATTCTTTGCGGCCTCCTCCAAGCCGGCTCCATTCTCTGCTTTGAGAAAATGAAGGCCGATGGCATCGACCCTAAGTGGGCCGTCAAGTTCATCCAGAACGGCTGGGAAGTCACCACCGAGGCCCTCAAGCACGGCGGCATCACCAACATGATGGATCGCCTTTCTAACCCAGCCAAGATCGAAGCCTTCAAGCTGTCCGAGCAGCTCAAGGACATCATGCGCGATCTATTCTATAAGCACATGGACGACATCATCTCCGGTGAGTTCTCAAGCACCATGATGGCCGATTGGGCGAACGATGACGTCAACCTCCTCGGCTGGCGCAAGGACACCGGCGAAACCGAATTCGAGCAAACTGAAGGTGAAGGAGAAATCTCCGAGCAAGAATACTTCGACAAAGGCATCCTCATGGTTGCCATGGTTCGTGCTGGCGTCGAACTGGCCTTCGAAGCCATGGTCGAAGCCGGCATCGAACCTGAGTCCGCATACTATGAGTCCCTTCACGAAACCCCCCTCATTGCCAACACCATCGCTCGTAAAAAGCTGTACGAAATGAATCGCGTCATTTCCGACACCGCCGAGTATGGCTGCTACCTCTTCAGCCACGCCGCTGTCCCTCTTCTGCAGGACTTTATGTCAAAAGTTGACACCAGCGTTATAGGCAAAGGCCTAAACCCCACCGATCAAAGTGTCGACAACCAAACCCTCGTTCAAGTCAACGCCATCATCCGCGACCACGAAGTCGAGGAAATCGGCATCTACCTCCGCGAAGCCATGGGCGCCATGAAGCCCATCACCGCCTAGTCCCAGTCGTGCGTGCAACCCCGCTTGCAAACCCTCTTCAAAAGCCCGAAACCTCACCCGAGGCTCGGGCTTTTTGATACCCACTTACTGAGCCCTTCGCTCGGATACATCCGGTCTATTGGCACTCTCACCGGAACCTCCCTCTCCAAAATCACCACGTAAGTTTCTACCCTAAAAAGCAAATACTTCCTCCGCTGGTCCTTCTCCATCGTCCTCACTTCTCATCCCTTTGCAGGATACCCATTTAGGATTCTTGTAAACTTCACCGGATCCACTTTGGATTGCCCCAGCAACAAGGAACCAACAATCCTTCTTCCACTGAAATGACGTGATATCCCGTCATCCCACTACCAAGAATACAGATCACCGGAAGTAAAACAGAAACCTCTCCTTCCCTTTTGTAAAATGTCCCTCACTTCTGAAAAAACGACCGCGATAATTCTCGAGAGTTTTGTGACCGCCCCACTCCTAATCTCGGATCTCCCGGAAGCTCTCCGTTTTCAACCCTCTACACTCTCTCTTCCCGCGCGTCCAACTCCCCTAAACTTCTCTCAAAAACTCGGTCACCTTTACGAAGACGCTCTAACCATCCTCCTCACTAACTCACAAAAATTCCACCTCCTCGAACGAAATCTCCAAATGCAAAAAGACATTCACACCACCGTCGGAGAACTCGACTTTCTTCTCCGGGATCTCAACACCAACCAACTCATCCACCTCGAGCTCGCCACCAAATTCTACCTCGCCGTTGGAAGCGATCTTCCCGGCCCCGATGCCCGCGACACCTACTTCAAAAAACTGACCCACCTCCGCGAACACCAACTCCAACTTCCACGTAATTTTCAAGCCCACCTTCCAGCCGACTACCGCAACGAAAACATCATCACCCAACAACTCATTTACGGCTGCCTCTTCGATCACATTGAAGCTCCCGAACCATCTACTCCCGAATTCCTGAACCCGAAATGCCGCCGCGGAAAATGGCTTCACCTCACTGATCTTCCGATACACTTCCCAGCCGATCAAGAATTCCAAATCATCCCGAAACCCCTCTGGCCCGTCCCCTTGGAACTCCTCACCAAAGCCACTTTGGAATCCTGGGAGCCGCCTCACACACTCGAACGTTGCACCATGGTCAGAGTCCCAAGCGATCTAAATCCCTACTTCATCACTCCCGCTAAATATCCCGACTAAGACGGCACTTTGTAAATCAGACGAAGAGCATCCAACCTAAGACGAGCACCTCCCAGCGCCGACTTAAGAGCCCCACGTCGGCTCTCAATCTGCAACAATTCTTCATCTCCAATCAGTGGGTTTACTTGAGCCAAATCCTCTAAACGCTCTTTCTCTTCATCGAGAGAAATCTGCATCGCCTCTAGCGACTTCTTCACAATCGTAACCCGACGCTGACCCGCCAATGAATTAAGCGCTTTTAAAATCCCAGGGATCATCTCACCTCGGATCTTAGGCTGCTCCAGAAGTTTCCGATGATTTCCACGCCGAAGTACGGCTTTCATCAGAGAAGCATCGGAACTCAGATCTTTCCCTTGGTAGTCAATCACCACCCGCACCGGCACTGCTGGAAGATAGTGATCAGTTTGCAACGAGGCCGGAGCCACGCATTCCACAATGTAATAGGCTTCTAAAATCACCGAAGAAGTTCCCGGTGCCTCCCAAACTCCAAAGGTGCTATTTCCCGCTTCACCCGACAGCAACAGATCAATCGAATTCCGCACCATGGGATGATCCGCCGTCATGAGACCAATCTCCTCACGCACCAGAGCACGCTCCCGATCAAAGGTCACTGCCATTCCGTCCTCAGCTAAATCAGGGAAGGCATCCGTGATCACGTTGCCCTGCTTGAGCAAATAGTCACGCGCATCCAGCTCCTCTACTTCCAGCCCGAAGTGGTCGAAGAGCCGCAAAATCCAATCCTCAAACTCCCGATCACCGTCCCATCCATCAATTTGCTCCAAGACCTCTTCAATCTCACCACTGCCCTTCGATGTCAGCGCCAGAAGCCGATCCGGACCTCTTTCCATCTGAGCCTCGGTCTCCGCCCGCAATTTTTTCGACTCCTTGATGAACTTCGGCAAAGTATCCGCCTTGATTTTCTGCAACCTCTTCACCAAAAGCTGAGCTCCTTGGAGATTCTTCTCGAAAGCATTTAGCCCTTCCTGATACCAGCGAGCATATCGCTCCCCCGCATCCCCTTTCACATATGGGACATAAATATTGATTGTTTCAGTCTGGCCAATGCGATCGAGCCGCCCAATCCGCTGCTCTAGCAATTCCGGATTCTCCGGCAGATCAAAGAGCACCAAGTGGTGGGCAAACTGGAAGTTGCGCCCTTCACTTCCAATCTCAGAACAAACCAACAAATTAGCACCGTTTTCCTCCGAAAAATAAGCCGCATTTCGGTCCCGCTGAAGCAAAGTCAATTCTTCATGAAACTGGGCAATCTTCATATTAACTCTATCCAAAAGTGCCTCCATCAGATCTTCCACCAGGTCCAAACTCTTCCCGATTAGAAGAACTTTATCCGAGGAATGCTCCTCCAAAAAACCAACCAACCAATCTACCTTGGCAACAAATACATCTCCCCCCTCCAATGCCACTAAATGCGCTTTCCGCTCCGGAAATCCACTCAACTGCTTTCGGGTATTGCGAAACATCACCCGCCCGGTTCCGAATGAGTCGAGTAAATCTCGTATCACTTTCGCCCTCGTTCCCTCTCCATCCAAATTCGCAAGCCCCTCTGTAATTCGCGGCGAGCGCTCCGCAAACAGCTTCACATCCGGCTCACCACCTTCCTGAATCAAATCAATGGCATCTGCCACCACCTCATAATAATCAGACTCCTCCAAAAACGCCTCGAGGTTATTATAGCGATGCGAATCCAACAGTTGCAGTCGCGCAAAATGTCCTTCCGCACCAAGTTGCTGTGGCGTCGCGGTCAGCAACAACACAGACGCCGTCTCTAATGCCAAAACCTCCACTAGGTTATAGCCATCACTTGATTCCTCAGGACTCCACTCCAAATGATGGGCCTCGTCCACAATCAATAAATCCCATCCCGCCTCAATCACTTGGGGAATGCGTTCAGGGTGATCCAAAAGAAATTCCTGAGAGCAAAGAATGAGCTGATTCTCCAGAAAAGGATTCTCCGCCGAGATCGACTGACATCTTTCTTCATCAAAAATTGCGAAGAGCAAATTGAAGCGACGCAGAAGTTCCACAAACCACTGATGCACCAGCGGCTCGGGCAAAAGAATCAACACTCGATCCGCACGTCCCGTGAGATGAAGTCGATGCAGAATCAAACACGCCTCAATCGTCTTTCCAAGCCCCACCTCATCCGCCAAAAGCACCCGTGGGGCCAGCCGCGATGACACCTCACGCGCAATCGCAATCTGATGGGGAATCAAATCAACTCGCCCACCCAAAAAACCCCGCACCGGCGATTGCCGGATCTTGGATGATCGAAAGAGGGATTCGATCCGCAGGTTGAACGTCCGGAGATCATCAATTTGCCCACCAAGCAGTCGATCGTCAGGCTTTGAGAAACTGATGGAATCATCCAGTTCTCCTTCGCAAAATGATTGATCACCTTGGTGATAAATCAAGAGGCCATTTTCTTCCTCAATCCGATCAATCATGATCGTCTCTCCGGTGTGAATCAGAATCTCATCTCCCACCTTAAAACGCACCCTAAGGATGGGTGCCGAATCGACCGCGAACATCCGTTTTTCATTCGCTGCCGTGAATAAGATGACAACCCTGTTCCCCTGAGATTCCAGCAAAACGCCTAAACCAAGCTCCGGCTCACTTGTGCTGACCCACCGCTGTCCCGCTACAATTTTCTCGCGCATCTGCCACGATCCATAGCGGGAATAACCGATAGTGGAAATCGCGAATCTATAAGATTTTAAAAGGCGCTAATCATCTTGGATCAACCTTCAAGGTTGCTAGCCTTTGACCACAGCGATGAAGGAATTAAAAGACGGCCTCAGATCACTCGTTCGGATCGATTTTCGCGGACATGTTCACAAGCAGTTTCGCGGCACAGACTCCGACAAACGATTTGCAAATGAAGTGGCTGTTTTGAAAGCACTCGAAGATCGCGGCGCGACTAATGTCCCCCGCTTGGTTGGACACGACCCTGAAACTCTGACACTCATAACCACCAATTGCGGTTCACCCGCTCCCCTCATCACCGTTGAAAAGGCGCAGGCCCTCTTTCAAGAACTAGAAGATAAATATGGTATCCGACACGATGACCCAGAACCACGTAATGTCACCTACTCCCCTCACCTCGGAAAATTCTGCCTAATCGACTTCGAACTCTCCGAAATCCTCTCCATTCCTTCGGAACTTGAAACCGGTAAGACCGACGTTCTCCGAGCCAATTGGGCAGCTTCCAGCGTGAAGGGCAATGGGCACGTTGCCAATGACGACTCGTTCATCGCCCTCACCGTAAATCCTGAATCGACTGACCCACTTCCAAAATCAGGCGAAATTCTTCTCGATCCCTCCCACCTTGTCCTCGCCGTCTCCGACGGCATGGGCGGGCACAATGCCGGTGAATTTGCCTCCCGCCTGCTCATGTCTCGCATTCGAAAGGAAGCCGCCGATCTCTATCATAAACTAGGAACGGGCAAAGACGCCCAAACCGCCCTCGACGCCTTATTGCGCCAATGCCACCACGACCTCACCGAACTCGCAAAGCAGAATGGCAACACGGAGGGAATGGGTGCAACCCTCACCATGGCCTGGATTAGCCATGGCAGAATCTACTGGGCGCATATTGGTGATTCCCGTCTCTACCTTATCGACAATGAAGGAGTGCAGCAACTCACACAGGACGACTGTCGGGCATGGCATCAGTGGCAAAGAGGCGATATCACGGAATACACCTATCGCAATCATCCTCGAAGATCGGTCTTGAGCGATGTTCTGGGCGGAAGCACCCATGAACCATTTCCCAAAACCAGCTCCCTCCCCCTAAAAGACACCCAACGTATTATGATTTGCTCAGACGGAATCATGGATGGACTTTGGGAAAAAAGCATTCGAGAGATGCTGGCCGAAAATAGATCCGTCCCTGAAATCATGGAAAAAATTTCTCGGAAAGCCATCGAGAACGACGGTAGGGATGACACGACCCTGATCGTAGCAGAAATATCCCGTATTTAGAGTTGGCACACCAATTGCTTTGTTAAATAAGGAATTGTGTCGGCTAAGTAATTTTCGTAAAAGACCGACGCGATTCAAACATGGAAATTCTTTTTCCGGACAAATAAATCAGACCAATGGCAAAATACCGACTCGATTACATCTGGCTGGACGGCTACACACCCGTTCCTAATCTCCGTACTAAATGCTGCATCAAGGAATTTGATGAGTTTCCCACCCTCGAGCAGCTTCCTGAATGGGGCTTTGATGGCTCTTCAACCCAGCAAGCAGATGGTGGCGATTCCGATTGTGTGCTCAAGCCCGTCGCAATCTACGCCGACGGAACTCGCGAAAATGGCGCTCTCGTCATGTGCGAAGTTATGCTTCCGGACGGCTCTCCTCACCCATCCAACGCCCGGGCCACAATTCTCGACGATGAGAACGCATGGTTTGGTTTCGAGCAGGAGTACTTCTTTGAAAAAGACGGCAACATCCTCGGCTTCCCGAAAGGCGGATATCCTGAACCACAGGGCGGATACTACTGCGGTGTGGGTTACAAAAACGTCGGTGACATTGGCCGTGCTATTGCAGACGAGCACCTAGACCTCTGCCTCTATGCAGGCATCAATCACGAAGGCATCAACGCCGAGGTGGCTATGGGACAGTGGGAATTCCAGATTTTCGGTAAAGGCTCCAAGCGGGCGGCAGACCAAATCTGGGTTGCCCGATTCCTTCTCGAGCGGCTTGGCGAAGAGTATGGTGTCGATATCAACTATCACTGCAAACCTCTCCAAGGTGACTGGAACGGCTCGGGAATGCACTGTAACTTCTCCACAGAAAAATTGCGGGAGGAAGGCGGTAAGGAATACTTCGACAAACTCATGGCTTCCTTCGAGAAGAATTGCATGGAGCACATCGCAGTCTATGGGCCCGACAACGATCAGCGACTCACCGGACTCCATGAAACCCAGTCCATCGACAAATTCTCTTGGGGAATTGCCGACCGTGGAGCCTCTGTCCGAGTTCCACACTCATTCGCCAAGAACGACTGGAAAGGTTACCTTGAAGACCGCCGTCCGAACTCACAGGGCGACCCCTATGCCATCGCCAGCCGCGTCCTTAAGACAATCGCGGAAGCTGACGAAGCTTAGACCTTCTTAAGATCAAAACTCTCCAACGGTCATCGGAACTCCGGTGACCGTTTTTTGTTTGCGCATACCGAATCAAAAATCCCGCTTTCTCCTCAGATAAAACCATTGAAATTCCGACTAAATAAACCAGCGAACAAACCGATTTATCCCCGCATTAGAGGCCCGATTCTAGGCACAACACCGCAGCTGACTCCCTCCAACCCCTCCAGAAACCGACAAACAATCACTTCAGCTTATCCCAGTCTGCTTTGGTTTTTTCATCTTTTTGAAACTCCATCAAAACTTTCCAATCCTCACCCTCTTTGACTAGAAGCGCTTCCAGTTCGATATAAGCGACAACCTCTTTACCATCTTCAACCTGGCTGGCGTATCGAAACATCCCCGTCTCATGAGCGGTGGAATCATCACCCCACCTTTGTCCAAAACGAAAGTCGACACTCGCTTTCATCTTACCTGATTTCGTGTCATCGAATTCTTTTTTCCACTTCTTTAGAGCCGAGGCCAAGGGATAGCTCTTTTTCCTCTTCCCAGACACCAAAACTCCCGCGGGATGACAAGTGGCGACATATCCTTCAAAATCACCCTGTCCTACGGTTCTTGAAACTTCAGCCCAATAGGCATCAAGCTCTTGTAATCGCTCCCCCTCCTGATCGAGTTCTTTGACTTTAAGATCTCGCCAAACAACCTTTCCACTCTTTGCCTTGTGCACTTGCAGGGCGAAGTAGCCTGATCCATATGTCCCGTCTCCTTTCCAATGAGCGGCCGGGATTCCATTGACCCAGGTCTTTACGGTCTGGCCCTTGGCCATGACCGTCACTCGGCTCCAACCTTTTTTATTGAGGGACCCTCTTACTTTTGCATGCTCTTTCAACCAAAGAGGATACCAATATCCGCCACAACTTTGCCCATAAATTCCGCCGGACCAACCCCGAGTATTTTTAATGCCTTCCATTTCGACTTGCGGACCATAAACGGCCTTCTTTTTCTCGCTTTTTGCGCGAAACATAATCCCAGAATTAAGATCATCTTCCCACCTCATCTCACATGTAAAGATGAAGTCACTGTAATCAGTTCGCTTAGTACACAGATAAGTGCTCGGCTCTCCGGGAACACAGGTCCCACGCAGTATTCCATCTTTGTATTCGAAGGTCGACATCCCTCCTTTAAGCTCCCAGCCGGAAAGATCCTTGCCATTCAGCAGAGAGACAAAGCCATCCTCAAGCTCTGGCTCTTTGTCGGTATTCAATAACATCTCGCTAGGTTCCGGAGCATTTTCCTGTTTGGTGTATTTTAAAAACCACGACTTCTGGGAAGGGTCCAACTCACCGGCGAAACACTGCCCTAAGGCAAAGGCCAAAACGGAAAAAATAAGCTCTCTCAAACACACATCAATAGAGATAGCAGAGGTCGGACACACTTACCAGCGCTCAGCGACCACCCGTAGGTATCTGATTTCAGAAGTATCAATATCACTGACCAGACAAACTACAAACTCCTCAATACCATCTTCGAGAATCACACGCTCAACTTCCTCGATTTCCTCGGGGCCAAGGTCTACCCAAGTGCTCATATCAGACGAACCTTCAAATCTGAACCGAGCGTCAACTACAGACGTTGCCATGCGGCAACGAAGCCCAAGATGCTTTTCCCCGTTATCGCCATCAATTAACTCGGGTCGAGGATCCCCTTCATGGTCATCCGACGAATCCGCAGGATCGGTTCCAACGCAATATTCCCAAAATCGGCGATGGTCTTCCAGTCCAGCCTCGCGGTCCACCCAGTCATTCCAAAAATCGAAAGGCTCTTGGGGCTCAATCGTAAGATCCATCTCTCTCTCGATAAGTTGTTCCTTTGCAAAGTGACCTAGGTTCGAATTCAAACAAACCAACCAGTTCCCGCCCGAGATGGGCCCAAGATCGTAATTATGTTCGATCCACATCCCACCGCCCGTGGTATCTGACGGCGGCAATATCGAGATGTCCTCATTGGATCCAGCTGCAACAATTCGCGGTCGAAGAAAGAGAGAAAGTCCGCGTGGCGTGACTTCTCCCCAATCAACAGACCAATCGTCCCTAACAGCCAGCTCTTCGGGAACAAAAAGCCTAGCCCTAGCCGTCCAGCGATCGATTATTCCATCATTCCCGAGTATAAGCTCGGTAGTGTGAGCCGGCTCAGGATCGTCCGGCTCTATCTCCACGGTGAGGTATCCAATGAATGAATCCACCAGCGAGTTACCATGAAGGTCCCTGACCAATTCAGGCTGACTCAGGAGAATTCGGTAGCGACCCCGGTCTCCGGCATCCCAAGATCCGCCCGGAGGATTCATTCGGTAAGTTGCAATAGCCCCGACCGACATGTCAGCCGTGAAATTCAGACTCGTTCGTTCGAGTTCCACAATTTCGCCCTTCCGATTCATGACCGAAAGCACTTGAGCTTCAATTCCATCAAAGACCAGTTCCCCGTTATCAAAAAACTCAACCGAAAACTCCAGTGGTTCCTCATTCGCCACAGTCACTGCCGCACCTCGAATCGTGATCTTTGGGGGCTGAAAATCCCGCTGTGGGCCAGCAACAGAAATCCGTGCACCACTAATTACCTCTTTTAAAGAACTGAGCTGATATTGGTAATCACCTGGAAAAAACATCCCTAGACCGATCTGATGTTCAATGACCATGGGAGCCAAAATCCGGACACTTGGATCAATCCATGCCGTCATTTCAGACTCCACTAGGCTTTCTTTTCGGCGGACCTCACCCCAATCCACATGATCTACATATTGGCCGAAAGTCATGCGAATATTCGCTGCAAAAGTGGGATACAAGCCTCGCGTTGGAAGCTGGACGATATCAATCACAACCTCCGATGGCAGCCCATTCACTAGATCAATATTGCCACCACCATTAACAAAAAATTCATCCCTCCCGAGAATTTCGCTGCCGGATTTCAGAGTGACCTCATAATCACCCGGATCAAACATCCCCAATTCGACACGATGGGTGTATGTCGTCAGAACCTGGGGTGAGATCCCATCAAGTTGACCTCCCTCAATCTCCACGCAAAAGCTACCATTTGAAGTTTGCCTCACCTTACCCCAATTGACTTCAACAGGATAAGGAAACGTGACCATCAATGTCGCAATAGCTAACTCGAAAACATCTCCTCCCGGAACACCAGGAGTTGGGAGCATCTCTACCGAAACCTCACCTGACAGAGGCATTACAATCTGCTTCACCTCGCCGATCTTAACCTCAAATGTTCCGGCCAAAGCCATTTCAAAAAAGGAACCATCATTTTTAAGAACCTCATCTCCAGCCAACATCACGGCATATTCACCATTATGCTCCTCAGTCCACCCACCTACGGGGGCAGCCAGTTCATAAATCGCACTCTGCAAAGAAACCGCGGGAATCTCGCCATTTGGGCCAGGAAAAGGAATCAAGTTTCCAACCTTAACAAAAGACACCGAAGAATGGAATCCATTAGCGTTGGTCACCCAGAGATCCGAATGATCAAAGCTTCGCGCAGAAACACCCGAAGGACTCTGGTAGGAAATGAAAATTTGCACAGCCACATCACCAGAATCAGTCACATCGACGACGTTAGCTGCGACCAGATCCCCTATAACCGGCTCGTCAGAAAATCCAGCTAAGACCGAGAGGCCGAAGACCATTGAAATTAGCTTTTTAATTTTGCGTGTCATTGTCTCGCCTAAATCTAATCTAACAACTAGGGCCCTGTCAAACGATGGTGAAATCGTTCTCAAAGCTACGATTTCTCGGACTGTAGCCGTTTCACACTACCTTTAACAGTCACATGAAAATGCCATTCCCCGGCGAATTCCCGGATCGAGAGAATCTCCAATTTTGCTAGAAGATAGATTTCGGTTTCATGATTAAGAAAATCCTTCATCGGCACCCACGGATCGCGGGCCGCGAAATGCTGTCTAAGGGTCTCTAATTGTCCCGCGACCTCATCAGTCGGACGGATCAGCGCCTTCCTTTCATCGAAAATTCGACCGATCCAGCCCGGACCCGCAAGAATCAAAGCGTAGAGTCCCTGGCCAATCTGTCCGTATTCTTGGTTACTCATTCGAGCAAAACGCATCCCGGGCTTCAGGTCAGGCTTTTGAGCAATTCGCTCCCAGTCCTGTGGTCCATGCTTTTTCAGATAGCCATGCCCCAGAACGAATACCCCAATTCCCACCAAGATACAAAAAATGAAGATCGGCAGGTTCAAAGATCGATGGCCGGCAAAAAGGCTCGCGATCACCCAAGCGAACAAAAAGACAACTATAAAAACAGCCGAAGAACCAAGAATCCACAAAACGATACGACCAAGACAAGACAGGTTGTGGCGCCGAATCAGTTTTGGCGTGATAATCACTGGAAGAATCGACATGGCTCCAAAAAGATACGACCTAAAGGCGCCATTTTCTAATCTCGCCACGGAGAAAGGATCTTCAACAGCGCATATCGAAGTTTCACCTTTGGCTCGATTGGCGTAAAAACTTTGAGCGTCTTACCAGTTGGTGAAAAATCAACCATGGTAGAACGCCCCCAAAGCTCTCCGTCGATCTCGACCGGAACATCTTCCTTGCTGGTCACCTTGAGATCCGCTGCCTGAACATATTCCACCGAATCACCATGCGAATGAAGATCAATTCCACCTTTTACCAACCCCTTAAGCGAATCTTTTACAAATTGATAACCGGCTTCTTTAAAAACCACTACGTCCAGCAAGTTATCTGTGTTTGAGGCATTTTTAAAGAGAGGGAACTGGCCGCCATATAGAGAGCCATTTCCCACCAACATTGCCACCCCCTCGAGAACACGTCCATCCGAACAAGTCGCCGTCAATTTAGGAGGCTTAGCACGCAAAACTTTTGAGGCTGCCAAAAGATAAGCGAATGGCCCCAATCGCTTTTTACTTTCCCAACTTGTCTCTTCAATGACCTGAGCATCAAAACCAACTCCAGCCATTTGCACAAAAGGCACCCCGTTCATCGCGAAGAGATCAACTTCCTCGCTGTGCCCACCATCGATCACCTCCATGGCATTTTCCAGCTTATCGTAAGGAATCCCCATTTCACGTGCGAAGACGTTCATTGTGCCAGTTGGGAAAACACCGAGAGCTGTTTGCGATCCCGCCAAACCTTCAATAACTGCATTCAGGGTGCCATCGCCACCTGCTGCAATCACGAGTTCTTCACTCTCCCGGACAAACTTGCGAGCCAAATCGATGGCCTCTTCCCGGCTCCGCGTCGCATAAATCGTGAAGCGGGTAGCATTCGCCATGATGAACTTCAAGGCTCGGCGCCCCTTCTCACCCTTAGCCCTCGGATTCAAGATTAGAGGATATCTTGTAGGCAATTCACTCATGATTCCGATGCAGGAATAGGGAAGCCCATCTTGTAAAGATGGTCGAGAACCAAAGAAACCGGAAGCCCGATGATATTTTGATAATCGCCCTCAAACTTCTCAATAATGAGCTCGCGGTGCTCCTGCGCGGCATACCCCCCCGCCTTGTCCAAAACATGGACCTTTGACAGGTAGTCCTTGATATCAAGTTCACCAAGCTCCCTGAATTTCACAAAAGAAGTGCTCACAAATTCAGCCCGCTGATCGCCGCAAGAAAGGACTACACCTGTGAGAACCTCGTGAATCCGACCGCTGAAAACCCGCAAATTTTGGGCAGCTTCCTCCAAGTCAATCGGCTTACCATAAATCTTCCCACTTAGGGTCACCACCGTATCGGCCCCAATAACCATCGCCTCCGGTTTTACCACTGAAACAGCCATGCACTTGAGGCGGGCATTGGTGAGAGCCAAATCCCGCGGGGAATAGCCATCGCCCGACAATTCGTCCACATCAGGAGAAATGATTTGAAATGAAAGCCCCGCTTCGCTGAGTAACTCACGCCGTCGCGGTGAACCGGAGGCAAGAATGAGCTCCCATTTAGTCGATCCCTCGGTTAAGCCAATCACATCGATACCCCGATCTCCGGGTGGAAAAGTTATGGTGCGTGCGAGAGGAATCGAACCTCCACGGGGTTGCCCCCACATGAACCTGAATCATGCGCGTCTACCAATTCCGCCACGCACGCAACGGCGGAAAGAAATCACCCCCTTTCTTGATTGGCAATCAAATTTCGTGAAGGAAACGTCCCTCTTTTGGTGAATGGTTTGGAATTTCTCATCGCTTGGTGTCTCATAACTACACATGAAGGTCCTCATCACTGCCGGTCCAACGAAAGAGCCAATCGATCCAGTCCGCTATCTCACAAACCGGTCCTCCGGGAAAATGGGATATGCTCTCGCCGCCGCCGCCGCAAAACGCGGACATTCGGTCCTTTTGATCTCGGGTCCAACCGCTCTAGAGATTCCTGAGGGAGTTGATTACATGCCCATCGAGAGTGCCTCCGAAATGTATCAAGCAGTGGCATCACAAATCGGGAGGCACGAGCTAGCCATTTTTGCGGCTGCTGTCGCCGATTACACCCCTTTCAAAATCGCAGAACAGAAACTCAAAAAAGCTGACGAAGAAATGACAATCACACTCAAACGGACAAAAGACATTCTGGGTTCCGCGCGCGAGGTCATGGGCTTTGAAGGAACCTTGGTTGGCTTCGCCGCCGAAACCGAGGATCACCTCGAGAACGCCCGTGAAAAGTGCCTCAAAAAGGGATGTGATCTTATCATTACAAACGACGTCTCCCGCAGCGACATCGGATTCGATTCTTCAGAAAACGAAGTCACCCTCGTCTACCCCGATCATTCGGAAACCCTGCCACAAGACAGCAAGGAGCATCTGGCATTTCACCTGATCGAGATCATCGAAGAACTTTAGCTATAATTCATACCTCTCGCCGAGTGAGTATCCGTTTCCCGATAATCGCCTCTTAAAAGATGCGCCAGGACCGCCGGAGTTATCGAACATATAATCGGAACCACAATACTTCCGACTTTCTCCCTAGTCCTTTATTTTAGACCAAGCAAAAATAACGGGTCACTTGTATCACCGCAGAGGTCGTTAAAATTTTTGCTCTTTTGAGATTTCAACTTAGAAGCCCGTCTTGATGGACCAACATTAGGGACTCAGACAAAATCATCGCTTCTTAATCTGAATTCGTCATTCTTCGCTCGTGACCGAACTCGAAACTGCCGTCCACGCTGCCAAGGAAGCAGGCAAGCTCCTTCGTGCCAATTTTAGCGAACCCAAGCATGTTGATGAAGCTCTTCACCACGACTTGAAACTCGCACTCGATAAAGAGTCTCAGGAATTGATCACCGGAATCATTCTCGACCAACACCCGGGACATGCCATTTATGGAGAAGAAGGATTGGCCGGAGATCAATCTTCGGCCCACCAATGGATTGTCGACCCGATTGATGGCACGGTAAATTTTTTCTATGGAATCCCCCACTTCTGCATCTCCATCGCCAAACGTGTTGCTGGCGAGCTCGTCCTTGGGGTGATTTACGACCCCATGGTCAACGAGCTATGGACCGTCGAAAAAGGGGGGGCACCTCATCTCAACGGAAACCCGGTTACAGTCAGCAGCCGTGAAAAACTCGAAGAATCCATCCTCTTCGTCGGCTGCGGCAAGGACGAAGAAGCACTGACTACCGGGCTCACTCGTTTTAAGAAAGGATCTCTCAAAGCTCGCAAAATGCGTATGATGGGATCAGCAGCTCTTGGCATGGCCTACATTGCTTGCGGGCGGCTTGATGCTTACATCGAGTCGCGCATCTCACTTTGGGACATTGCCGCCGGTCAGCTGATGATTGAATCGACTGGCGGACACGTTGATCTCGTCCCTCATGACAACAATCCAGATGTCTACTCGATCGTAGCTACCAATGGAAAAATCCCTATCGAAGAAATCTTATGATCCGCTCAGGTATTGGATATGACGTCCACCAATTTGCCGAAGGCCGCCCTTTGATTCTGGGTGGAGTTAAAATCCCACACACCCACGGGCTCGACGGGCATTCGGACGCCGATGTCCTCAGTCATGCGATTGCTGATGCCATTCTTGGTGCGCTTGGTCTTCCTGACATTGGCTACTATTTCCCTCCAGGTGACGAGTCTTGCAAAGACATCTGCTCACTGCGCATCCTCGAAAAGTGCGCATCGTTATGCGGAGAGCACGACTATAAATTAATGAATATTGATTCCTCCTTGGTTGCCGAAGCCCCAAAAGTCCTACCCCATGCTGCCGCTATGAAACAGAATATCGCCAAATCGTTGGGACTGACTCCTGCTGAAATAGGGATCAAGGCAACTACTAACGAGACGATGGGATTCGTGGGCCGCAACGAAGGGATGGCGGCATTTGCCACCGCCCTTATCGTTAAGAACGACTTTCTCAAATAAGCCGATCAGTTAAAGTGCCAGGTCGTAACTGCGGCCACTCTTACCTTCCCGCCAATCTATAAAGGCTTGATTAGCGACGGAGACTCCACCAATCGTGGGGTAATTCCCAGTGAAGTACCAATCACCGGACTCAGCCGCATTAATGGACTTGTGTAAGTTCTCAACTGTCTGGTAGATCACCTCGACTTCTCCATGCCAGTCGATGTCTTCCGGATAAACGATTTGGGCGATCTCTGCAGAAATTTCCTCATTTGTATATCCAGCATAAAGCTTTTGAACAGCGTTGATCCGATCTTCGCTGGGCTTTTCCATCTCGGCTTTACAGTCCCGATAGACCTCTTCGATGAAGGCAGAATTGCCTGAGCGTTTGATCAAGTTGATCGTTGCCTGAAACGCGATAAACTTTCCCAACTCCGACATATCGATACCGTAACAATCCGGATAGCGGATCTGCGGTGCTGTCGAACAAATGACAATCTTGCCTGGTTTCGTTCGAGCAAGAATTTTCAGAATTGATTGCTTTAAAGTTGTCCCCCTAACAATGGAATCATCGAGGACAACCAGCTTTCCTCCTTCGGGAACAATTCCGTAGGTGATATCGTAAACATGCGAGACCAATTGATTGCGACCACTTTCCTGTGAAATAAAAGTCCGCAACTTAATATCTTTATGCGCAATTTTTTCGCCCACCGGCCAATTTCGCATAATCAGCTCGTCGACCTTTGCTTCATCAAGCTCACCGGCATTCAAGGCACTCAACACATCGCTACGAACCATTTTACGTCGATAAAGTCGCAAACCATCCATCAAGCCATAATAAGCAGTCTCTGCGGTGTTCGGAACAAATGAGAAAACGGAATTCTGGAAATCATAATCAATGGACTCAACAACTTGCTGAACCAAGGCAGATCCCATAGCCTTGCGCTCACGATAAATTTCCGGGTCATTTCCACGCGAAAAATAAATCCGCTCAAAAGAGCAGGGCTGCGGTTTAATCTCTTCGGCAAAACGCTCCGACTGATGATCCCCATTATTCTTGATCGTCATCACCATACCCGGATCAAGCTCGGTCACCTGATCTTGCTCAGCCTCAAAGACTGTCATCAGCGGAACTCGTTCGCTGGCAAAGGCAATGACTTCATCTGTCTCGTAATAGTAGCATGGACGAATCCCGTGAGGATCACGCATCACAAAAAGATCTCCATTCCCAACCACTCCCGAGATACAATAGCCGCCATCCCAGCCTTTTGCAGATTCAGCAACAATATGAGCCAGATTCAGGCGTGCTGAAATCTTCTCCGCAGTGTGATCCCCAGGAATCCCCTCATCGCGTAATTCATGGTAAATATCGGTATGGGCCTCATCGAGATGAAAACCAATTTCTTCTAATACCGTTTGGGTATCGGTTCCATAAACCGGATGCTGACCACGATCCTCCATGCGCTGGTTCAGTTCATTGGTGTTGGTCATGTTGAAATTCCCCATCACCATGAGAGTGCGTGTGGGCCAATTACTTCGTCGCAAATAAGGATGGCATGAGCCATCATCAAATTGCCCAGAGGTTCCGTAGCGGAGGTGCCCCATGTAAACATCTCCCGCAAAGTCAAAACGCCGGCGAAGATCCTCGGGATCGTTTTCGTTAATCTCTCCCTTGCGATGCTTTTTGCTCAGATCCTTTAGCTCGGATCGAAAAAGCTTCGCAAGAGAATCCTTTTTAGAATCCCGACGTCGGAAAATATAGGGTTGCCCGGGCGGCATTCCAATCTTTGCACAACCAATTCCCACTCCATCTTGGCCACGGTTGTGCTGCTTCTCCATAAGAAGAAAGAGTTTGTTGAAGCCCCAAAGCGCGGAACCATATTTATCCTGATAATATGCCAACGGTTTCTTGAGGCGAACCACGGCAATGCCGCATTCGTGGGTGAGACGGTCACTCATAAGTAATTTGGGACTAGGATTGAACATTAACGGTGACACCGTCACCCGAGCGTACCTTCCCAAGGACCCTGCCTCCCGGTCCAGCAGAACAGGCTGCATCAACATTTTCAGGACTCACAATCGCCACCCATCCGATTCCCATGTTAAAAGCATTAAACCGATCTTCCGGATCCGTGTGGGCAAGCAGTTTTTGAACCGGTTCATTTTCCCAAAACGGGATAGTCAGATCAGCTCCCTTCCCTCTGAAGAGCCGCTCGAGGTTCTCGGGGAGTCCACCTCCTGTGATGTGGGCAAAGGCTTTGGCGCGCGGCCCATTACCCTTAAAAGCATTTGTCACATCATGGTAAAGTCGTGTGGGAGCGAGCATTGCCTTAATTTCCTCGTCACTGAACTCAGAGCCATGTTCTGCAAGAATCCGACGGCAAAGACTCCAACCATTGGCATGAAAACCATCAGAAGCATAGCCGATCAAAAAATCCCCTTCCTGAATAGTTTCGGGTTGAATCAAATCTTCCTTTTCAACCGCACCGACACAGAACCCCGAAAGCTCAACAACATCGGGAGGAACCAGGCCCGGCATTTCAGCGGTCTCGCCACCAGCCAAGATGCAACCGCAGTCTTCGAGGTAGTCACACATCCCGGAAATCAATCGCTTGATGCGTTCCGGATGAAGTTTCTCAATCCCAATGTAATCAAGAAAGAGCAGTGGATCACCACCGGTGGTAATGATATCGTTCACACTCATCGCGATTAGGTCTTTCCCAGCCTCGGCTTCCATCCCGTATTCAAGAAGAAGTTCCAGTTTGGTTCCAACCCCGTCACATCCCGTCACAATGACCGGATTTTCATAATCAGTCAGGTCAAATGCCGCAGCAAAAAGACCAAACGAGTTATAAAGCTGACGCTGCTTTTGAGTGCGGGAGACATCCGCCTTAATTTCGTTGACCAAAGCCGCGGCGGCCCGGGTATCAACTCCTGCTTCCTGGTAAGTAACCTTTTTACCCATGCGCTGGCATTGTTGTAATCTCCCCATCTCAATCGTCACGCCTTTTCCTCGTCATTTCACCTTTCAATGTGCATTTTGAGTAAAACTACGGCAAATCGGACCGTAAACAGCCAATGAAAACCTTAATTCTATCTTTAGTGCTCGGCCTTTCAGCCACCGCTGAACCGGCTTGGCTCGATGCAATAAACATCCCTAAAAAAGCGCCTCTTAGGCAGATTTCACCTACTAAGCTTGAATATGTGATTAGCTTTAACGGCAAAGGAAAAGCTGGCACTTTTAGTATTCTCTTCGGTGAAAAAGCTCCACGCTACCCAAAACATTTCCTTGTCCGCGCTCATGGTGGGAGCACTGGATGGGCCCAAACGCTCTTTCCCTACCAATTCCACTATCTCAGTTTCCTAAATCCCAAAACCCTCCGCCCCACCAAATTCGTAGGGACCGAGAGGGAGGGCTCGAAAGTTACCGCGCTTCACTACCGCTTCGATTCCAAAGGGGTCTCTGGCACCAAAAAGAAAACCGAGAATGACGAAACTCAAACTGAAGCTTCAAATTTTTCTTACCCTTACTCCCTTGGTCTTTTCAGCGGACTCCTGCAAATTCGCAGTCTCCCACTCAAGGATAATGATGAATTAGTGATGGCCTTGCACCCTGTAACCACCCCTTATCTGACTAAAATCACGGTCCTTGGTCGAGAAGTCCATCTGGGGAGAAAGTGCATCAAACTCAGTATAGGTGCCGAAAAAATCGAAGTCGACATGTCTCTCAAACATGAAGATGACCCTAAAACAGCAAGCATTTGGTTATCTGACGATGATTGGCGGATCCCCATCGAGATGAGAGGTGAAATGCCGATCGGGCCCGTGAGAGTATTTCTGACCAAGCACGAGAACCTCTAGCCCCTCCGCAAATACGAGAGCTTCTCCACGACAACTAGGTAAGCTCTTTTTTCACCCGGGTCGATTCGCCCTATTTGTCGGTCACCGCGCCCTCGCTCGCACTCGTCACCAACTTCGCATATTTCGCCAAAACTCCGCGAGTGTAACGGGGCTCGGGTTGGACCCACTTCGAACGACGGGCATCAAGATCGGCGTCAGTAAAGATTTCATTTTTCTCCGCATTGATGGTGATGGTATCGCCCTCCTCAAGCAGCCCAATCGGACCACCCTCGAAAGCTTCTGGCGTGATGTGACCGACCACAAATCCATGACTACCACCCGAGAACCGCCCATCAGTAATTAGAGCAACCTTATCCCCAAGACCACGTCCCATAACGGCAGCGGTTGGCCCAAGCATTTCGCGCATACCCGGCCCTCCTTTGGGGCCTTCACGGCGAATAACAATAACATCTCCAGCCTCAATTTTTCCGCTCAGAATGGCTTTCATTCCTTCTTCCTCCGAATCAAAGACGCGAGCTCGCCCCGTGAACGAAAGCCCTTCTTTGCCTGAAATTTTCGCGACCGAACCGGTTGGAGCGAGATTGCCATAAAGAATTCGCAGGTGGCTGTCCTTCTTGACTGGATTATCAATCGAACGAACAACATCCTGCCCCTCCGGAAACTCTAGTGGCGAATTAGCGAGATTTTCGGCCATCGTCTTACCGGTCACAGTCAGGCAGTCCCCATGAAGGAGGCCTTCCTTAAGGAGCAATTTCATCAGAGGAATCAATCCGCCGATCCTCACCATTTCAGCCATCACATATTTACCGCTGGGTTTGAGATCAGCCAGAACTGGAACCCTTCGCCCGATCTCGGTAAAGTCATCGATTGAAAGCTCGACATCGGCCGCATGAGCCATCGCCAGCAAGTGAAGAACGGCGTTAGTTGAACCCCCAAGGGTAATCACAACCGCGATGGCATTTTCGAATGCTTTTCGGGTCATAATATCCCGCGGCTTAATCCCCTTCTCCAGCAAATGAAGCACAGCTGCTCCAGCATCGAATGAATCCCGCTTTTTATCATCGCTGATGGCAGCTTGGGCTGAACTATTTGGAAGACTCATTCCTAGTGCCTCAATGGCACTCGCCATGGTGTTGGCGGTATACATCCCGCCACAAGAACCCGGTCCGGGAATTGCTTCCTCCTCGACCTTCTGGAGTTCCTCGTCGGAGAACTCACCGCTGGCGTGCTTCCCCACCGCTTCAAAAACCGAAACGATATCAAGCTCCTTTTCTTCCCCCTTCAAAGTCGCACAGCCCGGCAGAATCGTGCCGCCATAAACAAAAACCGAAGGCCGGTTCATTCGGGCCATCGCAATGATACAGGCAGGCATATTTTTATCACAACCGCCGATCGCCACGTAGCCGTCCATTCCTTCGCAGCCCACCACCGTCTCGATGGAGTCAGCAATGACTTCCCGGCTCACCAGCGAATACTTCATACCCTCAGTCCCCATCGAAATTCCGTCGGAAATCGTGATCGTATTGAAAATGACAGACTTTCCGCCGGCTGCGTCGATTCCATTAGCAGATTCAGTGGCGAGACCATCAATATGAAAATTACAAGGCGTCACCTGACTCCAGGTTGAAGCCACTCCGACCTTAGGTTTCTTAAAATCATTCTTATCAAAACCCACCGGATAAAGCATCGCCCGGCTAGGGGCACGATCCGGACCATCGAGCACCTTGGACGAAAATTCACGCATATTTGGACTGTCACACATGTTAAATGGGACTCTTCCTTTCCGCACTCAAAACTTCAAGCCTGATCGACTCAATGGCCCAGCCTTTCGCTTATTTCCATCCTGACGAGGCTCTTTCTGCGTCTCCAAGCAATTTTCGTTGGCTGGCTCTTGCTCTTGAAGAGTTCTTACGCTACCGCAGTCTCGTTATGCCAAGCCGAGTTCTGGTTTCCGACCCCATCTCCGAAAAAGGTGTTGAGCTTCTCAATGCCCATCCCGATATCACTGCCGACTTCAAAATCGGGCTACCTCCCGAAGAACTCCTTTCCATCATCGGTGAATACGATGCTCTAATCGTTCGCTCCCAGACCAAAGTCACCCCCGAGGTTTTCGCAGCAGCCACCAAGCTAAAAGCAGTGGGTCGCGCCGGAGTTGGTGTCGACAACATCAACCGCGATGCCGCCAACTCTCATGGAGTCATCGTGATGAACACTCCCACCGGCAACACTATTTCCACCGCCGAGCACGCCTTCACCTTGATGTGTGCTACTGCCCGAAACATTGCGCTTGGACACGCCGGAGTCATCGGCGGAGACTTTAAGTCAGCCCGCAAAGCCTATCAGGGGATCGAATTAAATGGTAAAACGCTCGCTATCATCGGCATGGGCCGGATCGGTTCTGAATTCGCGAAACGCGCCCAGGCTTTTAACATGAAAATCGTTGCCTTTGATCCTTTCCTAACCCAATCGCGTGCTGACGAAATGAAGGTCTCACTCGCAAGTACTCCCGACGAAGCTCTCACAGGTGCCGATGTCGTTACGCTCCACGTTCCGATGACGGAAGAAACCCGCCATATTCTCAATGCCGAGCGTCTTTCGCTAATGAATCAGGGAGCCCTCGTTATCAACTGCGCCCGCGGCGGCCTCATCGATGAAGTCGCTCTTAAAGCAGCCATCGACACCGGCCACATCGCAGGCTGCGGGCTTGATGTCTTTGAAGAGGAACCGCCTTCTTCCGAACACCCTCTTTTCACCCTCGACAAGCACATCAGCTTCACTCCCCACCTCGGAGCATCGACTAACGAGGCTCAGGAAAACGTTGGCATTCAGGTTGCCGAACAAATTCGAGACTTTTGCGCAACTGGTGAAATCCGAAACGCCATCAACATGCCCTCGATGGATGCCACCGCACTTAATGAACTCGGTTGCTACATCGATATCGCAAGCGGCCTTGGCAAGCTCCTCGCCAAAATTGGCCCGGATAATCCCGATTCCCTCCGGATCTCCTATCACGGTCCCATTTCAAAAAAGGACACCGCTCTTATTTCGCGCAGCGTTCTCACCAGCTTTTTGGAGGCCGCACGTAATGACGGACAAGTTAACATCGTCAACTCTCCCGCCATAGCCAAGGAGATGGGGCTCGAGACCATTGAGTCAACAATCAACGCCGCCACCGAATACAGCGAACTTGTTATCGCTGAGCTCAAGAAGGGAGACCTTAGTTACCGCGTTTCGGGTACCGTAATCGGAAAATCTCCGCGTATCGTTGAGATCGATAGGCTTTATGTCGACATCAACATCAAGGGGCACTTCCTCGTCGTCAAAAATGACGACCGCCCTGGCATGGTCGGATTGATCGGAACCGAGCTTGGCAATGCCAAAGCCAATATTGCCAATCTTTCTCTGGGACGCAACAGCTCGGAAGGAAGCGCACTCACCGTGATCGAACTGGATTCTCCACTCAAATCATCGGTCATGTCAACAATCCGGCAGACCGAAGGAGTGATCTACGCGACCGGAGTCACTCTTTAAGTGAGCCAAGCAGCACTCCCCTTGCGCAACCCTGCCAATCGAATCAGCTCAAGGAAAGTTTCCTATAACTTCTAAAGTCGGGGCCCAATTTTCGATCCTAAGATATCAGTATCGACGGAACGGCCACCCATACTTTCAATACACTCCAAGCGGTCACAACAGTCATTTATCTCTTGGATCGCATGCTCATTAATGCGGAGCTAGCTGCGATCAGCGCCCGTCAAGAATCGGTGCAAGCTTACGCGCCGTTTCGACCGGCCAAGCACTCTTGGGGGTGAAAATCGCTGCGTCGAGCGACTTGTGCTCAGGCCAATGTGGCTCCATCGGAATTTCGCAAATCGCGCGCTTGATGATTCGGGCACTCATTTTGGCGTTAGCCGCAAGGTGCTCCACCACCGAACTTGCCTCAACGGTTTCCTCACCTTCCCTCCAGCAATCGTAATCCGTTACCATTCCCAGGGTCGCAAGAGCGATCTCGGCTTCACGCGCAAGCTTCGCCTCCGGAAGATTAGTCATTCCTATAATATCAAAGCCAAAGTGCCGATAGTAGTGCGATTCCGACTTGGTAGAAAAGGCAGGTCCATCCATACAAACATAAGTTCCGCGATCGTGAAGATCAGCGCCTTCGGCTCGTCCGGCCTCCGCCAAAATCGAGCGCAATCCAGAGCTAATGGGCTCGGCAAAACCAACGTGAGCAACAATCCCCTCGCCAAAAAATGTATTGTTTGCCCGCTGGCTAGTTCGGTCGAAATATTGATCCGGAAGAACGACCGAGCGAGGCGAGTACTCCTCCTTCAAGCTACCAACCGCAGTTGCGCAAATCACCCAGCGCACCCCGACCGAGCGAAGCGCCCAAAAGTTGGCCCGATGATTCACCTCGGTCGGAAGGATGGTATGATTTTGTCCATGCCGGGAAAGGAACCAAACTTGCCGGCCTTTGAATATACCACCGACCAACACGTCCGAGGGATTACCAAAGGGTGTTTTAACTCGGCGCTCCTCAACATCTTCAAGTCCCTCAAACCCGGAAACCCCACTCCCCCCAATGATTCCAATTGCGGCACTCATCATTTACTAGTTTTACGTGCGAAGAATTCAGTCACTAAAATCAAAACAACCCCTATTACAACCGCTCCCAACTGAAACCATGCCTCGCTAGTCCCTAGATCCGGAATGTGCCAGTTCTCAAAGCCGACGATTTTATCCTCAGGACCATCCTTTTTTTCGATAGTCTCCAGAACCTTCTCTTTCCAAGGCCAAATGATGACGAGAGATCCAGCAACAAATCCGGTGATCGTTCCGATTGCCTTGTCATGGTGCTCGCGGAATAACCAGCTCAAGAATCGCGAGAGAGCCAACAGTCCCACCACCGCTCCAATACTCACCGGAAGAATGACTGAAAACACGACACTTAGATCTCCCGAAGTCAGGGCATTCACCGAACTCAGCACCAATCGATAGTTCCCCATCAGAAGAAGAACAAAAGAACCACTTAAACCCGGAATAATCATGCTACACATGGCAGCCACACCACAAAGCATGAGATAAACGAAATCCTTATTTGCGGAAGCCGGAGTGAGAAAAGCCATGGAAACAGCAATCGCCGCCCCAATGAAAAACACGGTGATGACGTCGGAGCCCCAGCGTTTAACATCCCTACCTACGGATGGAATGGAAGCCGCAATTAACCCAAAAAAGACCGACCAGATCAATTTGGGATGATTCTTAAATTGATACTCCAGCACTTGAGCCAAAGTCACTATGCTTATCGCGACACCCAGCAAAAGAGCCGTCAGAAAAAGACCATCAACCTTCTTCCAAAGCGCACCGAACTTTAACCCAACTCCAAGCTTCAACGCCTCGGCATCAAAGGACTTGAGTGCATCGATAAGACGCTCGTAAATTCCGGTGATGAGCGCAATCGTCCCCCCAGAAACGCCCGGCACTACATTGGCCGCCCCCATCGCAAATCCCTTCAGGAAAATAGCCAGTTCGTCTTTCATTAATTGGCAAACAGGAGTTACTGGTGATTGTCGATGATGGCATTAAAGGTCGAACTTGGTCGCATCGCTTCAACCAGCTTCGCTACATCTGGCGAGTAGTAGCCTCCAATATCAACCGATTGCCCCTGCACACTATTCAACTCAGACACGATTGCCTCTTCGTTAGATAAGAGTTTTTCAGAAAGCGGCTTAAATTGTTCAGCGAGCGACACCGAATCCGTCTGCTCTGCGAGTGACTTTGACCAATAAAGAGCGAGATAAAAGTGGCTCCCACGGTTATCAAGCTGCCCACTCTTCCGCAGTGGGCTCTTGTTATTGAGAAGAACCGCCGTGGTAGCATCATCAAGAGTTGCACCTAGAATCTTAGCCTCATCAGAACCGATATGTTCCAACGAAACTGCAAGCGCAAGGAACTCGCCCAGCGAATCCCAGCGCAAGTGGTTCTCTTGCACGAATTGTTGCACATGTTTTGGTGCTGAACCACCAGCTCCGGTTTCAAAAAGTCCGCCGCCATTCATAAGCGGAACAATCGAGAGCATCTTGGCACTCGTTCCCACTTCAAGAATCGGAAACAAGTCTGTGAGATAATCTCGGAGGACGTTACCAGTCACAGAGATCGTTTCTTCCCCAGCTTTGAGCCGCTCTAGAGAAATTTCGGCAGCTTCTAGAGGACTCAGAATCCGGAGATCCAAGCCTTCGATGTCGTGATCACCGAGATAAGCACCAACTTTCCCAATGAGCTGAGCATCATGGGCTCGGTTTTCATCGAGCCAAAATATTGATGGAGAACCGGTGGCACGAGCGCGATTGACCGCGAGTTTCACCCAATCCTGAATGGGAGCGTCCTTTGTCTGACAAGCACGCCAGATGTCTCCTTCACCCACTTCATGCTCCATCAAAGCTTCGCCAGAGGAGTTGATAACCCGAACGGTTCCAGCAGATTCAATTTCAAAAGTTTTATCGTGAGAACCATACTCTTCGGCTTTCTGAGCCATTAAGCCAACGTTGGGAACAGTTCCCATGGTAGTGGGGTCGAAAGCTCCATTCTTCTTGCAAAAGTCGATAGTCGCCTGGTAGACGCCAGCATAAGAACTATCGGGGATCACCGCCAGAGTATCGCGAACCTTACCATCCTCATCCCACATCTGGCCGGAATTGCGGATCATAGCAGGCATGGAAGCATCGATGATGACGTCACTTGGAACGTGCAGATTAGTAATTCCTCGATCCGAATCCACCATCGCAAGATCAGGCCCTTTTGCGATAGCGGCTGTGATATCCCCTTCAATCGCTGCTTTTTGATCAACCGAAAGGCTATCGATTTTAGCAACGAGATCGCCGAAGCCATTCTTAAAATCAATTTCAAGCCCCTCAAGAACCTCAGCGTGTTTTTCGAGGAGGTCCTTGAAGTAAACCTCGACCGCGTGACCAAAAATGATTGGGTCGGAGATTTTCATCATGGTAGCCTTCATATGAAGGGAAAAGAGAACCCCTTCCTCCTTGGCCGCCACTTTTTGTTCTTCCAGGAATCGGATAAGCGAGGACTTACTCATGCAAGTTGAGTCGATGATCTCGCCTGCCTGAAGCGCAATCCCCTCTTTCAAAACGGTCACGGTTCCGTCAGAGGAGGTGTGCTCAATCTTGACCGATGTGGCATCCTCAACCGTCACCGATTTCTCGTTTGAGGCAAAATCGCCCGCCGCCATGGTGGCAACGCGGGTTTTGGAATCTGCAGTCCAGGTTCCCATCGAATGAGGGTTGGCTTTGGCATATTCCTTCACAGCCTTCGGAGCACGACGGTCTGAATTGCCCTCGCGAAGGACAGGATTCACAGCACTTCCTTTCACCTTGTCGTATCGCCCCTTAATCTCTTCCTCATCGGGAGTTGCAGGATTCTCAGGGTAATCAGGCAACGCAACACCCTGCTCCTGCAATTCAGAAATCGTAGCCACCAACTGAGGAACTGAAGCACTAATATTAGGCAATTTAATGATATTCGCCTCGGCTGTTTTTGCCAACTCACCAAGCTCCGCAAGGTGATCCCCGATGCGTTGATTCTCAGGAAGGCGATCAGCAAAAACTGCGATAATCCGCCCAGCCAAAGAGATGTCGCGAGTTTCAATTTTAATTCCCGAAGATTTGGTGAAGGCCCTGATAATAGGCAAAAGAGACTGGGTCGCTAAAAATGGAGCCTCATCGGTTTTGGTGTAAATAATGGTTGGCTGGAACATGGCTTTGCTCTTAGGGGAAAGAGGGCCTGCGGTCAATGCCCTGTCCACCACGAAAAAAATCAGATAGCCTTCACTTATGCCCCTTTTCGGAACTGTTCATGGACTCACCCTCATCGTGATTGCCTTGATTGCCGGGCTCTGTATTCGGGAGGGAAAACGAGGCCTCGTCTGGCCGCGCGCAACGCTTGCCTTTATCTGCCTCTCGGTTTTCCCCATTAATCAACTAGCCCTCATCGGCGTGGATTTTGAAGCACCTCTCGAAAGGTTTATTCCCTTTCATCTTTGCGACATCGCCGCGGTGACCGCCGGATTCGGAATCTTAACCCGAAATCCACTTCTTTGTGAGCTCACCTACTGCTGGGGTCTAGCTGGAACGATTCAAGCATTGATCACCCCTAATCTGATCCTAGATTTTCCCCACCCCTTCTTCTGGAGTTTTTTCATTCAGCACGGAGTCATTGTCATCGTCGCACTCTACCTTCCGCTCGCAATGGGATGGAAACCCCGTAATGGAGTCGTCCCACGCGTATTTTTCTGGAATCAGGTCTATTTCATTACGGCTTTGACCGCAAATTCGACTCTTGGGACCAACTTTGGGTTTCTGGCCCGGAAACCGAAGACTGCTTCACTTCTTGATCACCTCGGAGATTGGCCTCTTTACCTCCTATGGCTCCAACTTCTAGCCATTCTTCTCATGACCCTTCTTTTTTTACCGTTTCGAAGATCAATAAACATTTGGCGGCTGAACGGAATCGGAGTAAATCCCAAGCATGAGTGAAGCAGGAAGGCCCGTGAAAAAGAAAAGAGTCAACGTGCGTCGTCCCGACGTCATGACTCTCGTTCAAGAAGAGGTTGAAAAACACTACCACTCACCCATCGTCGATAAACTCCGGGAGAAGGGCGGCTCGTTAACGATTGGCAAAACCACCATGCGGCTCGCTGAACAGTTTGGATTTTGCTACGGAGTGGAACGAGCCATTGATCTCGCTTATGCCTCTCGCCGGGTTTTTCCAGATCAGCGAATCTTTTTGATTGGCGAAATCATTCACAACCCCGAGGTGAATCGCCAACTCACAGACATGAACATCGTGTCCTTACCCTGGAAGGAACTTACCGAGGAATACGATGACCTAACCGAAGAAGATGTTGTTATTGTTCCTGCTTTTGGAGCACCAACCTCCTTTACCGAAAAAATCGAGCAGCAGGGCTGTCATATTATCGATACAACTTGCGGCGATGTCATGAAGGTCTGGCGACGGGTTCGGACTTACGCAAAAACCGGCGTAACTTCATTAATTCACGGCAAACGTGATCACGAAGAAACTCGCGCTACAGCTTCCCGCGCGACCGGCAATGACGGCAAAGGACACTATCTTATCGTTCTGACACTCGAGGAAACCGAATACGTTTGTAACTTCATCCGAAACGGAGGCAATCCATCTGAGTTTCTTGCAAAATTTGACAAAGCCGTTTCTGATGATTTTGACCCAAGCGTTCACCTCAGAGAAATTGGGGTTGCTAACCAAACCACGATGCTCAAAAGCGAGACCGAAGAGATTCAACGCCGGATCCGCCAATCCATCACCGATCGCGATGGTAACGCTGAGAATTTTCAGATGTTCGACACTATTTGTGGAGCCACACAGGAGCGGCAGGATGCCCTTTTCGATATGCTCAACAAACCTATGGATCTTCTTCTCGTTGTGGGTGGTTACAATAGCTCCAACACCACGCACCTTGTCGAAATTGGCAACGAAAACCTTCCTACCTATTTCATCAGGGAAGCCTCTTGTCTGGAATCACTCGAGACCGTAGTTCACTTCGACATCGAAAAAAAGGTGGAAGCGCCCACGCCCAACGTCCTCTTAGGCTTCGACAATGAAGAGGCCACCATTGGTATCACCGCCGGAGCCTCCTGCCCCGCCAACCTAATCGAAGAAGCCATCGTCCGCGTCCTAGCCCTTCGTGGCATCTCCAGAGAGACCATCGAAAAGGCATAGCTTTGGCCTAGGAGAAGAGATCTAGCAGTTCTTCTTTCTCGAGCCCCGGAACGAGAGCAGATTCTCCATCGAGAACTGCTTCCATCATCTTTTTTTTCTCCTCTTGAAGCGCCAGGATCTTTTCCTCGACTGTGCCTCTAGTGATCAATTTGTAGCTGGTCACAACACTCTTTTGGCCAATCCGATGAGCCCGGTCAGTGGCTTGCGCTTCAACTGCCGGGTTCCACCACGGGTCGAGGTGAATCACGGTATCTGCTGCGGTGAGATTCAAGCCAACTCCACCAGCTTTCAGCGAAATTAAAAAGACCGGAGCTTTTCCTTCCTGGAATCGTTCGACCACTTCACCACGCCTCTTAGTGGAGCCATCAAGATAACAATAATCCCACTGGTTGCTGAGGAGAATAGGAACGACACCTTGAAGAAGTTGCACAAATTGACTGAAGACCAAAACCCGATGCCCTCCTGCAATCGCTTCAGTGAGAAGTTCCTCAAGTTCCTCAAGTTTCACGCCAGCATCTTTATCCTCAACCTTAAGTCCGGGCAAAAGTCGCAAGTCACAACAGGCCTGGCGAAGTCGCAGCAAGGCAGTTAGCGCCACCATTCGCTTGCGACCATCAGCAGCAGCTTCAACTTGCGCACGACTCTCCTGCAAAAGCTGGCGATAGATCGTTTGCTGCTGCGGAGCGAGTTCACAGTAGCGCACTTGCTCAATTCGATCTGGCAGATCCTGCGCAACATCTTTTTTTAAACGACGAAGCACCACAGGCTTTAGCTTTCGAGCGAGACGGCGAGCCAGAGACGGGGCACCCCCTTTCCGCAGCGGCTTTTCGAACCGGTCAAGAAATGGCTTCCTTGGCCCTAGATAACCTGGAAGCGCAAACTCCATAATGGACCAAAGATCCTGCAATGAATTTTCGACCGGAGTTCCGGAGAGCGCAAATCGATGCTTCGCATTCAAGCGATGTGCCGCCTTTGAAATTTGAGCCTCTGGGTTTTTGATTTTCTGGGCCTCGTCCAGAATTGCGATTTCGAATTCGAAAGCTTGAAATTTCTCACTATCGATTCGAAGAATTGCATAACTCGTAATCACGACATCCACCTCTGGAATCGCGCCTCGGCTTCCACCCACATGGAGCGCAATCGTCAACTCAGGAACCCACTTCTTACACTCAGCGGCCCAATTCGAGACGAGAGAGGACGGACAAACTACTAACCCCGAACCTCCTCTTTCCGCAATAAAGGTAAGCGTCTGGAGAGTTTTACCGAGACCCATATCATCAGCCAAAATCCCGCCCATTTCCAACTCACTGAGTCGATACATCCACTTGACCCCGGTCTCCTGATAAGGTCGTAGATAATCGGGCAGATCTAGATCGATTTCCGGATCCTCTTTAATTGTCATCCCAAAATCACGGGCACTCGTTTTAAGGAAGGCTGCTTGCTTCGAATTCACCTCAAAAATTCCGGGCGAATTCTGAAGGGCTTCCGAGTCAGTGAGAGTCTCATTAACCTCCTCGATGAAGGCGGAATCAATGACCGCAATCTTCCCCTTTCCAAAAGCATGCTCGGCGCTTCCCATCCGAAGCATTCGCTGCACCTGCCCCGAAGGAAGTTCCTCACCCTCAACTTGATATTTTGCCTCTACCGAAAACCAGTCGCGACCACTATCTTGCCACTCCCAATCAGGACGGACAGCGACCACTTGCTTCGCGGCAGCGTGGAACCGCTCGCCTTTTTCCACTATCCATTGTGTGGGTAATTCTGCAAAAGCATGAAACTTAAGAATCTCCTCACGATCTCGTAGCGCCATCCTCCCACCTTTCGCAGGCCCTTCAAAACCCCACGCCGAAAAGAAGTCGATAACAGTCTGTTCCTTGGTTAAACTTGTAAAAAAATCCCCCACCAATTGCGGCTCACCGTTTTCGCAAGAGCTTTTTGTACCGTTATAACGAAATTCCAGCCGAGCCTCCAAATGCCGCAACGACCCTTCAAGAACGATCGTAACATGAGGCGTTCCTTCCTCAGGCAAAGTCTCCCACAAACCATCGGGAACTTCGAACCATTGTTCTAGCTCAGCCAGCGTGTAGCGGGCCTCCGCCGCACTGACCCGCATCCCTTGTATGAGCAATGGATACAAGCGTATCGGAAGCCCCGGGGCAATTGGTTTAAATTTGGATTCAGACAGTTCCCATAGCCCGAGATTCCCAGGTTCCACGAAGATTCGTTCGCCTTTCAAACTTAGCTTCCGGCGCAAGGCTTTTGCTTGAATCGAAGCCAATGCTTTCTTTCCAAAGAACACCTGCGGATGCCCCACCAAACCTTCTAGAAGCTGCCCGAAACTCCCTTGAGCAAGATTCACAATACCCGGAGCTTCGCCCGGAAACAATTCGCGGAGCACCCGCCAGAGCTCCTCGTCATGCCCCTCGATATAAAAGGGACCTTCTGGCAAGGCGCTTAACAAACTTTCTTCACCATCAAGAACCGCGCCAAACCCCGTCATGAGTTGTCCACGCTGCCAGGAGGTTTCCACCTTCAGAGGAAGCATGACTTGCAGTGAAAGTGGCCTACCTTCGTCCGACAATTTTGGCCAACGATCCTCGACCGGGGCATCCAATACCTCGACGACTCTCTGATGAGGATCAATAACCTCCAAACCGATCGCCATAATATGCGCACAAACGCGACCATCGCGACGCACCATCATACAGGTGCAGTGGTTTTCCATGTGAGTCCTCGAAATAATCTCCATGCTCACCTTCTTCATTCTCCCACCAACCCGGGTTTCTCCAGAGAGAACTCCGCCCTGATATTGAGCTGAATTAACTCCACCCTGACGATGAATCGCACGGGCTTTCTTCATCTCGACGTGCCCGCCCGCATCCATCAGAAGGTCACGGGTCAACTCAAGATGGCTCATAACATTAAGCCAATGCTCAGTCGAGGTTCAGATGTGTCGGAACCGCGACGACCTCCATTCCAGCTGCACGTGCTGCAATAATTCCAGATCGAGCGTCCTCAAATACGACACAGTCCTTGGGATCAACCCCGATTCGTGAAGCAGCCTCCAAAAAAACATCGGGAGCTGGCTTTCCGTTAGCAACTTCATTACTAGAAACAACCTCATCAAACCAATCGGAAACCCCGAGAGTCTGGAGTGTTTTTTCAACAACTTCCCGGGAACTTCCGCTCGCCACTGCCATGGGAACTCTGCCCCGGTTTTCTTCTGCAATCTTCGCGACTGCCGGGATCATTTCAATCAGCGATAAGCTCTTAAGATAATGACGTTTCTTGGAAGACGCCACCTGATCAGCATCAAGATGAAGGCCCTGTTCGCCATTGATAACTTTAACGATATCTCTAGTCGGACGCCCGCCCATTGCATAAAACACGTCCTCCGGAAAGACTCCAGGCTGCCCTTGGTCTTCAAGCGCTTTGCACCAAGCTTTGAAATGCGCCGGCATCGAATCCACTAATGTTCCATCAAGATCAAAAATGAGGGCCTTGTATTCTAACTTGGGAACTTTCAATTCAATTTGAGTCATCGACGGGAGCGAGATGAAGTAAAGTTACACGACTGACAAGCAACAATCGCACCTGTGACTAAAGTGATAGCATTTGATCCGAATAGACTCCGGGAGCAATTATTTTCACTTCGCTCGAATCATTTGAAATTGTCACTTTCCCTCTAATTACAACCCCTTCCGCAAATTTCACGGGACCCGAAATCTCAAGAACATCGGCTTCCACCAACGATGGCCGGCCGAGACCCTCTAAGGCGTCCACTAACTTATAGTCCGATGAGAAGTTCACCACTGGCGGTTTACCGTCACGAGAATCGGCCAACTGAACCCGCCCGTCTTCACCAATTTGATAGGCATCAGACCGCAGAGCAAAAAGATCGCTTGTTCCTTTTACCGGAGCGAAGCGGGAACGCGGCACATTTACAGCGGCCGCTCCGTCGAAACATTCGATGGCTGACCCCATCGCCTGCTCCAGCTGAAAGATCGCCGCACTCGAGGAATCGCGTGGATCCACCGTTTTAGCATTTCGAATGACCGGCAATTCTAGAACTCCTCCAGTGACAGACATGACTGTCTTCAATTTTTCGAGATTGACCCAAATGTTATTGGTGTTAAAAAACTGGTGACGCTCGACATCCTGGAAACTGGTTAGGTCGGCATTTGGGCACTGAGCAACCTCGCGTAAAATCAAGCGCCCGTCTCCCTTGCGAGTCGCCAGATGACCTCCCTTTTTGTCAGCCTCAGTCCGTCGGGTTACCTCCATCAAAAAAGGAACATCTCCCTTCGCAAAATAGGATAGCAAAGTCGGGTCGAGAACAGCCCCTAAATTATCGCTGTTTGAAATAAAGGCATATTTTACCCCATCAGCTAAAAGCCGATCCAACCAGCCGCTTCCTTCCAAAGTTGGATAAACATCTGCATGCCCCGGCGGACACCATTCCAATTCTGGATTATCCGGATAACTGACCGGCTCAAGAGTTTCACGAACCAATTTGGGAGCCCAATTTTGCAGAATCTCCAGTTCAGACGGATCACCAATCTCCGGCACCGCTTCACTCAGATAACTCTGGGTGTCATCACTACTGGATTTACTATTCATTAGCAGGAATCGAACCTGAGCACCTGTATCGGAACGGAGCGATAGAATCTGGCGCGCCATCAAGTCGAGGAATGCGACTCCGGGACGCACCTCCAAGAGACTTTTTACCTTTTCAAGTCCCATACTAGTCCCCAACCCACCATTCAATTTAATCACGACTGTCTTCGCTAGTAAACTTGGATCAAAAGCATTCGAGTGATCCAGTTCACGATAATCCACTACCGACTGGGCCGGAGTAATTTTGCTTTCGGGGATCAAACCTGATTGACCGCTCGCCATCAGCTGGCAGGCTCGAACAAAGGCTAAAATCGCGGAGTGCATGACTCCGTTTTCTTGCATTTTCTGGCGGATTTGATCGACAGGAGGGTTCATAAGCTTTTACGACCCCTTCTTCGCAGAAACACGAGGGTCGTAAAAGAAATATTCCGTAAACCTTGGCACAAATTCTGCTTACAACTTTACAGGTTAGGAGTTCTAGGTAATTCTTGAGCGTAACCATGGCAGAAGCCTCACTTCAACATTCGCTAAATCAGCAACAAAACTTTGCCCCACAAATGCGGCAGAGCCTGGAGATCCTGCAAGCTAACACTCTTGAGTTGGGCCAGTTACTTCACCAGGCCATGGAGACTAACCCCGTCCTTGAAGACGTCACAGAGCACGAATCACTCGACGAAATCACAGACACAGAAACTGAGGACCCCGATAACTACGACGATTGGCAAGAAAGTTATGACGATGATTTGCGTGAGCTCTCGATCATGGAACGCTGTAACCAAGGCATGGGACAGGACGCCATTGAAGCTCGCGAACACTTTTACAACTCGATCGTCTCCCCCCTGACTCTACAAGAGCATCTGACCGAGCAGATTCGAGAAAGCGGACTCACAGAAGAACGTCAAGGGGATGCAAAAATCATTGTTGGAAATCTCACGGACCACGGTTATCTCGATGCATCTCTCCAAGATTTGGCGACCAGGCTTCAAATCCCGCTCGAACGACTTGAGGACGCTCTTGCCACTATCCAAGATTTTGACCCGCCGGGAGTTGGCGCCACTGACTTACGAGAATGCCTCCTTCTGCAGCTCGATCACCTAGGTCTTGGAGCCGGACTTGAAGCTGAAATTGTTGATGAACACATTGATGAAGTTGCCCGCAATCACTTCCCCCAGCTGGCAAAAAGGCTTCACCTTTCTCTCGATACAGTCATTGGGGCTATCGACCATATTCGCACGCTTGATCCATCTCCCGGATCACGGTTCCAAAATAACGGGAACCCCTACATTCAACCGGACGTGGAGATCAAACCGGGAGAGCATGACAAATGGGCACCAAGCCTGACCGGTAGCTATCTCCCGCGACTACGAATAAACGACGAATACAAAGACCTCCTCTCGGGCTCGGGCGACGATCGCAAAACCCGGAACTACCTCCGCAATCAAATTCGAGACGGTCGTGCCGTCATTCGCGCAATTGACCAGAGGCAGGAAACAATACTCGCGATTGCCCGTGAGATCGTCGACCGCCAACAACCCTTTCTCGAAAAAGGCGCCCGCCACCTCAAGCCTATGACCATGAATGAGATCGCGGAGGTGATTGGCGTTCACCCAACGACGGTTTCGCGGGCGGTCTCCGGAAAGTATATTGACACTCCACACGGGCTTATGGAGATGCGTAAATTTTTCGCAACTGGCTACCAAACTTCCGATGGAAAAGATGTTTCCAATGAAGGTGTTCGGGAAGCTTTACAAGAACTCATCACAAGCGAGGACAGCGGCAAACCTCTTTCTGATTCCAAGCTCGAGAAGTTACTCAATGAGCAGGGAATTAAAGTGGCTCGCCGAACCGTCGCAAAGTATCGCGAGCAACTCGGAATTTTACCATCATACTTGCGCAAGAAATACTAGCAGTCCGCGCACCCCGCGCTAACTTCGTCACATGACGAGCGAAGACATCAGCAAAGCCCTCGGTAACGTTAAATATCCAGGCTTTTCACGAGACATCATTTCATTTGGCCTAGTGAAAGCATGTGAAATAGAAAATAACACTGCGGTGGTTAAAATACAGATCCAGACACAGGATCCCAAAATTCCCAAAAAAATCTTCGAAGACTGTCACACCATTCTCGACCCACTCATGGGTGACCCTGCAAAAGTGCGCATTGAAATCGATGTTCAAAATCCGACTTCCACTGGAGAAACCTCCACCGGCGCAAGCTCGCTCCCAGGAGTCAAACGAATTATCGCGATCGGCTCCGGCAAAGGCGGCGTTGGAAAGTCCACCGTCTCCAGCAATCTCGCCATCGCCCTCTCGAAACAGGGTCTCAAAGTTGGGCTATTGGATTGCGACCTTTATGGCCCTTCAGTCCCCCTAATGTTAGGAGTCCCCCATCACCAAGCACAGGCCGATAGTCAGGATCGCATTATCCCGATTGAAGCCCATGGTCTAAAACTCATGTCGATGGGATTCCTTCTTAGCGATAACTCCCCCGTGATTGTTCGCGGCCCGCTGGCCAACCGCTATACTCAGCAATTTCTACAGCAAGTGGCTTGGGGTGAACTTGATGTCCTCGTTCTCGACCTACCGCCTGGAACTGGTGACATCCAACTCACCCTAGTCCAAACTGTTTCAATCGATGGTGCGATCATCGTCACAACGCCCCAGGAAGTAGCAATGATCGACGCCCGCAAAGCCGCTTCGATGTTCGCCAAGGTCAATGTGCCTATTTTGGGTTTCATCGAGAATATGTCCTATTTCGAATGTGATCACGGCAAGCGCTATCACCTTTTCGGCGAAGGTGGAGCCCAGCGTGAATGCGATCGCATTAAGGTTCCTCTCCTCGGCCAAATCCCCCTCGAGCCGATCATTGGCAAACGCTGCGATGGAGGCGATCCAACCGCCCTCTTAAGCCCATCCGAATCCAAGGCGTCAGCAGCCTTCCACAACGTAGCAAAGACTCTTCTTGATCACGTTTCCGCATAGGATCGAAAGAATGGGTTCTTTTATTGGCACACCTGAGCTTGTTCTGCTAAATACTTTCTCACCTTATGAAAAGACGTCAATTTACTCAAATGACCGGTGCCTCGATTTTTGCCATGACTGGCTCATCGGCCTGGGCACAAAAAGCAGCAGCGAAGGGCGCTCCCTTCAAAGCTAAATTCGCACCTCACCCCGGGCTCCTCTTCGGGGGAAAAGGCAAGAAGCTCAGCTATGTCGATCAACTCAAGTTGGCTTATGATCTCGGCTTCCGGGCTTGGGAAGACAATGGACTAAAGGGCCAAAAGAACGAAACGATTGAAAAAATCGCCGAGTTCATGAAAGACAAAAAAATGGATCTTGGAGTCTGCGTCATTACCGGTGGAGCCGGCGCTATGTTCAATAAGCCAACCGACGAACAAAAGGAGAAGGTCAAAGCAGAACTTGAGCGAGGTATCGAAGTTGCTAAAATCACAGGACAAACCAACATGACCATGATCCCTGGAGCTCGTGACAAGTCGATCACCCGCGAAGAGCAAATCAAAGCCTCGGTCGACAATATGAAGCTTTGCTGTGACCTCGTTGAGGAACACGGGATCATAATGGCCCAAGAACCTCTTTCCCATAATGTCCGCGGCGGCGAGCCCCTCATTCGCTCATTCGCTGATGGCCACCTCCTGTGCAAGCTCGTCGGTCGACCTTCCTGCAAACTACTCGCAGATTTCTACCATGAAGGGCAAATCGGCAATGGCGACAAGCTCGTGGAAAATGCCGAGGCAGTTTGGGACCAAGTAAGCTACGTCCAATACGGAGCCTCACCAGGCCGAAAAGAGCCGGGCACTGGAAAACTCGACTACGTTGCAGTGACCAAGTTCCTCCGTAAGAAAGGCTTCACCGGAGTCATTGGTATGGAGCACGGCGCCAGCAAGAAAGGCCAAGAAGGTCTTGATGCTCTCATGGCTGCCTATCGTAAAATCGACGCTTAAAAAGGAAACCTTTTCCAGCAAGAACCGCTTCAGTCTTCGGCTGAAGCGGTTTTTTGTCACCTCCCCAGATCCTACTCGAAAGGATATTTCTTTTGGTAAGCCTCCAGCTTTTCCTTGGCTTCCTTTTCACTTTTAATGAGGACCTTCAACTCCTCTTCAAGAGCGATAACCGCAGCCTTTGTTTCATTAAGCTGCTTTTGGAGGTCCTCAACCGGCACCTCCAGCTTTTCCACCTCGATCTTGGCCATTTCAGCTCTCAACTCCTTGAGTTCATCTGCAAGCGATTTTAACACTGCCTGCTCATCTTCGAGCTTCTTCATCTCCGGAGAATCCTTAACATCTTCACAAGCTACAATTGTGAGAGAGACCAAAACGAAAGTCGCGATTTTAATCATGTCTCGGAGAGTGCCCGATAGACCGATCAAGTCAAACTCAACCCACTCTTTCCCCTTGGCCAATTGACAAGTCAACCTTCCTTGTAAAACTCCCACCATGACTTGGGACGAAAAATTTAACGAACTCTTTAATCGCTGCCTCTCCGACTATCAGAGCGGCAATTCGGACTTCATGAGCTACTATACTCCGGAGGACCACAACTTCCTTTCCAGCATTGGCTACAAACCCCGCGAACTCTTTGATTTTGTCGAGGACCTCGCTGATGAAGGACTCCCAGCTAAATCGACAGCCCTGCTCGTAGCCGCGGTCCGGCGAGACTACTTTCTTACCGTTCAAAGCGGAAAAACGAGCCCCAAGAAAATCTCCCGCGATGATGTTCCCTCATTCGGCGAAGAATTTGAAGGACTGGCTTACCTCCCACGAATTATCGCCAAAGCTGAAGCCAAGCTGCGCGGCGAACTCGATCCCGACATGATGTTTGGATGTGGTGGGGACCGAAAATTCCTTCGTGAAAACGGAGAAATTAATCCCGCTGACTTTCTACGACACGTCTGGGCAGCCACTGGCGACCTCTCGAAAGTTTCTGAATTTGTGAAAAACCAGCGTCCTAGCCGCCCGGTTTCTGCATCTTCTTAAGATCCTCCTCCTCGGATCTCAAGCGAGCGATCACCAAATGACCATCCGCGTTAAGATCGTTCAACCTTTGGGCCTTATCCCGGTACATTTGGGAATTCCCCAAGGCTTGTTCTCGTCGTTTATCACTACGAGCAAGGGAGTAATCACGTTGCCACTGTGATGATCGGGACTTGAGATGTTGAATCTTTAGAAGGCGCAAGTTCATCGCGTTCTCGATAGTTTCAACTTCGACCTGGATGTCTTTTAAACGCTTCGCGATAGCTTCCTGAGCAGCTTCGCTCTTGCGATCCGCTAGGCCTTCTTTCCACTCTTTGTAGCGCTCCTCTCTTACTTTTGCATTATCCCTCAGTTTAGCACGATGAGCCTCGGCTTCCTCTTCACTCATTTGCAGCATCTCCCTAATTTCTTTCGGGATCTCGCTGACAGGAACCGATTGGGGCCCTGAGCTCTGATAGATGCGGATCTCAACCGGATTTACCGACAAAACCCTAACTTCCTTGAAACCTTCTCCCTTGGTCGCCGAAAGATCCAGATTCTTTCCAACAACTTCTTTCCGCACCTTTGTCCGATACTTCGCCTGATAGTCTTCAAATCCTAATTCGCTCTCCTCCAAGGATGCTTTGACCTCATCAATCGACGCCGTCACTTTTTCTAAGGTCTGTGTAACTTTAGAAATGGCTTCATTAATTTCTCCAGCCTTCTCCAGATCCCCCTCCGCGATCTTGAGCTCAGCAAGCTTAGCCTTGGCCGCATCGATAAACTTGCTGGTCGACTTCTTATCAAACTCAACACCATCGAGTTTACCCTTCACTTCCTCGAGATCCATTTTCACCTCCTCTTCAAGGCAGCCAACAAAAAAGAAGCAATAAGTAACCAAAGCGAATGATTTAATCAGGGAATGCAATCTACAGCTCATGATCCTCCTAACTTAAGCAATCAATCCCAGCGATCAAGAACCATCAGAAGATGATTTTCTTTTCGATTTCGTGCAAAGAATCGACACTAGCAAATCCGCCTGCCAAACTCCGACTATGCGCGATTATCAAGGAGAGGAAATTTTGGTCATCTCACGTCAACTCTTTGACGACTTGGGATCTTTTCAAGGGATCAAAACTGATGTCGCCGGATACCTTGAGGCCATTCTTGATCCAGGAAACAATTTTTTCATGGATCGAGGCGAAGCCGAGGATGATCCGTCCTTCAAACAAATCATTCCTTACGCCTTATTCCACCACAACGGGAAATATCTCCATTATACCCGGGGGGAAAGCGGTGGAGAGAGCCGTCTCCACGCTCAGGGATCCGTTGGTATCGGCGGTCATATTAACCCAGTCGACGAAAGGGCAGATCCACTTGGAAAAGCGACCTACCTAGCAGGTGTGGAGCGCGAAATCGACGAGGAACTCAATATCACAGGTGGTCACCAAAACAGGATCGTTGGGCTCCTAAATGACGATAGCAATGACGTCGGCAAAGTTCATCTAGGTGTCGTCCATATCTTCGATCTTGAATCGGACGACGTGACATCGGCGGAAGACGCTCTCGCTAATCTCGCTTTTCAGTCTACTGAGGACCTCACAGGTCAACTCCACGACACCCTCGAAACATGGTCACGATTCTGTGTCGACGAACTGCTCTAATCGACGCAGCAGGGACACTTTTGCACCCAATGATTTGGCGCAATCTCAACCAAAGGAAGTTCCTGACCAATACTTTCTGGATACCGAGAATGGTTCACTCGATGACCAAAGGCACAACCTTCAGGGGGATCAATTGGACTAGGAACATCTCCATCTAACACGACCCGCTCCCGTTCAGCTGTAGGGTCAGGAGTAGGGATAGCCGACAGGAGCGCTTTCGTGTAGGCATGCCGGGGATTGTTATAAATTTCATCAGCAGGCGCCAACTCGACAATCTTACCTAGATACATGACCGCGATCCGGTCGCTCATGTGTTTAACTACTGCCAGATCGTGGGCGATAAAAAGGTAGGACATGTCGAATTCTCGTTGCAATTCAAGTAAGAGATTCATCACCTGAGACTGAATAGAGACATCAAGAGCGGAAACCGGTTCATCGAGAACAAGGAGATCTGGATTGAGCGCCAAGGCCCGAGCAATGCCAATCCGCTGCCGCTGACCGCCAGAAAACTCAAAGGGAAACTTTCCTGCAGCATTTGCGGGCAAGCCGACACGATTCAAAAGTTCCGCCACTCTTTTCTGGAGTGTTACGCGACCCCCCATTTTTTGGATCACAAGAGGCTCGGCAACCAATTCGCCCACCGCCATCCGAGCATCAAGAGACTCTGCCGGATCTTGGAACACCATTTGAAAATCCTGACGCAGCGGTCGGATCGCACCCTGCCTCATATGGGTAATATCGTGGCCTTTAAAAAAAACCTTTCCACTCGTGGGACTCAAAAGACGAACCACTGATTTCCCTAAGGTAGATTTTCCACACCCCGACTCACCCACCAGACCAAGCGTTTCCCCCGAATGGATATCAAAACTCACCCCATCGACCGCTTTCACAGCACCGATTTCCCTCATCATCAATCCACCCCGAACCGGAAAATGCTGGCGGAGATTTTCTACTTGAAGGAGTTTGGGGGCATCATTGTTCATACCTGAAAACATTGGGGACAAGTTTCCACCCAGTGACCGGACGTAATTTCGCGATAATCAGGACGGTGCCGGAGAATCGCCGCATCGCCGCGCTCCATACGCTGACAGAAACGACAGCCGGAAACAAAATCCTGAATCGAGGCAACCTGCCCGGGGATGGTATTAAGATGACTCTTTCGCTCGCTCTCGATTCGTGGAATCGAGCTAAGGAGTCCTTTTGTGTAGGCGTGTTGCGGGTTAGCAAAGAGTTCCACTACGGGAGCCCTCTCAACAATTCGCCCAGCATACATTACGACCACCTCATCACAGTTCTGAGCAATTACCCCAAGATCGTGAGTGATCATCAAAACAGCCATACCAAGCTTCTGCTGCATTGACCCGATCAACTCTAAAATCTGAGCCTGCACGGTCACGTCAAGAGCAGTTGTCGGCTCATCGGCAATCAAAAGGTCAGGTTCACATGCCAAAGCAATGGCAATCATGACCCGCTGCCTCATTCCGCCCGAAAGCTGATGCGGATAATTAGAAATGCGATTTTCCGGTGCCGGAATCCCAACTGCATCGAGTAACTGGACTGCTTTTTTTAAGGCTGCCCGCGATGACATCTTTTCGTGGAGCTTCAGAATTTCTACCAACTGCTTACCAATTCGATGAACCGGATTTAAAGCAGCCATAGGTTCTTGGAAAATGACCCCTATCTCCCCTCCACGTATCTTCCGTATCTGGGACCGATCTACCTTACGAAGGTCCTGCCCCTTAAAATTGATCTCACCTTCAAGGACATTTCCCGACGGTTTGGGAAGGAGATCAATAATCGACATCGCAGTAACGGTCTTGCCACAACCGGACTCACCGACCAAGCCGACGGTCTTTCCCGCCTCGACTGAAAACGAGATCCCATCAACTGCCCTGACCCAACCGGAGTCGGTATCAAAGCTCGTGACAAGCCCATTTATTTCCAACAAGCTGCTCATTTCTTTCGATACATTTCCACCACGTTCTCAACCTCAGGGAAAGTCCTGCCAGATCGGATAGCAGACCGTGTTTCCTCCTGCATTTCCTCATCAATCCAGAAGCTGTAATGTTCATAGGGATATGAAACCACCGGAGGACAGAACTTTACGGTTTCCGTATTAGGCCACCTCAGCCATCGCCAGCAGGCCACACGCTCAAAGTCCCGTTTCCAGCCTGGAACAAAGACGCATCGTTCATGAACCTGCGCCTGGATCTTATGTGCCAACTCTTTCTTTAGCTCATTGTCTGAAGTTTGACGGTATTCCTCTACCCACTTGTCCATTTGCGGATCATTATAGGCAAAAACATTGTTCGTTTTCTGCTTTAGGTTCCCTTGCTCGTCATACGCATTGCGTGAGTGGAAATACTCGTAAAACGAAAAGTAGGGAGGCTGCACCGACCAAGCCACGGCGGTAAGCTCAAACTTTTTATCCATAGCGTCGGTGAAAACGATACTAGGATCCTTTCCATCAAGAATAAGATCAACGCCCGAGCTACGGGCTTCGGTTTTCAAAATAGACATAATGTCCGAATAGGTCTTAATAGCATAGTGACTTAAAGTGAATTCCAGCCTTGTCCCATCCGGCTTTCTCAAAATGCCATCACCCCCTTCTTTTGTGAATCCGGCTTTCGCAAAAAACTCGCGGGCTTTCTGGGGTGAAAACGGTCGCGGCGTAACATTAGGATTCACAAAGTCGCCGAAGCCATCCACAAAGCCGGGCAGGCGATTGTAGTCCCCCCAGAATTGCACCTTGATCACCTTGTCGTAGTTCAAAGCATGTGCCAATCCGAGGCGCACATTAACGTCCTTGAGCTTTTCCTTATCCAAGTTCATTTCCACACCAAACTGGGGACGCGGAAAATCGTTGAACCACCAATGGCGCTCGATGTATCCATCGTAGACCTTGTTTATCTCAGTCTTCTCATACCACGCCTTGGGGCTTGAGACCATAGCAATGTCCAATTGTCCGGCCCGGAACAATTCAAACCCCTTAGTAACATCACGAATAACTCTCCAAACAATTTTGTCTGGATTGTAACGATATCGGTAAAACTTCTTATCATTGCCCCACCAATTCTTGTTACGGGTGAGGGTGATGGACACCCCTTTTTCGATATCTCCTTCTCGAACGTAATAAGGCCCAGTATTTGGCTGATGTTTCCAGTTATAACGCTCCTCATAACCAACTCCAAATTCCTCATAAAAATGGGGGGGCGAAGGAGCAAAATCTCCGATCGTATTATACATTCCCAGCTCACTTTTAGCTTCGGGAAAAGTCACCGAAAGAGTGTGTTCGTCGTAGATCGTGATTTGGGCAATCTCTTCGCGGAGATACTGTTTATAGAAGGGTGAATCACCATAGTCCGACATTCGAAGAGAAGCCGAGATTGCAAAATCGCGAGCCATCACTTCGACATCATCCGAGTAGGCTGCATCCTCGTGGAGCCTAAAATACCACGTCCTTTTATTGGGACCGTGAGCCCACTCTTTCGCAGTAGCCGGAACCACCGAGCTATTCAGGCGGTTCATCGCCACAAGGCCCAATTGAACGTCGTCGTATAACTCCCCTCTCATTCCACTGTTGGAGGCCGGACCAAAAGGCCTCAGTGTGGGAGGGAAGCTAGAGACAAAGTAACGAAACACCCCACCTTTTTTCGCGGCTGGATCGGAGTCCTCGGGCTCATCTAAGCCATTTTTCCATTGCAAACCGACAGGCAGATCGGCCGGAGTCCTAAAACTAAAATAATCGCCCAACGCGATACGGCGTTCAAAGCGGGCCACCTTCTTTGCTGCATCCTTAGCAGCCACCGACCCAGGATCGGCACTAGCCAACTCCTCATTGGCCTCCTTCAACTGATTCACATTCCAATTCTTTACAAAGTTATTCAGATTAGACATTGCGTTATCAAAATCAAATCCATCCTCATATCTCTCATTCTCCGATTCACAGGAAAAGAGAAAGACGGGTAAAAACAAAAAAAACCAACGCATAAATATTATCGATAATAAGTGTATTTCTTGGGATCGAAAGCCTCACGAATGGCCTCGCCTACAAAGGTCACCAAAACTAACATTGTCACCAGGCAAAAAAAGGCAGAGGTCACAAGGAGAGGTGAGGAAAGCGAACTCAAACCATCTTTCAACAACTTTCCCCAACTCGCATATTGCACAGGAAGGCCAAACCCAAGATAATCTAGGGCTGTCAGCGAAAGAACGAGACCAGAAATTGAAAACGGAACGAGAGTCACCAAAATCGCGACGGAGTTTGGCAAAAGGTGGCGGAATAGAATCCGGGGCACACCTGCCCCAATCACCCGGCTAGCAGCTATGTAATCTCGGGCCTTCTCCTTGAGGGCTGAAGTTCGCATTAGATAGGTCATTCCCATCCAGCCAAAAATGGCTAAGATGGCGAGGATAAGATAAAAACCTAGACGATCTTTATACTGAGCCGGTACTCCTAAGGTGATGATAATAACCAAAAACAAGAATGGAATATTTGAGAGGATCTCGATAACCCGCTGAACCACTAAATCAAACCATCCTCCAAAATACCCCATCAAGAGCCCCACCGTGACTCCAATGAGGTAGACGATGGGAATGTAAATAATAGCCGCTTGAAAATTCACTTGAAGACCTCCATAGAGATAGGCGATGACATCATCGCCTTGGGAAGTAGTCCCAAGAGGATGAGACCATTTTGGTTTAGATGGTGGATAACTTACGAGATACTCCTGCGTCTCGGATCCTGCTGCCAAAAACTCCTCCATTGATCCTTCGCCCTCCCATTCTTGGGATCCTGCGACAAGATTACCCGAGCTATATTTCGCTTTGTAAATGCGATCACCGTCAGCATTCCAACCCTCAGCGTTCCCCTGACGAGCTCCCTTTCGATAAGTGAAACGAAGATGAGGATCTTCGGGCCGATCGGTGCTGTATAGACGCGTTCCTAAACCGCTGTATTTGAGTTTCGCAGGATCAATCTCTTTCGCAAGCGCGCTAATCGCATCCTGTGTTGGATTATAGGCTCGGAGTGGCAGGATCACGCGATTCCCTTCCGTTTTCGCAAAGTCCTTTTTGAGGCCCCGATAGTCGGGCTCAAGGTCTACCTTTGCCGGGTCACTGATGCCAAAATCTCGGTTCTTTTCCAACTTTGTGGTGAAGGCCGGAAATTGCCATTCTCCGTTGTATTTCACCGCGAGGGCCTCTTTTCCTACAATTAATTGATCAAGCGATGCCAGCCCCGCGAGTCCGATCAAAATCAAGAAGGAGTAATATCCCCGTTTGATCGCTTTAAATCGTTGGATTTTCCGAAGAGTCACTGGATTTGGAGGGCCACTTATCGTTTTACTAACAATCAGCAACATCCCAACCAGTAAGAGAATTGCGGCCGTTATAATCCCCCCCTTCGACACAAGGTATTCCAGAAATTCAAACGGAAGATTCAACTCCCCAGCCGAGCGCGAAAAATTATATCCCCAGCTGATCGTTGGGATTTTAAATCCGGCACTATCAGCCAGCACGCTCAGGAATGAGGCGGTCACAAATGAGATCCCAATTCCAAGTTTCATGTTTTAATGGAATTTAACCCTCGGGTCGATGAAGGCGACAATAAGATCGGAGAGAACATTTCCCATGACCATAAGAAATGAGGCGACAGTCAAAGTCCCCATGATGAGCATTTGGTCGGGACCTGTGATAGCGCGAAATTGCAAGAGGCCAAAACCCTGAATATCAAAGACGGTTTCAATCAAAAGACTGCCCGAAACGATAATGGTAATCAATTGCCCCAAACTTGTTGCAATTGGAATGAATGAATTTCTAAAGGCATGCCTGAAGACAGCCCGATTAAAGCTCACCCCTTTTGCGACCGCAGTGCGCACATAGTCAGCAGCAAGGTTATCCATGAGATTATTTTTCATCATCATGGTCATCCACGCAAACGAGCCGATCACGTAACTGACCAGAGGAAGAACTGTATGCCAGGCACGGTCTTTAACCTGACCCATAAAGCTCATCGATTCGTAATCTTCAGAAACGAGACCTACCATCGGAAAGATCGGCTTGTAGGCTCCGAAATAAACGAGCAGGAGAGCTCCAAGGGCAAATCCCGGAACTGCGTATCCTAGAAAAATAGCCACCGAACTCAAATTGTCGATGGGAGTTCGGTGCTTGATAGCCTTGACAATTCCGAGAGGTAGACACACGCCATAGGTTAAGATGGTCGTCAGGATTCCAAAGTAGAGAGCCACGGGCATCCGGGACTTAATCAGATCGAGAACCGGTTCCCCAAAAACCGAAGATTTACCCATATCGCCCTGAAGAATCCCAGACTTTCGGGTCTTGTAGATAACAACCCGCGGTCGATAATTACTGACCGTCCGCTTTGTCTCACCGCCCTCTCTCTTCTTGTGGACTTCAAAGCGCTCTTCGGCTGTTTCGTAACGAAACTCCCAGCCATCCTCCCTAATATCCTTCCATTCATTCCTTGGTTTGTCCTTATCAACATACTTCGCCCATTCAATTTCCCCGTCCTGCCTTTGAACCAAAACCGGGCGTCCTATTCCGGCGAGACTCACCTCAACTTGGGTCTCAGGGTCTTCGACCACACCTCCTCCAATAGTCTCCTCGCTAAGTTGCCCCCCCTGCTCTGTGAGCTTAAACTCTGCGTCGCTATAAAGTCGTTCGCGTGGATAAATCCCCAACCAGGTCATGTAAGCCACTAGGACGTTCTTGTCGTATAGGTATTCCCTTTCAAAAGACTCAATTTGCTCTTCAGAAAGCGCCCCGCTCTGCCCTCCACTGCCGCCACCACCGCCACCTTCGGAGGTTCCCGCCGCCGCAGCCTGCAATTCACGCTCCAGCGGACTCCCAGGCATCACCCTAGTAATTGCAAAAACAAGGAAAGTGACCCCCAGCACGGTCAACGGGACCAGTAGCAATCGGCGGAGGAAATAGACTTTCATTATAAGTGGGTCAGCAACTTAACCCACAGGGTTTTCCTTCTTTTCCACCGCTTATGTCAAACCAAAGTCTCTCAATATAAAAATTCATTCCCTTTTTAGCAAATTTGTCCAGTGTTTCACCGTGTTTCGAAATGCCATTATCACCATCCTTACCTGCCTGACTTTCGTGTCATGTGAGCGCAGATCGGACGTGCAAATCGCGAATGAGGAAAACATCCTTATCGTTGGGAACAGCGGAGAGCCCAAGGGGCTGGATCCTCACCTTGTTTCCGGTGTCTTGGAGTCAAACATCATTCGGGCGCTGTTTGAGGGATTGTGCGTGGAAGACCCCGATAAAGATAGTTCCTCACTCCCCGGGGTTGCTAAGAAATGGACCCCCAACGAAGACTCAACCGAATGGATTTTTGAACTTAATCCGGAGGCTAAATGGTCTGACGGAGTTCCGGTAACCGCACACGATTTTGTCTTTTCTTATCGTCGCCTTCTTTCACCAGATCCGGATTGGCCCGCCGAGTATGCCGAAATGCTCTACTTTCTCAAAAATGGTGAGGCCTACCACCGCAGTCATTTTGGAAATATTCTTTGCGGTAACGATCCTGATTTCCCCATTAAATGGGAAATTTTAAAAGAAAGTAACTTTAAAGGTGACCCAAAACTTAAGCTCTCAAACTTCACCGGCAAAAGCTTCTCAGAGCTTGAGGAACGGGATCGCAAAAAATTCACACCCTATCTTGATAGGGTGCTGAAGGTCGACCTGACAAAACTCTCCGCCAAAAAAGTAGAAACCGAAAAGCTAACAGAAGTCGAAAAGCGTATCTTCTTCAATTCGAAAGGAATCGACAAACTAAACCAGGATGACCTCAAGTTACTCAAGCAAAACACAAGTCTTCTCAATTGGGTCGATCAAGTTCCCGAGGAAGTCCGACAACTGGTTCTAGACCGCATCATCGAGCACCACGAGGTCGGAAACCCAAATCTTTGGGAAAAGGCAGAAGTCGGCGTCACTGCGATTAATGACTTCACACTAAAAATCAACCTTCGTGGGCCTATTCCATTCCTTCCCGAAATCACCAAACACTACACTTGGTATCCGGTTCCCAAACATGTGATCTTGAAACACGGCAAAATAAATACTGCTTACCAGTCACCTTGGA
>Ga0315322_10000107_pt1 | contig 51534 bp, 42 predicted proteins | sample M110021515metaG_FD_203461 | JGI IMG/M metagenome (GOLD analysis project Ga0315322, IMG submission 203461) | Ammonia-oxidizing marine archaeal communities from Monterey Bay, California, United States - M1 100m 21515 | ecosystem: Environmental > Aquatic > Marine > Intertidal zone | place: USA... | reverse complement strand
GAACCAATGCTACATTTATGCTTGTCGATAGTCACTAGCTCGAAAAATCCGGTAAATTTTGTCAGCATATGTTAGATTTTGAGATTACCCCAGTTTTGAAATATCTAGTCTATATTTCATGCAGGATATATTCGAAGAATTAAAGCGTCGCAAAGTCTTTCGTGTGGCTGCTGTATATGCAGTGGTAGCTTGGTTGTTGATTCAAGTGGCCGCGACAATTATGCCTGCATTGCAGATGCCTGATTGGACGGTATCCTTTGTCACCATCCTCTTTATTCTAGGCTTTCCCATAGCATTGGTTCTTTCCTGGGCATACGACATTACGCCCGAGGGAATAAAGGAAGATGCTGCCACTCAATCTCCACCTGTGGCTGCTCCACCCAGTGATAGAAAACTAATCTATGCTACGTTTGTTCTGGTTTTGTTGGTTGCCGGTTTTCAGATAGCCGATCGTTTCGTTTTCCCGTCATCTGAAACAGCTTCTACTAATAGCCCTTCTATAGATTCTCCAAATAGTTTGTTAGCAGTGCGCTCATCTCTAAATTTGGGCCAGCAGGAAGATGTGATGTTTGGACAAAGGATGTTCAATGCAATCTCCCCCGATGGTGCTAGAGTCGCCTATATTGTAAACCAGAGTGATGGTCCTCACCTTTATCTTCGTGAGCTCAATCAGCTGCTTCCTAGAGACCTTGGCCGCTTGAATAGAGAAGAGGCCGAAATAAACAAATGGAAATGGGAAAAGGAATGGGATCGGAATTCGGAGGTTCAAAAAGAAAGGGCGGGGAGAATAATTCCTCGCCGCCCTCTCTGTGGTTTGCTAGGTGATACAAATCCTAGTCTGCGTATGAATCCATTATTGATTGATACAGAAGGCGTTTGGAGGTGCCACGCACATTAGGCAGTTGACCACCAAACTGCTGAATCATGCCGACAAATACAAGATCTTCAACCGGGTCGATCCAGAACCAGGTTCCGGCAGCACCACCCCAATAGTATTCTCCCGTGGAGTAGGATTCAGCCAAAACAGGATCTTGGATTACCGCGAAATCAAGACCGAAAACTGTTCCGGTGGCTTTCGACATAGCACCTTGCATGCCTCGTGGTGTGTGATCTTTATGCATAAGTTCCACAGTCAGCGGAGCCAGAATTCGAACACCCTCAAGCTCGCCGCCATTGAGCAGCATTTTGCTGAAACGCATATAGTCCATTGCAGTGGATACCAGTCCGCCGCCGCCCGATTCAAAGGCTGGGTCTCTCAGAAAATTAGCACCTGGAAAACCTTCACCTGCTAGCAATTCACCGTTGTCGTCGTAACCGTATACTTGTGCAAAACGAGAGGCTTTTTCTTCAGACACATGGAAGTCAGTATCGGTCATGCCAAGTGGGTCGAAGATGCGTTGTTCGAGAAATTCACCAAAAGGCTGGCCCGCAAGTTTTTCCACCAGATAGCCCTGTAAATCCACGGAAACACTGTATTCCCATTGGGCGCCTGGTTGATGCTTAAGAGGAATCTGACTTAGTTTTCTGGAAAACTCTTCCAGCGTGTTGTCGGTGTTTAGCAAGTCTGCTTCAACATATTGCGAATCTACGCCGGACTGGGCAAATATTCCGTAGGTTAATCCGCCTGTATGACTCATGAGCTCGCGAATAGTCATGGGGTGGTTCTGCGGTTCAGTTATCATATTGCCTTCTTCATCCTCCCCTGCATAAACCTGTAGGTCGCGAAACTCGGGTAGATATTTCTCTACCGGGTCATTCAGATTAAATTTGTTTTCTTCGTAGAGCATCATCAAGGCGACGCCGGTAATCGGTTTGCTCATTGAGTAGATGCGAAAGATAGCGTCGTTGGTCATTGGCGATTGAGTTTCCAGGTCGCGGTAGCCAACAGACTCAAAATGCACGATCTTGTTGTCCCGTGCCGCCATAGTTACCACGCCGGCAAGCAGCCCGTCGTCTACATACTCCTGCATGGCATTGGTTATGCGGTCCAGCCTGGTCGAATCCATGCCGGCTTCTTCAGGAGAAGCCATAACTAATCCGTTATTGGTTGCTATGGGTGTGGAGACTTGCTGCTCGGAAGAGATTTCTGTAGCGGGAGTACAGCCCACGACAGTCAGCAGCAGGGCGCTAAGAGCTCCAGTGCGTAGCCAGTTGGTTCTCTTGATTTTCGGGTCTAGTGACATATTGGTTCCCTTTTTCTTGTAATTGAAAGTTTTTGATAGATCTGTCTTGTTTGAAAATTAACTAAAGAGCTAAATGAAAAAATTTGTCTCAGAAAATACCTACCGCGAGTTCTGTCCAGGCCAGAAGCAGACAGCACAAAACTGCAACGGCAATGGAGCTGCGTGTGTAAGCCTTTTTTGCCTTGCTAGACAGTAGATCATAACTGAGCCCCGCCGCAAATAATAAAATACTGGCAACAATAAAATCCCCGACAGTCCAATTAACTTCATTTGTGAATTCCATTGCGGTAAAAGGAATAAGCAATATTAATGCGCTAGGCATGACTATTCGAATTATGTTTTTACGTTGTAGATAAATCATTGCGCCTCCTCATTTTTCAAAAGTTATGGAGGTCGGCCTGTGAAAATATTTCAGAATAATGAAAAAGGGCGCAAATAGAAATTTCGATAAGCGCCCTTTAATTTCGTTAAGAACTTTAACCGCTAGCGGTAAGAACTAACAGGGGGCAGCTGTGCTCCCGATAAGTCAGACGGAATACTGGTTTCTGCTTTCACTCTGTGGGTCAGAGTACCTATTCCTTCGATGGTGGCACTAATAGTCTCTCCATCGACCAGATATCCTGAGCCAGTGGCCCGTTCAACACGACCGGCACCTGTGCCGCCTGAAGTTCCGCTCTGCATTACATCACCTGGGAATACAGTAATCAGGGATGTGGCATATTCGATCAGCTCGGGGATATTGTGAATCATATCACCGGCCCGTGCTTCCTGTACGGTTACGCCGTCGACAACAGTGATTTGGTGCAGGCGTTCCATTGGGTCGCCGTAGAATTCTTTGGGAACAATCCATGGGCCGTGTGGCGCGAAGGTGTCATGACCTTTACCAACAAACCAGTCTGAACGTACCCCGTAACCACCCGGTGGACGACCGCCGCGGTCGGAAACGTCCATTGCAACCATATAGCCAAATACATGATCGTAGGCACGGTCAGCTGAAACATACTTTCCGGTACGACCAAAGACGATGGCCATTTCCACTTCATATTCGATCGCATCACGACCATAAGGCATGATGACATCTTCGCCATCACCAATTACCGCACCACGGGTAGGTTTCAGAAACAGATAGGGAACGCCGCGATTTTGCTGACGTTCGAGTGTGCGAGCAGCCAATTCATCATCATTACAGCCCTCACAAGCGTGGGTGTAAAAGTTAACAGCCGCATTCATGATCTTGCTGGGGTATTGAATAGGCGCCATGACGTCTACGGATTCGGTGGCATGAATATATTCAGCTTGACCGCTGCCGCTTAGCATATTCTCTTCAACCAGCCAGTTAACGACTTCATAAACGCGATACTTCAAACCGTAGTCATAAGCCTCGATGAGCCCGATCATATCTTCTGGCATATCCATCTTGGTTCGATTCCATGATAGCTGCATGGCGCGGTTTGCACCTTCCAACTCGACAATTAGCTCGTCATTTTGCAGAACCAGACCAACCGTTGGTTCGTCATTTATGGCGAAGGTTCCAACCTTGAACGGCATAACCGATTCCATGGCTTGGGCGAAGACGGAGGCTGGTATGGCTACAGTAGCCAATGCAGCAAACGTCATAGTTAATAGGGACTTTCTTATCATTTTTCTCTCCCGTGCAGGGCACTGAAATAGGGCAGATAGGGTTTATAAATAGTTATTAGGATATCTTACCCCCTCGTAAGACAGTCAAAAGGTAACTTTCCGCCAGTAACTTGTCCAGTGTTTTGAGGGAGAGCTGGATACTGAGCGTAGAGCTTTTTATCTGCTGACAAAATATCAATCTGAATCAATGAGTTAGAGAGGGTGACGATTGCCTGCTCAAGCGGGCTTTTATGTGCTGTCGTTGTGCTGTCGTTGTGCTGTCGTTGTGCTGGAGAGTACCAGTGAGCCCTTTCGCCCATGTCCGGCTGCATCGCAATCCTATCGCTGCGCCCGAGTGCTATTTATTGCTGTTAAACTGTCGTGTATTCCTTTCCACAAAATCCAGAACTGACTTTACTGCTCGCCAAAATCCCAATTCTGCTTTAGTCAGGGCTGTGCTGAAATCAATGCCTCGAATACGATGTTTCATGCTGCGGTAAGTTGGATTGTTGTGCAGGAAGCGGGCAAATTTTCCGGATACCTGAGACAGCACGAGCAGTGCTAAAAACAGAAAGAGAATTCCCGGGATAATGGGTAGGATGAGCCCGATCAAACCAATAACTGCAAAGCAGATCGCAATGAATACCAATACAATCTTTACAATTAGTGGCAGGCGCTTTGGTGAATAATCTCTATAGCTCATTTTATGCCTCTCTTCGCTCCGCTTTATGCTGTATCCAATGACTACTCATTATATAAATGCACTTAACATGCCATTTTATAACATATTGAAAAATAACAACTAAAATTTTAGTCAGGCAAGTTTGCTAGAGCAATTTTAGCGAAATTCGCCATGTTTTAAGTGCTTGCCACACTTTTAGTGTTGGGTCGGTTCAGTCGTTTTTAAACCAACTATTTGAGCGGCTGATAAGGCTCGGATAACGTGGCTTGCCTGCCTACTCGGCGGATTGCTATGCTGAGTCAGGTATTAGAATTGACGGAGGTTGATGAAAATTGAAGCGTAGAGAATTTATCAGTAAGAGCCTTACATTGGGTTCGTCTGCTGCTCTAGGGGTTGCAGGATTGACTCGTTCATTCGCAGCAAGCCTTCCCGCAGACATCACCAGTATGAGTGCCAGCATTTTGTCTGCTGCTATCAGGCAGAAGCAGCTAAGTTGCGAAGAAGTGATGTCGGCCTACCTGCAACGTATTCATCGCTATAATCCAGTTTATAACGCCATCGTCAGTCTGGTTGATGATGATAATTTAATGGCTCAGGCCCAGCTTGCAGATCAGGACCTGGCCAGAGGTCGGTACCATGGCTGGATGCACGGCATGCCCCACGCGGTAAAGGACCTTACGGCTGTAGCAGGTCTTCCCTATACCAGTGGCTCACCAATGTTTGCCGATCGAATCGCCGATGAAGATAGCGCGATGGTTGCCCGTATGCGGCAGCAGGGTGCCATCTTTATTGGCAAGACCAATACCCCCGAATTTGGTCTGGGCTCCCAATCCTATAATCAGGTATTTCCAACCACAGGCTGTGCATACAACTCTGATCTGACCTCAGGCGGAAGCAGTGGTGGTGCAGCCTCCGGCTTGGGCACTCATATGCTTCCGGTGGCTGATGGTAGCGATATGATGGGTTCCCTGCGCAATCCCGGGGCATTCAACAATGTCATCGGGTTCAGACCCAGCGTAGGATTAATGGGTGGAGGGGATCCATTCTCCAGGGGCTTATCGACGGCTGGCCCCATGGGAAGAAATGCTGAGGATGCTATTCGTCTATTGCATACTATTGCTGGCGAACCTGGAGATCACCAACCACAAATCATAAGAGAACAACTCCCAGGGCCGGAAAATTTTCAGCCACGCGATTTAAGTGAATTGAAGATTGGCTGGTTAGGAAATTTCGATAACTATCTTGCTATGGAGCCGGGCATTCTCGAACTTTGTGAATCGAGTCTTTCGAATGTCAGTGATGCTGGTGCAATTGTGGAGAGTTGCTCGGTGGGTTTCGATATGAATGACCTGTGGAAATCCTGGCTGGATCTGCGTAACTGGTCACGTACCGGAATGCGTGGATATCTTGAGAACTCAGATACGCGACCGCTACTTAAGCCGGAGCTGGTTTGGGAGATAGAACAATCCTACTTGCTTACAGTAGATGATATTTATCAATCCAATGCTGCGCGCAGTCGTTGGTATGAGGAAATGAATAAATTATTCGATCAATATGACTTTCTTGTTTTGCCAACTGCACAAGTTTTTCCTTTTCCGAAAAATCTAAACTGGCCTGAAGAAATAAACGGTCAGACGATGGATACCTATCATCGCTGGATGGAGATAGTCGTTCCGGGAAGCTTGGCAGGAACGCCGGTGATTAATGTACCGGTAGGTTTTGACCAGCGCGGCAGGCCGATGGGCATGCAGGTCATGGGTCGTTTTGGAGAAGATAAAAAGGTCCTGGAATTTGCTTTGGCGTATGAAGAAGTAAGTGATCACCTGAGCCGCCGCCCATCAGGCATGGCGGGCTAGAAGATAATTCTATCGATATGCCGTGGCTGCATAGGGTGTAAAGATCGCCTATGCTAGACTCGAGTTCTTTTTTGTAGATTTCATTTGTTCATGGAGAGAAAATGAACCAACAAGAAATTAGTAGGCGCGCCTTTCTCAGGTCCAGCGCCCAGGCCATGAAAGGCTCCGCCATCGCATTAACACTTCCGATGATTCTTACCGCGTGTAACAGGGCGCAACAGGCGCGACTCAGTGGTGAGGATTTTGGTTTTCTGAGCGAAGAGCAGGCTCTGGAGTACGATGCCATTTCGGCACGCATTATTCCCACAGATGAAACTCCCGGAGCCCGCGAAGCAGGAGCGGTTTATTTTATTGATAATGTTCTCGCCGGCAGGCCGAGCTATGAACATGAAGACTTGAATCAGGGCTTGCCTGAATTGCAGGCAGCAGCAGTGAGTAATTTTGATATCCCCTATTTTTATCTGTGCAATGAAGAGCAGCAGGATCAATTGCTCAGGGAAGTGGAAGATTCTTTTTTCTTCATGACCATACGTTTCCTCACCATCGCTGGCATGTTTGCTCTTCCGGAATATGGTGGGAACAAAGATAAAATAGGCTGGGAATTAATAGGATTTGAAGATCGTCATGCCTGGGCTCCACCTTTCGGTTTTTATGATGCTGATTACGCAGAGAAGGGGGAGTAAAAAAAATGGCTGAATTTCAAAATACCCCGTCTTTCCCTTCCCGTGAGCCAGTTGATTTCGTAGTGGTTGGCTCAGGTGCCGCTGGCGGCATTATGGCTAAAGAGTTATCAACTGCCGGCTTTTCGGTAGTGATTCTTGAGCAGGGACCACATCTGAAGGCGGCAGACTTTAAACACGATGAATGGAGCTACGACTATAATGGCGGCTTGATCTGGGGTACCAAACAAGGCCACCCCCAGACATTTCGTAAGAATGAAAACGAAGAGGCTGAAGAGCGTGAGGGCGCATTGGGTTATGCCCATAATGTGGGCGGCAGCAGCGTACATTTCTCCGGCAATTTTTGGCGCTTCCGCCCTATAGATTTTATGGAAGCCAGTGTTCGAGGGCCAATTTCCGGTACTAACTTCGCAGACTGGCCAATTACTTATGAAGACCTCGAACCTTATTACACTAAGGTCGATTGGGAAATTGGTGTGTCGGGACTACAAGGTCCCTGGGACCCTCCGCGATCCCGCGCTTACCCTTGTGCTCCCATGCCAGTGAAGGGTTCCGATGTAATTCTTGAAAGAGCGGGGAAGCAATTGGGTCTTAATCCCTATCCAGCACCCGTGGCTATTTTGTCCGAGCCCCATAACGGCAGACCGGGTTGCATTCACTGCGGTTTCTGCAATGGCTTTGGCTGCGAAGTAAATGCTAAGTCTTCTTCCATGGCGACCATGATTCCCCAGGCTCTGGCTAGCGGTAACTGTGAGTTGCGCACTGGCTGCACAGTTTCCAGAGTTAATACCGGAGACGATGGCAGGGTTACTGAGGTGGTTTATTGGGAAGAAGACGGAACCGAGCAGGCGCAGTGTGCAAACGCCGTTGTGCTTTGCGCCAATGGTGCAGAGACTCCCAGGATATTATTTCTCTCGGAGTCCGAGCAACATCCAGATGGTTTGGCGAATTCCAGTGGTTTTGTTGGGCAGAACCTGATGTTTAACGGCTACTCTTCAATTGTTGGTTTGTTTCCCGAGCCGGTTAATGCCTACAAAAGCATACCGGCGACGCGGGTTATTCATGATTACTATGAGCTCGACCCGGCTCATGGTTTCTATGGCGGTGGTGGTATCGACGGTCGTCACTATTCTCGCGGAACGCCAATGGGTTCTGCCCTGGGTAGCAGTTATTTTGGTGGTGATAGTTGGGGCTCGGATTACAAGAAGAACCTGCAGCAGGAATTTACTCATACGGCAGCCTTTGATGGGCACACCACCTCTCTGCCGCTGGCTTCGAATAACGTCACTCTGGATCCAAATTATCAGGACAAATGGGGACGTCCGGCATTGCGCTGTACTTATTCGGACCACCCGGATGATATTGCCACCATGAAGTTCTTTTATGAGAAAACCGTTGAATTGATGGAGGCGGCTGGAGCTATTAAGCACTCTGGTGGTTATCCGGAAAATGGTCAGACCGGCAATGTGCATCTCTTGGGTACTTGCAGAATGGGGGACGACCCATCCACCTCGGTGATCGACAGGTTCCATCGTGCCCACGATGTCCCCAATCTTTTTATCAGTGATGGTTCCAGCTTAGTAACTTCAGGTAGGGGGCAGCCAACCATGACAATTATGGCTATGGCTTTCAGAGCTGCTGAAAATATTATCCAGTCGGCGCGTCGTGGAGAGATTTAGGTGCTATAAATTTACGCGGACAAGATGTTGGACAAAAAAAGGGGTGTAGCTTTTGGCTACACCCCTTTTTGATTATGCTAGAGCGAATTAGTCGTTTCCGGCTACAGCTCTGTTTTCCTTCTCTTCACGCTCGGCAACGAGTCTTTCATAGCCTTCGTCATCGAGATGGGTTACAGCGATCCATGCATGTGTCATTTCGTCAGCTGTACGGCTACCGCCCAGTACCCATACATCGGGGTCAGGGTTGTTCGGGTTTGCATCAGTGTTGTCATACCATTGCTTAAGCAACAATACGGCACCGGCAGGAACCAGAGGAGCTGAGTCAGTTTCGTAAATGTGGCTGTGGTGCCATGTAGCACTCCAGTTGGAGATTTGGCTTACAGCTTCAGTGCGACCTGTTTCCGGATAGAATATTTCCAGAGATGCTGCGTTCATGCGTAAGTGACCATGTGGCTGAAAGCTGTCCAGACGAACTGGGTGGTCAAATGAGTGCATGGCCTGAGTCATGTAGTAACCATGAGGTGGAATGGCGATATCACCTTGAGCACTGATCTGATACAGAGATAGGTCTTGCTCGTAGATGTCTTCACCGGCTGCATATTCATCATCGTGAAACCAAAGGCCGATTTCTACGACGTTATCCTTGATGACAGCACCTGGTGCCATTGCCCCAAGTCCGCCAGGGAACATGTGGATATCCCAACGTACGCGAGAATTGGCTGGCAGGGTACGACATACACCTTCTGGAACCAGTTCGCCCCACTTACCCATGGCGTATTCAGTCAACATGCCGAAGCGCTGAAAATCACCGAATTCATCCGGTGCTTCTACGTTGGAGTTGGCATGGTGAACAACTGCCTTGGCATCACCTCTAGGCTTAACCTGAACCGCCTTGATGCAGCGATCAGTGGTAAGACCGGTATCGACGTAGTGTTTGCTCCACAGGTCGTTACCATTGGCAGGGATGTCCATTGGAACTGAAGGAATTACCAGATCAGGTTGTCCCAGATCGCGAGCAAAATTCCATTCATCAGGATCAGCAAGATCGATTGCTGCTGGAATCACATCAGAATCACCCTGTGGTGAACCCTGGTTTACCCAAGCCACAACGCTGTCGATGTCATCCTGTGATAGACGCCAGTCACCCTCGAGATTCTGAATTCCAATGCCGTGGTCGTAGGCATAGGGAGGCATTTCGCGGTTGGCTACTTTTAGCTGGATGAGAGGAGCCCAAGGGCGAACCTGCTCATAGCTCTCGAACTGCATGGGTCCGATGCCACCTTCACGGTGACAAACGACGCAGTTCTCGTTGATGATTCTGCTGATTTCACCGTTGTAAGTGAAATCCGTTCCTGCGTGGCTCTGTGCGACGGCTTGGGCTTGAATTCCAAGCGTCAACAGGCTCGCAAGGCCGATAAGGCCTATCCTATTTAGCATACGTATACCCTCAAGTTTAACTAACGTATTGATTTTGTTGAAAGTTGTTGGAAACGTCTACATTTAGAACACGGAAAATCCAACAGGATTAAGGCTACGCGAAAACCGGGAAGGTAAATAGATCTAATTGTGATTAATTGCAATAAACGCAGACAAGAAGCAGGCAATAAAAAGGCCGGTTGAATGGAGATTCAACCGGCCTTTTTATTTTAGTGCTAACTAACTGAAATTCGACTATTAATCATTTCCAGCCAGTGAACGCTCTTCTTTCTCTTCACGCTCTGCAACCAACTTGTCATAACCTTCGTCATCAAGGTGAGTTATGGCAATCCAGGCGTGGGACATTTCGTCACCAGTACGGCTGCCGCCATATACCCACTGATCGGGATCAGGGTTATTGGGGTTATCTGCGGTATTGTCGTACCACTGCTTGATAACAAGCACGGCACCGGCAGGAAGCAATGGAGCTGCATCCGGCTCATACAGGTGGCTATGGTGCCATGTGGCGCTCCAGTTTGAAATCTGGCTGATCTGCTCAGTACGGCCGGTTTCCGGATAGAAAACCTCCAGAGACGCAGCATTCATTCTGAGGTGACCATGTGGCTGGAAGCTGTCAATGCGAACAGGGTGATCGAAAGAGTGGAAACCCTGAGTCATTGTATAGCCATGAGGTGGAACGATTAGCTCGCCGCCTTCATAACCATCGCGCAGACCGTAGAGTGCCAAATCCTGCTTGTAGACATTTTCCTTAGTCTCATAACCTTCTTCATGGAACCATACACCGATTTCAACAACGTTATCGCGAATCATCTCGCCTTCAGCTGTTGCGCCTACGCCACCAGGGAACATGTGGATGTCCCAAAGAACGGTAGAGTCGGCAGGCAATGTACGGCAAACACCATCGGAAGGTACTTCGCCCCACTTACCCATGGCGTATTCAGTCAGTTGACCTTGACGCTGTAATTCACCGAACTCGTCTTCAGTCCATACGGAAGAATTAGCATGGTGAACAACTGCTTTGGCGTCGCCTCTTGGCTTAACCTGAACCGCCTTGATGCAGCGATCCTGAGTCAAACCGGTCGCAACATATTCCTTGCTCCATAGATCGTTACCCTGGGAAGGGATGTCCATAGGAGTTGAAGCGACGATAAGATCTGGTTGACCAAATTCCGGTGCGAAGTTCCATTCGTCAGCATTGCGAACAACCGCTGCTGGTGGAATTACATCCTGTGGACCCATTGGAGAACCGGCGTTAACCCAGGCTACTACCGTATCGATATCTTCCTGACTCATTCTCCAGTCAGCCTGAAGCTCCTGGATGCCGATGCCGTGGTCATAGGCATAGGGAGGCATTTCCCTGTTAGCAACTCGCAGTTGGATCAGCGGCGCCCATGGGCGAACCTGATCATAGTTTGAAAGTTGCATTGGACCAATACCACCTTCTTGGTGACAGACAACGCAATTCTCATTGAGAATCTTGGCCACGTGGGTGTTATAGGTTATTTCGTCTTGGGCTTGAGCGGTTTGCACACCTAGGGCCAGCAATATTCCGCCAGCAAGGGTACTTACCTTTTTCCAACTTTGTACCTTTTTCATATAGTCTTCTCCTGGAAGTGAGAGTTTGGGCAATTGCATTCTTAAAATCCTATTCTTTACCGTAGTAACCTACTGTATTTTATGTAGTTTTTTCTCAGATTGTCAGAAGGCTATCTGATTTAATTCTCTAGCTTACAAGTGTTACACGTATATCTCTTTTGATACTACCACTAATTCACAAATTGCCAAAATTTGATAGCCGGCTATTTCAGCTGAAATAGCCGGATTCATTAGCTTCTAGCGAACTGTTACGCGCTGGTAGATATTGCTCCAGCAGCACTGGTCGCCATTGGAGCTTTCAGGAGCAGAGTGGATATCCACTTTGGTGGCAATAATGTATTCGCCGGGCTCTGAGAAAGTGACATTTACAATGGCAATACCTGATGGGCCTGGTACTTGAACAGAGTTAACCGCTGGCTCACGAAAGAATCTGAAACGACGGTCTTCTGGCTCGTATGGATTTTCCTGAACAACAGTAGATTCATGACGGGTGAACTCAACTTCGCCCGGCCCCTGCCATTTGTTGAAAGTGACACCAATATCAAGTGGATCAACAAAACGTGGGTCACTGCTGTCTCTTACAGAGGGATCTGAAACGTTCACGGAGATCGCTACTGATTCGCCTGCTCTTACTGTGCCACCGGAGTAATCAACAGTTCCGGCATCCAGACCGGCAGTGCGCGTGCCGTTTTCTCCAGCACCTACCAATGGCTGCATAGAGCCCTGAGGGCGGGGAAGAATAAAATCCAGTTCATAGGCTGAGGCACCCCAACGGCCTGGAACCTTAAGGTCTTCACCGTCTTCACCTACAAGATGCCACCAGACGTCAGTTTCTCTCTGGTCACCAGGAACAGTGACGGCAAAAACGCCAGTAGAGCGTCCAGCAGGGAAATGAGTTGGCTGAGGGCCATCCCACTGCGCAGGTTCGATATAATTTCTTGAGCCCAGTGGGACCTCAACAGCTTCTTCGTTTCGGTTAATTACACCGAATGAAAAGCTTACGGTGCCGTCTGGATTAGCTACCCAGCCTTCAAGAACCGGAATAATCGGGAATCCGGTAGGGGCTGACAGCGATAGAAATCTCGGCTGCTCATTAGGTTGCTGTGCCTGAGCTGACATGCTGAATACCACCAGCAGTCCGGCAATTAATGAAACCAAAGGTTTAGTTAGTTGTTGCATTGATTTTCTCTCCAAAATCGGGTCTTGTTATTAAAACCGCTTTTCCCTCATAAAACAGCGCCAATTCACACTAAACGCTAAACAAATCTTGTATTGCACAGATCCTTTTATATACGTCCGAGCAAGAGATAGAGGATAAACGCCATTTTACACCGAGTCTAGTTAAGCCCAATGGCATAGCGGGTTCAATTGTAAGGAATTGTTACTTTCTATTCGGAATTTCGCGAAAAGCCTGTTTGTTGCCTGTATTCTCCCCGGTTCCGCCAAATTGCAGGCACCAGAAACAATTAGAGTGCAATTAAATTGGGACTCATCAGGGACAATAAGAGCACTTTTTCTTGGCGCAGTAACATCCTGAAATTTGCGGTATTTAGGTGGTAATTGCAGCGGTATAGGAGAAAGAATGGCAATGGTCAAACGATCTGTCAGAGCGGGTAATTGTCCTGGACCTTCCATCAAGCATTTAGCATGTGTTTGCAAATTGTTAACCGCAATGCTTTGCGGATTAATCTACAGCGATGGGGAAACCGGATATACTCTGTCGCTGTTTCCCATTGGAACAAATCGGACAAACACACTAAGGCGATTCTGGTTAGTTATTTATGAGCAGTAGATATTTATTAATTACTTTTATTCTGGGTCTTTTCTGGTCTACTCCTCTAACGGCAGCGTTGGAAAGGGTTGGGGATTTTGCACTGTTGGATAACCGCGGTGAATTTCACCAACTAAGCCGCTATCTGCATCGGGACGCACTCGCCATAATGTCTTACTCTGCCGGCTGCCAGACCATGGCTGCCAGTCTGGAATCTTTCCAATCCCTGCAATCCAGTTATGCCGAACTGGGTATTGAATTTATTTTAATCGACTCAGAGGGCATGGCCCGTGATGAATTGAATCAACTCGATATCAGCTTGCCCATACTGGAAGACGGTGGTCAGCTAATTTCCGAGATGTTGGGCATAGAAAAAGCCGGAGACGTTCTGGTTCTGAACCCCCGTCGTCTGAATCTTTATTATCGCGGTCAGATTGATCCATTGCTGGACTCCACTCTAGCTGAATTACTGCAAGGTGAGATCGACGACACCGTGGAATCGGATTCCGCGCAAGCCGGCAGTTGTGGAATCGAATTTGTAGCAAGTGATCTTCACGCAGACACTCCGCCGGATTACGCAACGGAAGTTGCTCCGGTAATTATCAATAAATGTTCGGAGTGCCATCGTCAGGGTGGTGTGGGCCCGTTCGCGCTGGACAGTTACATCATGTTGCTGGGTTGGTCACCCATGATCAGGGAAGTGCTGTTAAACAAACGCATGCCGCCGACCCAGGTTGACCCTTATATAGGACATTCCAATAGCGCGCGTTATTTGAGCGCTGATGAAATCCAGACAGTTGTTCACTGGATTGACAATGGTGCGCCTCGGGGAGATGGCGAATTAGATCCTCTTGAGCTGTTGGATCTTGCAGAGAGTCAGACTTGGGAATTTGGTGAGCCTGATTTTGTGGTGACGGGCCCCGAGAATTCCATTGCAGCCACCGGCGTGATGGATTATATCTACGAAGAAGTGGATTTACCCTTTGAGGAAGACAAATGGCTACGAGCAATCCAATATCGCGCTGGCGATGCCTCCGTTCTTCATCACCTGATGACTTTTGTTACGGCCCCGGAAGAAGGCTTTTGGGGTGAAGAAAGCGACAGTGAATCTACCAGTAGGCGATTCGTTGAAGGCTACGCGCCGGGTAAATCTAATGCGGTGGAGTTTGATGTCGGCACCGGAGTGTTAGTTCCGCAAGGGCATAAACTTTCCATGCAGTTTCACTATGTTACTAATGGTCAGGCAACCGTAGATGCCACCGAGCTAGGTTTGTACTTTAGTGATGAAGAAAATCTCAGCGAGAGAAGGGTTCAGGCGGTCTCCTCCCGGTTTCTACTACCTGCTAACGAACATAATCATGAGATGTACGCAGAACATCAATTCAAAGATGCGGTAGTACTTACCGGTGTGCGGGCGCGGATGAATTATCGTGGAAAGAAGATGAAGTTTGCTGTCAGTTATCCCGACGGCAGTAGCAAGGAAATCTTCAGTGTTCCCGCTTACAATTACGGCTGGCAGCCTCATTACTTGCTTGAGCAGAAACTTACTCTGCCTGCAGGGTCTACTGTGCAGGTAATCGGCGCGTTTGATAATTCTGTTTCCAATCCCTCCAACCCGGACCCTGACAATGACGTGGAATTCGGGTTGAATAGCTGGGAAGAAATGTTCAGCGGATATTTCACCTATTACGAACCTGTTAGAAATAACTCAGATTAATCTGAGGCATCAGGCATAGGCAGTAATTCATTATGCCGATCTCACTGGCCTGCAATTGATGGTTTTCTCGGATAGATTCTCTATTGAAGTAGGGGATTGGTGATACCGCAGAAATCCCCAGTATTGGAGGTGCAGAATCTGCCCGGATTATGCAGGTTAAGCTGGCTGTCGTCAGAGGGCTCGAGGAAGAGGAAAGTGATTTTTTGATGCAGTATTGGAGTCATCTTGAGTTGATGCACTTGCTTCGTTTCCTGATAAGAAAAGGCGACTGTATGAAAGACAATAATTCTTGGAGATGGTGTATCAAGGAATTGGCATAGCTCTCTATAAGTTTTAATCAAGCCTTAGGACAACAAAATAGAGAAAGTCTGCCCGAGCAGGAATAGCATACATATTACGAAGCCACACATGGGAATGATAATATTTACTTCATAGATATTTTTCCCCCTCCTCGCTCGCTATTGTGCTCTCAGTTTTTGCTTCTTCCTCAACTGCACCTTTGCCAAGTTTGATCCTTACCAGTGCCAGATTAACCAGACTAAAGACAATTAGTAAAAGATAAGTAGTGGTGTTGGCCAGAGTTTCGATGGGTAGGATCAAGGCTGCAATCAGAATAATCAGACTCACTAATAAGGTCGCGTTAATTGGTGTGCGGGTTTTGCTATTCACCCTGCCGATATAGTCAGGTAGCCGGTTCTGTCGTGCCAGCCCGTAGCATACCCGAGAGCCCATAATAATCTGGATAAGCGCGCCGTTGATTACGGCAAACAGGCTTACCAGTGATATTAACCAGGGGCTGTTGCCGGTAACTGTCTCATAGATACTTGCCAGCGGGGCATCGGAGCGCCCGAGTTCTTGAGGGTTTAACACCAGTAGAGAACTTATCGCTACGAGAATATACAAAACCGTTGCTATGGCCAGAGCCAGTAGTATGGCTATGGGCATATTTCGCTGCGGATTTTTTACTTCCTCGGCAACGTTGACCATGTCTTCAAAACCTACATAGGCATAGAAAGCCAAAAATGCTCCGCCGAACAATCCGCCCAAAGCGGCAGAGGAAAATCCAGGTTTGGCTTCGCTGACAACTGTTGGAAGTTGCTGCCATGCAGGCGCCGTAATCCAGAGTATTAACAATAACCCGCCAACCTCCAGCAAAGTAAAAAGAGCAGCAGCAAAAACCGATTCAGTAATTCCCCAGATAGCCAGTACGGCAAGAGCTGAAATCAGACATAAGATAACCGCCCAGTCCGGAAATACCAGAAAGACATCCAGATATCCGACAAACCTCTTGGCAATGGTTGCAGAAGAAACAATACCGGTTAGTACAATAAGCAGTCCAACCGCCAGGCTAAGCTGCCGAATCCCAAACCCATTTTATATATAGACAGCTTCGCCGGCACTCAAGGGGTAGCGGGAAGATAGTTCGGCAAAGGAGAAAGCGGTAATGCCAGCGATAAACGAAGCCAACAAAAAGGCAAGGGGAGCAATATACCCGGCTGTGCCGGCAACCTTTCCGATGAGTACATAGACACCGGCTCCAAGAATATTTCCCAAGCCATAAAGACATATTAATGGCAATGAGATGCTGCGCCTCAAAGTGCTATGGTCTTAAACTACTGCCATATTCCGACCTGTGTCTCTTGGTATACCTGCTTGCGTGCCCGTACTAAATCAGACTCAAGTCCAAGTTAATAGATACGTTGCTAAGTGCCGCTCCATCTTATACTGTAGCTGCGCTGTGATCCGCTCGAATATCTTTTCATTCCTGCAGGAATAATTGCATTGCAAGCACATAGAAACAACAAGATAAATCAAAGAATGCTAAATTTGTAGCTGCCATCAGGGAAGGCGAATGACCGATACGCAAAATCCCCGGATGTTCTATGGCTGGAAGATAGTGATTGCAATTATGTCGCTGCTGACATTTACCAGCGGCCTCAGTTTCTATAACCATTCCATTTATCTCAATTCTTTGGCGGAAAATCCTGCCTTCACAGTGCAGTCTGCATCCATGGCAGTTTCCCTTTTTTTTCTCACCGGCGGGGTTGCTGGGCTTTGGGTTGCCAAATGGGTTCAGGATTATGATCCCAGAATTTGTATTTGTGCCGGATCGGTAATCTCATTTGTTTCTCTGGTTGCTCTTGCAGCGGTACAGAATAATTGGCAACTCTATCTGGTATACAGTTTATTTGGAGTGGGCTTTTCGGCTTCATCACTTATTCCGGCGACCACGCTGGTGACGCGCTGGTTCCAGAAACGCAGGGCAATGGCTCTGTCTATAGCATCTACCGGGCTTTCTCTTGGAGGCGTAATTATTACTCCGCTTTGCGTGATACTAGTGGAGAGAGTCTCGTTTAACACTGCAGCCCCTATAATGGGTGCTATATATTTATTAGTGGTGCCAATCGCGTGGATATGGCTACGAGCCGGTCCTGAGTCAATGGGCCTGCATCCAGACGGCGAGGAAAGAGAGGTTGTTGAAGATGAAAATAAAAGTGAGGAAGTAGATGTTCCTCGGTCACACTCAGATGTCGACGGAATAACTTTCGCAGAAGCAAAGAAAGGCAGATTTTTTTGGGGAGTCAGTCTGGCCTACATATTTTTAATGATGGCTCAGGTGGGAGGGATTTCTCACCAGTATGGCCTTGCCCGAGAATTACTGACGGAATCTCAAACAGCCCTGGCTGTGGCTATACTTCCTGTTGGCAGTATTGTTGGTCGACTAATTGGCGGATGGATCGTCGATCAGGTTTCTATCCGTATGTTCGCAATCGGCATGATGTGTTTGCAGGCCATGTCTCTGTGCTTGCTGGCGATGGGGTTCAGCGCATTGACGCTATGTCTGGGGTTGGCATTGTTCGGTGTGACGGTAGGTAATCTGTTGATGCTGCAGCCGCTAATCATTGCAGATGCTTTCGGATTGCGGGAGTATCCGAAAATATTTTCGGTTGCCAATTTAATGTCTTCCTGGGGAACTGCTGCGGGGCCAGCACTGCTCGGACTTGTTTATGGCTTGAATGCTAATCTATACAGCCTTTCATATTTCGTTGCGGCGGCGGCAGGGGCAATAGGTTTGGTTCTATTCGTGGTTGGAGGGAAGTACGGTGATTAGGAAGGCTGTAATCGCTTTTTTTGTTTTTCTTGCGGGGCTGGTGATGATCGCTACGCTTGCCGGGTTTCCCCCGGCCTATATTGTCAGCGCCCCCGGCGTCGCTACCGGTATAGGTTCGAAATTGCTGTGCTCTGCCAGATATGTGTCGGGTTTCTCCCGCGAGCAGGCCTTCGATGACCTCGTTCAATATTCTCCTATTCTTGATCAGCTAAGCATTGAATATGATGAGGATAGAAAGTCCGTTACGACTTCTCTGTTTGGACTCAGTAAAAAGACTGCCAGCTACAGGCAGGGCCTAGGCTGTTCTGTCGAATACAGTGGCTATGGGCAGGCGGTCGAAGTGCCATTTCAGCCATCAGTTTCCTCACCGCAAGAGTGGCCCGCAGGCAATATTGTGGGGGAACCGGATACAGTGCTTACTCAACTTCTGGCGGACATGGTTGCCAAGGATAATCAGGCGGGGCTGAATACTCGTGCCCTGCTTGTGGTACGGAATGGCCGAATATTGGCTGAAGCTTATGATCAGGAGTCTGATGCTTTTACTCCATTGCTAGGCTGGTCCATGGCCAAGAGTATGGTTTCTACCATGCTGGCAAATCTGGAATATCGGGGCCTGCTTAATATCGATGAGCCTCCGGGGTTTAGTACCTGGGAGAACGACCCCCGTGCAGAAATAACGGTCACAGATATGTTGACCATGAGTGATGGCTTGGGATTCTCCGAAGAGTACAATCCGGGTGACGATGCTACTGCCATGTTGTTCACCTCGGCATCGGCTTCCGATTATGTGCTGGGCAAAGAGTTGCAGCAGCAGCCGGGGACGGTTTTTAATTACAGTTCGGGGACCGCGAATTTATTGGCCAGGCTGCATACCGATATTCTTGGCGGGCCGCAGGCGGCTTACGATGACTATTGGGAAAATATTCACCAGGCGTTGTCATTCCAGAATGCTGTTTTTGAAACCGATGCCAGCGGCGTAATGGTTGGTAGTTCATACCTGTATGCATCGGCGAGAGACTGGGCTCGTCTTGGACAGCTTATGCTCAACCGAGGCGTAATAAACGGCAGCAGGGTTTTTCGGGATGATTGGATAGAGCGTGCTACTGCCGCGAATTCCTCGGGGAATGAAAAGGCTTACGGTTTTCAATGGTGGCTGAATAAGGGTGATGACAATTTGCGCTGGCCTGATCTGCCAGAAGGCTCGTATATGGCCAATGGCAACAGACAGCAAATGCTTATGGTAATCCCTTCGGCTAATGTCTTGATTGTTCGACTTGGCTGGACAGCCGGCTCTTATCCCTTAAATAAGCTATTCGGGGAAATTCTGCGGGAAGTTCTTTAGGAGGGTTGACTAGGCTTCCTGTTTGGCTTTGGCATCCCTGAGGTTGCTGATGACAGATTCCATTGCCCTGTCTACCAGAGAGCCTTCGCTGACAATTTTCACTGAGCCGGCTTTGAGTTCTCTGGCTAATCGCATCTTGTCCAATTCCACGACCTTTACATTTCAAGTAACTGGATTTGTTGTTGTTTGATTGCCTGCTGATCAGCGGCTGGCTCGGCGGTATTCACCGGCAATGCAGTCTGTCCCTGATCTTTTTCTGCCAAACCCTTAACCAGCACCTGCATCATCGCAAACATTTCGGTGTTTGACTTGCGGTCTTCATCATTAGTTTGCGATGATTCTGCAGCTTCCTCGAATGCCCTCGTCTCTCTGTCTGTAGTCGGTCTGTTGATAGTGCGTTTATTTTTTTGAATTTCTCTGTTGCGCACTTTAATGTCCAGTTGAGGGAGAACGTCGCAGTCGATTAACACTTCATTAGCTTCAGCCAGTACTTCTTCTAATTGGTGAAATACGGCTTTGTTGAATTCCCGATAAATAGTTAACAGATAATGCGCCTTCAACCCCATTGGCTTAATGGCAGCACTAAAACTTTCACCTATTTGCTCGGGGGCCAGAGGGTTGTTTGTTTCATCGATGTGAAGACTCGGAAAGATAGAATCTAGACGGGTTGTAAAACTTAAATATTGTTGGATGTCGCAATTTCGGACGTGATTAACCATCCCTTCCATGGCGATTACTGCTTCGAGATAATCATCATCAATCAAGGAGAGGTTTCCGTACTCGGTAACATAGGCTTCAGGGGCTTCGGGCTCGAACAAGTCATCTAAATATGCATTCAGGTTGATCATGAAGCTTTCGGCAATGGAAGACGATTCTTCCCTCAGAGGCGGCAACTGGGTATTCGCAAACTTCATCGCTTGAGCTTCAATTTGCAGAGTGGCACTTTCCAGAGCTGTCATTACTAATCTGGTTAGAGATCTGACAGATGACATTTTTACTTTGTTAACGGTGCTTTTCCTTTACGCTTCTTTTTCCGAGTATCTACAGTTCAATTACTAAATATTAAAATATTTATTATTCAGAACCCTATTACTCCAAACCTTACTATCTAAAACTAATTCTGATCATGCAGCTAATTATCTATCCCAATTAGCTGAATTCAGTGAGGTTAGCGGCATACGAGGTTTAGGTACAGCGCAATGCCGCCCCTAAATAGCGGGAATGTTAACTAGAAGCGATTGAAATCAAAGAATTTACGCAAATCCTCCGGAATGCGGGTGACATTTCCTACAAGATCGGTCCAGATATGGCGTGTGAAGCCGGTTACCAATATGTCCTCGCTGTCGGTATTGCTCAGCTCGTAGGCAAAGCTTAGACGTCTGCTTTTGTTTTCCTCCACCCAGGACTTAATCCTTACCCTGTCTCCATACTTGAAGCTGCCCAGATAACGGACTCCTACTTCGGAAACAGGCAGACGAAAGCCGCTGGCTTCGATATTCGCGTAATCATTGCCGAGTTCACGCATATATTGGCTGCGGCCTTCCTCAAAATACACAAGATAACTTGCATGGTGCACCACGCCCATGGCGTCGGTTTCGGCATAGCGTACGGGAAATTCGGTTTCAATGGTTTGCGGGCTTTGTTTTACGGGAGTGTTCATGGCTTTTGTCCGACCTCTTTTATAGATCCTGTTGTCTGTGTTTTCCGTGGATTATCTGTTAGTTTCTGGTTGTCTTAAAGAGTAAAAGGTGCAAAAGGTCAGCTATTGAGGCCCGAGTATAATGTTAAATTTTCCAGAACCGCCAAAAGAATACAGCTCTGTGTTTTTGGAGGAAACGGATAAGCCGCTTCCAAAGAAAATCAATCAGCAAACCCGCTATGCCTTCTTCAGCACTATAGCCACCGGAGGCAAGTCATTGATCAAGTCTTGCAAGGATTTACACCTTTCCCGCTTCGTCTGCTACAAGACCCTGAAGCCTGAATTTGCCGACGATGAGATCGAGCAGCAAAGATTGATCCGGGAAGCTAGAGTTACAGCCATGTTGCAACACCCCAATACCGTGCCAACCTATGAGTTGGGCAGGGACGGAAAAGGCCACTGCTATTTCACAATGAAACTGGTTCACGGTTATACGCTTCGAGAAATACTGGATTTTCGTGATCGATATGACCTCACGCAGTTGGTTGATGTAATGCTGCAAGTGGCTTATGCCCTTGAGTATGCTCACATCCACGGAGTGGCTCACAGAGATATCAAGCCGGAGAACATTCTTGTGGGCCCTTACAGTGAAGTGTTGATTCTGGACTGGGGGCTTGCAAAAGTCTGGAATCCTGATGGCACTGCGCCGGAGGAAGTCGAAGAGCCCGAGACAGAAATTAAGGATCTAAGCCTGACTGGTCAGGGTAAGGCTCAGGGTTCGGCGTTTTATATGTCGCCGGAGCAAGTGAATCAGGACCCCGCTATCGATCACCGTACCGATGTGTTCAGCCTGGGGGCAGTAATTTACGAGATTCTCTGTGGAAAGCCTGCTCCCAATGGGGATAAATTGCACAATGTTATTGAAAGTGTTCTTAATGACCAGCCTGAGAAGCCGTCGCAAATTACCAGTCAGCGTGTGCCACCATTGCTCGAAGAAATGGTGATGAAGTCTTTGCAAAAGGACCCGGCAAACCGGCAGCAAGCAATGCGTGAAATGATTCAAATTTTGAAAATGGATTGGCGCGCCGGAATGTTTTCCTGACCAGCTATAAAAAGTTTTAACCGGAGTTAAAGATGAAAACCAAAAACACTTTAAACATAGTCCCTATCCTGGCAATGCTGCTAATTTCTGCCTCGCCGCTGCATGCGCAGCAAGCCGACCTTATCTTCAGCGGTGAAAATATTGTCACCATGGTGCCCGGGGCGCAGAGCGGTGATGTGGAAGCGGTAGCCGTAAGTGGTGAGAGGATTTTGGCAGTAGGTTCCCTGGAAGAAATTTTGCAGCTACGAGATGAATCAACCCGATTTGTTGAGTTGGGTGACAAGGCCTTATTGCCAGGCTTTATCGATGCTCATGGCCACTTCGGGGGAGTTGCCCGTTACGCAGCGCTTTTGGACCTTTCATCACCTCCAGTGGGAACCATGGAGAATATAGATGATATTGTGCAAGCTATAAGACTGCGCATTGAGCAACGGCAAATCCCTGAGGGTGAATTGGTATATGGCATTGGCTATGACGATTCCCTGCTTGCAGAATTGCGCCATCCCGACCGGGATGATCTGGACAGGGCATCGACCCGGCACCCGATAATTATTCGTCATGTTTCCGGCCATCTGCTGGCAGCCAACAGCCTTGCGCTGGATCAGGCAGGAGTGAATTCCACTACAGCCAATCCTGCAGGCGGAATTATTCGCAGACGACCGGGTAGTAACGAACCAGATGGCGTGATGGAAGAAACAGCTATGGGAGCCTTTCCCGGTTCTTCCGGCAATATGACTGCGGAGCAAATCAGCCAGCTAAGAAGAGATGCACTTACCACCTATGCGTCCTATGGAATTACTACGGCCCAGGAAGCAAACGTTGGTGTGCAATATGCCAATGCCTATCGCGAAGAGGCCAGGAGCAATCCTCTGGGGATCGATGTTGTGGCCTATATTATGGCTAACCCCTTAAGTGATGAAGCACTAGCTACTGTTGAGTACGATTTAGAATACGTCGGTGGTTTCAGGGTAGGGGGCGTCAAATTCACATTGGACGGGTCTCCTCAGGGAAGAACAGCCTGGATGACGGAACCTTATGATCAGGGCCCTCCGGGGCAGGGTGATGACTATGTGGCCTATCCCAGTTATGAGCCTGAGGCCTATAAGCGACGTATGCCGGATTTGCTGAGAAGAGGCGTTCCTGTTCTCGCCCATGCAAACGGTGATGCTGCTATTCAGCTAATGATAGACGGAATTGCGGAAGCAGTAGGTGACGGACCAGTGCCGGACCACCGCTCGGTAACTATCCACGCGCAGCTGGCGAGAGATGAGCAGCTTGATCAGATGAAGCAGTATGGAATAATTCCTTCCTTTTACTCGGTGCATCCGTTTTTCTGGGGAGACTGGCATCGGCTGAGTTTTGGCGAAGAGCGGGCTGCTTTTATTAGTCCCGCTCAGGCGGCAGTTGAAAAAGGTTTGCCGTTTACCATTCACAATGACTCACCCATTGTTCCTCCTGACATGATGCGCCTCGTTTCCATCGCGGTAAACAGGGAAACAAGGAGTGGGCACATACTTGGTCCAGACCAAAGGATTAGTGTTATGGATGCGCTCAACTCCATAACTCTTGCTGCGGCTTATCAATATTTCGAGGAAGATGAGAAGGGCTCCATCGCTGTTGGCAAACGGGCTGACTTTGTAATACTGGAAGAGAATCCAATTACCGTGAATCCATCTGAATTGCAGAATATAGGCATTGTAGAAACATTCTCCAGAGGCAGGTCGGTGTATCAGAAATAGTGTGCTTATGTTAATAGACTGTTAGCAATAGCTGGTAACCGGACCAGCGCTCAGAATTACCAATACACAAGTTAGGGGATAGAAATGAAAGTCGCATTTATCGGTTTGGGAGTTATGGGTTATCCCATGGCCGGGCATTTAAAGAACGCCGGCCTGGATGTGTGCGTTTTTAACAGAACAGCAGAGAAGGCCGGTCAATGGTGCAGCGAATATGGTGGTACGTCTGCACTCACCCCGAGAGAGGCTGCGCAGGATTGCGATATTGTCTTTAGCTGTGTTGGTAATGACGATGATGTACGGCAGGTAATTCTTGGTGAAGACGGTGCTTTCGCGGGAATGAAACAGTCGGCCATATTGGTTGATCACACTACAGCGTCTGCGACTCTGGCCAGAGAATTGGATGTAGCTGCGAAAGAGCGCTGTCTGGCTTTTCTCGACGCGCCGGTTTCCGGCGGACAAGCGGGAGCAGAAAACGGAGCCCTAACAGTCATGATCGGAGGTGAGCAACAGGTCTATGATACTGCGCGACCGGCTATGGAAGCCTTTTCCAAATTTACCCAATTGCTGGGTCCGGCGGGCAGTGGCCAATTGGCGAAAATGGTCAATCAGGTTTGTATTGCGGGAGTGGTGCAGGGTCTGGCAGAAGGTTTGAATTTTGCCATCAATGCCGGGTTGGATGGTGAGGCTCTAATCGAAACCATTTCTAAAGGTGCTGCGGGCTCTTGGCAGATGGAAAATCGCTACAAGACTATGCTGGCGGATGAATATGAATTCGGCTTTGCCGTGGACTGGATGCGCAAGGATCTGGGAATAGCACTCGAGGAAGCGAAAAATAATGGCTCGGAACTACCTGTCGCCCAACTGGTGGACAGCTTTTACTCAGACATTCAGAAAATGGGTGGTGGAAGATGGGACACTTCTAGCCTATTGGCCCGCCTAACCAGGAAATAAGTGCTGATTCGAACCATCCATGCCCAGCCCCATTTAAGCGTATAACTATTGATTCTTGGTGTTGAAAGCACTAACTTACTTGGTCTGTAAAAAAAGATGCTTAGGGGCGGCTAATGAATAGAAAAAAACTCCTTATATTATCAATGGTTACCTCATGTTTCGCGGCGGGCTCGTTGCAGGCAGCAGATGACTATACGGTGCCCAGGACCGAATACGGTCAGCCCGATCTACAGGGTGTGTGGAATTTTAGTTCCAACACACCGATGCAGAGGCCTGAGCGATATGGAACCCAGGAATTCCTGACAGCACAACAGATTGAAGACGCCATAGCTCGTCAGCAAAGAGCTGCAGCTGCCGCAGATGCTGCTGCGGCTCAAAGAGTTGTTAACCCGGATGCGCCGGAACAAACCGATAACCCCGGTGGTTATAATGATTTCTGGATGGAGGCTGCCGGTATCGGTGATACCGTTAGGACGTCCCATATTGTGTATCCGGAGAACGGACGTATTCCAGCGAGAGTAGAAGGCGCGCCACGACAGTACGGTGGACTGGGACCGGATATTCCCGGAACTCGCCCGGTACGTTATGTTGTAGGCGGCATAGCAAAAGATGGGCCTGAGGATCGTGGTCTTTCCGAGAGATGTATTGTTGGCTTTAACTCCGGCCCTCCTTTTGTGCCGAGCCTGTACAACAACAATATGCAAATTTTCCAGAGCCGTGATACGGCTGTAATCATGACCGAGATGATTCATGATGCCCGCATCGTACCTCTGGGCGACAAGTCGGAACTGACAGATGACATTACCATGTGGTCCGGTGATTCCCGAGGCTGGTGGGAAGGGGATACTCTGGTTGTTGAGACTAAAAACTTCAATGGTCTGCGACAGACGTTTAGCTCAACAGGTGCCAATGGTGACATGGTGCTAACGGAGAAATTTTCCCGTACGGCATTCGATACAGTGGACTATGAGTTCACTATCGATGACCCTGCTACTTTTACCGACAAGATCACCGCAATTATTCCCATGACTAAAGTGGCCGGCCAAATTTACGAGTATGCTTGTCATGAAGGTAACTACGGGATGTTTAATATTCTCCGTGGTAAGCGGGTTGAAGAACGTCTGGAAGCCGAAGGCGGTGAACAGTAATTTGTAAATGCTCGACCTGGTCGGGTGTGTTTTATCTTTTAATGAAGGGTTGTAAATGAAAACTAAAATAGAGAAATTTCTAAGTGCTGTAAGCCTTGTCGCTGTTGTTGCATTGTTCACCAGCACGCAGGCTATTGCTCAAAGTGGAGAAATCCCCCGAACTCCTGATGGCAAGCCGGACCTTAGCGGTATTTGGCAAGCCATGACCAATGCTCACCACGACGTTGAGCCTCATGCTGCGGCCTATGGACCTCATCCGGATCTATTCGGAGCGATTTCCGCGAAGCCAGCCAGCCTGGGTATAGTTGAAGGGGGTCGTATCCCTTACACGGAGGCCGCTAGACGGGTTCGTGACGAGAATGCTGCCAATGCCCTGGAGAATGACCCTCTTACCAAATGCTATATGCCTGGAGTTCCCAGAGCCAACTACCTGCCATTTCCATTCCAGATAGTTCAATCCAGCAGTGTCATTCTGGTTGCTTATGAGTTCGCAGAGTCCAATCGTATTATGTACGTAGACCAGCCAGAGCTTGAGTCTCAGGTTGATGCCTGGATGGGACACTCCAATGCCCATTGGGAAGGCGACACACTGGTAGTACGCGTAACTGGCCAAATGCCTGACACTTGGTTCGATCGCGCCGGCAACCATCACAGCTACGAGATGATAGTCGAAGAGCGCTGGACGCCAACTGGTGCGAATCATATTCAATATGAGGCTACTATTACTGATCCTGCGACTTTCACCAGTCCGTGGACTGTTAGCTTGCCACTGTACCGCCATGTAGATGAGAACATGCAGCTGCTTGAATTCAAGTGTGCGGAATTCTCCGAAGAATTTCTTTACGGTGAGTGGCGTAAGCCTGGCACTGCACTGGGAAATCCTCCGCAGTAATTTTTACAAGCTTACAAGAAGCCCGCGACTTGAAATAGAAATAGAAAGTACGCGGGCTTTTTTGTGGTGGACTCTCCGCTATGCGGTTGAGCGATTAATCTTCCGACGGGAAAAAACTGGCAATTTCCTTGAGGGATTTTCTTGAGATATTGGGGACCCGGGCTCCATCCTCTGGGTATCCAGCTACTATTACCATCAACGGTTTCTCGGTGTCCGGTCGTTGCAATATGTTGTTGAGGAACTTCATCGGGCTGGGAGTGTGGGTAAGCGTGGCCAGCCCCGCGTTGTGAAGAGCAGAAATCAGCATGCCGCAGGCAATTCCTACGGATTCAGTTACATAGTAATTTTTCTTCTTGCTTCCCTGTTCATCCCGTTCAAATTTCTGCGCAAAGACTACAATCAGGCAGGGTGCTCTCTCGAGAAAGGGCTTGCTGGAATCGGTGCCCAATGGAGCCAGTGCATCGAGCCAGTCCTGGGGTGCCCTTGACTGGTAGAACTCCTCTTCTTCTTTCTCGGCCGCCTGTCGAATCCGGGACTTGATATTGGTATCGGATACTACGGCGAAGTGCCAAGGTTGTCGGTTCGCTCCACTGGGAGCGCTTCCTGCTGTCAGCAGGCATTGTCTTATCACGTCCTGCGGAATAGCCGCGTCCTGAAAGTCCCTGACGGTGCGCCGCTTTTGTAAGAGCTGCTGAAACTTCCTCGCACGAGCCTGCATTTCCTCGTCAGGTATCAGGTCGAAGTCCAGAGCGATGGTTGCAGGGGATTGATTTGCAGATTTCTTTACTACCATATTCTTATTGTTAATTCTTAGTTATCAATAGTCATGCCGGTTCAATGTGAGTTTTTGTTTTATGTACCATGCCGGCTTGTTCTGTGACTTGCAGCTTATGACGATGGTAGAAGCATTTCCCAAAAACCGCTAGTCTTATCGGACCTAGATTCGAATTTCCCCTGACACACAGGAAGACAACAAATGCGACCTTTCAGAATAAAAAAGTTTTCAATCATGCTTGGCTGTTTCCTTATTCTATTGTGCAGCAAGCAGTTAAGTGCCCAGCAGGATTTCGAGTTCTGGCCCGACGCACAGTATGATCCTGCCATACCTACAGTAGAGCAGGTTCTGGGTTATCGAGCCGGGGATAGAATTACCTGGCACAGAGATGCCATCAGGTATTTTCAGGCTCTACAGCAGGCAGCACCCGAGCGAGTTGTGTTGAACGAATATGCCCGAAGCTGGCAGGGGAGAGAGCTAGTCTATGCAGTGATTTCCAGTGCAGACAATATATCGCGTCTGGCTGATTTGAAATCGAATATGCAGCGGCTCGCAGACCCGCGTATTACCGATCAGGACAGTGCCGAGGAAATTATAGAGAACCAGCCTGCCGTAACCTGGCTGTCATATGGTGTTCACGGGGATGAGATATCCTCAACTGACGCCGCCATGCTCACGGCCTACCATTTACTGGCTTCAACAAGCGATGAGCGCGTAGAAGATATTCTCGCTAACACGGTGGTGGTCATTGACCCCATGCAAAACCCTGACGGTCGCGACAGGCTGATCCACAGCTATGAGTCATCGGAAGGCCTGGAGCCTGAGTCCAATCGCCTGGCCGCCGATCACAATCAGCCTTGGCCCGGGGGGCGCACTAATCATTACCTGTTCGATATGAACCGGGACTGGTTTATCCAGTCGCAGCCCGAAACCAGAGGGCGAACCAGCGCGATGCTGGAGTTCTATCCGGTAGCCTATGTGGATGCCCATGAAATGGGTTCAGATGGCACCTATTTCTTTGCTCCTGAAGCGGTACCTTACAACCCTCATTTGGCCCAGAACCAGCGGGATAGTTTGCAATTGTTCGGGCGCAATAATGCTCGCTACTTCGATATGTTCGGCTTCGATTATTTTACCCGGGAAGTCTATGACGCCTTTTACCCGGGTTACGGCGCGAGCTGGCCTTCCTATTTTGGCAGTATAGCCATGACCTATGAACAGGCTTCTTCTTCCGGGCTGGTATTCAGGCAGTATGACGGCAATGAACTTCATTATCGGGATGCGGTGCGAAATCATTTCATCACTTCACTGGCAACGGCGGAGACAGTGGCTACCAATAGGGAAAAATTTCTGACTGAATTCTATGACTATAGAACCTCGGCTATAGAAGAAGGAGAGAGTGAGGATGTACGAGTCTATATCGTTCCAGTGCAACAGGATCAGGCCGCTGCTAACAAGATGGCAGGCCTGTTGAGTAGGCAGGATGTTGAAGTGGGCAGAGCGCTTTCATCCTTCAATGCTTGCGGTGAATCCTACGACGCAGGTGCTTACATTATTCGCACCGATCAGCCGTCCAAGCGATTTATCAGAACCATGCTGGATGTTGATGTGCCCATGGAGACTGATTTTCTCGCGGAACAGGAGCGACGGCGCGCTCGCAATCTGCCCGACGAGATATACGATGTAACTGCTTGGTCACTACCACTAATGTTTAATGTGGAAACCCATAGCTGTAACAGGGTTCCCTCCGGTGATTTCACATTGGCAGGGACTGATCTGGTGAGGCCGGGTGCAGTGAGTGGCGGTGAGGCGACAGTTTCCTATATCGTGCCCTGGGGTTCTGCTCCGGCAGTTCGATTTCTTGCGCGCGCTCTGCGTGAAGGCATGGTGTTAAAGAGTAACGACAAGGAGTTCACCAATCTTGGAAACAACTATCCGGCGGGAAGTCTGATTATTGATGTGGCAGATAATTCCGCCGGGCTGTATTCCCGGGTAAACCGGTTGGCTCAGGAAACCGGCGCTAATGTGGTGTCTGTAAATGATAGCTGGGTTACCGATGGTCCCAGTTTTGGCAGCGCCAATGTGGTCAGGTTTAGCACACCGAAAGTTGCCATGGCCTGGGATGCTCCGACTTCTTCCTATAGTGCTGGTAACACACGCTTTGTCATCGAGAGGCAATTCGATTATCCGGTGACAGCGATTCGCGTTGACGATTTGAGAAACTCAAATCTGGGTGGGTTTCAGGTTCTTATCCTTCCACTGACGAGTGGTGCCGGATATGAAAGTGCTCTTGGGGAATCCGGTATTGCCAATCTGAAAGACTGGGTAGAGAAAGGTGGTGTGTTAATTAGTCTAGGCAATGCAACGCGCTTTCTCGTCGATCCTGATGTAGATCTTATTTCCATACGTCGTGAGAAGGCAGTAGTCGAAGTGGAAGTTCCGGAGGAGCAGGATGAAGAAGAGTCCGGTGTTGAGGGCCAGTATCTAACTGACCCGGAACAATATCAGCAACAGATTGTTGATATCGAAGGCTTTCCCGACCCTGTTGCCGGCGTATTGGCGCGAGCGGATGTGGATAGCGAGCACTGGCTCGCCGCCGGTGTTGCTCCGGTTCTCAATGTGCTGGTAAGAGGCAATGATGTTTATACGCCGATTCGTCTCAATGACGGTTTCAATGTGGTGCGTTTTCAGGGGCCGAATGATTTACTGGCAAGTGGATATATCTGGGAAGAGAACAGGCGTCAGCTTGCCTATAAGCCATTTGTTGTCTCCGAAGAAAGAGGGGCGGGGCAGGTTATAGCATTCACTCAGGACCCGACTGTACGGGCCTATCTCGATGGATTGAATGTAATTTTTATGAATGCAATATTCCGCGCAAGTGCTCACGCAAGACCGATTAGATAGATGAAAGATTGAGGGAAATAAAAAAGGGCAGCTTGAGGCCCCTTTTTTTCATTCTTTGCTATTTCGTTAGCGTCTTGTCATTAGCGTTCTATGGTGTACAAACCGTCCACGCGGTTCAGGGTATTGATCTCGTCGATTAGATCGAAGCCGCCTACAAATGCCTCGCCCTTGATACCAGTGAATACACCGCCAAGGTCACCTCCGATGGAGTTACTGATAACACCTGATGCGTCCATTAGCTGGCCATTATTCATATTCAGATCAACCTGACCCTTATTGACTAGTCTGTCGAATCCTACTGTCCAGGATTGACCGCCACTAAGGATCTCCAGACTGCCATGACTGATCGTGCCGTTATCGAAATCCACATCCATGGCTGCAAGCAGGCTGTCGACATCGCCTACATTACCACTGCCGATGAAAGAGGATGCGATACCGGTGGTATAGCTGTGGTTTCCTCTTAGATTTGCAACCGGAGCGGTATTGAGTTCCGCAAAGTAATTGCTGGTACTTATTTGAACAAGCTCGTCTTCAAGCTGCTGTACAACTACCCAGTTATTGTCGATTGGGTTGTTCCACTTGCCCCAGGCTATGTCGTATGCCTCAGCGCTTGGTTCCGGTAGGGAAAACCCGTTGCTGTTTCCGTTGTCGTTCCCGTTTCCGTTGTCGTTCCCGTTTCCGTTGTTTCCGGAATTGCCGTTACCGTTATCGTTACCGGAGTTGCCGTTCCCGTTGCCGGCATTTCTGTCAGTAACTTCGCCGTCAGGCAGCGCCAAACAGAGGGAGGAGTCTGTTGAGCAAGATACGGAACTGTTGGAGTCGTTCTCGTCGGAATTTTCCACGAGTTATTAGGGTCAAGCTTTGGTAATAGAAGGGGGCTATCTGACGGGAACCGGCAGAAATTCGATTGAGTCTAGTACTGCTTTGCAGGAAAAAGAGGCTGCACAAAAAGAGCAGTCCCTTTTTTGAATTTCTCAGCTTGGAATAGGATTTGCTCTAGGGCTCGGTTTTGATTTTCATCACCTTGTCAGGGTCACCGCGAAAAATAATATAGCTAATATTATCTGTTTCGATTTCGTGCCAGCCATGGGGCATGCCCTTGGGAATTATTGCTATATCACCGGGCTTGACGAATTGCAGAACGCCTCCGCGGATTTCACCGCGCTCCATAGGCCCCAGCAGCGAGCTATTGCTGGTTTGCTTATCAACAAATTCTCCTCCGGTAACCATCGTGCCCTGACCGGAAACAATATAGTAGATCTCATCAAGGTTGACGTGAGCTATGCCGGTTTCAACGCCGGTGTCTTCAACTTTGCTGCGCTGAACAACGGAGACACCCATGTGTTCTTCACCAACATCTATGTGGCGCATGACTATGTCGCTAACAGTCCTTCCCTCCGCCAGATTAGCTAAACCCTGTGCGAGAGTGGTATCCACTTCTTCCTTGCTCATTATGGTGGAGCCACCATCAGACTCGTGGTTGTCCGCAGTGACGAATATAAATGGTGCTAATATGACTGCAATCGTAGTCAGGGTTTTCAACACATTTCCCATGGGTCTGGCTCCTGTTTTTATTATTGGATTTTATTTTATTGCTCCGCCTGAATTTCTGTTGCAATGCGCTGTACGTCATCAAGTACCCGCAACAGGTTACCGCTCCAAAGCTGGGCAATCTGCTCTTCGTTGTAGCCTCTTCTTACTAATTCTATGGTTACATTTCGGGTTTCTGACGCATCGTTCCAGCCGGTAATGCCGCCACCGCCATCGAAGTCTGAGCTGATACCAACATGGTCTATACCTATTAGATCAACCAGATAATCAATGTGATCAACGAAATCGGACACAGTAGCGTCGGGAGCGTTTGCCCTGGTTTCACGATCGGGATTTTCAATTAGGAATGTACGTCTGTCTTCATTTATATAGCTTCCGAAGGCAACGGTCTGCACTACTCCACCGTTGTCCCGAACCCGCACTAACACATCGTCTTCAAGATTTCTTGTATGGTCGGTTAGCGCCCGTGCCGAAGAGTGGGAAGCGATTACCGGTGCGAGGCTAATGTCCAGCATTTGCGAGATGGCATCTTTCGATGGGTGAGAGATATCTACCATAATTCCCAGACGGTTCATCTCACGCACGGCTGCTCTCCCCATATCGCTGAGCCCGCCATGCAGATAATCGTTTTCCGCCTCACCTGTTTGCGAGTCAGCAAATTGGGAATGTCCGTTGTGGGCGAGAGACATATAACGACCACCGCGATTGTAGAAGTCTTCAATATTGCTCATGTCCAAACCGACTGGATAGGCATTTTCTATTCCTATCATCGCCACCTTCTTTCCTTCAGCTGAGATTCTGCGAACATCGTCGGATGTATAGGCAATCTCAATTTCTTCCGGTGCTATTTCTTCTAGCCAGTGAATCGCTTCGAATTTGTCGATGGCATTGGCATAGGCTACAGCGTAGCCTTCTTCATCTAAATCCCCCTGACCGGTGTAAACAATAAACCAGGCTACATCCAGTTTTCCTGCTTCCATCTTTACAAGATTCACCTGAGTTTCCAGATTCATAGTGTAATTAACTTCAGGTGTAAAGTTGCCAGTGTTGATATCTGCATGGGTATCCAGGGTGATTACCCTGTCGTGAATTTCAGCTGCGCGGGCCACGAGTTGTTGTTCGGTTTCTACGCTTTCCTGAACTCCAGTACGCGCAGAAGGCTCGCTTTCAGTTGCTGGGACTCCGTTATCACCACAGGCTGCGAGTAGGCTAAGGCTTAATATGAGGGAGATTAATTTGGGTCTGGACGCTGGTGAGCTGGATAGCATAATGTAATATCTCTCGATTTATTGGTTATAAGGAACAACTTCAAAACTTAGCATTTAGACTCGGATAAGAACACTGAAAATATGGTGCAACATTGCAAGAACCAATGAGAAGATAGTTAAAACCGCTATCACGGTGTGGTTATTGACGGAATATTGCAGGCGAAAATGCCCTGATTTCGGGTTATTATAGGCTTATAGTCATTGTCAAATTCCCTAATTTGAACAACAAATAGAGAATTTAACAGAAAAAAGAGAGAGTAGTTAAATGCAGTATAAACTATTAAAGAGCCTGATCTTTTTCATCACCTTAAGCTTGGTATCCACTTCTTTCTCCGAAGGTGGCAGGACACCACTAAGGGTCAAGAACGGCATAGTTACAAGTGCTTCCAGACTTGCATCTGCAGCAGGTGTAGATGCACTGAAACAGGGTGGTAACGCAGTTGATGCGGCAGTGGCTACGGCATTGGCATTAGCGGTGAGCTGGCCAACGGCAGGCAATATCGGCGGTGGCGGTTTTCTTGTCTATCATGGTGATGATGGCCACGCGACGACATTTGATTTTCGCGAGAAAGCGGCTATGGCTGCTACCGAGGAAATGTATCTGGGGCTCGATGGTAAGGTTGTGAATAACTCCAACCATTTCGGTCCACTGGCGGTAGGGGTGCCGGGAACTGTTGCGGGCCTGTGGAAGGCTCATCAGCAATTGGGAAGTCTGCCCTGGGAAGATCTGGTAGCTCCTGCCATCGCTCTGGCACGGGGCGGGATACCCATTACTTACTCACTGCAGACCGGATTCGATCGCAATATGCGTCGTTTCAGCCAATACCCTGCGTCTTTGGCAAAGTTCACCAACCCTGATGGTACCGCTCTGGAGTTGGGTGATACCTGGTATCAGCCCGACTTGGCTCATACTCTCGAGTTGATTCAGGAAGACGGCCACGATGGCTTCTATAAAGGTGAGAATGCAGAACGTTTTGCAGGCTTCATGGAAGACATCGGCGGCATAATTACCGAGGAGGATCTGGCCAGCTATGAAGCGATTGAGCGGGAACCAATTCGTGGCAGTTATCGTGGCTACGATATTGTTAGCATGCCACCTCCCAGCTCGGGTGGGGTGACCATAGTTGAAATGTTGAATATTCTTGAAGGTTTCGATTTGGCGGAGATGGGTCATAACTCTGCCGACTATCTGCACGTTGTTACCGAGGCTATGCGCCGAGCATATGCCGACCGGGCAGAGCATTTAGGTGATCCTGACTTCAATGAGGGAATGCCTCTGCAACGTTTAATGGACAAGGAGTACGCGGCTACTTTGCGGGCAAGTATCGACATGGATCAGGCTTCCGAATCCAGTCCTTCCGAATTTGCACAGATGTACGAAAGTGAAGAGACCACGCATTTTTCCGTGGTTGATAAAGACGGCAATATGGTAAGCATGACCTACACGCTAGAGTTTGGTTATGGTTCGGGTATCGTGGTTGAAGGCGGGGGCTATCTGCTGAACAACGAGCTTGGAGACTTTAACGCTATTCCGGGACTCACTGACAGAAGTGGAACAATCGGAACCCCTCCTAATCTAGTTGCTCCGCAGAAGCGCCCTCTGTCCAGCATGACACCTACTATTGTTGCACAAGATGGCGAGCCGGTTTTTACCGCCGGTAGCCCCGGTGGCAAAACCATTATCAATACTACACTGCAGCTTATTCTGAATGTACTTGACCACGACATGAATATCGCCCAGTCAGTAGAGGCAGGTCGAATTCACCATCAGTGGTTGCCAGACGTCACCTCTATGGAAGCGGGTACATTGTCGCCGGATACCGTGCGCCTTTATCAGGAGAAAGGGCATCAGTTCCGGGAACGCTCCGCACAGGGAGCGGCCATGGCAGTTTACAATGACCGTGCTAACGGTCTGTTTGAGGGAGCTTCCGACTCCCGTCGTGGTGATGGGGCAGCAGTGGGTTACTAGTGTTAGTTTTTAACTTATAACTGAAAGAATAAAAAAAGCGCAGTGATCGGGGTTTGAACACTGCGCCTTTTTTGTTATCTGCCACTTTTTAGTTACCGGGAATATATTGCCGTTCAAGATTATTCTCGATGTCTTCCCTGTAAAAAAGCACATCCCTGAACTCACCCTTGGTATACATTTCCGCCTGATCATCAAAGTGATCAGATTGCGGATCATTGCTCAGTCCGCCAACAGTTATTGCTTTTGCCTTTACTGTTTCACCGAACTCAACCGCAGCAACAAAGCTATTGCCACTTGTTCCATACATGCGATTGGTACTGCTATAGGTTCTTGAGCCAAAAGAAGCAAGCGCCCCCCAGCGTGACGAAGCAAACCCGACAGGTAGGCTTGGTGAATCATCGTTAAAGTCCTGAACAATATCTCCGTTTAGTCTCTGGTAGCGATTTATCTCACCCCATGGCACACGCCAATCGCCAAAGCCCGCCTGCAATTGGTCGGCGGCTAGCCGCAGGGCATTGAGTTTTTGGTCTACAGAGGAATTAAATGCCATGTATTCGTAGATATCTATATTAGCAGCATTGGCTTCTGCTCTTACCGCATTCATTAAATTCTGCGCCCAGTAAATTGCTAGAGAAGTGGCCTCGGAATCCGCAGAAGATTTCAGGTCCCAATTTCTTAGCAGGTCTATGTAATCAATGAGCCCTGAGCTAATTTTTATCTGCTGGGCAATATCCGGATTCACACCTACAGCGGTTGATTGCAGTTCTTCATCTAGAATAATTCGATCTACAGCGGTGATGAGTAACAAGTTGGGTATCAAGTCTTCAAAGGCGGTCAGGGTAGGTTCGTAGGCTGCCTCTATGAGCGAATCAATGGTGAAATCCGTCTTGCCCTGCAATACCTGTACAGCATGAATGCCTCGCGGGTTTTCAGAATTGTTAGCCATATAAGCCGGGTAGTCTTCAGCTCTCGGACTGTTCTCTCCTGCGGCTGTAAATGGCCAGTTATTGGTGTTTTGAATCCAGCCATTGGCAGGGTTGAGCAATGTAATTATTTCATTAACAGGATGCAGGCCCCGCCATTCTGTTGCCGGATTGCTTCCGTCGAGGGGGTTGTTCCAGTCGAAGCTTATGTCTCGTCTAGGAATAAAATTGCCATGGTAATAAGCGATGTTGCCATCTGCATCGGCATACACAGTGTTATTGGATGAGTTTGTTTGTAACTCCATGGTTTCCCAATAGTCTTCATGGGTTTGGGTCTTGGTGCGTAAATAGGATTGGGTTAAAGCCTTAATCGGCTCCTGCATTAATTTGATGCTTACCCATTTGCCGTCCTGTTCCCTGATGATGGGGCCGTGGTGACTGTGATAGGCGGCCACCACTCTTTCCATCATTGTGTCGCCTTGACGATAGGGTAGAGTGATGCGGGTTTCTGTCAGCTTTCGCTCTTCATCGCCGAAATGGTAGTAAACACCATCATCTTTTTCGATTATGGTCTCCAGATATTCATCGATAGCATCGGCCCGACTTGAGGTATGCATCCATCCGGTCTTATCGTTGAAACCCTGATAGACAAAGAATTGCCCCCAGGTAACGGCGCCATAGGCATTCAAACCTTCTTCGCTAACCATGTGCAGTTCGGAGCGAAAGAAAAAAGAAGTGTGTGGGTTTATTAATAACAGGGCATTACCGCTGGCACTGTTTTCCGGGGCAATAGCGAAACCGTTACTACCTCTTGGTTCGTTATCGAACGGAGCTTGGTTCTGTGCAATGAGATTGGAATCACCATAGAATTCCTGCAGCCTGTTAAGATTCACCCGCTCGATATCACCACCAATACTTCCCTCGGTAAAACTCAGCGCCATCCACGGTTCAAATCTTTGAATAACCCTCGGTTGTATTTCAGGGTGGGTGTAGATGAAGTAGTTCAGGCCATCGGCGAATGAGTCCATCAGGATTTGCAACCATTCAGGGCTTTCTGCATATTGTTGTTTCAATTCTTGCGGGTCTATAAACAGCTTCATGCGCAGGTCACGCATGAGTTCGCCTTCGCCTTCCGCTTCGGCAAGGCGACCCATGGCGTTTATATAATTGGTCTCGACTCTATTGAAATCATCTTCAGCCTGAGCGTATAGAGTCCCGAATACCGTGTCGGCATCGGTCTTCCCATAGATATGGGCAATACCCCATTTGTCTCGCAAAATAGAAACATTGCTCGCTTGTTGTTGCCAGCGACTTAGCTCTGCCGGGTCGACTGCAGTTGCGGAGGGATTAGTTGCAGAAGGAATAACTGCAGAAGTTGCAGCTTCTGTCACAGTCGAATGCGGAGCAGGCTCATCGGGAGAACAACTTGCAAGAAGGAGGGCTATAACAAAGCCGCTTATGGATAGATTAAGAAGTCTTTTCATGGTTTTGCTAGCCCTCTTCAAATATCGTTGGTTGTTTAGTTGCCGACTATTTGTTCACCGTTTACCCAGGTTTGGGATACTTCAATTTGCCAGATCTCGCTTTCGGAAATAGTGAACAAATCCCTGTCCAGAATTATAAAGTCTGCTTTCTTGCCAGTCTCCAAAGACCCCAGAATTTCCTCCTGATGTCCGGCATAGGCGGCGTCGATGGTGAAGCTGGCAAATGCTTCAGCAGGCGTCATTTTCTCTTCCGGGAACCAACCGCCGGGAGGTTCGTTGTTCTGGTCCTGTCTGGTTATGGAAGCATGAAGCCCGAAGAAAGGATTCGGGTGTTCAACCGGGAAGTCTGAGCCATTAGCGATTCTGGCGCCGGTGTCCAGCAGCTTGCGCCAGGCATAGGCGCCCTGTATTCGCACCTCGCCGATTCGATCCTGAGCCATGTTCTTGTCGCTTGTGGCGTGGGTTGCCTGCATAGCCGGTACTACACCTAACTCGGCGAAGCGAAGAATGTCTTCATAGCGAAGAATCTGGGCATGCTCGATACGGTGGCGCATATTACGGGAGCCGGTTTCATTAATAAGGCGCTCGTAGTTGTCCATTACGATCATATTTGCCGCATCACCAATGGCATGGGTATTAACCTGAAAGCCGGCATTCATGGCCACACGCATTAAATATTCCAAGCGCTCGTTGTCGTAACGCAATAGGCCGCGATTACCCGGTTCGTCGGAGTAGTCTTCAATAAGTGCTGCTCCTCGGCTGCCCAGCGCACCATCACCGACGACCTTCACGCTATTAATTGCAAAGGTGTCATCACCACTGCGGTAATGACCTTCTTCGATTCGATCAAGATAGAGCGGGTCGCCTGAAGACAGCATAGCATTCACTCTTACAGGTAGAGGACCTTCTTCTACTAACTCTTTATAGGCAGCAACTACCTGACTGCCAACGCCGGCATCGTGAACACTGGTTATGCCATAAGTGGCCAGTGAGTTCATTGCCAGACGCAGTGCAGATTTCTGTTCTTCAAAACCGGCAGAAGGAATAAGTTGGCCAATATAACTTTGCGCGGTATCGATAAATACACCGGTAGCGTCGCCATTCTCATCGCGAATTATTTTTCCGCCGGTGGGGTCTTCAGAATCCCTGGTGATTCCGGCTAATTCCATGGCTGCGGTATTTGCCCAACTGGCATGACCGTCAACCCGTGAGAGCCATACAGGTTTGTCACTAACTACCGCATCAAGAGAGGCGGCGGTGGGGAACTCGTTGCTGTCCCAGAGCACCTGATTCCAGCCTCGCCCCTGAATCCATTCCAGTTCGCTATTCTGCTCGGCAAATTCAAGTACCCGTTGTGCAGCTTCGGCTTCGGTAGAGGTTCCCACCAGATTTACCCGCAACAGGGCAAGACCATAGCTGAGAACATGGCCATGAGAATCCACTAGTCCCGGAATCATGGTCTGCCCCTGGCCATCGATTATCTCGTCTGCCTGTTCCGGAAGTTCTTCACCCGCTGTAAAGACCCGATCTACCCTATCATCAGTAAATTGCAGGGCAACAAATTGCTGGATATCACCGTTGCCGTTAAGGGTATAACCATTCACATTGCTAAACAGGGTAGTGTCAGCGAAAGCGGTGTTCTGCATGAGTGACAGGCCTAAAATAAGGGCTGCGATATTCTTCATGGTTTAAAACCTTTCCGGTAAAAAACGGATTATTCATACTAGCAACAAAGATATCTGCTGTCATGAATCAGGTTTCAGAGAGATACAGCGGGGGAGAAGTGGCTTTTCTATAGGCGGAAAAAAACCCGACTACTTTTCAGTAATCGGGTTTTCCTGACCTAAACGCTGGTTGGATTACTCTCCGTCTTCAGCTTCCACATAGCGGAAGAATCCGAAGAACATTTCCTGCCAGGTTTGTTCCCCCCAAGATATCTGAGTGGATGGATCCGGGTTGAAAGGGTTCATTTCCGAATTATCGAAAGTTGCCCGGAATACCATTTCAGTCCCGGCTGGCAGGAAGACAGGCTCTACAAAATCATAAGTCTTCTGCCAGTTGAACTGGTAGTTAGGTACATTAAGAATTTCTTCTACACTACCGTCTGGGTATTGCAGTTTGAAGTTGGCATCAAAACCACGGTAGTGCATGTGTGGTCCGACCATAGTCAGGTAAGAATCCTTGCGGAATTTCTTGGTAGCAACCATTTCATGACCTGCAGCATATGGAGGAATGTCGATGTCCAGATCGGCTGCGGAACCACCAAGGATTACCTTTTCAGGTTCATCGTCCCAGAAATACAGACCGATTTCAGAGGCATCTACCGCTTCCTTTCCGGAAGTTGTGTAGTGCATCTGTAGCATCAGTCCGCCGCCCGCACGAAGTGGGTAGCCAGAATCTTCAGGGTAGAGGTTAAGTTCGTTACCTGGGGCATATGCACCAACACCGATTCCCTGATTCAGAATTTCAAATTCGTTTACGCCATCAGGGCCGTAAGAGAATGCAATGATGTGGTGAAGAACAGTAGGGTCGCCAGCTTCGAATTCGATAGCCTTAACCCACTTGTCTTCTGGCAGCTCCAAAGGAACGATCAGGTTGCGATAGTCCTGCACACCAGTGGCAGGGATTTGCTGCTCTGGAATGGCAACAATCATGTCAGGCTCGCCGTTAAGCCACTTGGGTGGCGTGTAATCGTATTCCGCGAGAGGATCAACACCGTCGTCATTTCTGGAGCCGTCTTCGATCCAGCGAACCAGTTTTTGGGTTTCTTCGATAGTGATGTGGTTAACACCGTGGAAATCAGTTACATATTCGTTATCGATCTGGCCCGGTGGCATACGCTTGGTGTAAAGCGTTTCGCGAATCATTGGTGACCAGCCTTGAACCATTTGGTGGCTGCTCATTGCGAAAGGAGCGATGCCGCCTTCAACGTGGCAAGTCACACAGCGCTCTTCAAGAATTGGAGCAATATCGTTAGCGTAGGAAAGGCTGCCCATCATTGCAGTTTTTGCTGCGAATTCGATTGCATCGCCCTTGCTGGCAACGAGGTCGGCTGAAATGTCTTGATCAGCCAGAATTGCAGTCAGTGCTTCTTCAACGTAGGAACCGGCATTACGCTCTGAACGACTACCTTCTGCAAAGCCCTTGTTGAGTGCACCGCGATAAACTACTTCTTTGCTCGCTGGAGTCAGGATAGCTACTTCAGCTGCACGGCTAAGACCCAGTTCTTCAGCTACTAGCTGAGTGTCATCCATAAGAATACGAACTGTGATGTCTTCGTCATTAGCTTCTTCTCTCATGGCAATCTTATCTGCGCTGCCAGTGGAGTTAATAGCCATGAATTCAACTTTTTGGCCAGCGAATTGCTCTTCCAGATCCTGTAGATCGGAAATGGCGCGGCGGGCGTCTCTGCTCTCGGCGTCATAGACAAGAATTACAACAGCGTCCTGATCTGCATGACGGCTGAGTTGGAAAAATCGGCCTTCGTGGTCGGTAAGTGAAAAATCACTAACGCGGTCTGCAGCGTGGGCTGACATTCCAAAAAAAGCAGCGACTAGCGATGCAGTTGCAAGCTTGGCTATTGTCGAAAATTTAAGCATCGTATGCTCTCCTCAAACTTCAAATAATTAAAACTTTCGTAGTAATGCTGGTCTGGGATACTAGTTAGCTAGTATCAAAAATGCTTCCCGATTATTACAATATTTCTCGATTTTAATAATCGGGTATCTTTTTTAGGCAAAAATCATCCAAATTGGCGTCAAGCCCAGATTTCACGACGTTTTGCCGATATAGATTAGACTCCACTGTTTGCATTAGGTTACTAATAATTTTACAGTCATTGATCAAATAGTAGTCAACATGGCCCATCAAAAATGTGGGTATTGCCAGCAATCGAAAACCACATGCAAAAGAAGCGAAAATCAGAGTTGATCAGGAACGGGCAGGCGAGGCTGGGTGCTACTCGGTGGGCGTTGCCGCTATTGTTACCTCTCCTAATAATGCCAAGCTTGCTTTCGACTCCATCGACAGCCCTGGAATACCGCATAGCTCAATGTCTATTCGGCTGTCCCCAGGGTGCTGATTCGGAAAATCATCTGGTACTCAGATCAATATATGCACTGTCCTATAACACTCATTACAGGACAGCTGAATGGGCGGCGTATCGAGTAACAGCAGATTCAATCGGTATTGCGTCCAGTCTTTCGCGTGAGCCGATGGCGGACCCGTATATAAGTGATACCCTGCTTCCCGCAGACTTCGAAGCAGCGGACGGCATTGGGCTTTCCCTTTCTCATTTGGTACCGCTGGTAAATTTTGCAGCAACTCCATACTGGAATGAAGTTAATTATTTGAGCAATGTTGTTACTCGCAGCAGAAGCCTCAGTCGCGGCGCATGGTATGGGCTGGAATGGGCAGTGCGGAATCTGGTGAACAGGGAGACAGAGGTTTTCGTTCTGAGCGGACCGGTATTTAACGAGCAGTCGAATACGCCGCAGTTACGAACCAGTACTGAGCACAGGGTGCCGGATAGTTTCTTCAAGATTGTTGTTACCGAGTCTGGCAGAATGAGTGCCTTCCTGCTGCCCCAAAGCGTAGCGGTGCACCATCATCATTGCGAATTGAGAACCACCATCGAGGAGCTTGAGGCTGTCACCGGTCTGAGATTTTTCCCCGAGAAACAGTATCTGGATTTCACATCGCTGGACAGTGGTTTGGGTTGTGCCAAAAGCTAGGACTGTGTCTGGTAGCAACACAATAGATTCAGGAGTCTGGGTAGACTCCTGATCAAGAAAAGTCTATCGAATTTCAGCCAGAAAATAATCGTCCAGCAATAGTTCTTCAATGGTGCGATTCAATGCAGCGTGAATAGTAGCTTGAATACCCTCGGTCGCAGGTCTGGTGCCTCTGCCATAGAGAGTGGTTTGCCAAATCATGCGACTGCCTGAGCGTAGCTGAATGTTAGTGCGGAATGTGATTTGCAATGATTCCACACCGGCCCGGTCCACTATCTGGGCATCCAGTGATTGTAAATCTCCGGCGATATACATTTCTCCTTCAGCATCTACCAGTTTGGCCTTGCTGGCGGCGAAGCCTTGTATCATGGCCTCTTGAACAACTTCTGCTGCAGCCTGATCCAGTTGATAGCCATCGGCAGACCCAAGTCCTAGATCTTTGTTTGTTAATAGCTTTGCATCTACCCCGGATCTGCTATCGGTGAATTCAGCGAAGTGCAGTGTGCCAATCATATTGCTCAGGTCAGTGGGTCCGCTGCCCTGAAAACTGTATTCAACAGCGATATCTTCAATAGCAAGGCTGGAAGTGGCAAATGAGCCAAGAATAAGGGCGAATGTAAGAGTTAGTGTATGTCGAATTTTCATTTGTGATTTCTCGAGTTTGTTGGTTCTGCTTCAGCGAGCTTATTTTACATGTATTTGATGATCAAGTGGATGATCGGGCTCTTTGCATTAACCCTTGCTGAATATGTGTAACTGGAATTACAGCTGCTACTGGGGCTGCAATTAAATAGCCCAGTCACGAAAAAGCCGCATCGAATTGCTTCGATGCGGCTTCTTGTAAGGCTTGTAAAGCTTTACAGTTCGTCAGCAGGCCATACTGGCGCGCGATCTCGAACTGTTACAGCGCGAATGCCCTGATTGATGAACTTCTGTACGCGGCTACCTTCATAGGTTTCAGTAGTGTAGATGTTACCTTCAGAATCGGTTGCGATGCTGTGAGGTGCGTAGAAAGTTCCAGGCTGGCGTCCGCCCTGACCGAAGGTATAAAGTACTTCCATAGACTCACGATCGATTACGGAAATCTTGAAGTTTTGACCGTCTGCCAGATACATGAATTCCTGATTGTCATCTTTAGAGAAAGCGATATCCCAGGTTGATCCCTGATTAAGAGTGGCCGGGTTATAAACAACTTCTCTTACGTAAGTACCGTCTGTGCGGAATACCTGAACTCGGTCAGCACCACGGTCACATACATATACCAAGCCATCGTTTGAAGGCTCTGCACAGTGAACAGGACCACGGAATTGCTGTGGACCAGGCTGGCCAGGAGTATAGGTTACGTCTGCTGTGTCATCAGGTGTATTACCGTAGGCACCCCAGAAACGCTTAAGGTTACCGGTTGCTACGTCTACAACTGCTACACGACGGTTCTGATATCCATCAGCGAAGTAGGCTTCGTTAGCGACAGGGTCAACAGCGATTTCAGCAACACGACCATAGTGAATTTCACTATTACTGTCGCGGCCTTCGCCCTGAACACCAATGGTGCGTAAGTACTGGCCATCGCGGGTGAACACAAGTACATGTGAGTCGCCGCCACCGTTACCACCGATCCAGATATCACCATTAGGCATGACTTCGATACCGTGGTTGGAAGCAGGCCATACATAAGGAGCACCCTCAACCGGGCCGCCGAATGCATTTACTATGTTTCCTTCTGCGTCGAATTCAAGGATTGGAGGAGCAGGAGTACAGCACTCTGATACGCCACCTTGGAGACCGATTTCAGTGTTACCACCGAATTGTGAAGCATCGTTTCTGTGAACGACAAAGACATGGTCTCTCTCGTCGACGTCAACGCCGATGGTGTTACCCATGGCCCACATGTTAGGAAGCGGCTTCGGCCAATATGGATCCACCAGAAAGTGTGGAGCCATTACGTCATTAGCAGCTGCAACACTTGGCTCTTGTAATTTGGATTGTCCGATACCCAGAACAACCAATGCAACGACCAGAGTTGCGCCAATAGTTAGTTTGATCTTTGTCATTCTTATTTTCCTCTAGATGCCCGAATTACGGGGGTTGAAGCTCTTAGAGCAAGTCTGAGTATACTCACTTATGTGTAGACAGTATACTCACAGGCCAATTTTTAAGGGGGCATGATGTAAGAATTTGTAACAGTCCCGATAGGCATTACAAATCTTGCTGTACACTGCCTGCTTTCTGATTAGCCGAGCTAGTCATAACTGTCTGAAAATATTAAAAATAAGCTGAAAATATGATTAAGAATAAAAGTCTTTTGTGCTGTAGAAACCTGCTTAAATTGTTTGTGCCAGCAGTGTTTCTGTTAGTGATTTTGTCCCCTTCGTTAAGTCTGGCCCACGATATTCCCAGCCGTGTCACTGTTCACGCATTCGTCAAGCCTGAAGGAAACCAGCTTACAGCCTTGATTCGCGTGCCAATGGAAGCTTTTGGCGAAATTTCATTTCCTCTGCGTGGCCCGGGCTATATACAAATCTCGCAAGCTGATTTTCAGATAAACGAGGCAGCGCGGGTATATATCACCGAATCAATAAATTTTTACGAGAACGGCGAGCCACTAACCGAAAGGACTGTGGAAGAGGTGAGAGTATCTCTTCCTTCAAACCGTTCATTTACCAATTATGAAGACGCTCTTGAAAACATAATGAGTCCGCCGCTGGAAGATTCGGTAAACCTGTTCTGGAGACAGGGCATGCTGGATGTGTTGGTGACTTACCCTATCCAGTCCGAAGACTCCGATTTCTCTGTAAACCCGCAAATTGGCACACTCTCAAATGAAACAACAACCGTATTGCGATTTATTCTGCCCCAGGGCGGAGAGCGGGTATTCAATTATCTCGGCAACCCCGGAATCGTAGTGCTGGACCCCAGGTGGTATCAGGCAGCCTGGCGTTTTATTGCAATGGGTTTCGAACATATTCTTGAAGGCACCGACCACCTGCTATTTTTATTCTGTCTGGTGATTCCGCTGCGAAGTGCACGCAAGCTAATTCCGGTTGTTACATCATTTACGGTCGCTCACTCAATCACTTTGATTGGCGCGGCCTTTGGTGTAGCTCCCAATGTCTTGTGGTGGCCACCCTTTATCGAAACCTTGATAGCGCTGTCTATTGTCTACATGGCATTTGAAAATATAGTAGGGGCAAGACTGGAACATCGCTGGATGGTGACTTTCGGCTTCGGGTTGATACACGGCTTCGGTTTTTCCTTCTTGTTTAGCGACACCCTACAATTTGCCGGTGGCCATTTATTCTCTTCATTGCTGGCCTTTAATGTGGGCGTAGAACTTGGCCAGCTTTTGGTATTGATACTGGTGGTTCCTCTGCTGAATATACTATTTAGCAAGTTCGTTAAAGAGAGAATCGGTTCCATTCTATTGTCGGCTTTGCTAGCTCATAGCGCTTGGCACTGGATGCTGGAGCGAGGCGATCAGCTAGGTGCATATTCGCTGCAAATGCCAATTTTCGATTCTGTTTTCTTCTCGGCCCTCATGCGCTGGGGGATGATGTCCATTATTATCGGCGCTGCGTTATGGGGATTGTATGAGTTATTCCGCAGATACAATCTTATAGAAAGTATGTCCACTTACGGTCCTGCCGGAGAAAAGATGGCGGATTGATCTCACAGGGTGATGCCGTGACCAGTTTCAGCTGTTTGGTGACAGTATCTCCTTGGGCAATTGAGAGGACTACCTAATAAGCCCTCTCAATAATATCTCTCAAAAAGCACTTTCCTGAAAGCACCCTGCGAGGTGCTTTTTTGTTTCTGAATTTTAGCGGGACCGGCAGAAACCGATATCTGTGAAATGCTTCAAGAAGCCCGAAAATCACGGTCAGAGCGATCCTAATTGATTGTGTCTTGCGGCTCTAACTTGCTATGATACTTTGCCTGAACATTATAATAATAATTGCGGAGAGTTTTATATGTCCTCGATATTCATCGTCATATTCGGTTTGATTGGATTTTCTTTCGGATGGTTTGTCTATTCCAAATTCATAGCCGAGAAAATTTATCGCTTAGACCCGAACTTTGAGACTCCGGCTCACCGTTTTGACGACGGCGTCGACTACGTCCCGACTAATAAATTTGTACTGTGGGGTTCCCATTTTACCGCCGTTGCCGGAGCCGCACCTATTGTAGGTCCCGCAATTGCTGTTTATTGGGGATGGGGCCCAGCACTACTCTGGGTAACCCTTGGCTCTATCTTTTTTGCCGGAGTTCATGATTTCGGCGCTCTGTGGGCGAGTAATCGACACGATGCCAAGTCAATCGGGGCGCTTTCAGAAAGTATCGTCAGTACCCGTGTTCGCTCTGTGATGATGATAATTATCTTTCTGCTCCTGGTATTGGTTAACGCGATGTTTGCCACCATTATCGCAGACGAAATGGTTATCTATCCTGAATCAGTATTTCCAGCCTGGGCTGCTATTCCGGTAGCAATAGCAGTGGGCGTTCTAATTCGCAGGAAGTTCAATCTATTGATAATTTCGATAGTTGGCGTATCCATTCTCTATTTTACGATCTATATCGGAAGCGTCATGCCGTTGGCTCTACCCGGCGATATATTCGGGCTTGGAGAGCGAGGCAACTGGATTATTCTTCTTTATGTTTATGCGGGCATCGCGTCAATGTTGCCAGTGTGGTTACTACTTCAGCCACGGGATTACATTAACGGTGCGCAGCTGGTTGTAGGGCTATTCGTACTCTACAGCGCAGTTTTGTTAACCATGCCGGATGTTGCTGCTCCTATGTTTAACGATGTCGCTGAAGGAACACCGCCGTTGTGGCCAATATTATTTGTAACAATTGCTTGTGGTGCACTGTCCGGGTTCCATGGCATTGTTTCTTCCGGAACAAGCGCAAAACAGCTAGACAACGAAAAAGATGCCCGCTTTGTTGGTTATCTGGGCGCCCTGGGAGAAGGTTCGTTGGCATTGATTACAATCGTCGCGGTGACTGGTTCGCTTTATGCAGCGACTGCAGCAGGTGGTTGGCATGAATTGTACCCAACCATTACAGGCGGTCCATCAGCCGGTGGTTTCATATCAGGCGGTGCCTTATTAATATCAAATGGCTGGGGCATTTCTCTGGCTTTTGCCCAAACCATGTTGGCAGTAATGGTTGTTCTGTTCGCCGGAACGACTATGGATGCCGGTCTGAGATTGACCCGCTATATTATTCAGGAATGGGGAAGTATCTACGAGATAAATCCTCTTAAGAGTAACTATATTTCAACCTTCGCTGCTGTGGGTGCTTGTTTGCTATTGGCATTTGGCGTGTCGAATGGCAACTATCCTGGTGATGGCGGTACTCTTATTTGGCCAGTGTTTGGTGCTACTAACCAGATACTCGCTGCCATGACTTTAATTATCATTTCAATTTATCTGATTAAACTTGGACGACCTGCGCGCTATTTGCTTGCGCCTATGATCTTTATTTTGATTATGTCTATGTGGGCGGGCGTCTGGTACGTGATGGATTACGTGAGCAAGGGGCAATGGATTCTTGTTGCTATCCAGGTCTTGGTAATGGTTTCAGCTATGTTTATCATTCTTGAAGGCTGGTCTACGATTGCAAGATTACGTCGTGAAGATGGCGCTGGGAATGACGGAGATTCAAAAGAAGCTGCTAGCGAGTAAGGTAAGTGCTGGTTCCCTGATCAATTATTTGCTCAGGGATACATAAGCAGGGCCGGGCATTTAGCCAGGCACTTAAAAGGAGCAGTCCGCTTGACGGGGTTAGCTCCTTTTTTATTGATGTGTGAAAATTGTACTGGTTATTCGGGCAAAACAAGCAGCTATGGATATTGAAAGATTGGAATCATTGTTGGGACCCAGCGCCGCCTCATTGTCGGGAGAGGTGCGGCTATTTGATGAAATCGATTCAACCAACGCGGAAGCTCTACGCCGTGTTAAAAAAGGGCAGTCGGAAACCGGATTACTGATAGCAAAAACCCAGACAGCGGGAAGAGGTCGACGGGGTAGGGAATGGTTGAGTCCGGATCAAGCCGGATTGTATTTTTCCTTTTATAAATTTTTTGATTTACCCGCCGAGAGTTTGCAGGCCTTGAGTCTGGTTACTGCGCTCAGTGTGCAATCGGCGTTGGAAAAGGCAGCCATAAAAAACCTTCAACTGAAGTGGCCCAATGATTTGCTCCATGAGAAGAAGAAGCTGGCCGGGATTCTGCTGGAATTGAACACCAAGGAAGGGCGTAACTGTCTGGTGTTTGGAATTGGCATCAATTTGACGCTACCGCAGGAAACTGCGCGGCAAATCGATCGACCGGTAACAGACTTGAGTTCCATTGCCGATGAGTTGCCAGAAGTCGAGTTGTTATTGGCAGGAATTATAAATTCGCTATGTGAAAATTTGCAGATTTTTGAAGCTAAGGGTTTTCAGCCCTTTACGCAGCAGTGGAATAAACTGGACTGCTATATTAATCACGATATTGTGATAGAGAGTGCGGGCTCGCGGACTATCGGAAAATCTCTAGGTGTGGATAATACCGGAGCTCTGGTTCTAAACACCGCCGCTGGCGAGAAATTAATTTCCGGTGGTGAAATTTTTCCCTCACTACGGGAAGTAACTGCCCAAAAATAAAACCTGAACTGGCTTAGAGATTAGATGATACTGGAACTGGACATAGGTAACTCCCGCATCAAATGGCGACAGTTGGATGAGCGCGAAGGTGTTGTGATTGATCAGGGTCATGTAAGTGATCTGGATGAGTTACAACAGCTTGATGCGCTGGGCGCGCAGCCACTTATGGTGAGAATGTCCTGCGTCAGGGATAAGAATGAAGCCGATAACATCGGCAAGTGGGTCAGGGGTCGCTATAGTTTGGAGGCGAGCCGTGCCGAAGTGACAAAAAGCTGTGGATCCGTCACCAATAGTTATGAAGACGTGAGTCGCATGGGTGTTGATCGCTGGCTGGCAATGTTGGCTGCTTACCAGAGCACGGGCGGGCCTTGTGTTGTGGTGGATGGGGGGACGGCACTTACAGTCGATATTGTTGCCGCCGATGGCCAGCACCAAGGCGGTTACATATTGCCGGGGTTGCAGCTAATGCGCCGAAGCCTTGTGGAGAATACCGGCATAAGAATCTCGGCAACAACTACTTCTGATTCTAAAAAACCTGGCCGATCAACAGATGAAGCGGTTTTGAATGGCACGCTTGCAGTTCTATTGGCATTGATTGAGCAGAAAGCGGCGGGCTCCACTTTGCTGCTGACTGGTGGAGATGCGCAAAGATTGGCCTCTATGTTGCCTGAACAAGACCTGCAGGTAATTCCTTCGTTGGTGCTGGATGGACTGGCAATAGCCTGTCCCCTCAATTCGGGCGGGTAGATAAGAACTTACGCCGCGAAAAGCGGAGCAAACTGGATTTGTATCGAAAATGCGCTATATAGCGATCTTCTTAGTACTGGTAAATATTGCTTATTTTGCCTGGCTCTACTACCAGCCTGATGAAACCGTGGTGATTCGTCGCCCCGAGTCGCGGCCGCTATTGAATAATGGTCTCGTTCTGGTGAGTGAATATAATGAGCAATTGGCGGAAATTACGCCGATATGCGAGATAGTCAGCCCTTTCCCCACTGTTGATGAGGCCAGGTCCTTCCTTGCCGAGCTTGAAATCACCGAATTCACTGGCCGGTTGCAGTTAAGCGGAGAGAGTCTTCCTTCTTTACTTCGTCTTTATTTGCCTCCAGTTGGATCTCGAGAGCAGGCAACTGAGCAGCTTGATGACCTAGGTGGGGTGCTCGCTGTGGCAGAAATCGAAATGGAAAGTTATCTCATTACTCGAGGATTGTTGGCAAATGCTATTGCTTTGGGGGTGTTCGCAGACATGGATAGCGCCATGGCATCTGGAGAACAGCTAATATCCCTGGGATATAGCCCGGAAATCGAAGAAATTCCCCGTTCTGACGGCGACATTGGGGTATTTGTCCAGGCCTCAAACCGCAGTCGCACCGAAACAGCCCCATGGCTAGAATTGACGGCAGATAGACCGTATTTGAATCGTCAAGAAAATCTCTGTGAAACGATTGCACAAGGGACTCAATTCCCATAAAATGCCGCTCCTGAGTGAGAGAGCCAGGGTTTTTGACCCTTGGGATATCTTGTAGGAGGGGTTCCCGAGTGGCCAAAGGGATCAGACTGTAAATCTGACGCGCAAGCTTCGGTGGTTCAAATCCACCCCCCTCCACCATTTAGATACTGGCTTTGGGGAGCAGTTTCTAGCAGGCGGGTATAGTTCAGCGGTAGAACCCCAGCCTTCCAAGCTGGTTACGCGAGTTCGATCCTCGCTACCCGCTCCAATTTTATTGGGCGATGTTTAAGTCTTTGATTTAAACGCAGAATTACGGAACACGGACTACCTGGGTAGTTCAGGTGGGCTGAGATTAATGATGTTTGGCTCGCATAGCTCAGGCGGTAGAGCACTCCCTTGGTAAGGGAGAGGTCCCCGGTTCAATTCCGGGTGTGAGCACCACGATTTTTAGTTAGATATTTATCGTAGATAAAAGAACGGGTTTATTGCTTCTATATATAGACAATAGACTGATTTGAACTTTTTTGATGACAGGCACGAGAATAGGGGCAGTCGAAAATGGCGAAGGAAAAATTTGAACGAAGTAAAGTACACGTAAACGTAGGCACGATTGGTCACGTTGACCATGGTAAGACGACGTTAACGGCTGCATTGACGCGAGTATGCGCAGAGGCATACGGCGGCGA
>Ga0315322_10000106_pt1 | contig 51593 bp, 40 predicted proteins | sample M110021515metaG_FD_203461 | JGI IMG/M metagenome (GOLD analysis project Ga0315322, IMG submission 203461) | Ammonia-oxidizing marine archaeal communities from Monterey Bay, California, United States - M1 100m 21515 | ecosystem: Environmental > Aquatic > Marine > Intertidal zone | place: USA... | reverse complement strand
CAAACACCCAAAAGAGGCACCCGACCCGCGAAGTGCTTGACGCAATCAACGCTAATCCCCGCTTCATTGGGTGTGCACGGGCCCGGTGAGACCAGAATTCGCGATGGAGACATGGCGTCGATCTCGCTCAACGACAACTCGTCGTTTCGGAAAACGCGGATCTCCGCGGCTGGGTCGATTTCGCCCAGACGCTGCACGAGGTTGTATGTAAAGGAATCGTAGTTATCGATCACGATTACCATGGCGCAAGCTTCGCTGATGATGTCAATGGTAAAATTAAATGTAACGTAAAAAAGATATTCTTCTCGTACCAGCTTAAACGCTCTTTAGCCAGCTCGGATACAGTGCCTATAATACACGCAGTGCAAACGGGTGACTTGTTTGTACTGCGAGCCTTTTAAATCGTTTTTCGATAGAAGGCAACAATCATTCTTTCCCAATGTTATGCCGATTGGCTGGTTGCGGGATTTTAACCGATGCGACAGTGGGCTCGCGTGAGTTGTCGTTGTCGGATTTTTATACTCATTTGTGTTACGGAACTCCATTGTGCTTTCGGTCCGACCAAAAGTTGCCGAGCTGGCGTTTCAAGTATTCAGCCGGTCTTTGCATCCAGAACTGTACACGATTCATAAGAGTCGTCGTGTTGAACGCAGTAATTATGAGGCCCAAGTCGATATCACCAACTGTGGGCACGTAATCACCTGGAAGGGTGCAGGGGTGACGATTTGTGAAGTTGCGACGAGTGCTCACCAGCCGCTGCCCAAGAGACGATGCTTGCTGGCTAAGTCGCTCAAAGGAAGCCGCACCGAGCGTGCACAATGTCGTGACGGAATTGAGTACCGGACCCATTTTCAGCTTGAGTCCGTTGAGCCGGATCTGTTTTGGATGGTGCAGCAGCAACTCGGTGACGGACCCACAGAGGGTTTATTGCACACGTTCGATGCAAGTGGACGCATGGCTTTAGGGGCACTGAGTTATGTGAATGTCGAAACACGTCAAAATTCGATGCTGGTTCAAGCGATCCACACTTTTCCAGATGACTATGCGATTGTGAAAGTTGAGTCGCAATTCTCGTTGCCTGCTGACAAGCACTCGGATTGAACGTGGTTTCTGCGGAATGGCCCCTTGAGAACCTCGTGGGTGTGCTCGATATCTTCGAAGGAAAGGCTGTGCACGCGATCGCTGGAGAGCGTGCCAAGTATCGGTCGGTTGGCGTTTGTGATGGTGATCCGGTGCTGCTGGTCAGGCACTATTGCAGGCTGGGCGTCCGTTCATTTTATATCGCTGATCTTGATTCCATCTGTGGTCAACCAGTGCAGGAAGTGTTGCTGCATGAATTGGCGTCTGAGATCGAAGGTGATCTACTCGTTGATACCGGATGGTCGGGTGCTGAATCGGAGTCAGCGATCGATGGCATTTGCCGCTTGGTCGAGTCGCATGCTAGTATCGGTTTAATCGCTGCCACTGAAACGGCGCGCTCTCCCTTGATGTTGGATCGGTTGTTGGAGCACGTGGCAGCGGAACGTGTCTGGTTAGGCCTCGATTTTCGCGGAGGTGACCTGCTGGTTTCGCGACATTTGCGAGAACATGGTTTCTCTCCGGATTCACGAGTAGGCGCAGCTCTAAACGCAATGATACGTGACGGTGAAATTGTTGGTGATAGGACGAATCGCGAGTTTTGTGTTGACTGCAGTCTGTGGCTTGACCATGCGACATCGCTAGGAATGAATGGCGTCGTGGTTCTGGATATTGCAGCCGTTGGGCAGAAGTTTGGTCCGGTGACGGGAAGAATGTGCAGTGATATCAAAAAGTCTCACCCTCATTTGACCATCTGGTCTGGCGGTGGAATTCGTGATGCATCTGATGCAATGCAATTGGTTCAGCAGGGGTGTGATCGCTGCCTGGTTGCAACAGCGTTGCAAGGACATCCTTAGGCAGGGAATTGTGCCTGAGCTGGATAATTGTTTGGCGCAATGTTGAGCCCAGCGTTGTTGTTCATGATTCATCACCAACGTGCTTCGTTGTCAAAAAGACGCCTGTGCAGGTCATTCGTTGATGCGCATTTCGAATCGCTTGATCGAACTGGCACGGCCCGTTGAGTGTGCTTCGACAATGGCACCGCAAAGTCGGATATCTCTGGTCGCAACGTGGAAATGGCACGGTTCAAAGGATCGAGTGGTTTGCATCACTCGTCGCACATCACGGCCGATGATACTGTCGTACGGGCCAGACATCCCAACGTCACATTGGAACGCCGTGCCATTTTCCATGACATGAGCATCTGCCGTCGGAACATGGGTGTGTGTGCCCAAGACGGCGGTGACTTTTCCATCGAGATAACGAGCGAGGACTTGCTTGTCACTAGTGGCTTCGGCGTGAATGTCCACCAGAATGTGTTTGGCAGTATCGCCAATCTCTTCGAGTGCAACATCAACAGCGTCGAACGGACAGTCGACCGGACGCATGTAAACCCGACCGAGTAGCGAGATGACTCCGAGTGGTCCTGCAGGCGTCTCCACGATGGTCCAAGTGCGTCCTGTCGCCTCGCCAGGGTAATTGGCGGGTTTGACCATCCGCTTGCTTGTTTCAAGGACTGGAATGATTTCTTTACATCGATAGATGTGGTCACCCAAGGTGATTGCATCCACTCCAGCCTCCAGCAGACGCTTGTACTGGCGTGGCATGAGGCCGGAACCGTCAGACGCATTTTCTGCGTTGACGACCAAGGCATCCAGCTTTTCCTGTTTGCGCACAGCATCAGCGTGCTTCAGTACGGCTGAATAACCGGGTTTGCCAACAATGTCACCGAGAAACAGGATACGCATGGCACAGCATAGATGGTGCAAGTTCGAAGGACGTGTCGTCGCGTTTGCTCCATCATAAAGCATCGGAGGATGTGCATCAGCATCACATTGGCAGTGAACCGACTGATTTATTGGGCTTCGGGGCTGACGAGGCGTTGGCATGAAGACAAAGCACTGAGATCAACCGAGCAACGAGGCATGTGAATCAAGACGTTGGAAGGGGGCACGGGGCAGGTTGGTCGCAGTGACCGAGTGAGCCAGTAAAGCAGTCGAACGCAATATGTAAAGTTGACCGTACCTATTCGAAATCGAATGAATCCAGCGAATCTTCGAGTAGCTTTGGTGAGGTTGGTTCTGTGCTCTCTTTTCTCTCAATTTCTTCGGTTGTCAATTCTCGCACTTGGACGTGACCCGTTTCTAGTTTGACAACGAGGATCTGAGTGCCTGCGTCAATCGGCATGCCTGTACTGACCGCATCAATTTTTTCGCCGTTGATCAAAACCAAACCACTTGGCAAGAGATTGGTTTTAGCGGTCCCCGTTTGGCCAATCAGCTGATCCAGCGGGGTGCCGCCGCTGGTCGTTTTGCTAGGTGTTTGGGTTGTTTGGCCTCGTTTGAGATTCAGCATCCGTTTGCCTACTGGCGTGTTGGGCCAGATGCGAATGAGAAACATGATGAAGAACGGCGATGTGATGGCGATGAAGCAGCTTACACAGATACCTGCAGCCGTGCTTGATTTAAACGCGAGCACAACGGAGGTGATAAGAGCGGCTACAGCCATAGCACCTAGTAATCCTCCTGTTGGCAGCAGGAACTCAGCCACCAGGACAATGTAAAAGAGAACCAGAGCGAATAGTGAATAGACGAGATTGTTCATGCGTTCTCTTGTGCTTCGACGACCACTCGCGTTCCATTGACTTCGGTAACCGTCACCGGCTGTCCCTTTGCAATGATACTTCCATCGCTGACGACCTGGAGCAGTTGCTCGTTGACGCGTATTTTGCCAGCTGGACGAAGGGGCGTGGTAGTGACCCCTGTGCATCCCAGCAAGTTGCTATAGTCCGCAAGTTTTTCTGCTTCGTTGATTCGCGAGTCGTTTGCTGGTTCCATCATCAATCCACTGAATAGTGGAACACGAGGCAGCATGAAGCGCATTGCAACCACGCCTGCAACTAACCCCAGCACGGCAGCCAGTGCTGTCCAGATACCCCGGTTCAGCATTTGATACTGAAATGTGTTTTGTGGAAGGACGAAAGTCTGGCTCATGAGTACGATCCCCAGAAGCATCAGCAATACCCCTCCAATACCGAAAATTCCCACACCGGGAAGTACGAATATTTCAATGCCGATACAAGCAAGGCCGAGAGTGAAGGCAATCAGTTCCAACCATTCAGCTGTCCCAGCGAGGAACTTCATCCAGAAGAAGAGAGCAAAGCAGGTCATCGCGATAAAGCCGGGGACGCTTAATCCGGGAGCACTTGCTTCTGCGGAAAGAGCGATAAAGCCTACGAAAAGCAGTAGCACAGCGACGCTGGCGCTGCGTCCGATATTCTCAACAAACCTAACCAAGCCACGGTCTGAAATGAGTGGTGGTGTTTCGGCGAGCCCCAAACTGTTCGCCGCTTCTGCGATAGAAGTTGCCTCACCTTCAGCGAGGCCAAGAGAGATTGCCGTGGCAGCATCCAAGCCTTCGTTAAGCTCGATCCGCTGGCCTTTCTGCCACTTGGCTTTTTCGATTTCTGGATCGTCTACGTCGAGTATTAGATCCTGTTCCGTTGCATATCGGATGCGTCCTGTCTTGCGGTTGGTGTATCGGAATACCTCGCTTTCAGGATCAAGCATGCCTCGAATCAGTGCAGCCGGCCGGTTCGTGGAAATCGCGATTTGGTCGATCAGTTCATCGTATTTCTTCAATCCCTCTTGTGTGATTGCATAGGAACCGGGGCCGCCGATAGTAGTGTCGCGCCCCATCAGTAACGGTTGGCACGCCAAGGCAATCAACGCGGCGTCCCCTCTGGCTTCGCCACTGATGTATCCTGCCACGGTTCTTAGAGGGGGTTCAGGTTTGGCGAACCACCCTGCCAAAATCATGCTGCCGTTGAGGTCTCCGCCGGTTGAGTCCATCGAGATCAGCCATGTGTTAATTTCGTCGGATTTCAGGGAAGCATTCAGGTTGCTTTGCCAGCGTCTAACACGACCTCCTGCGATGGATCCAGTGATTTCCAGCAGAACTCCGTTGGGGGCACCTGACACTCCCGCTTTTTTTAACGGGTCCAATGTTGCAAGGTCGAGTAATTCGATGCCTTGTTCAATTGAATCAACGATGCCCGCCGAGATGCGGGCCGCACGTAACTGCTGCGAGTTGAGGGTCAGGGGGATTCCCTCGGGACTGACGATGTTCTCCTCGAGGACTTTTCCATCTTTGCGCAGTTGACCGAGGCTTTTGCCTGACACGAATCTCTGCTGGCCACCGACTTCTGTGATCTCGGCCAGCTCAATGCCCGGGTCAACCAAGGCTGTCACGATAGGTTTTGGAAACAATCCTCGCCGCTCAGCAATTGATTCGTAAGTCAGCAGGATTGTCGGGTCAGCTTGTGTTTCTCCTGCCGCTGCATTGCCGATCGCCGCCTCGCCTGTCGTGACTAATGCCTCTGATGCGATGATCGGTAATACCGAGTGACCAGTGATCTCTCCGTCCAGAAAAGTGACAACTCGCAACCGGCGTAGTTCGGGAGAAGTGATTGCCCGAGCGACTTTCAACGCATCTTCAAACTGGGTTTGTATTGCGGTAGTCGGCGTGCTCTGAAATTTGAGGACCACGGTTGTACGCTGGTCTGGGGGAACCGAGTCAGAGAGCTTGGTGAGGTCTTTGACGAGTCGGGTGGCTGTTGCGGCGTCCAGCGGGTTGGGGATGGTGGTTTCGTAGCCACTTTTAAGTTGGTTCTCAGGCTCGCTCTGAGCAAGTAGTTTTCCCGCGAATCCAACGCCACAGACGCATAAAAGGCAGAGGTTTAGCCGAGTGGTGACGAGATTTAGTAACAAGCTCGGGGTCTTCGGCACTGGTATCTCCCAGGGGGCATCACATTTTCAAAGTCAGTTCGCTTGATTATACGGCTCTAAACAGGTTTACGCGCGGCGGGCTAAAGTGATGATTGGGAAATCTCTTTATTCGCAGGGAGGTATCCAACGCTCGCAAATAAGAGACAATGGCACGCAGGGGTGCTCAAATAACGCTTAACGAGCGAGCGGCATTAGTCGTTGGCCTGTTCGTGAAAATGTTGCCTAGAACCCCCGAATGTACGGATTTGACGAAAATGATGCCAGCAGCGGCATCTGAATTTCCAAGCGAGTGCCCCGCATGATGCAGACGCATGAATCTCGATCGCAGGACCAAAGCAACCCTGCAAACTCCGCCCGTCCCGTTTCCTCGACGGTAATATCGCGTTCCGCTAGACGATCGCGGGTACACGCGGCTTCTGAGGACGCTGGTAAGAACACAGGCGTGGTGAACGCAGGTCAGCCTGGCAATTCAAGTTCTCGCCGTGGTGGATTTTGGGGCACCTTGATTGGGGGCGGTTTTGCCTTGATCATCATTCTGTATTTGGTCATCAACGCGTTGGATCGGGGGCCGTCAACGACTAACCTCACCGCTGGCGCCATTCCCGCCGAGTACCAGCCAGAGCGAGCGTTCAGATATCTGACTAGTCTTTGCGATCTGGGGCCGCGTCCCTCCGGCTCAGTTCAAATGAAAAAGCAGCAACAGTTGCTGAGTAAGTTTTTTGAGTCGCAAGGTGGGGCGGTAAGAATGCAGAGCTTTGAAATTAGGCATCCCGATACGGGAGTCCCGGTCGAGATGTCAAACTTGATTGCATCTTGGCATCCAGATCGCCCAAAACGTTTCTTGTTCTGCGCCCACTACGATACTCGCCCGTTTCCCGACCGGGATTCAGAAAATCCAAAAGGTCGATTCGTCGGTGCAAATGATGGGGCGAGCGGTGTCGCGGCATTGATGGAACTTGCGCATCAACTCTCTGTAATTCCGGAAGATGTTGGCGTTGATATTGTGCTGTTTGACGGTGAAGAGTTTGTTTTTCAGCAGGGCCGTGATGACTATTTTCTCGGTTCAACATTCTTTGCTGAAAAGTACAAGGCACAACCACCTGCGATCCCTTACCAAGCGGGCGTTTTGTTGGATATGGTTGGCGATCGTGAATTGAAGATTTACTACGAGCGAAACAGCATGAAGTACGCCAGGAATGTTGCCCGGGGTATTTGGGAGACGGCTGACAAACTTGGAGTAAAAGCGTTCGTCTCGCGGTCGCGACACAACATTGATGACGACCACATTCCACTCAATGAAATCGCTCTTATTCCAACGGTCGACCTGATCGATTTTGATTATCCAAGACCCGGATTTGGAGCACCTAGTTACTGGCATACGGAACAGGATGTCCCCGCTAATTGCAGCGGTGACTCGATCGCTGCGGTCGTGTGGGTTGTGCACCAGTGGTTGCAGCGGCAGTAGTGGCAAGTTGTTGGGGAGTGAAAATGTTTGCAGGTAGTTTGGTCCTCGGAATCACGCTTATCGCATTTGCGGGGTGGCTTCACTATCAGGACACTGAAGGTTGGCCCAGTGAAAATTTCATCACAGATTTGGACAAAAAGTACCACAAGCGTCGGACGAGTTCACGGCGGCGAATTCACGTCATTTTGAGCGGTTGCGGTGTTGCCGCGGTGGCTGCCGCTTTTTTTGGGCCCGGCGCAGTCTGGGTCGCCATGTGGAGCATCGTCATGGTTTCTTTGGTCGTTGTCGTCGTGTTGGCTGGTGTGGATGCATTGCGAACACAACGATATTTGAAGTCGAAGCTTCCCGAGATCCGCAAGCAGTTGCTGGATGATGGCGAGTGATTTGACCGCAGGATTCCGTTGAATATCCTCTTGTTTTCCGCTGGTTGCCCAAAAGTTGCTGCACGAAGTCGCGTCATCCGTTATTTTCTCGATTCCCCACGGCGAATTGCTTTCGCTATTTTCCTACCTGTTGCAATTGGAGAGTGTTGATGCACAAGTTGCTTGCTTCGACGTTAGTCGTTTTGTTCCTCCACACCGGCGTTCTTAAAGCTGAAGATTGGCTTCAATGGAGAGGGCCGGGACGTGCCAATTTATCCAGTGAAACAGGGCTTTACTCGCAGTGGGGCCAAGACGGCCCACCGCTAGCCTGGATGGCAGATGGTTTGGGTGCAGGATATGCCAGTGTAACCGTAGCAGGCGATCGTGTTTACACGACGGGGAACTTTGCGGATAGCCAGTCGGCTTTGGCAATCAATGCCAATGATGGAAAGATCGTCTGGAAGACTCCCATCACCGACGGTGCTCCCAAGCACGGATATGAAGGAAGCCGTACCACACCGACCATCGACGGAGATCGGTTGTACATGGTCTCGAGTGATGGAAAAATTGTCTGCCTCAACCGTGAGAGCGGAGCAGTGACATGGTCCAGAGACTTCTCGGACTGGGGTGGAAAGATGATGAGTGGTTGGGGGTACAGTGAATCACCGTTGGTTGACGGTGACTGGGTACTCTGTACTCCGGGCGGAAAGGACGGCATGGTCGTGGCGCTCGATAAACTCACCGGCAAGCAGGTTTGGGCCGCCGAGTTGCCTGATTATGGTGACGAAGAGGGTGTCAACGGAAAAGGGCTTCGTGATGGTGCCGGATACGCTTCTGTTGTCGTCAGCAACGGCGCCGGGGTGAAGCAATACATTCAGCTGGTTGGCCGTGGGCTGATTGGGATTCGAGCCAGTGATGGAAAGTTGCTCTGGCGATACGATCGTGTATCAAACGGAACCGCCAACATTCCTACCGCAATCGTTGAGGGTGACCACGTCTTTACCAGTACTGGGTACGGTACAGGGTCTGCTTATTTGAAGCTGGTAGCCGACGGCGATGGCGTTTCAGCTGAAGAAGTCTATTGGCTCGATTCTAAGACATTTCAGAATAAACACGGTGGAATGACGCTTGTCGATGGCTACATCTATGCCGGGCACGGAAATGGCACTGGCCTGCCAATTTGCGTGAACATGAAAACTGGGGAGACAGCTTGGGGTCCTGAGCGGGCTGCCGGTAAGGGAGAGACCAGTCTGATTTATGCTGATGGTCGTATCATCATGCGACGCCAGGATGGTGTTGTGATCCTGTTGGAAGCGACTCCGGACGAGTACCGCGAAATCGGTACCTTCAAGCCGGCCTATCAAGAGGGAAAAACTTGGGCTCATCCAACTATCGCAAATGGCAATCTTTACTTGCGCGAGCAGGGTAAGTTGATGTGCTACAAGCTGAAAGGCTGATAGCGTTGGCTTGTTAGGATGCCCGTAACGTGCCAGAGTTGGGTTGTGCGGAACGCTTTGAAATTCCCGCGTTCATCAGATGACCCTTGGGAGTTCCCGATGCAAATCGGGGCTCCTCTCGTGTTCAAGGTGCTCACAATGCTCAAGTCGTATAGCGAACTGCTGGGCTGGTGAGTGCGCTTGCTTCATCAAGCTTAGGATGCCTAGTGGTCGCGCGCTCAACTTGCTGCGTCGGGCGACACGAGAGTTGGTCAAAGATCACTCGCTCTCCGTGGCGTTCAGTCATTGGAACGCAGGCAGGATCATTGAGGAAGTGGAACGCAGGTGTGGCGACATGGGATGACCCGCGTGGGGTTTGGGGCTGCTTCTTGTTGCCTCCTGCCCTATGCACTTTTTCGGCTTCTGCCTCTTGACGTTATGTGCTGCGAATGACGGCGACGCTGTCATTCTTTATCGGTTCGTCGGAACACGGCAACAATGTCATCCACGGGGATGACGAACAGTTGGTTGTCGTGCTCAAGATCCACAGGAATTGCGTTTTTAGGATGAAACAGAATTTTGTCGTACTGCCTCAGTGGTAGTTCTTCATCGTTTTCAACAACTGTACTGATCGTGACGATTCTGCCCGTGATGGTTGGAATCTCAGCCGCATCGGGAAGGGCAATGCCGCCCCGTGTTTCGCGTTTAGGTTCGTCCTTGCGTACCAAAACGCGGTCTCCGATTGGTTCCACATGCTCGAACGTCGCTGCTTTCTTCTTTCCCATTTTTGTTCCGGGTCGCTGTGCAATGGAGGTGTGGTGTGTTTGATTCCCACAGCAGTTTGACTGCTGTGACCATCTTCGTCGAGGGCGTAGGGGATTGGGAACCGCGTTGTTGACCTTGTGAAGGGATCTCGCGTTTGCCTGGATTGTCCATCAGGCGGCTGTGTTGAGCCGTGCGCAATGCCGGGCGGCACTTACTTCATCGGCCCGTGCGTGCCTTCCCGGAAGGCCGCGATCAGCGGCGACGTCGACAAGCGACTTGGTGAGTCAGGGTTTTGCAAATCAGAGTTCTGCAGGTTTTTAGGGGCAATGGGCACCGTGACCGCGAATGGGGGTTGGGTGACGGGTTTGTTCAAAATGGCTTCGAGTGACGGTTGCTTGGTCGTCAGTTCGGCACAAAACTCTTTGCGTGTGCCTCTCGCTGTGCGAGATCGTAATCATGCTGTGTCATGATTCGGGCGAGTTCTTCGAGGTCAGTCGAAGCGGTCCAGCCTAGTTTCTCCTTTGCCTTGGATGCATCTCCAAGCAGAAGGTCCACCTCGGCGGGACGGAAATAGCGAGGGTCGATCTCAACGTAGTCTTCGTAATTGAGGTCGAGTTGTTCGAAAACGAGGCGACAGAAGTCGCGGACAGATTCGGTGCGGCCTGTCGCGAGTACGAAATCATCAGCTTCTTCGTGTTGGAGAATCCGCCACATTCCTTCAACGTAATCTTTTGCGTAGCCCCAGTCCCGTTTGGCATCGAGATTTCCTAGGTAGAGCTTGCTTTGCAGCCCAGTTTTGATGCGCCCCGCTGCTCGAGTGATCTTTCGTGTTACAAATGTTTCGCCCCGCCGTTCGGACTCGTGGTTGAAAAGTATTCCGTTGCTTGCGTACATGTCGTAGCCGCGACGGTAGTTGACGGTTTGGTGAAAGGCATAAACCTTGCCACAAGCATACGGCGACTGTGGATTGAATGGTGTGGTTTCTTTTTGGGGGGTTTCGAGAACCTCACCGAACATTTCACTGCTGCTGGCTTGGTAAACACGAACCTGTTTTCGGCGATTCAATAAGCGGGCGGCTTCAAGCACATTCAGGGCACCCACGCCGACGGTTTCAAGTGTGTAAACCGGCTGGTCATAAGAAACTCGAACGTGGCTCTGTGCTCCGAGATTGTAGATTTCATCAGGTTCAATCTCGAGCACCAAGTTCGTCAGTGCTTGGCCGTCTGTGAGGTCCCCGTAATGCAGACGAAGGCGACCGTCATCATGAACATCGCTATAAATATGATCGATTCGCTCAGTAGAGAATGTGCTGCTACGACGGACAAGACCGTGAACCTGATAGCCCTTGTCCATGAGGAGTTCCGCAAGGTAACTGCCGTCTTGACCAGTGATGCCTGTGATGAATGCTGTCTTGGTCATGGTTTTGTCTTTCTGTTGTTTGTTGTGCGGTTCTTGTTGAATGATTGAGAGTGTTCAGGGTGATAACTTGTGGTTCACGCTGAACGTAATTTTCCAGTATCGACTTCTTGGCGGAAAGCCGCGTACGTGTCCTTGAGCCCTTGTTGAAGATCAATTTGATGGGTCCAGCCACTTTCCCGCAAAAGCGTTACGTCGGTGCATTTGACAGGAGTGCCGTCAGGTCGAGATGGGTCCGTTTGAATCTCGCCGGTGTACCCCACTGTTTCTGCTACCAGCTGCGCAAGTTCACGGATGGTGAGGTCGACACCGGTTCCGACGTTCACCCAGTCAGGAGGTGACTCGAGTGAAAGCAGGTGCACGATGGCATCGGCAAGATCGTCAACATGCAAGAATTCGCGTCTTGGCTGTCCCGTGCCCCAAAGTTGAACATGCGGTTGCCCAACCTGTTTTGCTTGATGAAAACGCCGAATCAGAGCAGGCAGGACGTGACTGTGCTCTGGGTGGTAATTGTCTCCTGGCCCGTAAAGATTGGTTGGCATAGCGCTGTGGTAGGTTACCCCGTGCTGACGGCGGTAGTACTGACACAGTTTTAGCCCTGCGATTTTTGCCAGGGCGTACGCTTCGTTGGTGGGTTCCAGTGGTCCAGAGAGGAGCGAGGATTCTGTGATTGGTTGCGGGCAGTCACGTGGGTAAATGCAGGTGCTGCCTAAGAAGAGAAAACGCTTTACGCCGTGTCGGTAAGCTGACTTGATAGCATTGGCGGCCATCGTCAGGTTCTCAGTCAGGAATTCAACGGGGAACTTATCATTCGCAAGAATGCCACCCACTTTTGCTGAAGCAAAAACAACAGTATTTGGCCGGTGCGTTTCAAAATATTGATCGGTGGCTTCCGCCTTGGTCAGGTCGAGTGTTTTTCTTGTGGCCGTTAGAAGCTCGCAGTCGGTGTTCGCTAAACGTCTGCAGACCGCTGAACCGACCATTCCACGGTGACCAGTGACGAAGATCTTTTCGGTGTGTGAAGCGCCCATGTCTCGCAGATTAGCGAATCTTAAATTTCGAGTCACTACCAACATTTGTCCGGTTAAATCACTCTGCCTGATTGTTTTCAGGCGACCCTGTGACTCTGGAGTAGCTTCGCAATCACCAATGCCTGTCACATGACAGCGTTTCGCTTCTCACAGCCGATTAAGCTGACTTCTCTGGTTACACCGGCTATTTCGATTACGCTACCAATACTGGTTGGGGGAAGCAGGGCGGGCTCATTGTATTCGGATCCCCCCGTTGGTCGATGCCTTCGTTAACGGCGGGCTAAAAATCGGAGGGACCGATGAGTTTGTGATCTCCCAGCTGTTACCTCCCATGCATGGAAGAGCGAAGGGATGTACAAGGAAGTTAACTTATCTTTGATTAGATGGCCGGTAGCAGCGTCAGCAACAATGTTGGCGATGTCTTGGATCCCGATGGATAACGACTGGGACAACGACTGGTACAAGGGGCAGCGTCACGGCGCACCCAATTCCACCGTTTCACCCGATCTCGCCGTTGTGCTGGAATTGGATGTGAAATCGATTCATTCCGCCCCCGTCGTTTTGTCGAGTGGTGCAGAAAACGAGTCGGTTTCTGCTGTACTGAACATTGCTGAGGAGCGAGGTTCTGCGGCACTGAAGTTGCCATCGCGAGTCGCCCAAATGCTGGATGCGACTGAGGGAGATAATAAGGCAGTAGCGGAAAGCAAGAACCGGACTGACGAGAAGAAGGCTGTTGTCACTGCTGCGAAGGCTGTCATCAAAGCTCCCGTGCGAATGGTTGAGCAGGAATTGGCTGGGTTGGATATCACTGACATCGCCAGTAATCCAGCTGGTCATTCGTCTGTGATAACACCGCAAGAGTTCACGTCAGAACCAACAGCGGCTGAATTGGTCATTTTGGAGCAATGTGAGTCGGGACGTCCCAGTTGGATGATCAATCCATGGTCAGCCGAATTTTGGCAACCCGACGACGAGCTTGAGAGACTTGTAGAAGAAAAATCAGTGTCGATTTTGCCGGCGTCAAATCGGGTGCTGGGTCGACGAGAGCTGATGCGGTCCGAATTGCAGGACGAAATGATAGGGGCATCATGGGCGGGTGCAACTCACGCGGTTCGTAGCCATTTACAGGCTGTTCAGAAAACCTGTCATGGTTGGTTGGTTCGTCTGGCTAGGCAATCAGAAAAGCTCAAGGAGTTTGCTGCCGAGCACAAGCTTGAGCTGAACCTTCAGGCAGAGTCCGCTGGAGTGTCAAAGGATGCTGGTATGGTTGCCGCTGTTGTGCCAGTGGCTGGTGTCCTCTCGGCTGATGACGAAATTGTAGCCAAGCAAGTACAACAGTCGGTATCGAGAAAAGTCACCGATACACCTATCGTCAGTGTAGATCTCATTGGCGGGTGGCCGGATGCGAAGCAACTTGTAAAGCAGTTGAAGCAGCTCGCCGAGAAATCGGAGGCTTCTGGATCAGCTCAAGGCTACAGATTCATTTCAGTCGACGGCAATGAATTGACGATCGCCGGATGGGCGTCTCGTGTGCAGGGCCTGCTAGCGGACTTGCGGGCCTTGCCCCGCTTGGGTGATGCGGGTGCACGGGAGATCATTCTTGGATTGAATGGTTTGGCTGCGGAGGGGCGTGCTCAAGCTGAATCATTGGAGGATCGTCAGCAACAGATTCAATGGTTGAGAGCCACTTACGCAATTTCACGACGTACAGCAGTATGGATGCCCATTTGGAATCTGACTCAGAGTGACGATGCATCGTGGGACTTGGTCCATGAAGTGCCAAAGCCAACACTTCGATTCGCAGTGCAGCAAGTACGTGACGACCTGGTCGCGACGGGGGATTCGGCTGGTTGGAGTGGATTCTTGATGCTTGATAAGGTGTTGGAGCAGGGGCAATCCGGCACGCCTGCTTCGCGTGCCATTCTCTCACAACGACTGATGTCGCGGTTAGAGTGGCACAGTCTTGCCAGTGAACAGTCGCAGTGGTTACAGCGTGAATCCATCGAGCAACTAATAGCTGTGATTCGGCCTTGGGCACATACAGTAGTTGACTATGCTACCTTGATGAATCAGCTGGAGCAGCAGGAATCAAATGCGATTGATTTGGCTGCGGTCGACATTGCTTCCGCTACGCAGACTTTACGTTTTGCGAACAGCCCGGCGGCCGTTAGAGTTGCGAATGAAATAAATACACACTATCGCAACGCGAATGTCCGTTTTGCTATTTCAGAGCGGTTTATCGAACGCATGATCCCCGCGATTGAATCAGTTGCAATGCCTGTCAATACGCAGGTGATGGGCGCTCGAGTGTCTGGAGTGAGTCATGTTAAAAGCGAGCTCGATATTGATTTGGAACCTTCGGCTGATCGCTGGTCCCTCAAACTGAATGCAAACGGGAGCGTTGAAACAGATTCCGTCGGAAGGCAGGGGGTGGTCTCTGTTAGAACTGCCGCAACTGCAAGGTTCAACGCTGCGAGCTATATCGAAGTGACCAAGCGCGGCTTGTATCTTGGTGATGCTGATGCGAAGGTCCGAAGCAAGACGAGGCTGCGTGGCGTCGATACTGCTTATGACGGATGGCCCTTGGTGGGGATGTTGGTGCGTTCGATTGCTGAGGATCATTACCAAGGCATGGCACCGCAAGCAAACCGGATCGCCAGTCGTGAAGCCGAGGTGCGGATTGAATCAGAGATCAATGAACAACTTGAGACTCGCGTCGATGAAGCGGCACTGAAGGTGAGCGAGATGGTGCTCGGCCCTCTGGGGCGTTTGCAGCTCGATCCTCGTGTTACTGACATGCAAACGACCGAGGAGCGGCTGTTGGCTCGTTACCGCGTCGCTGGTGATTGGCAGTTGGGGGCATTCACTCCACGGCCTCGTGCCTTGAGTGACAGTTTGATGAGTGTTCAATTGCACCAGTCTGCACTTAATAATACGCTCGAACAGCTGATTCCTTCGGATCAGGCGATCAGCATTCACGATTTGATCGGCAAGAGTGCTGCGACGTTCGGCAAGGCAGATGTCGGTATTCCTGATGATATTCCTGCTGACGTGATGGTGCAGTTTGCTCGCACACGACCGATCACTATCGAGATTGAGGATGGGATGTTGTGGTTGACTTTACGCGTGATCAGGTTGCGTCGTGACGAGGGTATCGATTTGACGCAGTTCATTGTGCGGGCCGGCTATCGGGCTGAGGTGGATGGAATGAACGCTCGACTGGTTCGAGATGGGCACTTGCGAATCAGCGGTCCCCGCATGGCGATGCGGGAGCGGTTGCCGATCCGTGCCATTTTTAACAAGATTTTTGCCGCAAGCCGTGAAATTCCGTTGACTGTGCCGCGCTTGATCGAGAATCCGGCGGCTCAAGGGCTGGTGGTCAGCCAGCTTGAGTTGCGTGATGGTTGGCTCGCGTTGGCCATCAGCGAAGAGGGAGCGGCTCGAATTGCATTGCGTCAGGAGTGAGTGCCGAATGCGAGTTCGCAGAGGTGGGCTTGCGCAATTGGTTGTGGACAGCTCCAGACAAGAAAGAAAAGTGCTTCACGGCACCAACGCCCTACAGGGTGGCCTTTGACAAATCCGGCGCCCTTGGCCGCAGTCAAAGCGGCTTGCGTGGTCCGCAGTGCCAGGCGGTTCGCAGATGTGCGTATTTCTGAACTGTCGCAGTCTGTGTCGCCCTCCGACGCACTGAGTAATCTTTGAGCCAACGCGTCTACCTCTTGGCTCAGTTCTGTCGCAGCTTCCTGCAGGTCTGTTCGATTGGCGGCTTCTGTCAATAGAAATTGGACAGCGGCTTGTGCAAGTCCGATGGCAAGGGTCGACGTCTGTAGTCCGCCGGTGCGGATCCCCGTCGCGCTCTTGAGCACGTTTTCACTGGGGCCATTGAGCAACATCGTCTGGTCTACATGAACTTCGTCGAAGGCGACTTGATCTGTGCAGCTTGCCGATAGTGCTACTAATTCGTGTCCAGGGCCAGACTGGATGCCTTTGAGTGTCGATGGAACCGCCAAGAGTACCTGCTGGCTATCAGGAAGCGTGGCGCCGATGACGTAAAGATCAGCGTGCGGCCCGCCAGTGACCCATGGTGCAAGGCCATTGAGCACGTAACCGCCTTCAGAAACTTCGGCTCGTAATGCTGGTTGATTCAGGTGACGACGACTGGTTGTTAAGTGACTGATGCCAACCGTGCTGAACTGTGAACCACTGGCGAGGCTTTCCAGCCAGGTGCCAATCACTGTTTCGTTTCCACTTGCTGCAATGCGGCGAACCGCCCCCATGTACTGTGTGATAATGAACGTGGTCGTCAAGTCGGCTTGGGATAAACGCAGGTAGCCTCTTATCTGATCGGAAGCTGACCAGCCATACCCGCCCAGATCCTCCGGAAGGAACCAGCGATACACTCCCCGTTCACCGCAGAGTCGAAGTGATTCTGCTGGCCAGTCACTCACATCGGTGATTGCATTGGCAAGCTGGGCGAGCTCGTTGCACAGGTCATCCATGGGAGCGGCCGAGGGACTTTGGACAGCAGAAGGGTGCTTCATGTTCAAGTCACTGCTTACGTAGTTGAGAATTGCGAGGAATCCATGGTCCCAGAAAACTGAAATCAGGGTATCTTTGGCGTGCTGGGTAGAAATGAGGTCGATTGCGGGGGCGTGAATCAATCACATCATCGCAGATCCCCCTATTTTCACCAGAGTGAACCTCAGATTTGGAAGGTCGAGCTGCTGATCTTGTGATCAGCTTGCTTTTTTATTGCTTCATCAGTTTTTAGCAGATAATTCATTACTCGCGAGTTCCCATGAGCCAGACAGAACTACCACCGAATGTCTCGCCAACCTCCCCGCTGTTGCAGCCTAATCACGAAGAGCACCATGCGGATGATTTGTACGGCAAGCTTTTGGAACTGGCAAATAATCTCTGGTGGAGCTGGCATCCCGAATGCGATCAGCTGTTTCGCGACATTGATCCGATTCGCTGGCGGCAGTTGGACCACAATGCCGTGGCACTTTTGCGTGAAATGTCACCAGAGCAATTAGCAGAGCGGGCCAGTGAGTTGGTGTTGCACAGTCGTATCAATTACGCCTACCGCAGATTGCAGGAATACCTTGCCAATACGCACACGTGGGCGTCTAACAATGCCGGTGTTCTTGGTGCGAAGCCGGTAGCTTATTTTTCAGCGGAGTTTGGAATTCATGAATCTGTTCCAATCTATAGCGGAGGGCTAGGCGTCTTGTCGGGAGACCATATCAAGAGTGCATCGGGACTCGGTGTGCCTTTGGTCGGTGTTGGGTTGTACTACTCGCATGGCTATTTTCGCCAGCATCTGGACGATGAGGGATTCCAAGGAGAGGAGTACCTTGAAACACAGGTCAGTCATCTGCCGATGAAGCCTGCGGTGGACGCCAATGGAAATCCCATCAATGTGTCCATCGAAACTCGCAATGGACACTTGTTGGCCAAAGTCTGGCAAATGGATGTGGGCCGAGTGAAGTTGTACCTTCTGGATTGCAACGTGGAGGGAAATAAGCCCGAAGACCGCGAATTGACAAGTCGCCTTTACGGTGGCGACCAACGGACGAGGATTCGTCAGGAACTGGTGCTCGGAGTTGGTGGGGTCAAGGCGTTGCATGCGCTTGGCATTGATCCCGGCGTTTATCATCTCAACGAGGGCCACTCTGCGTTTGGGCCACTGCAGGTCATTAACTACCTGATGCATGAGGACGGGATGTCATTTGTTGATGCCCATCGAGAGGTAGCACGCATGACTTGTTTTACCACCCATACGCCCGTTCCCGCGGGGCATGATCGTTTCCCAGCGGAACTTGTTGAGGAGCACCTTGGGCCTTTGCGTGACTCGTTGGGGCTATCTGAAAAAGAGTTTTTGGCTCTGGGGCGAGTCAATGAAAAAGATGCATCAGAATTGTTCTGCATGACGGTGATCGGATTTAACATGAGTCGATACACCAACGCAGTCAGTAATTTGCATGGTGTCGTGTCACGTCGCATGTGGGCGCACAACTGGCCGGACCGGCAAGAAGACGAAGTGCCAATTGGTCACATCACCAATGGTGTTCATGTTCCAAGTTGGCTCGCCGGGCAAATGGCGTTGTTGTACGACAAGTATTTTCCTGCTGATTGGAAGGCTCGGATTCAGGATCCCAATGTGTGGCAGTGTATCCACAAAGTTGACCCCGGAGAGTTGTGGGAAACTCACAATGCTCTGAAAAACAATCTGCTTTCATTCGTGCGCCGCCGTGTCAGCCGCCAGTGTAGGCGACGTGGTGAAAATGATGAGGTGGTAGACGCAGCTCGGCGTGTGCTCGACCCGCGAGTGCTAACGATTGGGTTTGGGCGTCGATTTGCAACTTATAAGAGAGCCAATCTTCTTTTCAGTGATATCGAACGGATTGCCCAGATGGTTCAGAGCACCGATCGCCCGGTGCAATTGATTTACGCAGGAAAGGCTCACCCTAAAGATGAGCCAGGGAAAAAATTTATCCAAGAGGTTGCCAATCTTCGGCACGATTCGCGATTCGCAGGGCACGTTGCTTTCGTTGAAGACTATGACATCAACGTCTGTCGGCACCTGATTCAGGGCGTCGATGTTTGGCTCAATAATCCACGCCGGCCATTGGAGGCATCTGGAACGAGTGGGCAGAAGGTTGTTCTCAATGGAGGATTGAATTGCAGTGTGCTCGACGGTTGGTGGGGCGAGGCTTACAACGGGGTTAATGGGTTCTCGATTGGGCAGGGGCGTAGCCACGTCGATGATGCGGTTACCGATGCACGGGATGCGAATGCGCTGTACGAGACTCTCGAACAACAGGTGATTCCCTGTTTCTACAGTCGTGATGCCGATGGTTTGCCTATGACGTGGATCAACCGCATGATGCACAGTATTAGCACTCTTGCGTGGCGTTTCAGTAGCCAGCGCATGGTCGCTGACTATACAACACACTCTTACTTGTGGGCCGCAGGTGGCGTTACCTGTGATATGCGACAGCGATAGTGATTTGACCCGCTAGGTGTGATCGGCCTGAACAGTTGTGATACATGTGTTGTGATGCATGCGTTGTGAAAAAGCACCCAAGACGATTGGGAGTCTAAGCAAGGTTGCCGTGTCTTGGTCGAGGTCGTTGGCAAACCTTGGTGTGACTGTGCTGTTGGGTGGCGTGCTGCCCTGATGGTCGAGTTATCGTGTCGTCATAGACTGATTATACTAATCACTGCTGTCTCGCAGACGGCGAGTGGTTGGCCTTCGGTTGGTCGCCTCGTGGTTCAGTCGACTTGTGGATGTTTGTCTCGCGAGCTGTGTGTCTCGTGAACGAGTCGGCCGTATGTCGTGCACTGCTAACATGGTGCGAGTTATCAGTTGTGTCCGTAAGTTGGAAAAACAATGAAAATTGATTTGAAAGTGTTTGGTCTCGCGACGGTGTTTTTTTGCTGTGTTGGGCTGCCGGCGGATGTAGCGGCGCAGGGTGAGACAGAAGATGGGTATACCTCTTTGTTCAACGGGAAAAATCTAGATCATTGGGTGATTCCCGAGGGCGATGGCGGTCATTGGAAGGTGCTGGATGGCGTCATTGATTACGACTCACGCAGCGAAGCCACGGGAAATAAAAATCTGCAGACCCGCGAGGAGTTTGGGGATTTTATTTTGAAAATCGATTGGCGAATCAAGCAGACCAGCGGCATGTATGACGTGCCCGTGGTTCTCAGTGATGGCAGCTATTTAAAAGATGCGGCGGGCAGGAAAATTACCATCAAAATCCCGAATGCAGACTCCGGTATCTATTTGCGAGGGGCATCCAAGTCGCAGCTGAATATCTGGTGTTGGCCGGTGGGTTCCGGTGAGGTTTATGGGGTGAGGAACAACGAATCTACGCCGCCGGAGATTCGGGCCGGCGTGACTCCTCGCATGAATGCGGATAACCCGGTTGGCCAATGGAATCGATTTGTGATCATTCTGGTGAAGGATCGAGTTACGGTTTATCTGAACAACCACATGATCCTCGAAAATGCGCTGTTGCCAGAAATTCCCACGCGTGGCCCGATTGTTTTGCAGCATCATGGTGGTCCGGATAAAGATGGGAAATTGCGTCCTGCTTCCAGTCTTGTTCAATTTCGTAACGTGTGGATCAAGTCGCTTGATCCGTAGTCGTTGACAGTGAGGCAGGTTGGAGTCGTGGGAAAGTAAAAATGGGTGCTGCGTACAACGCAATGAATTTTCTGGATGGGGGCGTTGATGACTGAGGAACTGGTTGACGGTCTGGCGAGTGCACTTGCTAAAAAACGTGTGAAAATTGTTTTTGCAGAGAGCTGCACGGGCGGCCTTGTTTCTGCTGTACTCGCTGGCATTCCAGGAATCTCTCAATGGTTGTGTGGTTCAGCGGTCACTTATCGGTCCGCAACAAAGGTTTCCTGGCTGGGCGTGGACTCCACACTGATTGATGAGCATTCGGCTGTATGCAGCGAGGTTGCATTGCAGATGGCTGTTGGCGTTTTAGAGCAAACCCCTGAAGCAAATATGTCGCTTTCGATCACAGGCCATCTTGGTCCCGGAGCCCCCGAAGGGATGGATGGGCTCGTGTACGTGGGTATCGCTCAACGTGGTGAGAACGAGGTTCCATTGACGGATGTCGTTCGGCATGACCTGAAGACGGAAGGACGCCTCATCAGGCAGCGTGAAGCTGCCAGCGTAGTGATGTTGGCAGCTTTAGAGCGAATGTAGGGGCTGGGAACTTGATCTGCGCGTTCCGTTTCATAATGTGGTGGTCATCTGACAACCAATCAGACGAAAACTCTTTTCAGGCACGCGGCAGATTTGAAGGCGCAGATTTGAAGGCGCAGATTTGAAGGCGCAGATTTGAAGGCGCAGATTTGAAGGCGGTGGATAAGGTAGGCCGTTTTTGATCCATCAGGAGTCAGGATGTTAGCTAGTTTGTGTGGTTGTCAGTTCGTGGTTCGATTGCTGGTCATCACGACCGTGTGTCTCTGTTGGGCAACGCTGGTGCAAGCCCAGTTAACCACCCCACCGCAGGGAGGTGTGCAGCCAAGTGAACAGGGGCAAGGAACGCAGTCAATCGAAGATATGTTCGAAAATGTTGCGCGGGCCAAGGCTGAACGCAGCAAGGAGAATTCTCCTGTTGGATCTGCGAAAGGGCAATCGGAACGAGGCGTAATTTCTCTCTCAAGCCCGGGGCGTGCGACTGTTCCTCCTGCGCGGGTGCCGTTTCCGAGGCAAGACTTCCCGCAGAATTCACTTCGATCCAGTTTGCGTCCGGGGCAACCTCTCACTGCTCGACCACTCGCGATTCGGCAGTCGTTAGTTGTTCGGAGCGTGGGATTTCAGGATGACCTGAGGCGTTTGGATGGGCACTGTGCCAGCTTGGCTCAGTTGTTACGTGATGATTCATTGCGAAATCCAGCGATCCGGAAAGCGTTGCCAGTGGCGAATCGATTGTCGTCAGAGGCACGTATGGTTTTCCAGGAAGGTACTGGCAACTCGGTGGCCAGCGACGTTGTCGAATCCTACGGAAGGCTCGATCGAGATTGGCATCAACTCGAATTTCAGTTGAGGGGGTTGGGTGGGCTCAGTGGTGATGCGTTGGAGTCAATGCATCAGTGTGAACAGTTGGTCAGTCGGATGTCCAGGCAACTTGCTTTGGTGCCTCAATTCGATCGCGGGAAACTTCGCAATTTACTGCTCGTGGTTGGATCGAAGCTTGAAACTCTTGGTGATGATCTTCGTTTCGCGGATATTGCCGATGGGGGCAGGCACGAATTGGCTCGCGCGTTACGTTTGTTGCGGCAGGATGCATTGAACTTAGTGGATCGCGTTGAAGTCTTTCAGCACCAGGACGTGGTTCTCGGTCTTCGAAACTTGAATGATCGGTGGTGGCAGATTGCGCCCACGCTCAGTGAGATTGCAGATGCTCATGTGCAGCATCGCGTACAAGGGGTAACCGAGTGCTTTCGCCGTGCCCATGCTTTGCTTTGGATTGATCTTCCAGCGGATGATCGTGTCCTGCCTGCGATAGCTAGTCGGTTGGTCGTGCACTGTCGACTTGTTGTAGCAACTCTCAATGAATCACTTGCGAATCCTGATCAACTCGCGGGAGCTGAACGAATCATGCTGGTAGCCCAGCAGTTGCTTGAGAGCAGTGAGGCACTCAGTGGGCAGATTTCGCAAAGCGTTTCAGCGGAATCATCGCAGCGAGTGTTCTTGGAGGTAGAGCGAGCATGGTCCCAACTCCGTAAACAACTGGTTGACAGCGGGTTGGTTGGGCGGCAAATGGTTGCAGCTATCGATGACGAACTTCTGCGTTTGCGAACTTCTCTACGCATTGAAAGAAAGCCCCCAGAGCCCGTTGCCCAAAGACGTTTACTGCGCACTGCAGCTGCAATTGAGAGCACGGCGGAGTTCATTGACGCAGATCTTCAGCGTTACAGTAGCTTGCTGACGCCTTTAACGTTTCGTACGACAGCCCTGTCTGCATCCTCAGCATTCCTGCAATCTGCCAAGATCTTTCATCAACTGATTGACCGGCAAGCTGATGCGGTCACGGTCGCCAGGGCAGACGCAACCATGCAGGAACACTGGAAACGTTTGTTCCAGAGCTTAAGTCAGATTCAACTTCATGGTGTCTCGTCCCAGCGAGCAAGGAATCTAATGCAGGATCAGCGCGAGTTGGTCGAGTACATGTCTGAGATTTCCACGGCCCTGACACCATGATTTGACGCCCCGGTTGCGGAGAGTCACGATCGCCCGCGGTCGGCTTCCGGTCTGGCGTCGGTGTAGGGTGAATTCAGATATTTACCTGCGAGTTTTTTGGTGTAACTAATCGCCGTTTTGAAGAGATCTGTGGCGGCGATGGCTCGTCCTTCGTGCATGCTCGCGGCTGGACAGGCTTCAAGATGGGGGCCGTTTTTGTTGCGAGCAAGAAGAAAAAAACAGTGATGGGTCCGAAATAGCGTTCCAGTCGGTTAGCATAAGAGAATGTAGTTCTCTTGTTTGCTTGCCCGGAGTTGTTGAATGCGTCTGAAATTCGTTGCGATTATCTTGCTCGCCGGTTTTGTCTTAACGCCGTTTGTGTCTGCAGATGAGCTCCCTACGACGGGTCAACGGAAGGGAGTCAAGCCCCGTAATGTTGTTTTTGTTTTAACAGACGACCATCGTTACGATGCGATGGGGTTCATGGGACACCCTTTTTTGGAAACGCCCCATCTGGATTCACTTGCATCCAATGGCGTGCACCTGAAGAACGCATTTGTCACGACTTCGTTGTGTTCACCAAGTCGTGCGTCGATTCTGACTGGGCTGTACACGCACAAACATCGGGTTATCGATAATAATCGTTTGGTGCCTGAGGGGACTCTGTTCTTTCCGCAATATTTACAGAAGGCCGGTTACGAGACTGGGTTCATTGGTAAGTGGCACATGGGCGGTGCCCATGATGATCCACGACCCGGGTTCGATCATTGGATCAGTTTCCGAGGGCAAGGAAACTATTTGCCTCCGGGGCCAAAGTACACCCTGAACGTCAATGGCAAGCGAGTCAAACAAAAAGGTTACATCACTGATGAATTGACCGATTATGCAGTGGAGTGGTTGAGGCAACAGAAGGATGCGGAGAAGCCCTTTTTCTTGTACCTTTCGCATAAGGCGGTTCATGCTAATTTCACTCCGGCGAAGCGGCACCAGGATCGCTACAAAGATGCGGATCTGAGTTTTCTTCCACGAGGCAAAGAAATCACTGCCGCTAAAGATGCGCCTCGTTGGGTCCGTGACCAACGAAATAGTTGGCATGGAATTGACTTCAGCTATCACAGTGACAAAGGGTTGGACTATTTGTATCGACGATATTGCGAATCGGTCTTAGCAGTTGACGATAGTGTTGGGCGTGTGTTGCAGCAGTTGAAAGACATGGGCATTCACGATGAGACACTTGTGATTTATATGGGAGACAACGGGTTCATGTGGGGTGAACATGGTCTCATTGACAAGCGGGTGTCTTACGAAGCATCGATCCGCGTGCCAATGGTGATGCAGTGCCCTGATCTGTATGAGGGTGGCAAGGTTGTAGAAAACGTTATCGGGAACATCGACATCGGTCCAACGATCTTGCACGCCGCGGGACTTGGTACTCCTGAGTACATGGATGGGGTGAGTTTTCTTGAGCTGCCAAACAAACCGGAAATGGATTGGAGAGACTATTTCCTGTATGTCTATTATTGGGAAAAGAACTTTCCGCAATCTCCAACGCAATTTGCCTTGCGTGGTGATCGATTCAAATACATCACCTATTACGGTCTATGGGATGTTGATGAACTGTATGACCTAAAGACTGATCCCGGTGAAATAAACAACCTGATCAATGATCCCAATTACAAAAGTGTCGCGAAGGATTTGGAGAATCGACTCTATGCCATGTTGGGTGAAGCTGGGGGCATGGATATCCCAATGAACCAGCCCCAAGGCAATTCGCAAAACAAACGTTGGGAAGAGCGTGGCGGGAACAACGCGGCGGGTTTTCCCAAGTCAATTGTGGTCGATAAACCGCTGAATCGCCAAGCAAAGTGAGATGCAAGGTGAGAGTTGTTCAAGCATTTTTGTTGGCAGCCGCGTGCACGGTTAGTGTGCATGCGCAGTCGTCCGGTGGGCTTCGCCCCGGACCTGGCAAGTCGACGAGCGTATCAACGCAGGAAATTGTTTCGCAGAAGCAGAAGGCAAGGAAGGTGCAACCTCCATTTCGATGGGTCAATTCGTTGCCGAAATCACGCGTACCTGGACTTCGGCAGGAAACGTTTTCCAGTCCCAGTATGGGGCTGGATGTTGGCTATCTGATTTTGCTGCCGGAAGGTTATGAGGCATCGAGCCAGCGTTATCCTGTTGTGTATTATCTGCACGGCGGTCGACCGGGTAATGAATGCAAAAGTCATCGACTTGCGGATCCCATTCAGCGACTCATGAAGAGTGCCGGGCTGGCAGCTTCTATTTATGTATTTGTGAATGGTGGTCCTGTCAGCCACTACAACATGCCAGATGATGAGAAGGCACAGGGAGCGAGCGTTTTTATCAATGAATTGATTCCGCACATCGATCGTACTTTTCGTACGATTGCAGATCGTTCAGGCCGCGCACTGGAGGGATTCTCTCAGGGGGGGCGCGGGACAATGCGTCTTGCTCTGCGCCACCCGGATGTGTTTTGTAGTGCGGCTGCCGGTGGTGGTGGCTATGCGACTGAAAAGCGGATTAGTGAATCAGGTGGAGTAGAGTCACCTGGTCTGCGATTCTCGGAGCGCGATAACGCATGGGACCTTGCTAGAAATTACGCCGGTCGTCGAAATGGGCCAAGTGTCAGCTGGATGCTCTATGTTGGGACAAAAGGTTTTAACTACGAAAACAATCTCGAGTACATGGAATTTCTCAGGTCACTTGGAATTGATTTTGAGAAGTTAATTGTGCCCGGTGTTCAACACTCTGCAATCGGCATGTACGCAAAGGCTGCTGAGAAAATCATGCGGTTCCATGTCACGAATTTTAATAACGAGAAATCCAAATGAGCTTTGTGGAAGGTTGGCTGTGCAAATGAAACGACCGATTTCACACTTGGGAAGACGTGAATTGTTGTTGGCCGGTGGGGCTGGTTTGTCGCAGGTTGCATTTTTGCCCCAGGCGACTGCACAAGCGGCAAACGACCGAATTCAGGTTGGCGTGATTGGCCTCGGATCACGGGGTTACAATCTGATCGATGCATTGGTAAGGCATCACAGTGATGCCAGAATTGTTGCGATTTGCGATGTTGATGTGACACACTACCGGGATCGTGCTTGGGGAACCGGTAACAGCTATGGGTTAATACCTGCTGAGCAGAAGATCAACGCTGCGTATGCCCGGCACGGGATTGAGAAATCCAGGCACAGTGTCACGCCATATCGCGATTATCGAGCATTGTTGGATCATCAAGGTGTCGATGCTGTGGTCATTGCGACTCCTGACCATTGGCATGCCAAGTGTACGCTTGATGCTGTTGCTTCGGGCAAAGATGTCTACTGTGAAAAGCCCGTCACCCATTTATTCGCAGAGGGTCAGGCTGTTTACCGGGAAGTGGCAAAGCGTCACGCTGTTTTTCAAACGGGGTCGCAGCAACGCAGTGATCGGCTTTTTCGGCGCGCGGTTGAACTTGCAAGGAACGGGGTTCTTGGAGAAGTTCGCACGATCAAAGTAGGGCAACAAGCGGGCTATGCTCAGCCGATGGGTGATTCGAGTGTGGCGAAGATACCAAAACAACTGAATTACGATTTTTGGTGTGGTCCTTCAGTGGTGTTGCCGTACATGCGTGCCAGGCATCATCGCTGGTGGCGCGGGCACAGTGCCTACGGCGGAGGCGTACTGATGGATTGGATTGGGCATCACAACGATATTGCGCATTGGGCGTTGGATTTGGATTCGTCAGGCCCAGAAGAAGTGGAAGCGTCAGATTGGACCTTTCCTGAGACAGAGATTTACAACACCCCTGTGCGATATACGATCCGCTGCAAATATCCTGGTGGTGTCAGAAGCACCATCTCAAGTGACAATCCAGCAGGCCTGGAGTTGATTGGGACCGAGGGATCAGTGTTCGTGAATCGCGGAAAGCTGCGGACATCGGATCCCCGTTGGGCGGTACCTGACTTTGTTCCCGGTCCCGTCAGAGTGACCGCTTCTGATGATCACATGGGTAACTTTTTGAGTTGCATTCGAACGCGGAAACAAACGATCGCACCGGCGGAAGCCGGACATCGTTCAATAACACCGGGACATTTGGCCTTCGTTTCCAATGTGCTGGGGAGACCGTTGAGATGGAACGCAGCAGAGGAACGTGTGTTAAGCGACCAGCAAGCCGATAAACAGCTCCGGGAACTGGCCTACCGTCAGCCCTGGGGCTGAGCAACGAAACCGAACTGTTCGTTGGGCGTTGACACGCATCTGGTGTTGAGCTTAAAAGCTTGCTGGGGCGGTACCGCAACAGTAGCTCGTTCACGGGTGAATGATGCAGAATCTAATTGAGTAGCTCGGCGTTATTCACAAACGTATTTTTGAACGCATCGCGGTATTCTTGTTCTTCGGCAGGGAAGACGGATTCGAAGGTTGCTGCATCCGCTGCACCGCGCTGAAACCGCTGCTTGGGGTAGGTCGGCATTTCAGTGCCCGTGATCTGCCGGACTCCCGAAGAAACGATACTGCCCTTAAGTTCGTAAAGTTTTTCGTGGTCCCAATCAGTTAAAGCGACAAATGGAACTTCTTCGGCAACCTCAATGACGTTTGGTACAGCAAAGGGACTGAATCCAGAGAAGCCGAGAGTCGTGGCAGGGGCACTCGTGCGTACATGTCCACGACTTTGTCCGCCGCTGTAGACAAGTGAATGTTTAACAGCATCGACCCCCCAACCCTCTTGATAGAGCATGCGGTTGCCAAGAACGCTGCGTATTGTGAGTTCTGGATTTTCCTCGATTGGGTAGTCCTTCAGGTTCTCATCCCCTCCATCTCCATCAATCAGGTATTTCCAGCCCGGATAGCGTTTTCGCAGGGCTTTTAATAACGCGAGCCCCATGGTGGCCGATTGTACATCCAATGGCTTGTAATCTTCGATAACGCGGATAGCGTCTTGCCAAGAGAGGTCTTGTCGCGGGACATCGATTAATTCCAGGTACATTTCACGGTCGATTTTTTGCAGGAACTCGCGAGCTTGCACACTATCGCTGGGATCTCCGTCAACGGCGAGCGTGAATGCTTTGAGTCGGGAGGGTGATTGCCCGCGGCGTCGTAGCAGGTAATCGAGCACAACAAGGACGGCTCCGCTGTCGATTCCACCACTGAACATCACGCCAATTGGTTCCGATGCAGGGATGGTTTTCAGCCACTGATCACAGACTTCGGCCAGTCGGCCGATGTAGTCTGCTCCAATTTGGTCGATGTTGGCGGGCAAACGATTGCGTTTGGGAGCAAAAAATCGCGTTAATACTGGATTTGGGTCTGGGCAGCCGACCAACTGAAGCTCCAAAAGATGATGGGCGGGAACCATTCGAGTGTAGGATGGATTAAACTGGTCGCTCAGGCCTTCCTTTTGAAGCTGCCGAGCAATTTCGTCGATCCGCTCGGCGATGATGAGGGCCGGACCCTCAGCTCTTTTGGCAAGGAAATACCGCATGGGGCGGCCAATTGAACGCGCCATCCGGATGGTTTTTCCAACTTGTTCACAAATGGCAAATTGACCACCTATTCGCCGCACGGCGTCGATGTCGCCGCGTCTAACTGATTCCGAAGCTTCTTCTAAGTTGGTTCCAAGTAAGATGTTACCAGCGGGGTCGAGAAGATTAACAACCCGATCAATCAGCCGCTGTGGTTGCCCCTGAAAGCTTTGCGGTTCATCTAGTGAGGAGCCGCGAGTTAGCGATGATGGGTCCGCAGAATGATCAGACGGTTGGTTTTTTGTCATGAATCGTCGGGTAAAACGAGTTGTTCGGGTTGGTTGACGTGTTGAGCAACACCTCAACAGACCTGATAAAGGATACCGAAAATAGCATACGGGGTCTTGGATAATGATCTTAAGCGATCATTATTCGAACTCCGGTTGAACCAACTATGAATATGCAGCACGAGCTTACATTTTCCAAGCGGCGACTAGAAGTCGGGTTGAACTGTAAAAAGTCGACCCCCAAGTACCCATTCCTCCCCTCTGCTCCCAGGCGGTGACTTCCACCGTGGATTTGCACAAATATTTCGGCTCCCAAAAGCCTCCCAGCGACAATTTTGTTTCTGTGTTGCGTTACTGGGCTGAGCATCGACCTAACGAAACAGCTTATATCTTCACTGACGTCGAGTCGGTTGAGCTGCGGCTGACGTACTCACAATTGTGGGACGAAGTCCGCGCGCTGGCCGGCTACTTGCAGGGACGTTGTCGCGTGCGCAGCGGTGATCGTGTGCTATTGGTGTATCCGCCTGGCCTCGACTTTGTCATCGGTTTCTATGCTTGTCATGCGGCGGGTGCGATTGCTGTTCCTGCGTATCCGCCACGTAGAAACCGTAAGGCTTCGCGGATCCGATCGATTGTCGTAGACGCTGATGCGCGGTGGGCATTGACCACGCAAGCGTTGGCGGAGCAACTGACAGGCGATCGTCCCCACGACGACCTGATTGGTGTGCAGCTGGTCGGAACAGATGATCCTGCGACACGAGATGCAGATGCCTGGCGTTCGCCGAAGATATCACCCAATACGCTTGCTGTTCTGCAGTACACATCAGGGTCAACCGGATCGCCCAAAGGTGTGATGCTCAATCACTCCAATTTGATTGCCAACAGCGAACTGATTCTGCATGGCTTTGAACCGCAGGTTGAAATCTGCGGTATGAGCTGGCTGCCCACGTACCACGACATGGGACTCGTTGGTGGTTTGTTGATGCCTTTGTACATTGGCCGGCAAAATGTGCTGACAAGTCCGATGACGTTCTTGCAGCGGCCTGTCCGCTGGTTGCAGGGAATTACCAAGTACGGAGTCACCATCAGTGGTGGCCCGAACTTTGCGTTCCAGCTCTGTGTTGACAAAATTCGAGACAATGAGCTCGAAGGGCTTGATCTGTCGACATGGGAAATTGCATTCAATGGTGCTGAACCCATCAGGGCCGCTACACTCAAATCGTTTACTGAGAAATTCGAGCAGTGTGGTTTCCGTAGATCAGCCTTCCTGCCCTGCTACGGCATGGCTGAGACGACGCTGATTGTTACCGGTGGACCTGCGGAAACGAGGCCGGTGCTCACGACGTTCGACCGCGGTGGACTTGATGAGAAGATTGTCCGTCCAGTGCAGGCTGATAACGAGAACGCACGGACGTTGGTTGGTTGTGGCACCGTCTTGCCGGATGAGAAGGTGATCATTGTCGACCCAAGCACACGGAGAATTCTGCCAAGCGACAGCATCGGAGAGATTTGGGTCCAAAGCCCGTCGGTGGGTCAGGGGTATTACCAGCGTAAGGACGCGACCCTACGCACCTTCCACGCGACGACAATCGACGGTGATGGTCCGTATTTGAGAACCGGGGATCTCGGGTTCTTGTACGAAGGGCAGATCTACATTTCAGGCCGTGTGAAGGACATGATCATTGTCCGAGGTGTTAACCGTTATCCCCAAGATATTGAGGAGACGGTGGAGAGGTCGAGCGATGCGGTGCAGGCTGGTTCAGTCGCTGCATTTGCGATGGACTACGAGGGCAGGGAACAACTGGTGATCGTTGCTGAGACGGTACGACGGAGAAACTTGGACGGAGATGGAAACCTGCAACGTATCCGAAGGGCAGTAACAGCGGAGCATGACCTGCCACCTGACGCAGTTTATCTGGTGCGTAACAGCAGTGTTCCGAAAACAAGTAGCGGAAAAATCCAGCGGCACGCGTGTTTGCACGCAGTCCGAGATGGTGATTTGAAACTTGTGGCAAAATGGGTTCGGTGGGAAGAGAACAACGAAGCTCGTATGAACTTCGATGCTGCTCCCATGATGCAGGCCGCCGCGGCAGGTGGCCGGTCGGCTGACGTCGATGTCAGCAATGTCAGTCCCGTTGTGATCGAGGCCATCAAGCATCATGTCCGACGAGTGGCTGGTGAACGCGCCGTGGCCCTGGAATCTGGCACCAATATTGTTTTGGACCTCGGGCTCGATAGCCTCGAACGTCTGGAAATCGCCCGCAAGCTTGAGAAAACATTTGGTGGAAGGTTTCCAGAACAGGTTCTCGATGATATTGAGACCATTGGGCAGACGGCGTTAGCGATTGAACGTTATCTACCGCCAGGAGGTGAGGCACGTGCGTCTGCCTTGCTGCGGGGTGAAGTGGTGGACGCTGATGTTGGAGCCACTGTTGCCGACCAAGCAGTTGTTGCTACTGAAGTCACTGTTGAACCGGAAGACAGTTTCGAGCAATTCGCTGAGTACCGTCGCTTGAAGTCAACGATGCGGCAAATGTTGATGACAGGAGTACCCAACCCGTATTTCACGGTGCACGACGGCATTGTGCGCGATCATACGGTTGTTGATGGAAACGAACTCATTAGCTTTGCAAGTTACAACTATTTGGGATTGAGTGGTCATCCTACAGTGATGAACTGTGCAGCGGATGCAATTCAAGAATTTGGCACAAGCGTTTCAGCAAGTCGCCTTGTCTCCGGTGAAAAACCGATTCATGGTGAGCTTGAGCAGATGATTGCGGACTGGATCGGCGTGGATAGTTCAATCTTGATGGTGGGAGGACATGCAACCAACGAAACGACGATTGGTCATTTGGTTGGTCCAGGCGACCTGATCATTCATGATTCGCTGGCACATAACAGTATCGTGCAAGGGGCGTTGTTGTCCGGGGCACGCCGCCGCCCATTCCCTCACAACGATTACCAAGCTCTTGATCGAATGTTGACTGAGATTCGCTCGCAGTACCGTCGGGTGCTCGTTGCAATCGAAGGTGTTTACAGTATGGATGGGGACTTCTCTGATGTTCCCAATTTCATCGAAGTTAAAAAACGACATCGAAGTTTGCTGATGGTCGATGAGGCGCACAGTTTCGGCACCATGGGCGAAACTGGACGAGGTATGGCTGAACATTTCGGCATTAATGCCCGAGATGTCGATATCTGGATGGGAACGCTCAGCAAATCGGCTGCGTCTTGCGGTGGATATATCGCTGGTTGCAAGGAGTTGATCGAGCTTTTGCGTTATACCGCTCCAGGATTCGTTTTCAGCGTTGGGATGCCGCCGGGCCAGGTCGGCGCCGCATTGGCTGCTCTGAGGACTTTGGATGCGGAGCCAGAGCGGGTGGCCACGCTCAGGGCCAAGAGTGAGCTGTTTCTTAGCTTGTGCCATGACGCAGGGCTCGACACCGGTGACAGCGGGGGGACACCTGTCATTCCCGTGATTACAGGGAATTCGATGGTCGCGTTGCGGCTGTCGCATCGGCTCAAGGGTGATGGCATCAATGTGCAGCCAATTCTCTATCCGGCAGTTGATGAGTCAGCTGCGAGGTTGCGTTTTTTCATCACCAGTGAACATAGCGACGACCAAATACGCTTCGCGGTCGCTCGCACGGCGTCTCATCTCGCTGAGCTTGGTTTCGAGTCCAGCCCAGTTTCTGCGCAATGAATTTGCGAAGTTGGGCCGCTTGAGTCATGATAGACCTTGCGACTTTTGGGGACTGCCCTAGAATCGCACACTTGGTGTCGGGTGATAAACATTGATTACGCTGATTTCTAACCACCCCCATCGAGCGAAATACTTAGATCTGGCTTTATTCATTGAAGGAGAATGTTTTGCTTACTGAGTCAACTGTGGAGAGCATGTTTCGGGAACTGATCAACAACCCGAAACGAGATGAAGAAACCTTCGACAAGGCTGAAGAGCTCCTTGAGGAGGAGTTGCGTCCCGAAAGCCCGCTTCGGCATCGATTGAGCGTCGAACTCGAAGAGTTGCGTAGCTTGCTTGCCAAGAGCTAGCTCAGTAGCGTTGGATCTGTGTTCCAGCAATAAATAAAATAAAACGGCCCCGCAAAGAATCTCTTTGCGGGGCCGTTTCGTTGAAAGTAACTGTGTGATGCTTACTTCTGGTCAGCGAAGTTAATCAGTGGTTAAAGTTCAAGCCAAAGGTCGCACCGAACATAAAGAGTCCTTGGTCTCTCTTTCCACCGTTAAACGTACCCGGTCTGTCTGCCCCGCCTCGCCAGATTCCGCGGCCGATTTGAATGGCTTGCATACCCGTTCGTACCGAGAACATCTTCGTGACCTGGTAACTGAGCTCTGCCCGAACATCGTAGCCGTAGTAGAACTCTGAGTTTCTAGTGAAAACTGCAGGTGTGGCGGTGGTCGCCATGTACTCGACCTCATCTCCTGCACCGTCGCCTTCGTACTCCGTGTACTCATTGATCCTCTGATAGCTTGATGACTGCCAGTTTCCGCCGAAGAAAGCGCGGAAGTCCGTTGACAAGACATAGCGATCATGTGGCTTGAAGTATCGGAAACCAATCTGACCGCCGAACATGTCGTTCAAAGTGATGTTCTTGTCCGTCGTCAAGTTCTCGAACACTGGTTCGACTGGTGGATCTGGTGGAGGCGGTGGATAAATGCTGCTGGTGTAGTTATTGAACGCGTTGACGTCTCTGAGTTTCATGTAGCGTAGACCAACAAGCGGCTCGACGATTCCTCCGTAATGATACGGGGTCATCCGCCAAGTCTTGTTCAGTTCGTAGCCCTGATACTGGAATACGTTTTGAGTTTGTCCGAGATTGTAGAATCGGAAGTTATATCCAATGTTGTTACCCTCAGAGAGGCGGACTGGGAATCCGAATGGTGGAGTTGGTGGTGGATAGTCATCTTCATCGGGAGGGATGAATCGGTTTACCCTTTCCTGCCTGAATGTGTCAGCTGCGAGCACATTCATTTTGGTCCAATTGAACATCCAGCCGTGCTTATCGCCCGGTAGCATGAAGCCAATCTCGTAACGGTTTCCCCAACCGCCATCGAGTCTATTTTCACCCGTGTCGGGTTTGAACAGCTTCGGCCTGCCGGCGTAGAGGTTAAGCCGATCGTAGGTTGCGAACCAACCGGTATGAGCCCGCTTTTCGGGCTTCATATCAGCAAGGTCCAGATCGTACACTGGTTCAAACCAGCGGAAATCTGGATCAAATTCGAAGGGGTCGACCACGTTTATTGGGTCTTTGGCGTCCGCAATCGCAGCACCGCCCAGAAGAGCTAGGGCCGCGAGTACGCCTGAAGCCAGCTTCCTTACCGACATCGCTTGTTCCACCGTCTTGCAGTTAATTTTGCGATAGAGTCCGGCGTTGAACCGAGCTCTACCTCCCTACACACATCGCCCAAGTGGGCAATTCCCGTGTGCCCCCGAGAAAGACCTGACCTGGCACGATGCAAAAAGCACCGCGCCCCGGTCTGCTTATTTCGGGTTGTGCGGATAGTATCGGACGGATTTACTCGTGAGGGTTAGTTTCTTTGGTAGCTGCAGCATTAAAAGTCCGAGAATCTGCAGGACCGGCACAAGTTCACATGCAAGAAATGCTGTCATTGCCGCTTCAAGGCTCGCTTCGCGCGGAAAAAATCGGTCAGGATCTGTCCGCATGGTTCAGCAAGCACCCCGCCGGTTACCAAGCACTGGTGATTCATGCGATCGTCTGCTAGCAATTCATAGAGACTGCAAACGGCACCCGCTTTGGGGTCAGTGGCTCCAAATACGACTCGGGGAATGCGACTTTGCAGAATGGCTCCAGCACACATGACGCACGGTTCTAGCGTGACATAGAGAGTGGTTTGCTCGAGCCGCCAGTCTGAAATGTTGGCGGCGGCCTGAGTGATCGCGATCATTTCTGCGTGTGCAGTTGGGTCGTGAAGTGACTCACGCTGGTTCGATGCGGCGGCGATAATTTCATTTTCACGTATGATCACGGCGCCCACCGGAACTTCGTCCGCTGTCAACGCTTCGTTGGCTTGCTCAAAGGCCCGCATCATCCAGTGGTTATCCGCGTCTAACAGCTCTTCCTGAAATCCCTCAGTCATTCCTTTGATCTCACTCCTCTGAATTAGCAGCAGCTTTTTCAGCGGCTTTGGTTTCTTCGGGGGTCAGTTTACGTATTCGGATGTTTCGCACTTCCGATTTGCATTGAAATGCGGCCACCCCCAGCGGAACACACTGATCCATTTCGTAGCGTATGTCGAATTCGTGCCCCTTACGAAGCTGTTCAGCGGCTGGCTTATTGTCGATCCAGCATTGGATTTGATTTGCATCAACTCGAGCACGGACCTTGTACCAGCGGTCAGTGTCGAAATTTCGGAATGATGTCGTTTCATTTTCGCTGGCATCGAAGCCATCGACACTGCTAATTCCTACGACGCCGCCCCCCCAGCCACCTAAAATCAAGCTGACATGCTTCTTTCCAACGGGAAATGTCAAAGCACAAAAGAAATCAAAGCCTTCGCGTCGCCGAGCCTCAAGTTCAACCTCGTAGTTCTCTTTCGGCAGTTCAGCTTCCCAGCGAATTCCAGTCAATGGATCTCCCAAGCCCATAGTGATGAGTTTGTCTTTGATCACGACAGGCCCATCACCACCAAACTGGCTCACCACCCATTTGTCTTTGAGTTGCTTCCAGTTTTGATCTTTCTTCGTTTTGCCAGCATCGTCTTTGGGGGTATCGTTTTTAGGGGCAGTGGGTTTACCCCCAACACCAGATTGAGTGGCTGCTTTCTGCTGTGGTGGCTCGTCGCCCAGCGATGTTGCAGGCAGATTCGCAATACAAATCAGCATTCCCAACGTTAATGACGCAAGACGGGTGGAATTTGACTGGCCAATCAGCTTGAGAATCACGATGCATACCTTCATTGAAACAGTGGATGTTGGTTGGCGTTTTTGGGGGATGCACAAGGTGCAAAGTAAAGGTGCGGTTCAGGGGCAGGAGTTGAGAAATGTCAAACGACACTTCGTTAGGAACGCCGTCTTTCAACTCGCTGTCCCAGCCTACCCGATGGAGAGAGCAGAAATGCGTCCAGTTACCAGAATAACGATTTTTGGCTTCCGTTTGGCGATTGTCGTGCTCGTGGCCTACTGGTTCTGCCTATTCCTAGGGACTCACCTGCCGGATATGGGACAAATGGTTGATTTGCGTTTTGGAGTGAATGATAAGGTCAAGCACTTTTCCGCGTTTTTTCTGCTCGGTGGGCTATTGTGTTACGTCACGAACTCACCCCGTTGGCTGAAGCGATTTGCAATCATCGGTCTCGTCGGGATGGCTTACGCTGCGATCGACGAGATCACGCAAAACTTCATTCCCGGACGGTATCCGGACGTGCTTGACTTTGCGGCAGATGCCGCAGGTTTATGGACCGCGATCGCCATTTATGTCGGGGCCAAGTATCTCTATCTGATTTTCAGCAAAGGATCGCCTGAGGAAAATATTGCCAAGAGCGATTGTTGATCGCCGCTTGCCGCGTTTAGCTGTCTGCTTGGGCGTGAGAATTGTTGGGTGGTCGTAGCCTTGCCCTCGCTTCGGAAACACGTTTGACCACACTATCCCGGTCATTTCCAGTGATGGTCAGGTGTCCCATTTTTCGAGCTGATTTTGCTTGTGATTTTCCGTACAGGTGAAGGCTGACACCGGGATCGGCAAGTGCAGCCATCCAGTCTGGGGCTTGTCCTTCAGCAGTCCACAGATCCCCTAGCAAGTTTGCCATGGCGGCTGTTGGGGTGCGTTGCTGAGTGCTGCCCAACGGCAAGTTGCAAACGGCACGCACATGCTGTTCAAACTGGCTCGTCTCGCAACCTTCAATTGTGAGGTGGCCTGAGTTGTGCGGTCTGGGTGCGACTTCGTTGATCAGTACATGATCACCGGAAACGAAAAACTCGACGCACAGCAAGCCGACAATATCGATTGTTTGGGCAGCAGCAACAGCGATTCGACGGGCTTCCTGCGATAGCGTTGCGCTCAATTCGGCGGGGGCAACTGAGATATCAAGAATGTGGTTGCTGTGCGTGTTTTCGAAAATTGGAAAACTTTCGCACCGTCCGTCGGGCGTTCGCGCGACGATTACCGAAACTTCTTTGTCAAAGGTGATGCACTTTTCAGCGATCCATTCGGGTGCCGCTGACCACTGCACCTGGTCAGCATGATCAGCTGATTCAAGACGATGCTGGCCTTTGCCGTCATATCCGCTGCGGGCAGTCTTGATGATCAGTGGCCAGCCCAGCTCAATCGCCGCAGCTTTGAGTGAATCGGTATCATTTACTTTTCTAAAAGGTGTGACTGGTAGTCCGGCTTCTTGAAAAGTCGTTTTTTCAATCAGGCGATCCTGAGCTGTTGCCAGAACCGAAGCCGATGGATAGGTAGGCGCAAATTCTCGGCATCTCGCGATGGTCGTAGCGGGAATGTTTTCAAATTCCAAAGTGATCACGTCGGATTGCTGTGCAAACCGATCGATTGCGTCCTGATCATTCAAATCACCGACAATCGTCTGGTCAGCAACGTGTGATGCTGGTGAGTTCTCTGTATCGGTGAAAATGACAACCCTGTATCCCATGGCTGCCGCTGCGACGGCAAACATTCGTCCGAGTTGTCCGCCACCAACCATGCCGATGGTTGAACCGGGTAGTTGTGTATCGCAGGTTGCGTTTGCCGTGGATTTCATTGGCTGTTGTGGTTTGTCAGCTTGGATGTCCATCAAAGTTGCATAGTGCTTACAGTTTGGCTGATTGAAGTACCGCGTCCGTTTGCTGTTCAATCATTTTTACCAGTCGTGCGCGCAGTTCATCGTCTGCCAAAGAGAGGATGCGTGCTGCCATAATGCCAGCATTTTTCGCTCCTGCATTCCCGATCGACATGGTTGCAACGGGGATGCCTCCGGGCATTTGAACGATAGAGAGCAAAGAGTCGAGCCCCTGTAGTGCGCGGCTTTGCACAGGTACACCAATCACTGGCAGGGTGGTTTCGGAGGCGACCATGCCCGGCAGGTGTGCTGCACCACCAGCACCAGCGATAATGACTTTGAGTCCACGTTGCTCGGCTTTTTGAGCATAAGCGAACATGCGGGCAGGGGTGCGGTGAGCAGACACTACCAATCGTTCGTTCTGAATTCCCAAGTTATCCAGAACATCGGCAGCATGTTTCATGGTTTCCCAGTCATTGCGACTGCCCATGATCACGCCTACTTGGGCGTCGGTTGGATCGAATTCGGTGCCGGACATCGTTGCCTCATGAGCGGGATGGTACGCGGTCTCTAGAGCTGGAAATCGTAAGGGGAGCAGCGTGTTTTGAGAAGCCGACCAATCGGACTTCTGGCAATGCTTTTGCCAGACAATGAGTTGCTGATGCTGGCGTTGGACTGCTCAGCGGCTTTTTGTGGGTTTGCAGGACTTGGTTTCAGGTTTTCGTCGTGAGTGGTTTCAATCTTCCAGCACCTGCAGGTCTGCAAAGGCAAGCCGGAAACTCCGTTCTTCATCTGCAAAACGGACGCGGGCGATGCGTTTTGGGCCGCGACCCGTGACCGATACGATTGTTCCATCCCCATGATCTGCATGCCGAACGGTCATTCCTTCGCTGTAAGCACGCAGCGGGTTCGTTGGGTTGGATAGCATGTCAGCCGCAGTTTTGAGGCTGGTCGCGATCGAAACGGCCACCTTCCGCTGCTTCTTGCGTGCAGCGACTTCGGCCAGTTCGTCTTGGGGAAGTTGGGTTGTTTCGTCAGGCGCCACGTCCGTGGGGACGGCGGTACTCTCCTCTTTCGGTCCTGTGGTCGGCTTTTGTGAGGACTCGTCGGGAAGATCCCATGACTCCGGATAGCTCTCGTCGCAGGAGTCGTTGTTTGCGTATGGATCCTCGTCGAACCAATCTTGTTCCCGCGAGGTTTCGACTCGATTCATTTCTTCGAGCGGCAACTCATTGAGGAATGGGCTGGGGATAACCGGGCGGACGTCACCTCGCATCGCACGTCGTTTGCAGCAACTCAGCTGAAGCCATTGCTTGGCTCTTGTGATTCCTACAAATAAGAGTCGTCGCTCCTCTTCGAGTTCAGGCTCGCTCTCCTTTGATCGTTTGTGCGGCAGCATGTCATCTTCCACACCGATGATGAACACATGTGGAAATTCCAAACCCTTGGCGGCGTGTAGGGTCATCAGGGTGACCCGCTCATTGCTTCCGTCAAATGCGTCGGTATCTGCTACCAAAGCGACTTGTTCAAGAAATGCTTCGAGAGATCCATCGTCAGGGTGCTGTCGGTCAAACTCGACCGCTGCTGAAATCAGCTCATCAACATTGGCAAGCGAATTGCCATCGTGCTGGTCGACAGACGTTTTCTCGAGATGTTGTTCGAAATCAATTTCATCAACCAGAAACCTCAGTAAGTCTTCAAGCGGTGCCGTTGCTTTGACGCTGAGGTTGTCATGGATTTTGATGAACTTACGCACCATGGTTGCCGAACGCTTAGCAAGCCCCTGGATGTGGTCTGCTTGGCGGGCAGATTCCAGCATGGTGATGCCATGCTGATCTGCATGGTTGCGGATGCGTTCCACCGTTTTGGCACCAATGCCTCGAGTCGGCACGTTGATGATCCGCGTCAATGCGACGTCATGATTTGGATTGTTGATCAGGTGCAGGTAGGCGAGCAGGTCCTTGATCTCTCGACGTTGGTAGAACTCGAGCCCATTCACGATCTGATAAGGGATGCTACGGTTTCGGAATGCGTGCTCGAGAGAACGAGTCATTGCATTCATTCGGCAGAAAATTGCAAAGTCACTAGGTCGCAGGCCTTGTGTCATGACAGCGTTGGCAATTTCATCAACGATGGAATCTGCTTCTTGATAGCCGTCCTCGTAGAAACGAAGGATGACGGGCACGCCCTCGTCGTTGTCGGTGAAAAGCTTCTTGGGTTTTCGCCGTCGGTTGTGTCGGATCAGTTGGTCAGCGACCCGCAGTACATTCGGTGTGCTTCGATAATTTTGCTCTAAACGTACTGTCTTGACGTTGGGATAGTCTTTTTCGAAGTCCAAAATGTTGTTCAGGTCGGCGCCGCGCCAACCGTATATCGATTGGTCAGGGTCGCCGGTGACCGCAAGGTTGGGTTGGTCGATTGATAAGGCACGAACGATGGCATATTGAGCCAAGTTCGTATCCTGGTATTCGTCAACAAGGATGTATTTGTATTTGTGATCGAGCTCCGAGCGGATCTCCGGATTCTCTCGCAGTAATTTCGCGATATGCAAAAGTAGGTCATCGAAATCAACCGCGTTGGCTGTTAAGAGTTGCTTTTGATAAACGGGATAAACTCGTGCCGCGATGGCGTCCCGTGGTTTCAGGGCATGTCCCTCCATCATCTCTGGGGTCGTCAGCCGGTTTTTGGCATGGCTGATCGACGATGCGATTTGGTCGGGGGATGCATGAGTGGTCGAGACACCCGCTGCAGCAATCGCACGTTTCATCGCCTGTTTGGAATCTGACGTGTCGTAAATGGAATAGTTTTCTGAGAGGCCTAACATTGTTGCATGACGGCGAAGTAACTGAGCACAGAATCGGTGAAACGTGCCCATCCATACGGGTTGCCCGGGAGCGAGAGAGTCAACCCTGGTTCGCATCTCATCCGCGGCCTTATTGGTGAATGTCAGTGCCGCGATTTGCCAAGGACGGACCCCGTTGTTGAGCATGTTGGCGATCCGATGTGTGACGACACGCGTTTTGCCAGAACCGGGGCCGGCGAGAATCAGCATGGGGCCATCCAAATGTCCCACGGCTTCACGTTGCGCTTCTGTCAAATCGCGAAAAATTGCATCCATTGCGTGCGTCTCAGCTTGTCCTTGGGCGGTCAATTAAACCAGCTTCGAAGTAACTCGTTGCAAACTTCCCCGCAAATCACGCATGCAATGCAACGTGATTGCGCCTCGTGCAGCACACGATTGAGGATTTGATCCGGCAGGCACTGTTTGCAATTCGTGCCGCGGGGACTCTTGAGTGTCGCTAATATAGCGAATCAGTAAGAATTGTGACGCAGTCGATAACCCTGCAGGAAAGCCGATTCCGTAAAGAAATCCGTTGGGTTGGCGGGCCAGTGGTTTTTGGCCCAGAAATGAGGTGGGATTGTAGGATGTCTGCAAGCAATAGACACGTTCTCGCGTTCCATGGGACTGGTGGGGCGATTGCCAATCCAGTCGCTGTCATGAGATACTGAAAGCACGTCGAGTTGTTGGAATCGCAAGCGAAGGTTGTTTATGGCAGGCAAAAATGTGTTGGGAACGGAATTGGTGGTTTGCGGCACTGATCCGATGACGGGTTTCTATCGAGATGGTTGCTGTAATACCGGTGCACAGGATGCTGGGTTGCATGTGGTGTGCGTTGAGGTCACTGAACCATTTCTCGAGTTTAGCAAGAGCCGTGGAAATGATCTGACGACCGCGAATGCGATGTATCAATTTCCTGGTTTGGTGCCAGGTGATCGTTGGTGTCTTTGCGCTGCGAGGTGGAAGGAAGCCTATGACGCTGGGGTTGCTCCGCCCGTTCATTTAGCTGCGTGCCATATGTCGACACTTGAGTTCGCATCGCTGGAACAGTTGACGGAACATGCGATTGATGCCGATTCTTAACGACCGCGGGCGTTCAGAGTTGAGTCAGGGCTTATTCTGACATGCACGTGCACTGGTAAACCCGATTCGCATTCCATGCAGGCCTGTTCACTCGCACGCCTCTTTTGCGTCCTGAGTGATGGCGGTTGATGCTGCTGACCGAAGAATCGGCTGCATGTACCAGGAGTTAGTTCATCCGCCGGCATCCGTCCCGAGGGTGAATCAAATCTCTCCTGCTGTTCATTCGAAGCAGCAGTTTGTCGTAAGCCGGATTTTGCACCGGCCGGCTGTGTTTCCAAATTTCAGACATGCTGTGATTTGGAACACTTACCTAGTTTTGGTTTCAGCGTTGGCGTCGGCCACCTTCATTGACGCTTCGCGACCGCAGTCGACGCCATCGAGTCGTTCGATTGGAACGTAGACGCCGATGGTGTTCTCCTCGATCACTCCTGATTCGAGAACACTGGCTCGGCTTAACAGTTTTGCTCCAATTCGGCTCGCTTGGTTTGACTGAGCTCGTGCTGGCCAGTTGATGGCAATATCGGCGATGCGTTTGCTAACCCACTGATTCACGTGACCTGTGTAGGAACCGAACAGGCTACCTGCGACCGTGCTAATCTCACTTGCGTTGGACGCGGCTTCGAAGGCTTTCAAGTCAGATAGATTCTGAATGATTGCTTGCAGAGCCAGGTCAGCAGGTCCGGCCATTTTGCTACTCGTCTTTTTCTCCACTGTAGCAGCGTTTTGCGCCGTGGTTGGATCGCTGGTGTGTTGGGGTGCAGGGGACAGCAAAAGACTTTCAGGTCTTGTTAAGATTGCCAAAGCTTCATCCGAGGTCGTCGCAGAATCCGGCTGGTTTGGAACCGGAATGGATTCTACGTTCGCGTCGTGCTGGGAAGCGTTGTACTTGTCGGTGTCGGTTACCGTGTTGGGTGCCAATGCCAAATCGCTCGGAGAGGAAGGTGATTTGGCTGAGGATCGCTCTGGATCTAGCTTCGCTCTGGCAAGCGCATCGAGTTCCACGGGATCCGAACACTTTGAGAGCGCCATTGCCGTATCAAAATCGTCCCACAAACCAGCGGTCTGCTCATCGCTCACATCAGTCTCGGTGCTGAAAGGGTGAGATTCAATGGGATAGGCGTTCCAGTTCTGCAGATCTTGGGCCGAGAGATCATAGGGCATGTAATCTTCTTCGATTGTAGCGATGACTGGAGAGCTTCCAATGAGAGGGCTGATCGGTGCTACTTCAATTCTGGTCACACTCATGGGGCGATTTTCGGGAATGAGAACACTTGGCCCGAGAGTTTCGATGTCGATCGGTTCTTCCGCTGCCAGTTCTTGAAGCTGCAGATCGAGAGGCGTCAAGTGTGCCGTGCTTCGGGAATTATCGATGGTGGCGAGAGATATTTGCCAAGCATCCATAGTTTGAATCGACTTGAGTGAATTGGGGGTGAAGGCCCCCACTGTGATGAACGGTTCTACCACTTGATTGACGACAACCTTGGGAGGTGAGTCAGCACGCTGGCGTTTTACATTCGCCTTTGCGATCAATACTGGTGGCGCTGGGGTTGGCAGGGCGCCAGAGTCATGTGTGCCCAAGGAACCCCAATGCGAATGTCGGCTTTGCGGGATCTTGGAGGATGCAAGCTGAGCATTGGAACGGAGAGCAAGGATATCGATGGTGGCGTCGAATTTTTTTGCAAAAACGGATGGAGCGGTAATTGCGATGGTGAGGGTGAAGATCAGGGAAAGAGTGAAACGTTGCAGTTTGGAGGTGCATTGCACGTTCATAATTCGGTGGAACTCCTAGGTACCGAAGGACGCGTCCGTGAGGTGAATTCCCAAAGGTCAATTCGGGAAAAACCACTCGTGATTGTCGAGTGAAAGGCAGGCTTGTCACACGTCGCCGATGTCTGCATGCCGGTTTGGGCGTGGCTGACTTTGGTGACTAGGGTGACAGATATGCTATCGGCGTGATTACTGCTCAGGCTTGCTTTGCGGCGTAGGAAAGTGTTGCCGATTTTCAATCAGTGGTCAGGTTGCGCCGAATAGTCACAGCATCATGTGTTGTACCGGTTGAAACTAATCAACCGAGAATGTACGCAACAGAAATTTCTTGCACCGTGAATGGATGCCAGGCGAAGAGCTCTCTCGGGGCCCCGCAATGTTGAGTGTTTCTGGTGTTTGTGCAGCCAGCCAGCGACGCACAGCATCAATCTCGACGTGCCTGATTCTTGCGGTGTAATGAGGCTTTTCGAGTCGGCCGCACAAACGCTTGGTGAGCAGCGTTCCACCTTTCAGCTTGCCCTCGTGAAGAATCAATGTCGCGGTACTATCGGCAATGTTTTGTTCCGTACGGACCGGATACTCATTTGATCTCGTTTCCTTGAGATGGTAGCGATTGGGAATCGATCCATCTTCTGCCAACCTTCCAGCAGGGCACCAGCCACCATGCTCAATGTTCAGTTGGATTGCCGTGTCCAGAGCTGCCCGGTCCACGCCGGTTTGTCCGCCAGAGACAATTCGTCTTGGCAAATAGATCGGTGTGGTGCCAAACAGACTGGGCATCACCATGTCTCCGGTTCGGGTGGTGGAAAGTAATTGTCAATTTTTTGGCTGAGCATCGCCCGGGGTGGCAATTCGCTCTGGAATTTTTTCCAGCTCGGGGGTAGCGGAGCTTCAAACCACATCGGGATGCGTTTTGTCGGATGCTCTATTTGCAGTCGCCAACTATGCAAAGCGATGCCAGCTTTAAACTTGTATTGTGAACCGTATTTGCGATCGCCTAAGACCGGATGTTCGCGATCGGCAAACTGTGTCCTGATCTGATGCTTGCGTCCCGTCAGCAATTCTACAGCGATTGTTGTGTTGGCTTGATTTCTCGCGAGCATTTGGTAGCGAAGTTCAGCGGTCTGTGAGTCGGGACGATTCGTCGGGGTCAAACGCATGCGATGCGCAGCTTCATCTTTGCGAATTTGATCTTTCCAGCGGTCTGCTTCAGCATCAAGGGCACCTTCCACAACAGCGAGGTAAATTTTCCGAGGTGCAACGGCTGCTGCTTTTTTTCCTTTCGGATTGGGGTGGTTGGCCGTTTGCAATGCTTTGCTGGCAAATTGCGAGGTGAGCCGCGATGCGGCCTTGCTGGTACGTGCTAACACCAGCACACCGCTGGTCATTGAATCAAGTCTGCTGACAATCCCAACAAAGACTCGACCAGGCTTGCCATAATTGTCTTTGATGTATTGAGCGGCAAGCGAGTGCACCGTCGGACCCGACTCTGCGCCCATGGTGGGCAAGCCAGCTGGCTTATTGACGACCAGCAAGTGGTTGTCTTCGAACAGGATTTCCATGTCTGGCATCAGCGGTTACCTGAGTTTGATGCGTCAGCGGACTTTGCAGGACGCTGAGCCAAAATTGTGTTCATCAGGGCTGGGGCAAGACGGTCGGCATAGACGAGCGCCTTACCACCAAAACTTAGGATCACTTCGCTGCGACGTTTGCGGATTGCGTCAAAAGCTCTATTCGCAACCCGGTGAGGTGACCAATGGCCTAAGCTACGTGATGACTGGTTCGGGTCGGTCTCAATGAGTGAATCAAAAAATTCGCTTTTCGTGGTGCTAGGGCTGACAAGTGTGACTTGAATCCCATCAGCAGCGAGTTCTGATCGCAGTGAGTCGCTCCAGCCGTGCATGGCAAATTTGCTGGCGCAGTATTCGCTCTTGTCAGGTACTGCACGGTGGCCCAGTACACTACCGATATTGCAGATCACCGGATTAGATCCACGATGCAGCGCCGGTAACAGGATTCGAGTTAGTTCGACTGGGGCGAAGAAATTGACTTCCATGATCTGACGCATCCGATCAGGAGTAGCGTCAGCAAATTTTCCGATGCCTCCGATTCCCGCATTGTTGACCAACAAATCAAGCTTGCCACCATGATCGGTTTCAATTTTGGAGTGGATAGCGACTCGCACCGCTTCTTCAGTGATGTCGCCAGCCAAAGGTGTCACACCACCGAATTCAGTGGATTGTTTCGAGGGTGACCACTGGCTGATTCGGTCAGCTCGTCGCGCCACTGCAATGACATGGCAACCATGGTCAGCGAGTAATTGTGTCAAGCACTTACCGATGCCGCTGCTTGCACCGGTCACAACGGCGACGGAATCCTTGGCTGTCCATGGCATGTGCTCTTACCTGTCACGCTTTTCGAAACGTATTTATGCAACTTCGGTTGAACTGTCGCTGACGGGATTGTCGGTGATTGGCAGTGTGTCAGATGATTCAGCTGGTTGGTTCACTGAGTCTGGGTTGGGTACCCTTGGCGTTACAGTTTCGGAGGCAGTCGTTGATTGACCCGGAGCGTTCTGCTGGTGATCCAATGATGCTGAGGCCTTTGTCTTGGTTGACTCCGTTGTCATCTCTGCGGAAACGCCGTCTTCCGATGTCACATCTGGCGGAACAGGGTCACCATCGGCAGGTCGAATCGCAAGTGCTGAGCGGTGTACCTGTCCCATTGCACCGGTGGGCATCCGCACCCGAACGGTAATGATTGTGTCGTTGAATGTTTGAGAGACGACCTCACCTTTGGCTGCCAGAAACGCAAGTAGCCGTCCGTCTGTTGCATCAACATCGATCTCAAGATCAAGGAATTCACGCCCCAAGGCTTCTCCAACCGCTTCGGTTAGCAGCGTCAGCCCTTTGGCATTTCGGGCACTCACCGTGATTGCATTGGGGTACCGGTCAAGCACACGGTTCAATGTGGCGGGGTCTCGTATGGCATCAATTTTGTTAAGTACCAACAAAGTGTCCTTCTCTTCGATGCCCAGATCGGTCAGGACACTGTAGACAGCGCTGATTTGATTGAAGACGGTTGGACTGCTCGCATCTGCTACATGAAGCAACAGTTCCGCTTGGCGTGTCTCCTCGAGTGTTGATTTGAAACTTGCTACCAAGGAGTGTGGCAAATCACGAATGAATCCGACCGTATCGCTTAGAAGAACTGTACCCCAACCCGGTAACTGCCAGCGACGGGTTCGTGTATCAAGCGTTGCAAATAATTTGTCTTGCGCCAGAACGTCTGCCTGAGTCAGCGCGTTCATGAGTGTGCTTTTGCCAGCATTGGTGTAGCCAACCAATGAAACGGTGGGTGCCTCTTTGCGCGCCTTCACTTGACGTTCACGTCGTTGCTCGACCTTCGATAACTCCTGCTTGAGGTCGTGGATCCGTTTTTGGGCGAGCCGGCGGTCAACTTCTAACTGTTTTTCACCGGGGCCTCGCATGCCGACGCCCATCGCTTGCCGAGACAGGTGGGTCCACATTCGTTTGAGACGTGGCAGGGAGTATTCAAGTTGCGCCAGTTCAATCGCCAGACGAGATTCGTACGTCCGCGCTCCTGCTGCAAAAATATCAAGGATCAATTCAGTTCGATCCAGCACTTTTGCCCCAACTGCTTTTTCGAGGTTTCGTGTTTGGGCAGGTGACAAATCATTGTCAAAGATCACGAGGTCAGCTTCGTGTCGCTCGACCATCAAACGTAATTCCTCAACTTTGCCCTTTCCAAGGTAAGTGGAATGATCCGCTGATGGTCGCCGCTGCACCAATTCATCCATCACTTCAGTGCCTGCGGTGGTAGCTAAGCCATGTAGCTCTTCCAGAGGATCCTCCTCCACTTGCTGATTCGATAAAATCAGACGCGCCAAAATACTGCGTTCTGGCGAATCATCCTGGACCTGATGTAGTTCACGCACGATTGGGTGGTGTCCTCCTCCGTGTCACGAAGAGCGGTGTTATCTAGGGTGAGCGTAAATGAGATGGGCAATGAAGCGTCGTGCAACAGAAGTGTCGTGTAACAAAAGTGTTGTGCACTAGAAACGTAACAAGCCTAGAGCCAGTGGTTTCGACGCATCCGTCATGCCCACGCATCATAGTATAGTTGGGACGGGAACTGTGCCAAAGGAGTCGGACGTTGCCGACAGTCTTGTGCGGTGGGCGTCCATTGGAAACAGTCGAAGTTTGAAATTGAGTGTCTGAAAGGGTGCGAGACGTTGGCAGCACGCCTGCGAGACGCTGATGGGTTGTGTTTCTTGAGCGACAACAAAGAGCTGTAGCGGGTTCGTTGATGCGAAATGTGAATGACACAAAGGACGTCCGGATAGCCTTCCGTAGCTAAACGTGGGCACAGGGTTATTCATCCAGATGGTAATGGAATAGCCAGTGGGGGTGATCGGGCACATGCTTTGAGTGTGATGATTCGCGATTCGGAACAGCTTGTGCGGCCGTTTTCTCCCGATTTCCGTCCCCGGTTGTCCTCAGCCATCTGTTGGGGCGACAGATCTTGGGATTTTGCGTCTTTTCTGAAACGCGTGTTTTCGCGGGGATTGCAGCTTTTTGTACCGCATTGGATGGCATTTTTCTGGTTGGGAAAGTTTTTCTTTTGCCTTGTGACCTGACGTGTCATTGGTATCGCGAAAAATCGTTCTGTCGAGCAAATGATCGCTCGAGAGACAGAACATCATCCTTTGCGGGAAACTAGACGATGACACAAATGCTTCTTTTTGATGCCCCAGCCGATGCCACGATTCTTCCAGTTGCAGAATCGTTTCAAACTAAGCCCGCTGTTGTGGAGCGAAGTGTTCGTGTGAAACGCAGCAATCCCGCTGCCAAGAACGATCAGGAAGGTGGTGTTCACCACATGGGTGATCTAGCTCGTTTGGTACTGCTGCGGTACGACGTGGTTGCAAAGCGACGAGCTGTGATGGCTGCTCGCCGAGTTAATCGCCGGGCTGCCCGCTAGAGAAACGCCGGGCTGCCCGCTAGAGAAACGCTGGGCTGGCTCGTAAAAGAGAATGCCGGACCACTCGCTAAAAGATGCTGATTGGTGGCAGTCCGGGGCATGGCAGCGTGGCTGTAAGGTTGCTTGATTTCGGGTTGGATGCGTTCTCCTTGCGATATCGCTCGCCAAAATCTTGCCTGTGTTATTCGTCAGAGGCCGTTTCCAAAGGATGTTGCCCCTGTTTCCAACCACCAATTCGTTGTGATTTTGTCTTGGTGGACGATTCAGCTGAATCCATCGACTGGGGCTTCGATTTTTGCTTTTTCTTCTTCCGCTTGCGAAGCATTGAGGCAGTCAGTAACGCACCCAGCAAAAAACCAATGGTGGTTGTTGAGATCAAAAGTACCGAAAGCGGCAGGGACTGCTTCCAAAACAGAAGTTGAATCTCAACCTTGCCCTGGTTCTGAAAGACCAACGCTAGTGTCATCACCGCGATCAAGATCAGGAAGAACCAGCGGATTTTCTGCATCAATGGTTACCAATAGCCGAATGAGTACTGTACAAGCATACATTAGTTGATAGCATTTGGAAAGTGGCGGATTCAAGTCCCACTCTTCCCTTGCCCGTTCTCCATTCTCACTCAAATTCTTTCTCGCGTGTACGTAGTTCTGTGATGTCAAATCAACAAACCTTTGATTTCCTGACTGGCCATTGCTCTGAAGGTAAGTCTCGTGTGAATGGTTTGTCGCATGCGGAGAGTGAACGGAGTTCGCAGGCTGTCCCAGAGCCTGGCAAAGCATTTCGTGCTGGCACGGATTGGCAGAGTTTCAAGTCCCGCAATTTTTCGCCTGCTTCAGTGGCGGAGGTTGATAGTCCTTTGGATGATTCGGGGCTCAATGCTTTGGTGGCTGAAAGTCAGGATCGAGATTCGATTCTTCGTAAGCTAAGAGTTGATTTGGGGTGCGTGCTATCTGGGGGCGAAAATGAAACACAAGCGGTCTATTCAACAGGCAGCGAGGCAATTGATGAGATGTTGCCTCGAGGAGGCTTGCGGTGTGATGCAATCACTGAGTGGGTTGCTGATTCAGAGAGTTCGGGAGCGGCGTCTCTGTCTTTGATTGCTGCCGCTAATCTTCTGAATGTGTCGGTGAAGTCTGGGCCTCTGGTAGTTGTTTGCGGTGATTCAGGTTTTTATCCACCCGCGGCGGTTTCATTGGGGATTCCGGTTGATCGAATCATCTGGGTGCGTCCAAAACAACATGCTGATCTTGTCTGGGCGATTGATCAAGCATTGCGATGTGAAGCTGTTGCAGCCGTTTGGGCTTACGCAGGTACTCATTTGGATGATCGTGATGCACGACGATTTCAGTTGGCATCTGAAGTTGGAAAAACAGCAGGCCTGTTGGTCCGTCCGGCAGCGAGTCGGGGAAGACCGAGTTTTGCTGAAGTGCGTTTTCACGTCAAACATTTAGCCACAGCATCTCGCCAGGATCCGTTTGGTTCAGTTGTGAGTTCGCAGGGAAGCATTCGTGAAGAAACTGCGATTCAGTCCCATCGTACGTTGCAGGTTGCGGTGGATCGTTGCCGTGGTGGTTCATCAGGGCAACAGGTTGCAGTGCAAATTGATGACCGGGGTAGTTTGCATACGGTGCACTGGCATCACGACTCTTTAACCTCGACTGGTTGTTCAAAGGACAACAGATATGAAACGGCTGCTGTGCATCTGGCTTCCGAATTGGCCCATCCAAAGACTGCGAAGCGAGCTGCGGCAAGACGCAGGGCGTGAATTGGATCACACTGATTCTGTTTCATTTGCAGATGTGCCGATTGTTCTGTGGGATGAAAATTCCCGTCGAGGGCGTTTGGTGGTCGCTTGTTGTCAAGCCGCATCGAACCTCGGGGTGAGGATTTCCATGAAGCTTGCCGAGGCAGCAGATTTGGTGCGATCTTCTCCCGGCTGTAGATCCATTCATCCAGACTCAACCAGTGGACGTCCGTTGATTCAGCGTCATGATCGGGAACTCGATCAACGCACGCTTGAGCAAGTTGCAGTCTCAGTGCAGCAGCAGATCACTCCCAATGTGGCTTTGGAAGGAATGGGGGCTAAACCATGGTCGGGCCATCCACGGCATCAATGTGAATCTCTGATGTGTGAAATAGCAGGAGTCAGGCATCTATTTGGTGATGAACTGGGGCTTCTGTTGGCAGTAGAAGAAATCTTGGCGGGCCGACACTTGCGGGCCAGAATGGCAATCGCTGATTCCCTAGCTGCAGCCTGGGCATTCGCTCACGAAGCACGCATGATGCCACTGAATGATTTAAAGAAAGAAGATGTTTGCGAGCAGGGGCTCAGCAGTTTGGCAGGTCAGACTCGTTCTGCTCCGCGTGCTTTTCATGGTGGATTGATTGTCCGTGGATCTGACGCTACGGTTCGGGCGATTGGAGGTCTGCCTGTTCAGTCATTGAGGATTGCACATGATACAGTGTCGACTCTTGCAAGGCTTGGCGTTGTTTCTGTAGGTCAGTTGCTGTCACTGCCCAGAAGTGGATTAGCAACTCGACTTGGTCGTGATTTGGTGCAACGTTTAGAGCAGGTTCAAGCAGAAGTCGATGAACCACTGAGAGTTCATCAGGCAGAGGCTGAGTATGCGGTGAATCTTGCATTGGAGTATCCCACGACTGATCTTGAGATTCTAACGGATCGGATCAAGCGTTTAGCATCGAAACTGACCTCGCAATTGATGATGCAGCAATGTGGTGTCCTGCGTTTGTCATGTTGCTTGAAATTAAGTGGTGATCAGAAAATGAGTCTCGATGTGGGGTTGTTTGCTCCAACGGTAGATGCCGACCACATCAGTGGGTTGATCATCAATCAGTTGGAGTCAAAACGAATCCAGGATAAGGTCGAGCGTTTGAGCTTGGCGGTCACTCTGTCGGGAGCACTTCGCAGCAGCCAGTCTTCGTTGTTTGAGCTTGATGAGGATCAGGTTTCGGCGACAGGGATGACGGGAGTTTCCATCAGTCGTCTGGTGGATGCATTGAGCGGACGGGTGGGGCGTGATCGGGTCGGTTATCTGGAGCTTCAGAGCGATCCGTTGCCTGAGCGTGCGTTCGACGTCTTGCCACTGGCGGGCAATGCGATTTCACCTATTGAGAAACGACGCCGGAAACCTGTTCAGAAGCGACGTGCGAAAGTGCGAAAACAGTGTGTTGATGAAGTGTATTCGGGGTCCGAGTTGGTTGTCGCTCGATCGAGTGTAGAGCCATCGGTTGACGACGCTCTGCGTCGCCCTCTCTCTCTTCTCGCTGAGCCTGCACCATTACGTGTGGCATGGCATGAGACAGGATTCAGCCTTCAGGTTTCA
>Ga0315322_10000105_pt1 | contig 51965 bp, 40 predicted proteins | sample M110021515metaG_FD_203461 | JGI IMG/M metagenome (GOLD analysis project Ga0315322, IMG submission 203461) | Ammonia-oxidizing marine archaeal communities from Monterey Bay, California, United States - M1 100m 21515 | ecosystem: Environmental > Aquatic > Marine > Intertidal zone | place: USA... | reverse complement strand
GATCACCTTCTCGAAGAAAGTATTGTTGGGCCAAACTAGTCGTTACAGATTTGACGGTGATGGCCAATTGACTTTGATGGAGTGGTTAGTTGACGGGGAAGTTACGGAAGTAGGTGAACCCTTACGGGATGTTTTCATCAAAGTTAAGTAAGAAGTTAGAATTGGCGGCGGCTTTAGCGTCTGAATAAGGTGCTGAGTGTCGCTGTTTTTCTTTCTGAACAGGGCAGGATGGGCAGAAACTCTCTACAGTACGCTCAATCGGCTAGTCGAGAAAACTTGCGTCGGCTGTCATGGGGGGAGGTCAGTTTCCCACGCAATGCGATGGTCGACGATCACGAAATCGATCCATTCCAATTTCGAGCGAGCAAATCAACTGAAAGGAATCACTACCCCGAGTACCGTTCCCAATGCAACAGCCACAACGAGCCAAATGAGAGTGCTTCGTGTTGGACGCAGTAGAGTTGGCATTTCCAGATGGCCTTGAGGTGAAGTTTTGGCAGCCAATAGCATGAACGCCAAAAACATCACGGCACAGAAACAAACGACCATCACAATTGGCATGACCGAGCGATCAGAAATGCTATAGACCATGACGGTGAATAAGGTTCCCAGAAAAACAAACACCCAAGCTAGAGACTTAAGGGTGAAACCAACGGAAGATGCCGTCTGTGATTTCGCCGACTTGGCATGAATTCTGCCGATCGCGAGTGACGTTACCTGAGACAAGACACTCAAAAATATCAGGTAATAGACGAGCAGTGTATTAGGACTGAGATTAATTCGCGAAGTGTAAGGGGCCACTATCAAATACCCGGCTAGAGTAACGGGAACGAAAAGGGCGTTAATCCATCCCGGTAATTTTAGCTGGAGAACTGATCCGCAGGCACGACATTTGTGCCGTGGATTGATCAAAGAAACCCGCCGCTGTGGTGTAGCACAGACCGGGCAGTCACTTCGTCCCAGGCTTGGAAACCGTGTTTCATCGTCAGACGCGTCTTTGGGAGCGTCGTATGGGTTTATGTTCATTAGTTATGCAGGTCTGACCAAGCTTGAAGGTGACTACAATCAACGGTTCGTAACCGGGATTCGTTGACAGGAAAACACTGACCATCGCCAAGCTACTATCATGGCACGAACAAGGTAAAAAGAGGGTCGGGAAAAATTCTCCAAGACTGGCATTTACTAGAGATTAAAAAAGCGTCTGCTCCCGTTCTTCTGCCAGATCCGGCTTTCACTACCGGAACATCTGATCCCTCCAATAGTTGAACCATGACAATAGCTCCCTTCAAGGCGTTTCTCGCCGTTGCATTCCTTCTTGCCTCCTATCCTGTGACAGCCAAGGAGGGGACGGTTCCGGTACCCGAGCCGCCCGGGACGGTGCTCTTTGTAGGAAACAGTTTCACCTTTTGGAACCAAGGGCTCTGGACTCACATGCAAGCCCTCACTGCAGCTCGCGGTGAAGGCCTCGGCGCGAAGACATCACACGTCGTTCGTGGCGGCGCCTCTTTGCGGGTGCTTTGGAAGCGGACGAAGGCCAAGCAGGAGATCGCCGAAGGTGATTACGACGTCGTCGTGCTTCAAGAAGACCTGCCAGAGACAAAGGTCGCAGACTTCCACAAGTACGCGGCGCTGTTCGATGAGCATACACGTCAGGCGGGTTCGCGGCTCATCTTCTTCATGAGCTGGGACTATCAGCGGCTCAACTGGATTTCGATGGACGAGATTATCACCGAGCATCAGCGCATGACGCGGGAGCTCGACGCAGAGGTTGCGCCTTGCGGATACGCGTGGCAGCGGGCCATGAAGGAGCGTCCCAAGGTCGACTTCTACAGCCGGGACCGCGAGCACCAGAGCTGGCACGGCACGCTCCTCAATCTCTACGTCATCTACTCGACGATCTACGGAGAGAGTCCTGAGGCGTTGAAGTTCACTCCTCCGGAGAAGTCCGAGGTCACGGCTGAGGAGGACGCGTGGTTGCGTCGCGTCGCCTGGGAGTCAGTCCAGTCCTGGCGGCAGGAGATGAAGCAGGAAAAGAAAAAGGAGAAGTAAGAGCCCAGGCATCGTTCCCCATGGCTCGTGTTTGGTAAAGGGGAAATGAGCCGCGAAAAGAGTCCTGACCCCTTTGATGTTCTCACCACGATCCAGCGAATAAACCGGATGCTGTGATTAAAGACGACACAGGACAGTCACGCTCAGGCTACCGGTTGATCGCTCTATTGAAGCTGGAGAATGATGAAAAATGCAGAAGCTTGCGACTCAGCTTTTCTTGCTAGCTAGGGAAATGATGCCTGTCCTCTTTTGACGTCCCCTTTTGACGGGGAGATTGCGAGTTCAGGCAGGAAACGAAGCAATCTTTCACGCAAGTTTGATTGCAAATGAAACCCCACCGGCTCAGAAGACGCACAGCGGCTTGTTTGCGATGCAGAGGGTGTTTTGGTTATGGTTGTCCGCTCAATTGAGTCTGTTGAATGTATGTTGTCTGTTCTGTGTGTGTAGGGTTACTTAATTTTTTTCCAAGTGAAGACTCCCCAGCGTGGAATGTCCCTTCTTTCTCCTTTTTCACTTAAATGTGCGACTAAAGTTAAGCTGCCATCAGGGTTGATTTCAGTAATTGACCAAGGTTCATGCTTATCGCCATTAGTATGATGTATTTGTCCATCTACTAATTTCCAAGTGAATGTAGATTCCTCTTTTTTGCCGTTTATATAATCCTCCATAGAACCATTAGATAAGAAGACCCACCTGTAAGTATCACCATTTTCTTTCAACTCATAAGTCCCTATGACTTTCTCTCTTAGTGTTAGTTCTTTAACTGGCTTTCCAGTAGTGGTCGGTGCTGACTGGTTATTCACGGTTTGCTCCTGCTTGCTACAACCCACAACCCACAACCCCAGAATCAATACCATGTATTTCATGCTTTGAATCCTTTCTGATTAATCATAACTGATTTCATTGACTGCGAAGCTGTTGTCTTTGCTTTAGGTGGTGATCTCGCCTGTTCTGAATGTGGAATGGGAATGCTAATTCCAATTCAAAGCGGCTCTGCGGACGCACAGCGGCTCGTATGCGATGAGGTCTTCCAGATCGCTGACGTTGGCTAAGGGGTTTTATCTCCAACCGGCAAGGGAACGGACCTCCCCCACAGAATTGCACCAGAGTGAGTGAGAGAATCTTGATCTGGCGAATTGTCCGGAAAGGACTCTCACAATGGTGCAATTCTATGGGGGGAGGTCTTAGAGACAACAAGACCTGCTAACGGCTAAACTAATCTGGGTTAAACTGAGAGCTGCGTCGCAACATTACTTTTGCAACACAATTCAAGAGGTCCAACTTTATGAAACGTCGTGAGATTCTTAAGTCGACCGGCTGTGTGCTTTTCCTGCCAGCATTAGAGAGTTTTGGTCAGAATCGCTCCGTCCCTGAACAAACTGAGATCAAACGGCTTTTCTGTGTCAGCATGGGCTACGGGTTCTTCACAGATGTGCTGCCGCAAACCGATGGTACAGACTACACATTCAGTGACCACATGGAACCTCTGAAGAAGCACCGAGACCACTTCACGCTCTACTCCAAAATGAAGTTTGGAGGAGACCATGTCCGCGACCACAAGTGTTTCGTCGGCAACACCACAACGAACCCGGACTCACTGGACCAGATTGTTGCGGACCACATTGGGCATTTGACCCGCGTCAGAAATGTCGTCACCTTCATCAGCCATGCCCATCACCATATCGTTGCCTCATGGCGGAACAGATTGCCCGTCATGCCGATTCAATCGACGCGAGTACTCTTTGAAACTCTCTTTGCCAGAACCGACAGAAACACGCAGGAGCGACTGCTAGCTCATAAAAAAAGTGTTCTCGACGGTTCTCGGGCAGAGGCAAAATCTCTGATGGCACGGGTTTCGGGCAAAGACCGCCAGCGACTTGAGGAGTACTTTGCTGCGTTGCGTGAATCGGAGCAGGAACTCAACAAATCGATCGAGTGGCTCAGCAACCCTCGTCAGGATGTCGAATTCCCGGTCGCACCTCAATTCGAAAACAACTTCCTTGCTACCGAAGTTGACAAGAAACGCTTTCTGGAAAACCCACGTCAGATTCAACGCGGAATTGCATTCGACATGATCTACAAGGCCTTTAAGTTCGATATCACACGCGTGGTCAATTTTTATATGACGGGACTCGACAATGACCATCACCTCACAACACACAATGTGCCAAAACTCGAGGATGCACGCACCAGCCTGACCAAGTATGACTCGTCGTTTTTTTCACTGTTGTCAAACTTCTACGACAAACTGTCCGGTACAAAAACGAACTCTGGCAGAACGCTGATGGATGAGACAGTCACCATTGCCACAGGAAACAACAGTGTGAGCCAGAGTATGGGGCCTCATAACGGAAACGAAATCCCTGTATTCCTCGCGGGCGGACAACTCGCGAATCATGGTGGCCATATCATTCGCAAAGGCGAGACGACCTGCGATATCTACCTGTCGATACTACAGAAATTCGGCATCCAGCGAGACCAGTTCGGCAACAGCCAGAAGATCATCCAACTGTAAAGTCATGTTGAATTTCAAGATCACCAAAATCGTTGTTTTGCAGCCACTGATTGTCAGCTTCTGTGTTTTGAGTTGCGTTGCGGATGATCGCAAGCAAACGCAGGAATTCCTCAACGCTTTCTGCGTTTCCTGCCATGGAATCGAAACAGCGGAAGCCGGTCTACGTCTCGACCACATGAACATGCCAAAGTGGAACAACACAGATCTGCTCAATGACATTTATACGGCGATCGAACTGGGCGAGATGCCGCCAGAAGAGGCGCCAAAACATCCCAATTCCAGTCAGTCCCAGACACTGCGAAAAGCCTTGGGCAATCAACTGCGGGTGCTCTCAAAAAAGCAAAAACCGGGAATACTGAAACGAATCAGCCGAGTCGAATATCAAAACACGATCAATGATGTCTTTGGCACTGACTTCTCGATACTCGACCGGTTGCCACTCGACAACATAAACGCTGGCTTTGACAACAATGCCGACAACCTACATATATCGGTTGTCGACATGGAGACGTACTTCAACATTGCAAACAGGATTGCGGAGAGTGTCGTCAGTGAAAAACCAGCTGCACACAGTGTTGTCTATTCAACTAAAAACACAGACATTGACTCGCTCAGTCACAAAGACAATACCAATGCCTTTGCCCCCACCCTAGAGCGGGATTCGCGACCACTGGTTTTTGCATCTCCCGCCACTCAAATCAAAATCAATCCGTCGATCAAGGCCAGCGGTGTCTATCGGATAGTGCCGCAAGGATTCCATATCACGGCCCAGTTTGTTCCCGGCAGCCGTACTGAAGAAAGATTGCCCACCGTCAAGGATGTTACAGACAACGGTATCGACGATGCAATAACAGCTGGCCATTCAATGAGCTACTTCCTTCGAAAGAACGCTGGAGTAGGACAAAGCATTGTTACTGTGATTGCAAAGAACGCTGCTTGGCAGGACTTCGACCCCCGCGAAGGCTTCGAGGCAAGCCTGTCGTCCGACGACACCATCGTTTTGAGGTGCAATTCGGTTAAAGGAGGTGGACCTCAACCGATGTTCTGCATCGAGAAAGCGACTGTCACGGGACCCGTGCACGAGACATGGCCGCCCAATACGTCCTTCTATGAAACGTACTGCAGTAAAATCGACGCGACCGCTGGCTACGATGCATGCGAGCCCATTTTGAATGGGCTTGCACAAAAACTGTTTCGCCGCCCTGTTTCCGGCTTGGAGATGCAGCATATCTTTGCACATGCGAAGCATGAGTTTGCGCAGGGCCGAAGCATCTACTCCGGCCTGCAAGCAGGTATTCGCGGCATGTTGTGTTCGCCAAATTTCCTTTACAAGCAGGAGGGCGTGTCGGGGACTCTGAATGAACATGCAATTGCTGCGCGGATGTCGTATTTCCTGTGGAACTCCTTGCCCGATGAGACCCTTTTTGAATTGGCGAACCAGGGCAAACTAAAGGATCCCAAGGTCCGATGCGAGCAGACTCTCCGAATGTTACAGGACGCACGAGCCGACCGCTTTGTCAAAGACTTTGTGTATCAATGGCTTGACCTGGAAAAACTCGAGATCATCGAACCGGACGTGAGCATTTTCACGGTTGATGAATTTGACCTTGTACGAGAACAGATAAAAGAAGAACCGGTGGCGTTTTTCCAAGAAGTGCTGTCAAGCAACTTAAGCCTGCTGAACTTTATCGACTCAGATTTTGTAACGATCACACCGGAACTCAACTACATCTATCAAATCGAAGGACATCCCATTGCAAAACCTGACAAGAGACCGGGTGCAAGTAAAGTGTCACCTGTCGATTACAGGCCCAAAGAGATTACTTCAGAATTCTCAAAAGTAATGTTGGGCGACAACGATAGATACCGTGGTGGCCTGCTTTCTCAGGCAGGTTTCATGCTAATGACGACCAACAACGGAGAATACACCAATCCATTTTATCGCGGCGCATGGGTACTGAGGAGTTTCTACGGCGATCACTTGGAGACACCGGCAGACCTAGACATCGCGGCACTCAGCCCACCCAGGAAAACCGAGACGATCAAACAAACGATCGATGCGCATCGAGAGAATACCAGTTGCAATAGCTGCCACAAGAAGATAGATCCGCTCGGAATCGCTTTGGAGAACTTCGATGTCATCGGACGTTGGCGGGACGAGTACGCTGACGCGCGCAACTATGCCGCGACGCGAAAAAACAACAGCAATAACACGGAACGCTTTCCCGTAGATACGAGAACCGTCCATAGGGACGGTCGAACCTTCGAGGGCCCACAAGGGCTAAAGACAATCCTGCTGAAAGACCAAGACAAGTTTTCCCGAGTATTCGTTGAAAACATGCTTTCCTATGCAATGGCACGCCAGCTCACTTTTCGCGATCGCGAAACTCTTAAACTGCTGCACGAGCAGTCTGCTGACAACGGCTTCAGACTGCGCGACATTCTGTTGACGATCGTCTCGTCAGACTGTTTCACCAGACGCTAATGATGAGCAGCCAAGGCGTTGATCGCTAGAGTTCTCCAAGGTTCAACTCACCGTGACAATGCCGAGTTTCAATCACACCGTTTCATCACACAGCTAAAACAGGTCGCCTGACTCGACCGGGGGCCTTGGCTGTGCTTCAATGACATGACAAACAGCCACCGCAGTAAGTGCTCACAAAAAAAGCCGCTGCATTTGCAGCGGCTTTACGCTCTATCGTGGCTCATGAAAAGCGCGGATCATTTTGCAGAGAATTTGAACACGGTGGTCGTGCGATACTCATCACCGGGCTTTAAAATCGTTGTTGGGAAATTCTTTTGATTCGGACTATCGGGATAGTGCTGCGTTTCCAAGCAGAAACCACCTCGGTGCACGTAAGGCTTACCGGACTTGCCCTTCAAGCGACCATCCAGAAAATTCCCGCAATAAAACTGGATACCTGGCTCCGTAGTCGTTATTTCCATGACACGCCCAGTTGTTGGCTCGTGAACCGTGGCCGCCAATGAGAGTCCGTCACCCTCACGATTGAGAACAAAGTTATGATCGAACCCGAGTCCAAACTCCAACTGTTCATCCTTCTTGCCAATATCACGTCCAATTGATTTAGCGACAGTGAAATCGAACGGTGTACCTGCCACAGCTTTCATCTCGCCAGAGGGAATCGAAGTGGAATCGATAGGCGTGTACTTTGCTGCATTGATCATGAGTTCGTGATCAAGAATATCTCCTTCACCTTCGCCCTTGAGGTTGAAGTAGGAATGCTGCGTCAAATTGACAGGAGTTGCTTTGTCCGTTGTTGCCAAGTAATCAACGATCAACTCATTTGCATCGGTCAGCTTATAAGTCACTTTGATTGACAGGTTACCGGGATAGCCTTCTTCTTTGTCCTTGGCCAAATAGCTCAGTTCCAGACCAGACCAGCCCTCACCACCAACCAACTCAGCATCCCAAACAACCTTGTCAAATCCAATGACTCCACCATGCAGGTGATTTGGTCCATTGTTCGTAGCTAGCGAATAAGTTTCGCCATTGATGGTGAATTCACCATTTGCAATCCGATTACCATAACGGCCAACGATTGCTCCAAAATATGGTTTATCAACCGCATTGATATAATCCTCGACTCGATTGTAACCGAGGGTAATATCACCAAGTTTTCCATCTCGATCCGGTACAAGAATGGCGGTCACAATCGCACCATAATTGGTAATTTTCACTTGCATGCCAGACTTGTTCTTAAAGGTATACAGTTTGATCGCGTCAAAATCTGTAACACGTTGAGCCTGAGCACTGCTGGCAAGGAAAGCAAAGCAGACGAGAATAGCGAGCAATTTCTTCATGGTGCTATTTCAAAGTAGGAGTGAAATTAAAAGCGAACGTCGCGAGGGAACACGTCCCTGGAACCACGCCATCTTTGGGTGGGCTTGGGCACTAGTGTCGACTACATAGCGGTCAGAATCAATGCGCTGCCAGATTGCAAACACAGAAAGTTCGCTGAACAGGCAGATGCCGGAAAAAACATACAAATGCTGGATTACGAATAAATCCGCCGACTCGAAATCAATCGACGCGGGACAGAATCACATGATAAGGGTCGCCCTTGCGTCCTTTGATGGAAGACCGCACTTGTACCTCAGCATCGCCTTGTGGCACCGAGATACCCGAAATCACTAGTCGTGTTTGTCCCTCCTTGAGCGTCGCCTTTCGTGTCACGTTCCCGATCGACAAACTCAACTCCATGGGACCAACAGGCTGACTGTATACCAACTCGGCATCGAACGTAGCCGGGCGTTCCACGTTAACCAACCAGACGCCGGACACTCCCCACCCCTCTGAATCGCTGACCCGCCAATCCTGTAGTGTCAATGCACTTACTAATTCATTGTCGGAGCCGATCACCATTCGCGGCGGGGCATAATTATCGGTCCGGGTAGTCGAGACGTCGTCAAACCACGCATCGTAAGCCTTTAACATCGCTTCGAGTTTTTCGGGTTTTGACCCAGCCAAGTTGACTTTCTCTCCCTGATCAGACGCCATATCGTAAAGTTCAAATGGAACTCCTTCAGGCATATCTTCTTTACCAAATCCACTTGGATGCACCAATTTCCACCTTTGATTTCTCACGGCCATATGATGATAGCGAACGGGTTCGTCACCACGGTGGACCTGCAGCACCAGGTGGCGATCTGGCCATTCAGGACTTTTTCCTTCCAACAAAGGCAACAGACTGCGACCATCCACATTTGCACGTGCAGGAACATTAGCCCCGGCTGCATCAGCGAGAGTAGGCAACAAATCGATATGCGCTGCGATTCGGTCACTCACAGTTCCCGGAAGGAGACGATCGGGCCATCGCACGAAGAACGGACTGCGAATACCACCTTCATGTACCGTTGCTTTCATACCTCGAAACGGACCAGCAAAACGCATTGAGTTGGGGCCATTGTCGACCAGAAACACAACCATCGTATTATCAAACAAGCCCTGTTTTTTCAGGTGCTGATCCAACTTCCCGATATTCTGATCGACGTTTTCGATCATGGCTGCAATCCTTGCCAACTGATCGACGTTGCCCTTCTTGCCCACCATGATGGATTTCAAGTCGACGGTCTTGTAATACTCATAAAGTTCCTGCGGCACATCGTGATACGGCCCATGTGGCGCATTTGTCGGCAGGTAGACAAAAAACGGCTTACCCTCCTGCTTGCAACGATCGATGAATCGAATCGCTGCATCAAAGTACAGATCGGTGCAGTAACCCTCCGTTTCGATTTGCTTTCCATTTTCAAAAAGAATGGGGTTGGTATATCGCCTGTTATTTTCAATCGGTTCTGATGGTTGCGCCAAACCACCGCCTCGATGGATGTAAGACTCGTCAAACCCCTGATCATCAGGTCGCAGCGGATAGTTGTCACCCAGATGCCACTTACCGAATATTCCCGTGGCATAACCGGCGTCCTGCAGGACTTCGGCAACAGTCACCTCCTCGGGCTCCATCATTGATCTCCCCTTGAAGGTATCCACAACACGTGTTCGATAGTGATACCTTCCAGTCATCAAAGACGCACGAGTCGGTGAACAAACCGGGCACACATAGAAGTCTGACATGGACGCACTTTTCTTGGCCAATGCATCTATGTTTGGCGTCCGAATGACTGAGTTTCCAGTTACCCCGTGGTCTCCATACCCCTGATCGTCGGGCATGATCACCACAATATTTGGACGGGCAATATCAGCAGCTTCGACGGAGCAACTGAACACCGCAACTGCGACGCAAAAGAACCCCAGAACGGCTAGGACAAGTGAACGCACAAGCATGAAAGATCAATTTTCAAATGGAATTGGAAACAAATACGAAAGCGAGTTTTTCTCTCTTACTTTTTCTTCTTTTTTCGTCGGACGACACGTTTCGTTTTTGCTGGAAAGTACGGGGACTCTGTTCTCGCCGAAGCAAGAAATTCCTCGATCCGGCGAACTGTCTCTGGATTACTCTGAGCGACATTTTGCTTCTCGCCAAGATCCGCATTGAGGTCATACAACTCCAGCGGCTCCTCTGTTCCAAAACGAATCCCCTTCCAATCACCAAACCTGACAGCCTGCTGGAAAGGAGAATGAATTTCCCAATAGTGCATCTGTCGGGACTGCTGCTTATTCCCCATCAGGGTTGGCACGACTGACATACCATCGAGATGAGACGGAGGGGCAACGCCAGCCAGATCACAAAGCGTTGGAAAAACATCTCGCATGTCCCAGACGAAATCACTTTCTTTGCCTGCGGGAACATGCCCTGGCCATCTGACTCCCATCGCTGCACGAATGCCTCCTTCGTAGAGCATTCGCTTCACCCCACGCAAGCCTCCGGAACTCTGGATCGCCTTTGCGAAAGGTGGGTTGGGTCCATTATCTGAGGTGTAAAAAACGATCGTATCATCATCAATCCCCAACTCTTTCAACAGCTCCATTACCTTGCCAATGGTCTGATCGGTTCGGGTAACCATCGCTGCGTAATGTTGCACCTGCGTTCCACCAGGAATCCCATCGTACATAGCAAACGCGGGATCATTGGTGGGAATGACATAGGCACCGTGCGGCGGCGTGACGGCGAGGTAAAGAAAGAAGGGCTTATCCTTATGTTCCCTTATCACCTGCAGGGCCTTTGCCTCCTGCTCATAGGGTATGTAGGTATCTTTTTTCCCACCCTGATTACCGGGCACAGGAATCATCTTTCCACCATCCCAAATTTTGTCGGGAAAGTGGTCATGGGCATGAACCTGATCCAAATAGCCGTACCAATAGTCAAAGCCTTGGTTCTCAGGAACTCCGGTCGACCCAGGATTCCCAAGCCCCCACTTGCCAACACCTGCCGTGTAATAACCAGCCTCGTGCAGCGACTCGGCCACGGTCACATCCTCGTCCTCGAGAAACACAAGCGGGCGACCATTCTTCTCGCTGAGTTCTTTCACCAACCCCTTGGCCGTATTGTCTCGACGTCGACAGTGCCCAGTATGTAATCCGGTCATCAATACACATCGTGTTGGTGCACAAACAGCAGACCCCGAATAGTGGTCCGTGAATTTCATACCCTCGGAACAGATACGATCAAAGGTAGGTGTTTTAACATGCGGAGAACCGAATGCGCTGAAGTCGCCATACCCAGCATCATCGAGCATCACGTAAATGATGTTGGGTTTTCTGTCGCGATCCTCCGCAGCACCAGCATCGAATGCGGACGAGAACCCCAACGCTACGATCACGGCAAAGCAAATTAACTTCATTTTTACTCTTTTACCAATGGCTGCGGAGTCAAATTCCACACGGGACAAAAAGATACGTTTAACGAGTCAGGCATTGGGAGCGTCGGCAATCACCTTATCAGCGGGCACATTCGCCAGCCACTCTGACAATTGCCTGCGGAATCCCGCTGCATTTCCTCCCGAAATTCTCCACTCTGTGTCAGGAGACTCAATAGCAACTTGAACCTGAGCCAAACCACGATCAAGAAAACCCATCATTTCTGATTCGACATCCGCAAGAATCTCCTGAGGTACAAAACGCACTCGATCACTCTGCTGCTGCCGTGTCAGTTCACACAGTTTACCTTGAATCGCAGCAAACCGCTTGCCTTTAAAAAACACTCGCCGCAACTCCCCATTTTCGTTGAATTGGAAAACGGGATCTGGCCCAAAGTAGAAACTGGCCTGCCCCTGCGAACGAAAGCCAACCACAACGACAACACCATCAACGGGGCATTCGCCGCGTAGCAACATCTGCTTTCCATCTCGCAGCAGATCCTCACGATCCTGTTCCTGCTTCGCCATTTCTCGCTTCACTCCCCAACAGCAGCAACTTGCCTCACGTTCAGGTCACTACCTGCTCATCGTATTTTTCAAAGGAGAACCTCAACGTCTGGCTGGCCTACCACGAATCTGCCAACTCGGGTGTGGAGAGTGTGCTTCTTTCATCATTTTTGCTGCGGCATCAACCAACTCGGGATGTTTACTTGCCACATTCTTCGTTTCACCGAGATCATTTTCAAGATCATACAGTTCCATGCTTCCAGTAAACATCGGCTGGCGGATCGCCTTCCAGTCTCCAAAACGCACGGCTTGTCGACCGCCCTGTTCGTAAAACTCCCAATACAAATACTGATGCTGCTTCTGCTTTGAATTTTCACCAAGCAGTGTGGGCACAAAACTGATGCTATCGATATTTTTGGGCAACTTGGCTCCTGCCAAGTCAGCAGCAGTCGCCATCCAGTCACCAAAGTACCCAACGTGTTCGGTTGTGGTGCCAGCCTTAACTGTCCCCGGCCACCACGCGATGGTTGGCACTCGAATCCCGCCTTCGTAAAGTGCTCGTTTCGTTCCTCGCAGGGGCCCGGATGGATTGAATCGTTTCAAATCATGGCCAGCTTCGTTATGCGGACCATTATCGCTTGTGAACAAGACGAGCGTATTCCCATCGATCCCAGCAGCTTTCAGGTAATCGAGAATGCGGCCAACATCACGATCCATCCGGGTAATCATCGCTGCTTGCCCCTTATCGGGATTCGGCCAATCCCTAGTGGCATAAATTCCATAGTCGGGCACTTCGGCACCGTTGCCATTCATCCGCGTGCCTTCGTTATTGGCATGGGGTATCGTCAGAGGAAGATAGAGGAAGAACGGCCCCTTCCTGTTGGCCTCAATAAACTTGATGGCTTCTTTCACAAACAAATCATGCGAATACTCGATTCGCTTGGTTGCTGCGCCGCCACGAAAGCCTCCATAAAATCCTCCGGCCTGCTGAACAACGTTTTCCAATTTTTTCTTATCGGCATTATCCCAGACAAATCCAGGATAGTAATTATGGGCATGCACCTGATTGAGATAACCAAAGAAACGGTCAAACCCTTGCCGCAGCGGAAACCCCGGCTGATCAACCTCACCTAATCCCCACTTGCCAATCAGACCATTGGCATATCCCACGGACTTAAGAACTTCAGCGACTGTCACGTCCTGTGCTCGCAGCGACTGCTCGAGCATCGTGTCGCTATTTGCGTTACCTCGCACATGCGTGTGCCCCATGTGCCGCCCTGTCATCAACACACTCCGACTAGGAGCACAGACAGTATTACCCGCATAAAAGTGAGTGAACTTCATTCCCTCCTCAGCCATCTGATCAAGCCTCGGAGTTGCGATCACTTTTTGACCAAAACAACCAACATCTCCATAACCAAGATCGTCAGCCATGATAAAAATCATGTTGGGCTGCTCGGCTAAACGAGGCTTCTCGACCACACCGAGTTGATCATCACCCCAGCACAATCCACAGCCCAACGCAATAACAGCACTACAGACAAAAGCTGAGACATTCATCGAAATTCTTTGCAAATTGCTTACGCGCATGGCTACCTCGTTTCATTGTTCAGTTTCTTCCTTCATCCAACAAAGACCGCAGTTAGTCCCGAGGTTGATCCCACAACCGATAAGGATCATCAAGCCGCCGCTGCTCGGAAAGAAGCAGAGCTTCCAATTCTTTCCGTTTTGCAGAGTACCGAGGATCATTGGCAAGATTCCGTTGATGACTTTCGGGAATTTCTCCAGTCAGTGAATTGACTGCGGGCTTGTGATGCTGTTCGAGGAACTCATGCGGATTTTCTTGCAAGTTAAACATCTGCGTTTCTTGCACGGTGCCGTCCATCACATCGTACTTAATCAGCTTCCAATCGCCTTTTTTGACACAACGCATACCGGGTTTCGTCCCTCCACAATAAACGCCGTAAAGAACATCACGAATCGTTTCACGTTCACCATCTAGCACCGCCCCAAAGCTTTGCCCCTCGTTTGTTACTGGCGGATCAACATCTGCCAGATCGCAAAGAGTGCTCAAGACATCCAGCAGATAGACGTTACCTTTGGCACGGCTACCCGGCGCAATCCCCGGCCCTTTGACGATCAAGGGCACGCGCCACGTGTGCTGATAAAGATTCTGCTTGCCCTGCAGTCCGTGTCGTCCAATCGCCATGCCATGATCAGCTGTGTAAATCACATAGGTATTATCAAGCTCACCCGAAGCCTTCAATCGTTCAAGCACTCGCCCAATCTGCCGATCGATATTTTCGTCACATGCAAATTCACGCCCAATTTCATTTCGAATGGTCTGGGGATCACGCCGATCCCACACCCCACTCACATTGACTTCGTCACGTAGGTTTGGATGTCCATGATGAAAGGGATGTGCGGGCAGATAATTGACTGGCAATGCTGGCTGCTTAGTATCGGCGGGCGGCAAAGATTTGCGATTCCTATGATTCACCGCTCCATATTTTGACAACAAATCCTCAGTCCCATCACGTGTGTCATGTGGATGAGAAAAGCCAAGGTAGATCAGAAAAGGAGCCTCACTTTCACGATCGTTCAGATACTCCAGAACTTGGTCAGCATGCCACGCACTTCCCGTTTCTTTGGTGCCACCTCGCTTCGTTGCGGTGCGACTGACAGTAAACTTGGCATTCGCGGCTGCATAACTATTACCGTTTTTGCAAGTCCGCATCGTATCGTAACCAGCCCGATTGAAGACCGCAGCCATCGTGTGTTCTGCAAGATCGGCCGGAACAAGTGGCTGACGGAGGGCGCCAGCCCGTTTCTTAGAAGCTCGACGAGGCAGATGCCAAACCGTCCGACCCGACATGATCATGTGCCGCGATGGCGTACAGACCGCACCAGACCAAGCCCCCATGTGATACGCGCCATCCAGCACCATTCCCTCTGCCGCAAGCTTATCAATCACGGGTGAATCGAGCTTTGAACGCGGATTGTAGACTTTGAGATCAAAGGGGGATTGATCATCCACAAGTACAAACAGAAAATTGGGACGCTTCGCTTCCTTGGCAAAGCAAGTCATGCTAATGATCAGACATGACACGACAGCAAGTAGACGACGGTCGTTGATCGACATCAGATATTTCCGGAGGCAGGCGGGAAACGAAAAGCACAGTCAAAGAACAGATAACGTTCAGAGTCGGCAGGGCATCACACATCATGATACTCGACAGAAACGGTGCGAGATTTTTCAGAAACGAAACTTGAGAAAACGATAAAACCTTAGCCCACTACCGCTCATCTCGACAAGCGTCATGGTCCGACAAGTGTCAGGGCAGGGGGTTCTCGAACCAAGCGATATTTTTGCTTGAGTGCCCCGCGATCAACAAATCAAGATCGTGATCCCCGTCCATATCAACGGCTCGAATATCGTAAGCTCCCTGGTTGCTGCCGACCTCGTGCCGAACAAAGTTACCATCGCCATCGTTTGCGTACCAAACCGCTAACCCACCAGGCTCTTTGCCGCACGTCGCAACATCGACATCACCATCTTCATCCAGATCGACCAGCACCAGACAGTGTGGCCCCTCGATTTCCGAATCGATTTCGAGCATGGTGAATTCTGGCCCTCGAAACCAAAGCACCCCCTGACCATGCCCTCTGGTCGCTACAAAGTCCATCGTCCCGTCTTGATTCACATCAAGTGGCTGAATATTCGTTGCACCGGGTTGATTCGCTGCCAGCAGATGCTTTTTCCACGGCTCGGCCTGGTCAGGCAATTGCTCCCACCAAGCAAACCATTCACCGCCCTCAAAGCCGGGTCCACCTTTCGCCCCACAACAAATATCGGGCAAGCCATCACCATTGACGTCGGCAATACCCGTGTAGTGGTTTCCACCTGGTGCATCACGATCAGCAAACACATGCCGTTTCCATGGCTTCGGTGCTTTCGGATCTTTGGGCACTTCAAGCCACGTCAGTGAATTCGGGATGGTGGTCTGACCGGGACCGCGTCCGGAGTTTGCGATCAAATCCAGACGCCCATCTTGATTGACATCTCCTGTGATCAAGCAGTGCGTCCCGAGTATCTCATCATCAATGGTCCGGTAGGTCCACGCTTTTCCTGAAAAGGGATCGTCAGGACACTCAAGCCAGAAAACGGTGTTGCTGGAACCACAAAAATCAAGATCACCGTCACCATCAACGTCGAGCAGACAACTATGAATACAATCTGGTCGAGGCTTATTGCGAGAGTTGTCTCGACTGAAGGCGTGTAACTGATGTGCATCCCAGTTCGGGCCTCGGTGCAAAACAACTTTTCCATCATAAGACGAGAGCACATCAACGTGCCCATCTTTATCGAAGTCAGCCGAGACCACAGAGTTCACGCTGCCTTTTGCTCTCGCGATCACATGCTTGCGCCACGGATCCGGTTTAGCTGAAAGCGGCAAAAACGCTGGCTGAATTGCAACGGCGGGCAAGTGTTCAACAAAGCCCGCATCAGTCCGTCGCAATTCGTCAACAGCTTGACGCCGCATCTGACGCAACCTGTCCTGATGCTTGGATTCAGCCGCAAGATTTATCAACTCCGCCGGGTCACTGGAAATATCATAAAGCTCTTCTGTCTCACCAGAAACGAGCGTCCTCACATACTTGTAATCACCCCGAGCCAACATCACGTACCAAGGTATTCCGGGACCGTGATACAACGCAGCATCATTTTTTCCAGGAATCTGGTCAGTTGCTGATCCATAAAGTTTGGCGGTGTGCACGAGCATCGCAGGATGAGTCCACGATTTTTCTCCACTTGTTAAAAGCGGACTCAAATCACGCCCATGCATTTTCCACGGGAGCTTGAGCCCGGCTTGAGAGAAGAAGGTGGGTGGCAGATCAACGCCACTGACGGGTGCATCTACCACAACCCCTCGACCTTCTTTCGAAGATGCATTTCCAATTGGACGAATGATGAGTGGCGCTGCAACAGCCGCATCATGTGGCGCGACCTTACTTTTCATGCCATGCTGGCCCCATGCGAAGCCTTGGTCTGAAGTAAAAACGACAAGCGTATTTTCAAGCTGGCCTGTTTGACGCAATGACTCCATCAGCCGCCCGACGTTCTCGTCGATTGCTAGAACACCCTGGTGGTATTGACGCACCCAATCCGACAAAGGACGACCTGGCCTGTCTTTCATGCCAACGGGACTCGACTCGCGAACCTTACGCTCTACGGGTCTGCCATCCTTGCCAGGTTCCCAAAACTCCATCTCTTGAACATAGGCAGGTTTGCCGGCACGGGGTGGGTATACGTCGGCAGGCACGGGAACATCGACGCCCGCATAATCCTGCTGATGACGTTCAGCTGGCGTAAATGGTCCATGCACAGCGCCGTAACACAGCCACAAGTACCATGGCTTTTCTGGATTCCTCGCTTCACCCTGAATGAAATCAATTGCCCAGTCGGTGTAATTATCAGTCGTGTAACCATCGACCATCACCGGCTCACCACCATCCGTCGAGATCAACTGGTTGTCGTAATAATTGGGTGCGTTCTCTGGATGCCGCGGTCGATTCCACACCTTCTGATGGTCCCAATCCCTTCCGAACCCAGCGTCGACGCCGGTATGCCACTTGCCGATGTGCGCGGTGGCATAACCTTGTTGCCTGAACGCAGACGGCCAAAAACGACACTGCTCTGGATTGTACGCACTCCCCGGATAGGGACCCTCCATCCGCATCGACTCGATTCCGTGCTGATGGTGCCCCGTCAACAACGTTGCTCGGGATGGCATACACCACGATCCGATATAGGCACGCCGAAAGCGAACCCCTTCGCGAGCTAACTGATCAATATTCGGCGTTTTAACCCAGTCAAATGCTTCGTCATAGCAACTGACGGTTCGATGGGATTGATCGTCTGTGTAGATAAACAGAATATTGGGCGGTTTCGCATCAGAGTGGGCGCAACGAATCGCCTGAACGAGCAGCAATGATGCGAGAACAAGAATGGAACGCAGTCTTCGCCAGCAGAACATTAAGCAACCATGTGATGGGAGGATGCAAGCAGGACACCGAATCATTCAGGATAACACGTTGCGTTGGGCGCGTCCCGCAGTTGGGCGTAATTGCCACTCTTGAGCAATGACTATCCTCCACATTCGCAATAATCATCGACGTTCGCAATCATCAACGCTTTTCGGAGACCGGAATTCATTGCATCAAGTTCCTCCCCTGAGTAAGCGACAACTCAACTGATCGCCCAACCTCGCAAGATTGCATTTTTGACTACCTGGGGCAGGGATTCCCGGCTCAAAAGGAAAACGCCCACGCGATGATTCTTTGCCAGCCAAACGATAAAACCAGTGCATCAGGGTGGTATACGAAGGACTGATGCTTGAACTATCTCTGGCAAACTACTGTATTTCTGGTGAAAGGAAGGTTGCCCTTCTCCTGAGATGCGGAAGAATGCAGAATAATAGTCGCGAACCAGTGCACTGAGTTACGTAACCCAATTGGGATAGGTCAAGAAATCAGAGAGACAACTCATTCACCCCCAAACGAAGCGGGGATGGCTCGATGAGAATACCTAGTCGAATAACGACCTGCGATTTGCTAAATCGCGATTGTCGTTGACAACCCGATCATCCCTCGGGCTAACTATCACTTGTTCGCTAACTCCCGCCTCGCAAATTCAATTCACACTCATTCATGGAGCCTGCCTAGCATGCCACTGTCCAGAACCCCCAGCAGTACCTTAACTTTCCCGGTCAGCTTCCGCGTGCTCGCCGCCACTGTATGTGTTACCACGGTGGTAGCTGTCATGACGTGTTGCCAAGTCGCCGCTCAAACGACAGCCGACCCCAAGTTGCCTGAAGTTGAACTCGACACCACTGCAGGCAAGATCACCATCGAACTCGACTCGGTAAAAGCGCCCAAAACAGTCGCAAACTTCCTCGATTATGTGAAGAGCGGACATTACAACGGCACCATTTTCCATCGTGTCATCCCCGACTTCATGATCCAAGGTGGTGGACTCGATGGAAACATGAAGGAGAAAAAAACGAAGCCTCCAATCGTCAACGAAGGTGGAAATGGCCTCACCAACAAGAAATACAGTCTTGCCATGGCTCGCACGAACGATCCCAACAGCGCGACGAGTCAATTTTTCATCAACACTAAAGACAATGCTTTCCTGAATCGAAGCAGTGTTAACCCCGGGTATGCTGTTTTTGGTCGGGTAGTGAAGGGACTCGGAGTTGTCGACGCAATTTCTAAATCCAAAACGACATCGAAAGAAAATGGTGATGTACCTGGTATGCGAATGCGTGATGTCCCAGTCACGGCAATCACAATCAAGACCGCCAAAGTGATCAAATGAAGCAGCGTCTTCAATCGCGGCCGGACCGAGTATGGCATCGCCGCCCACTGAGCTCCCAAACCCAAACGCCCCTCTCTGGAGGGATCTTCGAGATTAAAAAGCAGGCGAGTTCGCTGGTGGCCAGCGAACTGGTTTTGGAGCACCCAAGGAGAGAAGAATGGGACATTGGGGCTGCAAACGTGTCTTTATGGTGGCCCAAAGCAGATTTTTTTCGGAAGATTCCACCAAATCGGCCATCTCTGGCTACAGCCTCTTGACGATATTTGCCAATTTAGCGTATTTTTTCGGGCGGTTTCGCAATTTTGGCACGGTGGTTGAGGGGCGTAAAGGAAAGACTCGAGTTCCTGAGGCAGTCCGAAGACTGCCTTGGTCAGGAATCGGCGAGGAAATTCCCGTTCACATGCGTGTTTCGATCGATCCACGTGTCACCCGAACAAACGCCAGCGTAGCTTCAATTGGCAGAGCATCGCATTCGTAATGCGGAGGTTGTGGGTTCAAATCCCACCGCTGGCTCTTTTGGTGCTTGGTATTCTGACAGAGAATTAATCAATCTTTGCGAATGTCATTTGAAGTCGCAGCGATTCAATCCCACAAACGCTTGATAGCCCCTTGGGCAGGAGACTCGTCTCTATGAGTGAAGTCGAACTTGAAGTTATCGACTTGAAGGAAGTGGTCCTTTCGAACAATTCGTTTGGTCCCTCGGACGTCGGTTCTATACGCACTGCTGTTTCCGAGAACTACGGTCACTTTGGTGAACTGCGAGACGCGGTCAACGAGATGGAGGCTGATGATCTACTCAGCCCCGCTGGTAAGACCAAGATGGGCGTCTGTCAGTTCCTGCTTGGTAAATTCAGCGATGCTTTGACGACGCTGCAATCGGCTGATGGCAGCGCGATGGCGTTGTTCTATCAAGCCCGCTGCATGTTTGAGCTAGGCAGCTACAACGAAACCGTTGGTGTCTACGAGAAAGCGCAGACGTCAGGTTACAACGAAGATCAATGCAAAATCGGCGTTGCGGAAGCCAATCGCTACGCGGGTCGAATCGAAGAAGCGTTGGCAATACTCGACAATATTTTTGGGCCTGCAGAGCAGACTGCAGACTACATGTATCAGCGTGCTGCAACCGTGGCCGCTGTCGGTGGTCGCATGGACGAAGCACTCGCTCTGTACCAGCGGGCGGTTCAAACTGACGAGAATCATGCCGGGGCTCTGTTCGGTCTCGCGTTGGAAAACGATCGAATGGGGAACGACGAGGAAAGTCTTTCACTGTACGAACGTGCTGCCAAGGCATTTCCGACCGGTATCGGTGTCCTGATCAATCTGGGTTTGATATACGAAGACAACAACCAGTTCGACAAAGCACAAATGTGCTACAAGCGAATCCTGGACTGCTACCCAGACCACCCGCAGACGCTCTTGTACATGAAAGATGCTGCCGCAACTGGCAACATGCTTTACGACGAGGAAGCACAACGCCGCAACGATCGCTTGGCTCAAACCCTCAATATGCCGGTAACCAACTTTGAACTCAGTGTTCGAAGCCGAAATTGCCTGCAGAAAATGGGAATTGAGACGATTGGCGATTTGACCCGCACAAGCGAGGCAGAACTACTCAGCAGCAAGAACTTTGGCGAGACAAGCTTGTTCGAAATTCGTGAGATGCTGACAAGCAAAGGCCTATCATTGGGACAGTTCGCTCATGAGAAGAAGAGCAACGAACCCCCAATCGATACCAGCCACATGTCACCGGACGAGCAGGCTCTGCTGGATCGGCCGATTTCGGACCTGAACCTTTCCGTTCGTGCCCGTAAGTGCATGGCCAGATTGCAGTTGAACACGATTGGCGAGTTGATCCGCAAAACCGGTGATGACATGCTGGAGTGCAAAAACTTCGGTGTGACAAGCCTTAACGAAGTTCGTGAAAAGCTCACTGATCTTGGCCTCAAGATGCGTGGGGACTGAGGTTCAGGCATCTCGGGCCCGCACTCAATGCCGCGGGATGACCGACGATTGAAACGCGGGTAACAGGCCAAATGAGCCAATTTGATTTCACACTCAATCACCGCGATGCGACCACTGCGGCGCGTCGCGGTGTTTTTTTGACTCCACACGGTCCGGTGCAAACGCCCGGATTCATGCCGGTCGGCACCCAAGGTACCGTCAAAGGCCTGACAATTGATCAGGTCTCAACCACCGGCGCCCAGATGATTCTGGGTAACACCTACCACCTGGCATTGCGGCCCGGTCATGAAACAGTTCGGAAACTGGGTGGTCTTCACGCCATGTCGGGTTGGCAAGGCCCCATCCTGACAGACAGTGGCGGCTTTCAGATCTTCAGTCTCAAAGCAATCAATAAAATCACCGAGCAGGAAGCCACTTTCCGTAGTCACATCGATGGGGCAATCATCCGACTGACTCCGGAACATTCAATCGAGATCCAAGAGGCACTCGGTAGCGATGTTGCAATGGTACTTGATCATGTCATCGCTCTTCCCGCCACCCATGATGAAGTAGAAGACGCCATGGCAAGGTCGATCCGCTGGGCGAAGCGTTGCCTAGAGGCATCTACTCGCGAGGACCAAGCCAAGTTTGCGATCGTGCAGGGCGGTCTTGATACAGACCTTCGAGTTCAATGCGCACGTGAATTATCTGCCATGGATTTCAACGGATACGCAGTTGGTGGATTGAGCGTTGGTGAAGCGCCTTCGGAGATGTACCGCATCACTGAAGCAACCTGCCCAAGCCTACCAGAACACAAACCCCGCTATCTGATGGGAGTCGGAAGACCAGTCGATTTACTCGAGAGCATTGCGAGAGGAGTTGACTTATTTGATTGTGTCATGCCCACTCGAAACGGCCGCAATGGGCTCGCTTTCACCGATGCAGGAAATTTAAAACTGCGTAATGCGATTCACCGAGAAGACAGTCGCCCCATCGAGGAAAACTGTCCCTGCCTTGCCTGTAGACACAGTCGCGGATACATCCGCCACCTGTTTGTTGCTGGCGAAATGCTCGGACCAATCCTGCTTTCAATTCACAATCTCACCTACTACCAACGGATAATGACAGAGGCGCGTGTGGCGATCGAGTCAGATCGATTCGCCAAGTTTTTGGCAGAGAAAAAGCGAGGCTGGGACGAAGAACATCAGAGCAGTTCAGCCAACTGACCATTCATCCTCCATCACACAATCAGTGCTATTTGAGCACTTCAGCCCAGCACTTTTTCACTCGAGAAAGCAGCAGAATGCGGTTGCACCGCCGCACAATCCTATCGTCTCGCCTGCCCCCCCGGTGAAATATCGAATGTAACGAAAGTACCGAAAAAACACCTACTCCGTACTTTTGGAAGCTTCTCAGTTCACCAAATCACAGCTAACAGTTGCAACATCTAGTCTCTCATCTATTCTCGAATAGTGAGTTGCATCGGGGGACGTGGCTCGTGCTCTGCACAATGCCATAAAATTCTTTTCCACCCACCTTTTCCCCGAGACCAGAGGTACAACCAGTGAAGTGGGTTACATCTTTTGTCGTCGCAGTAGCATGTTTGACGGCAAACGGAATCAGCTATGCAGGCGATTGCAAATGCAATCCTTGCGCAACAACAGCTAGCACCGCTGAAGCATCAGCAGATTGCTGCAAGACACGAACGGTCATGCGTTCGGAATACGTCACAGAAGTACGAGAGGTACCAGTCACGACGTACAAAAAAGAAGATCGCACTCGCACACGGAACGTGACACGCCGTGTTGCTCGTGTTGAGACACGCGAGAACACTTACACAGTGAATGTACCGGAAGCCCGCACGAAGACTGAAAAATACAATATCAAAGTGTGTGTTCCGTACACAGAAGAAGAGGAATACACCGTCATGGTTCCGGAGACAACGGAACATGAGCAATCCTATCAGGTATGCGTTCCTTACACTGAGCAGGTTGAACAGACCTACGCGGTGTGTGTTCCTAAAACGGAGCAGGTCGAACAGAAATACACCGTCTTGGTGCCATACTGCGAAACCAAGTCCGTAACCTACAAAGTCAACGTTCCCTACACCGAAGAAGTGGAACAAACCTACACAGTATGCGTTCCAGTCAAAAAGACTCGGGAAGAAACATACAAAGTGTGCATTCCTTACACCGAGCAGGTCGAGCAGACTTACCAGGTCCAGGTTCCTGTGAAGTCAACCAAGCAGGTGACCTATCAAGTTGCTGTTCCCTATAAAGAGACGGTGACTCAGACCTACTGCGTCAAAGTGCCTTACACGGAGAAGCAGACACAGACCTACAAGGTAAAAGTACCTTACACGGAAGAAGTTGAACAATCTTACACCGTTTCGGTGCCATACACCGAAGATGTTGAGTCGACTTACACCGTTAAGGTTCCTTACACCGAAGAGGTAGAGCAAACTTACACGGTTCGTGTTCCTGTCTCAGAGACCCACGAGGCAACCCGCAAGGTCAGCAAGTGCGTACCAATGAAAACGATGAAGTCAGTCACTAAGGACGCTGGGAAGTACGAGTGCAAGTCAGTGGAGTGCCCCTCCGCAGACCCCAACTGCCCTCCAAAAGTAATTCAGAAAAAAGTCTGGGTTCCTAACTTGGTCACTGAAGAAGTTGAATGCACAACGATGCAGCGGCAGGAAAGTGAAGTGCCTTACACTTACACGACGACCAGCTACAAGAACGAAGAGCGAACTCGCACTGTTTGTGTTCGCAAGTGTCGCACAGAAGAGCGAACTCGAACTTGCAAGGTCACAAAGCACCGCAACGAAACTCGCACTCGCACCGTATGCGTGCCAAAGTGTCGAATTGAAGAGCGGACACGCGACTGCAGCGTCACGAAGTACCGCACAGAGACTCGCACTCGCGAAGTACCTGTGTGTAAAACACGGATGGAAACTCGAACTTGCGAGATTCCTGTCTGCACCATGAAGTGCGAAACTCGAACCCGCATGGTACCTGTTTGCAAGACGCGAGTTGAAACTCGCACACGGACAGTACCTTACTGCGAGATGACCACCGAGACCCGCACGCGAACTGTCTGCGTACCCAAGTGCCGACAGGAAGAGCGAACTTGCGAAGTCAAAGTGCAGAAATGCCGCAAAGAAGAGCGTAGTCGAATGGTTCCTGTCACTACCATGGTGCAAGAGACTCGTACGCGAATGGTTCCGGTTTGCAAAACACGAATGGAAGATCGCACCCGCATGGTGAAGAAAACCACGTGCAAGCCTGAAACTCGCACTCGCACTGTGAATAAGACTCGCATGGAAACAGAAGAGCGTTCCCGCGAAGTTTCATACACTGTTTGTGTTCCAGAAGAGCGAAAATGCTCCTATGACGTGACTGTTTACGACAACGTCACAGAAGAGGTAACCGAGTCGTACACAGTGTGCGTTCCTGTGAAATCCACCAAGCAGATCAAAGTCAAAGTGTGCCACAAGGTGCCTGTGACTGTTGACTGCTGTGGAAACGTAGTGAAAGAAGCTGCTGATGCTGCTCCTCCCGCTCCAGCTGCAGATAAAGCGGCTGACAAGTCTGACGACGAGGCATAAGCCACGCTCACGATTGACTTAGAAGTGTTGTAACCCACACGTCTCGTGGACGTGGGAAAGAGAAAGCCTCGCCGCATTCATTTGCGACGAGGCTTTCCTCATGGGTAAGTAGAACCTAAGCAACTCGCAAGGGATCCGTGGCTTTGTTGTCAAAAGCTGCAAAAAGTGCAGCCACTCGATCCTTAGACCGACTTTTCTTTACGGGCTAATTCGATCTGCTTCAAAGTGTACAGTTTGCCTTGCCCAGCTCCGGGGCAAACTTCGCAGGTTGCTTTCCAGTCTTTCTTCTTGTTGACAGTCGAATCCCAGAACGGCCAAGTGCGACATTGAATCGGCCGCGCCCCGTAGACAGTGCATTTTCGTGTTTCAGTGTCCAAGAGGATGCAGTCACCGTCAGGGTACTCAAGCAGGCTCTTGTCGTACCCAAAATCCCGGACAAACTTGTGTTCAAAGGCATCAACCGACATACCCATTTCATTAGCCATCGCCGTGATTTCAGCTTCATCGACCCAGACATAGCCGGGTTCACCGCTGCAACATGCTCCACATTGGGTACATTCGAATCGCAACCCACCTGAGTACCATGGTTGCGGTTCACTTGCTGTCCCTTTCGGGGCTTCGGGATTCTGCTTCCCTGGCTCACCAACCTTCCTGTCGGTGTCATGCGATCTATTTTGGTTTGGCATATTTCAGAATCAATTCAATGGGAATGAAGCGTGCGAGCAACTTGCCCAACAGCAGAAACCGCAGCTTCAAGCTCCGCCACAGTGGTCGTGTGGCCAGCACTGATCCGAAGTGTACCCTGCGGCTCGCTGCCTAAGTAACCGTGGATCAATGCGGCACAGTGCCATCCCGCCCGTGTTTCGACACCAAATTCGGCATCCAAAATTGCCGCAGCATCACCGGGCGAAAGATCCTCAATCAAAATACTGACGGTAGCCAATGGCCCGGCTTTGCCAAAGACTCTGACATGCGGTAGATCCGCTAGTCCTCCATGCAACAATTGGGCAAGTTCACCGCTAACTTTTCCCCGCTGCTCGACGCCCTCGTCCCGTAATTCCTTTAACGCCGCGGCCCAACCAGCTAGAGCGTGAACATTTAAATTCCCGGCCTCCAATTTAGCAGGCATCTCCGATGGCATTGCCAGAGATTCACTACGACTACCGGTGCCACCCTGAAAGAGTGGTACAACCTCACTATGAATTTTGGGGTCCACGTAAAGGAACGCTGTCCCAAGCGGTCCTGCAGATGCTTTGTGACCGGGCGCTGCCAGCAAATCAATTCCCACGCTTACGTCGATCTCCTTAGTTCCAAACGTCTGTGCAGCATCGACCAGCAGAAATCCACGAAGATGCCGCATTCCCTCTGCAACCACTTCAACTGGCTGTATTGCGCCGGTGACATTGCTGGCATGGGTTAACGCCACCAACTTCGTCGCGTTTGTAACGGCGGACAACAACTGCTCTGCATCCACCAGACCATCACCATCCACCGGAACGACGGTTAATTCGATTTTCTTCTGCTCGGCTAAGTACTGAAGGGGCCTCAGCACACTATTGTGTTCGGCAGCCGACGCAACCACATGATCGCCAGTTCTCAACACCCCATGAACCGCAGCATTCAAGGCAGTAGTGCCATTGCTGTGCAGAGAAATACTGCCGGTGTCCGCCGCGTGAATTAGGGCCGCAATCTCACGTCGCACCGTCGACACAATGCCGTCGGCCTCAGCCGCAGCATGATAGGCTCCACGTCCTGCTGCAGCACCACAAGACTGCACATATTGATTCATGGCATCAATGACAGCCACTGACTTAGGCCATGAGGTCGCGGCATGATCCAGGTAAATACGGGAACTCATTGTGAAGCCCCGCTGGCATCAGCATCCGAACCAGGATGGACCCACTCTTCTTTCCCATCGAAATACACTTCGCGTTTCCAGATCGGCACATCTTTTTTTAGTTTGTTCATGATCCACTCCAATGCAGCAAAAGTCTCTGGTCGATGTTGACTGCTACAACCGATGGCGACGCTTGCCTCAGTCACTGGCACCTCCCCCAATCGATGCACAATCACCAGACGCAGCAATGAAAATTTCTTCACCGCAGAGTCGGCAAGCTTGTTCAATTCACGCATTGCCATGGTGCTATGGGCCTCATAATGAAGTGTTTCGGTAATCAAGTCACCGGTCGTGCGACGTGTGACTCCGACAAACCAACCATGCGCACCGGCATCAGGATGGTCGACTCTGTCACGCAACACCTCCATCTGTATTGGCCCATCAACCAATTCAATGTGAGGATCTTCACTAACCATCACTTTAGCCTCTGACTGTTTCCTTGCGTTCATCATTCGCACTACCCAACCGCCGCAAACATCACTGTTGCCGTAGTCAACCTCCACTAACCGGTGGGATCAACGCGACCTCCGCTCCGGGCGAAACACTAGCTTCTGAGCCAACATACTCACAATCGACTGCAATCCGGCATGACGGCAACAGTGGTTGCAACTCTGGACACTGTTGAGTCAAAGCCTGCAAGATGCAACCAACGGTTACGCAGTTCAAAATTTCGCCACCAAGGTTCTGTTTTTCAGCAATTGAGCTGACATGGGACTCGGCGTCACCATCCTGTCTTGCTAAAGCGACTTCGACTTTGACGGCATCGTTGCCGGTCAATTCCCGTGCGGCTGCAAACAGTAGGACTTCAATGATCATCAAACTCACTGCAATGGCGCTGTTTCACTCCCGCAGCAGCCAGCTGTTTCAGCTGAGTTCTTGTTCCACCTTGGGCATTCGCCCATAAGCATACGCCAGCAGCTTCAACGGGTGCAGGGTCTTCCGGTCGCTACCGTGCTCAATTTGCATTTTACAAGCACTGCATTCCGTGGTGGCGATCGAAACTCTAGCCGATCTCATGGCCGAAATCAGGGGCCAACCAATCCGAAGACTGTTTCGATAGTTTTTCTTTTGCAGTCCCCAAGTGCCGGCCATTCCCGTGCAACCAGCTTCAATAGGGTCAATGGAAACCCCAGGGATCAACCCCATCAGTTGCGGACCAGATTTTTTGGGATCCAACACACGAAGATGACAGGGTTGGTGGTAAGCAACACTGACCCCAACGGGTTCAAAATCGAGAGCAAGCCGATCTCCCTCGTGCAGGTGCCAGAGAAACTCGCAAGCCTCAAAGGAATGTTCGGCAACGAGATGAGCATCCTCATCGTCCAATAAATTTGGGTATTCATGCTTTAAGCAGAGAACCGCTGCTGGCTCCGTCGCGATGACACTGTATCCCTGACGCACAGCATCAGCCAGCAAGCGAACATTTTTGCGGGCAATTTTGCGAGCACCTTTGATATCTCCTGACGTCAGTCTCGCCATGCCACTGGCTGCCTGTGATGTAGGTACGTAAAGCCCCACACCATTTTGTTGCAATACTTCCGCTAACGCTTTGCCGATATCCGGGTCGTAATAATTCGCGTACAAGTCAACGAAATAGGCAACTTTCAATCCTCCATGTGGCTGGGGCTTGGTCCAACGCCTTCCTGCAGCATGACGAAGAAATGTCTGCCTAGAAAAACGCGGCAACTCACGACTCGCAGACAATCCGAAAAGACGCTCTGCCAACCAACGAGATGTTTTACTTTGCAACAACAGATTCGCAAGCCACGGCAACTGGGCAGCGATAGCTGCGACAGAATCAATTCTGCAAATCAGAGAATCCGAGACAGGCAAGCCATTAGTCGCAACGTATTGTGCTTTCAGTTCCCCGACAATTTTGGGGATATCAACAGAAGCGGGGCATTCAAGTCTGCACTGATGACAATTGAAACAAAGGTCGGCGACCTCCTTGGCTCGATCCAATGTCAGGTCATCAACGTCCAATTGGCCACTCAGCACACCTCGCAACAGATTCGCTTTCGCTCGTGGCGTTGCCTCTTCTCGAAAGGTAGCACGAAACACTGGACACTGACGCTCGCTACTGGACGTTGTTTTGCAACGTCCACAACCGTTGCATCCCCGAGTCACGTCCGTAATCATTCCGCCTGCGGGCCAGTGCTGTAGCACCTGCAACTGTGGCACCGGACGTCCATCGCTTTTAGCTGAAGCCACAACCGAGTCATCTGCTTCGATTAACACTCGATTCTCAGCCGCAACCTCAATGGTTTGATCAGCAGGCCGAAGATTTTCATTTGGCTTCTGCAACACTGCGCCAAAGAGCTTGCCAGGATTCAATCGATGTTGTGGATCAAACAAACGCTTGACTTGCCCCATTGCCTGCCAGAGTTCACCAAACTGCCTTGGCAGCAAATATGACCTACTCAAGCCAGCTGCGTGCTCAACACTGACTTCGCCCCCGTACTTCCACACAACTTCGGCAATCTGCATCGACAAATCGTGCAAACGCACACGGTCTTTCGCATCCCCCAAATCCAGAAATGGCCGCAAATGCAGCTGGCCATGCCCAACGTGAGCGAAAACTGTCGCCGTACACTGGCTATCTTTCAAGGTGTCCTGAATCGCTGTCAACACTTCAGGCAAAACTTCGCTGGGAACTGACAAATCCTCTACAAACGGCACAGGCGATTTGTGTCCCTTCAAGCGATACAACCGAGGGATCACACGACGCGACAGAGCCCAATATATATCTCGGTCGCTTTTACGAACGGTATCAACGGTCGTGAACGCGGAGTCTGGCCCAACGGATAAATCTTCTCGAATCACCGATAAACGATCATAAAGATCGCCCAGCGATTCACCTTGGATCTCTACCAACAACATCGCTTCTGCTTCGCGTGGCAGGATTGCATCGAGTGCTGGATCTGTGTCCCGTGCAATCTGCAGCAACCGTCGGTCCATCAGATCACAGGCCACGACGCCATGCCGTAGGGCAGCGACGCCACAACGTGCTGCGGAATCAAGACGATGAAAGAAAAGCAAAACCACGCCTCGGTGCGCCGGAATGGCCTCCGTTCTTACGGTTGCATCAACGATAACACCAAGCGTTCCCTGCGTTCCGACCATGAACTTGGCGAGATCGATCATGCCACTGGAGTCAACCACATCATCGAATCGGTACCCACCCCGATACTTTGGCGCCTTCGCACGCTCTTCGATCAACGCATTGAATTGATTACGTATTTCACTAACACCTCGGGCAAGTCGCCCGGCGGTTCCTTCCTCCATCACCATGTCATGTTTAGACAAGTCAACAACTTCACCATCACTTGTCACGATCCTCATCGAATCGATGGTATCTCTGGCCGAGCCACTTCGCAGATAGTGGCTTCCTGATGCATTTGTTGCCAACACGCTACCCATCGTAGTGAAACTGCGTGTGACGGGATCGGGACCAAACCATCGCCCGTGAGGCCGGAGATTCCGGTTTACCAACGAGAGCGGCGCACCACTCTGCACGGTGACGTGGGCATCATCCTCAGAAACCACGACGCGCCGCATGTAACGAGAGAAATCCAGCACCAATCCTCGGCCAAGCGACTCTCCGGCCACGCCACTTCCCGCTCCTCTGGGATGGATCGAAATTTCATTCGACGACGCGTATTGTGCTGCAGTGACGACATCGTTGATATTTCGTGGGCAGATCACCCCCATCGGAACCATTTCATAGATACTGGCATCCGAAGCATAAAGTTGGGACGTAATTGCATCACACTCGACATCCCCGGCAAGGATGCCTCGTAAATCGTCCTGTATGCGTTGTCGCTCAATGTCCATGCGATCTATTTCGATCGCTCAGCACCGGTCACGTCAACCTCTCAATGCGAAGATCGGCAGAATTTGCCCTCAAAGCCTCAAGACTGACGATTAATCAGGCCAAGAACCTCGGATCTGGACTTTGGATCGTCCCGGAAGATCCCTCTCATGGCACTTGTCAAACACAGGCTGCCGGGCTTTCTCACTCCCCGCATGGTCATACAACTGTGCGTTGACTCAACCACAACGGCCACTCCACGGGCCGACAGGCGGTTTTCCACAAGGTCGGCAACCGTATGGGTGAGTCTTTCCTGCACTTGCGGCCGCCTCGCTACTTCTTCTACTACCCGTGCAAGTTTACTTAATCCGACAACTTTGCCACTGGGCAGATAAGCGATGTGTGCCTTGCCAGAGAAAGGCAACAAATGGTGCTCACACATGCTGCAAAAGCTGATATCCCGCACCAAGACGATTTCGTCGTAATCTTCGGTGAAAACCTTTGCCAGGTGCCGCGCCGGATCGCTTTTCAAGCCAGCGAACATCTCTGCATACATCCGAGCCACTCGTGCCGGCGTCTCTAATAGCCCCTCTCGGTCGGGATCCTCTCCCACCGCAGCCAAAATCGAGCGTACGGCCGCTTCGATCCGAGGTAAATCGACCTCGTCGTTGGTGGGCTGATTGGGATCAGCGAAGAAGGCGGTATCGGCTGCTTCGGATCGGGGAGTCAATTTTTCAGCACCCGAGTTCGCGGGCCCCTGAGTAGTAGTGTTTGGCACGCTAGACACCAAGTGTTTTTCGGATTTTGTCACTTCTGCGATCATCGTATCGCCCTCTGATACAGCGGCCAGTCCGGCCACGACGCACCATAATAGCAGGAGCAGTAACGAGGGCGGAATGGCACTGAAGTTGGTCGAGGAATGATAGATCTCCGTCAAGTTACCGACCTGTTCAGCGAAACCAGTCCGCCGCAGCGAGCAATGCCAGAACCTTCTGGTACAGCAATGATGAAGGATTGCCCAGCGACGTTGCCGCACCAGAGCGAGCAGCGTGCAGCAAATGCATCTCTAATCGACACTGAGCTACACGGATACAAAAACCGGCCCCGACTGTCCTCTCATGGCTGTGCTGTTTTGACAGCGAATTCAAGGCACAAAATTTTATCCGTGCCACGGACTAGAATTCGATCTCCCACAATGGCAGGGGCGGCCCAGCAGGGGTACTTAATGCCCAAACGCTTGCCTTCATCTTGGCTGAGATCCCACTCGGCAACGACTTCGAATTGCTTGGAATTGACCTGAAGAATCTGCATTAGCCCACGTTCCTCAAGCAACACGAGACAATCACCAAGCCTGGCAACTGAAGAACGTGTTCTCCTAGCATCAACCCACTGGACTTCTCCGGTCTTCCAACTGATACATCGCAGATCGCTATCCGGGGCATTCCGGCCAGAACAACCGTAGAGGAACCCATCAACAAGAACAGGCGTCGCCCAATGGCTTCGCATGGCCTGGCGTCGACGGTCACGTGGCGGATCCTTCCAAACAACCCGGGGCTGTACCTTCGACACCTGCAAGAGAGCACTTCCCATTTCATAACATTCGCTGATAAACACTTCGTCACCACTGACGACCGGCACCATCGCATTAACACTGTCTCTGATAGACGCCCGATGCTCAAATTGCCATTCGGTCTTGCCTTGCTCAGGATCGACCAAAAGCAATCCCGTGCGGGCAAACACAAGAACATAATTTTTATCGTCGATGTCGATCGGTCTTGGACTGCTGTAGCTCGCAAGATCATCGCCTGTTTTCCATAGTTCACGCCCATCTTCCAAATCGAATGCCACCACTGCAGTTCCATTGTGCGTTACGCGGTCGAGCTGCATCGGGGCAACGTCCTGATCTTCTGGTGGACTTCCTCCGACCATCACGATCACTTTGCCATGGAGAACGAGTGGCGACGACCCGACCCCAAAGAAGTTTTGGACGACACCATAGGCGGAACTGGTATCGACTGACCAAATTTCTTTCCCGTCATTCACGTCGCGGCACTTCAGCAACCCTGTCACCCCGTACGTAATGACGCGATCACCGATAATGGTGGGACTGGTGCGAGGCCCGTCTTCGTAGCCGAGCAGATCACTGTATTGAAATGCGTTAATTTTTGACCAAATTTCATCGCCGGACGCGAAGTCAAAGCATCGCAAACGCTCGCGAGAAACAAGTCTCGAAGTCACCGCATCGAACTGCCTGTGCGCATCAAGCTGAAAAAACTTGCCGTTGGACACCGTGCCTATCCCGTACCCATCACCTACTTCAATCGACCATGCTACGACTGGCGGCTTGTCCCAATCCAACGACACACGAGGTTGTTCGATGCTTCCATCAAAACCATTTCCGAGAAATCGGGGCCAAGATTCCTCAGATTCTGTACGCGTTGTTTTTTTTTCCTGGACCTGCTGTGTGGTAGTAGTGCCCAGTTGTGACCAACCAACAGATGGCAACAGGACTATGGGCACAACCCATCCAACAGCATGACAAGCCAACTTTAAACGCATTGAATCAACGCCTCTCAAATTTCGTTCAGTTCCAATGGACCAATTCCAGAACGCACTCAAACCTCAGGTTGCCTTGTGCCAGCAAGCTGCGTCGAACCCAAAACAGCATCCATGATCATATCCACCCGCGACAGCGATGGTCGCTGCAATGCTCGAGCACACAATTTACCGTGCAGTGGCAACCACCTTAAAAGCCACTCAGCAATTTCGCCGCCTTGCTGTCCGTTTAGCCGTCTTGAAGCCAGAAATCATCTGTTTCATCTCACAATATAAGCGGGAATAGAGTAGAACAGAATCATGGCCGATTTATATGTCAATGCACGCCTCACGATCCCCAGCGACGAAATTTCGGTTTCGACCGCGCGAAGCAGTGGTCCGGGAGGGCAAAACGTAAACAAAGTGAACTCAAAGGTCACGCTTCATTGGTCGCCTGAGACCTGTTCATCGCTGCGTGCAGATTGGCGTCGCCGATTCGTTGCCGGCTACGCCAACCGCATCAATCGCGAGGGGCAAGTTGTTATCAGCAGCCAGCAATACCGCGACCAGAGTCGCAATTTAGCTGACGCCCGCCAAAGGCTCGTCAGCATGCTGCTTTCTTGCCAAAGCCCTCCCAAGTCGCGAAAAGCAACGCGTCCAACATTGGGGAGCAAACGCCGACGTTTGGAGCAAAAACGTCAACAATCTCAAAAAAAGCAGAATCGGCAACGTCCGCGACGCGATGACTAAGGTGGCATAACGGCCAGCACAATCCTTCTCTAATAATGCCGTAATGCTATACTGTGAGGGTAAACCATGCGGCTGCATTCGCAATTCGATTACCGCATCGCGAGCATCCCTCGCCAATCATAATTCAGTGGGGTTGTTCATTGTTTCCCTGTCAAATGATGGATTAATGAAGCGTAACATGCATCTCGATGACCTGCTTTCTAAATGGGCATTCGATCCCTCCACCCTTAATGTAAGGCTGGTGAAAGGCAACGACGGTCGTGACGTTATCCAAATGCGGGTGGACATGGGCGTGCTACAACTGGAAACCACAGGGCGACCGGATGGCGAACTTGCCCACGATCATCATTCCATGCTTGAATTTCTGCAGCACGAGACGCTCAAAGATGCTGATCGTGACCTGACGGAGGATGAGTGCATGGAGGTCGATCGGGAGTTCATGCAATTTTACCACCGCCGAATATGCTGGCTGCGTCTGCAGTATTATCACCGCGCTGTCATGGATGCGGACCATACCCTGCAATTGATGGACGTGAGCGAAAAGATGAGCCCTGAGGAAGAGTGGGCAGGAACTCACGAACAGTACCGTCCATTTGTTCTATTCCATCGCACTCAGGCAGATGCGTTAGGTGCCTTGGAGGAAAACACCGCTGAAGAAGCCATTCAGGCAATCAACACTGGGTTAGAAACGATTCAAAAGTTCTTTGAAAAACACGAAGCAGAGGAACATTATGATTCCGATGAACTCGTCGTGCGGCTCATAGAACTTCGTGAATCACTGCGGACCGAATATGCAGTCGGACAGACCCTGATGGAAAAACTCGCGGAAGCGGTCGCGGGAGAACAGTACGAGTTAGCAGCCGAACTCAGAGATGAGCTCACACGTCGCGAAGCAAAGTGATCAGAGACTACGTGATGAAGCGAAGCCATGAGCATCGAAACCATGAAACGAAGTGATTACTGGCAATCCATCCGACAGGAAGATCACGGCAAGTGACGGATACCATCCAACCCCGAAACACGCCACTGCGATCCAGTCGTGAACTTTTGCCCCTGATCGCGCCGGCAAGGTTTGGCTCTTCAACCTGGCTTCTATTGCTGCGCTGGTTCGCTGTTGCCGGACAACTTCTCACGATTCTCACCGCTGGTTCACTGAGTCAAGTTGAACTTCCGTACTCGCCACTTCTCAGCTTGGTCGCTTTAACCGCAGTGACCAACACGTTGTACGGAATCTGGCTATACACACTGAAACCAATCGCTCCCCGCAACAGCGGGAGCATCGAAAGTGCCGTTGAAGTACAGGCGAATTGGCACAGAGACACAGAGTCAAAACAATTACATGGGGTAGCTCTGGCACTGATGCTGCTCGACCTGCTTACATTGACCGCGATGCTTTATTTTAGCGGAGGTGCAGGAAATCCGTTTAGCTTTTTCTACTTCGTCAACCTTGCTGTGGGTGGAGTCATGATTCGGCCCAAAGCAGCGTGGAGTCTGACAGTGACTGCCATCGCAGGCTACACATTCTTGCTGAACTATTCGATGCCAGTTGCGGGGTTGGATATTTTCAAGCCGCATGGGTTCGACCTGCAAACAGGTGGCTTAATGCTCGCCTTTGCGACTTGTTCCAGTGTCGTCACCTATTTTGTGACGCAAACGGCAGGCGAACTGAAACAACGCGAAAGGCAGTTACTCCGCGCACAGGCAGAGCAAGCCGCCAGCCAACGACTCGAGGGATTGACCACCCTTGCAGCCGGCGCGGCCCACGAACTGGCAACCCCACTTTCTACAATTGACGTGGTTGTCCGTGAACTTTCCCGACACTTGGAAGGTTGGGACAAACCGGAATCAGTCGACACTGATCTTAAGTTGATCGATGGAGAGTTGGACATGTGCCGTCAGATTTTACAACGGATGCGATCAGCTGCCGGTGACTCCATGGCACAACGCTGGGACCAAACAACCGTGGGCGATTTAATCGATCAGACTTTGGAAGGTGTTCGAGATCCGCACCGCGTCGACGTAACCGATGGAACGGCCGCCGTGGAAGGTCAAGCACTTTGGGTTCCTCAGGAAGCAGTCGCCCAAGCCGTACGAAATCTGATCCACAACGGCTTGGACGCCAGCGGTGAAATGGGACGAGTCAGAGTTGAACCGCAACTCATTGCGGAGCATCTACAGATTTCAGTCAGGGACTCAGGGCAAGGAATGAGCCAAGAAGTGCTGGGACGCGCCTCTGACCCATTCTTCACCACCAAGGAGCCTGGACGTGGAATCGGACTGGGGCTATTCCTGACACGAAATGTAATTTCAAAACTCGGCGGGCACCTTGAATTTCGGTCCGCACCGGGGCAGGGGACCGAAGCAGTGGTAACGATCCCATTGGGCAAGCGAAAAAAACCGGACATGTCAGTCTGATTAGCGGTCGACACTCTCAGAAAATGAGAAAACTGCAGTGTTTCGCGTCCTTGCGATCGCCACGCGTCGCCAGATAGCTAGAATATAGGGATACGATAATCAGTCTCTCTCAAGGTGACACGAGCTATGATGATCGAGCAAAACCCCGAATCCACTCCGGTCCACGACTCCACCACAGTCGGAGCTAGCAGCATTTTGCTGGTTGATGACACGTTTGTTCTGCGCGAACGCCTGTCAACGGCAATGCAGCAACGTGGCTTCCGGGTTGAAACCGCGGGCAACTACGAAGAGGCAATCGAGGTATTCCGCAAACGTCCAACAGAACTGGCCGTCCTCGATCTTCGGATGCCTGGCAAGAGTGGCTTAGAATTACTGCGGAAACTCTTGCAAATTGAGCCTGAGACTCGCATCATCATTCTTTCTGGTTTTGGAAGCATTCCAGCTTCAATCGATGCCGTCCGCGCAGGTGCAGTCAACTTCCTAAGCAAACCAGCTGATGCCGACGATATTCTTTCTGCTTTCATGCGGGGCGATGAACCGTCCGTTCCCGATGGAGCAATCGCGTTCCCAGCACCCTCATTGGCGCGGAACGAATGGGAACACATTCATCGCGTGTTGTCTGACTGCGGAGGCAACATCAGCGAGGCGGCACGCCGCCTAGGGATTCACCGCCGTTCCCTGCAACGAAAACTTCGCAAACGAGCTCCCGAAGATCCCGCCGTCCCAGACGCTCCTGAAGAAGAGGCTCTTGACAACTGATACCGACTCGCCCAGCTCAAGTCCACGCCCGCAAGCGTCGTCCGTATCACCCAGCAAGAACGTCGCGATATTTTCAAACTGCAAACTGCGGCACAATATTGCAACTCAGTATGCTGGGCACCACATGTTCGTGGACATCCGCAGCTCCAGCTCATCGGCTTCGATGGGGTCCGCGACGCCATCTTCTTGAGCAGCCCGACACACAGCCACCGCAATGCGACGTGTCACGTCGCGAATTTTGCTTAGTGGTGGCAACAGCGGCCCAGTCGGGCTGTTCAACGCGGGCGAAGCATCTCGAAGCGCCAAGGCAGCCGCCATGAACATACCCTCAGTGACTCGCTTTGCCTCAACGGTCAGGACAGCCAAACCGATGGCGGGAAATATATAGCTGTTGTTACATTGCGAGATCACGTGTGAAACGCCTTGATAATCGACTGATTCAAAAGGGCTACCCGTCGCAACAATCGCCTTCCCGTCCGTCCACTTGATGAGATCTGCGGGCTTCGCCTCTGCCCGCGAAGTCGGATTTGAAAGGGGAAAAATCACAGGGACTTCTGTATGCAGAGCCATCTCGCGCACGACAGATTCGGAGAACACCCCGGCTTGTCCAGTCGCTCCAATCATCACAGTTGGCTTGGCATGACGCACGACATCTTCAAGGCATATCTTCTGGTTTTCATCACACCCCCAAGATTGCAAGTCGCCTAATGAGTGCGAGAAAGGCTGATGAATTGGCTTCACGTCAGTCCTCCCCTCGTGCAACAAGCCTCCACGATCAATGAGGTAAAAACATTTACGGGCTTCAGACTCATCCATCCCCGAGGCTACCATCGTTTGCAACAACTGATGCGTGATTCCGGTACCAGCAGAACCGGTGCCTAGCATCACGAAGCTTTGTTCGTCTAAACGCCTGCTCGTTGCTGCAACAGCAGCCAGAATCGCGCCGGTCGTTACTGCGGCAGTCCCCTGAATGTCATCGTTGAAAGTACACAATTCGTTTTGGTAAGCGTGCAGAAGACGTTCCGCATCAGCGGAAGCAAAATCTTCCCATTGCAATAGTACATTCGGATAACGCAATTTCACGGCCGCCACAAACTCCGCAATGAACGCATCATACTGCTCACCTTTGATGCGTTCGTGCCGCCAGCCAATGTACTGTGGATCGCTCAGCAGTTCTTTGTTATCGGTTCCCAAGTCCAGCATGAGAGGCAAGGTTCTTCGCGGGTGGACTCCACCGCAAAGGGAATACAACGACAATTTGCCAATCGGAATTCCCATGCCTCCGGCACCTTGATCACCCAAGCCCAGAATTCTCTCTCCATCAGTGACGACGATGATGTCGACTTGATCAGGGGCGTTGGCCAGAATTTCGTGAAGCGACTCACGATCGGGGTAGGAAAAAAACATCCCTCTTGGACGTCGGTAAATATGGCTAAATCGCTGGCAAGCCAATCCCACAACAGGTGTGTATACGACCGGCATCATTTCCTGAACGTGATTTAACAAAAGCCGATAATACAACGTCTCATTTTCATCCTGCAGTTGGCGCAGAAAAACGTGTTTACCCAAGTCTGTCTGCTGTTCTCCATAAGCCTCATACGCGCGTTCGGCCTGCATTTCCAAGGTTTCTACATGCGGCGGTAATAAACCCTGCAACCCCAGCTCTCGACGCTGGGAATCACTAAAAGCTGTTCCGCGATTCAACAACGGATCCTCGATCAATTGCCGGCCACGTTTACCCAGCAGCGTAGTGTCTTTTGACGACTGCAAACTCATATTCCTGCCTCGGTTTCTCAATCAAGCCGCAAAACGCTCGAACCAACATCAAATTCAGATCACACTCGGCACCCAGCACACACTACCTCGTTTCAATGCTCATCACTGCACGAGGAATAGTCAGTCAAAAACCCGTCCATGACGGTATTGCTCATCTTGGCCAGCCGCCGCAGTCAACGCCGCGACGTTCGACTTCGTAAAGAAACCTTCGTAACCATGGCACCGTTCGACGTACTCGGTAATCAAAATCGAATACGAAGAATGTTTTGAAAATATTTGCTTCAAATTTGGTTCATCAAGACACTCACCGACAACGTGAGCAAGAAAGGCAATGCCCTTGTCTTTCAGCGTGTTTACCACGTAGTCAACATTTTTCTCACCCGCACGATGATCACCATCGCAGACTTCGTATGCCATGTGATGCATCCGTCGCCCAAAGTTGCGAACAAAATCCTCCGTAGGCATCGGCAAATCCTCGAAGGAATTCACAAACGAAGGCGTGTTATTGGCTGTAAAAACTTTCGCGGGCGATTGCTTATCATCTTCTACATTTGAGTTGCGGTTTACATTGGTGGATGAGTTCATATCCGCAATGTTGTAGGCACCCCAAAAGTAATAGTTCGACATCGCCAGAAACTCCAAAATCGCATCTTCTCTCTCTCCAGCCAGTACACGAGTCGCCATGTGATCCAACCCCATGACCAAAGAACTTAGTCTCTGATGCTGCGAAAAATCATCTACCGCAGCCAATTGCGATAACGCATCGCTTGACAATTGAATCGGCTTACCTAATCGCAAGGCATCCAAGTCATCCAAGTCAACTTGGCAATAGCCAATCCTGTTGCCGGTGTAGTCCGACGGAAATGAAAACGCAAAGGCTGAATCGGTAATGAGCGGATTCTTTGTCTCGTGATGATAGTTAAAACGAATGCTATGAGATTCCAGAATGCGACGTACTTCCAATTGATCGGACGTAGCAAAAATCTCACCCACATATCTTGCATTCGGCTTGGCAGCAGCGAGCGGATACAGCGAATTCAAAAGTGTGATTTCATCCTGATACTGCGACAACAGCGGCTCCATTACGATCAACCGAGGAAAATCTGGCTGAGACGCCAACACAAAAACACGATGCGTCTCGCTCTCAAATGCCGCCTTCAGGCGATACGGGCCCATCAAGTACAACTCGCAAAGGTAGGGCACAGCATCACCGTGCTCAACTTGCACCACAATTGCTCGCATATTCCCCAGCAACTCTGACAAACCACTACTATTGCGGCGTTCGTAAATCTTCTGACGATATTCGTCAAAGAAAGCCGAGCTCTTTTTATCACCCAATGGCTGATAAGAAATTTCGTCAAAAGTCATGGCATATCCAAAGTGTAAGAATCACTCAATGAAACGCAAAATCCATTCAAAGCAAATCAAGTGCAGCGTTCGTTCCGACTGGTGTTTGCCCGCGTAGTTCACTCAGTAGTGACGCCGACAATTCCCTACCGAGCACACGATGTAAATATTCTCTGTCGTTTTTTCCTGCCGCACATTCATCAGGATTTGCATCCACTTTACGTCACATCCATCACGCAAAGTCAACGAGTGTCACTGTACGCCAGCACAGCCCTCTGGTCCACAAATACAGATCGCTACCCTTAAACTTGGCCCCTAATGACTTGGCCCCTAATGACACAGTGTAATGGTTCCACACGTAGAGGTTATCACGGGTTCCCCGACGCAGTCGCATCCTTTCCAGCAGACGAACTCCCGGTTCGTGTCTCGAGAAATGCCACCATGTCAGCCAACTCCTTGGCATTTAGCGATGCAGCAAAGGACGGCATGTTGTACCCCCCGTTATTGATACGAATGATCAACTCAGGCTGCGTCAAACGACGCCCGATGTCACTCAACCCAGGACCTCGGTGCCCACCATAGCCATCAATTTCGTGACAATACATACACCCTTTTTGATGAACCAATTCAGCACCATGCACGATTTCCGGATTACTAGACGCGACCAGTGCTGCGGGCAATGGCTTGACTCCAAAATCAGGTGACCACGGCTTTTTGTAGCCATAGATTGTCAGAACAATCAACGCCGTAAAACCGAAAACAACCGTACCAACCGCCCAGGGGCGTTTTGATGGCGCGCGGTCGCCCTTATTCGACAACATGGGAATGACAATCAAGCCAAGCAAGCCGACCACAGGCAAGCCAAGAATCACATATGTTTCCAGTTGCGGCGGCAGCATGGACAGAATCGCGAAATACCACCAAAAATACCAATCGGGCATGGGATTGGCGTTGATGTCACTGGGGTCAGGCGACGTCCCGAGTGCGGGAGGCCCAAAGAACAGAGCACAGCCGACAATCAGAGCCATCACCGCAACCGAGAAAACAGTGTCTCGCCACGCGGCAATAGGCCAGAACGGAACCCCCGTCTTCTCCAAACGAGCCTCGTATTCTTGTTTGTAAGTCGCCGGATCAACTGGCTCATTGACCTTGGGCATTTCCGAAATGCCATGCCTCATAATGAGCCAGAGATGCAGCCCAACGCCGGCAAAGATAAGCCCCGGCAAGACGAAAACATGAATGGCAAAGAAGCGGGTCAAAGTTGACCCACCAACAGTTTCACCACCCAGAATTGCATGTGCGATCGCTGGCCCAACCAGCGGCGCGCGACCTGCCATTTCAGCGGCCACTGTAACTGACCAGACACCATTAGCGTCCCATCGCAGCAGTTGCCCGGTAAACGACATCCCAAGAACAACAAACAGCAGGACAACTCCGCTCATCCAATTCAATTCACGTGGATATTTATAGGCCGCGTGCAGGAAAACCTGAGTCATGTGAATGATGGCCAGAACTACCATTGCAGTCGCACCATAGTAGTGCATACCACGCAGCAAATTCCCCAGAGGCGCCTCGTTCGTAATATACAACAAGCTTTCGTAAGCAGCCTCACCACCCGGCACATACGTTGTCGCCAGAGCGATACCTGAGATCACCTGCACCGCAAAGGCACAGAGAGTCGCGCTGCCAAAGACGTACCACCACCTTGCATCATCTGGGACGATGTGACGCAACATTGGCAAAACCACATCCGAAAATCCCGAACGATCATCAAGCCAGCCAAGGATTCTTTTGATCAAGTTCATGCCAAGTCACTGGTTGTCAGCGGGATCGGGGAGGTTTCGATTTCGACTTTGCCATCAACCACTCGCACGGGATACCTAGCGAGAGCTTCCGGAGGAGGACCTGCGGCAACCGCTCCGTCCTCGTAATAGACCCCACCATGACAGGGACACATGAACAATTTTGCATCGTTGACCCACCGAACGGGACAACCCAAATGCCGACAATTTACAGAGAAAGCAATGAACTCCTGCTCTCCTGTTCGGCGCAACCAAGCCCCTGTCTTTGCTGTATCGCCAGCCCAAGGCGTTGACGTTGCATCCTGAAACTGGACAAGTTTGGTTTCACCGAGGGGGAACTGGCCCAGACTGCCAACATCACGCCACTTACGTGGTGGCTTGCTGATCAGTGGAGACAGTACATAAGCCACTGGCGGTAACGCCATGGCGGCCCCAACCAGCCCTGCGAGCCCCAGGCTCAGACGGTTCAAGAAGGAACGTCGGTCCGCAGGACACTGGGAATTCTCGTTTTCCATTTCGCACACAACTGATCTCTTTCTGCTTTTCAAATGAAGCGAAACCAACTCATCATCAATGCTACACGCACTCACTCATCCAAACTTCCAACCCGCCCAGATGAATACCGAATCATCCGCTCACGTCTCATGCATTTCTCGCACCCACTCCGCGATAGCCCACACCATCACAAGCCCGCCTGCCGCTGACATAATCCAGTTGGTCAAAATACCCCACAGCAGCATCATGATGCCCATCGCCACTGCAGCCGGCACATAAGTTGGCTGAGGTTCTTCTGATTCCACATCTTCGGTACCACCAAGGCACCTCGATGAGGGATCACCCGTATCGGTTGTTGCTGCAAACGGCAAAGCGTTCACCCCTTCGGTTACGGCTGGATCATCCGTTTTCTTTTCCTGATCACTCATCAACGCGTCTCCACGGGTCTAGCTACAGACAAGCCAACTTCACTCTGCGCATCAACCGAATACCAGCGGCATAGCACACTGATAATTGCAGCAACATACAAAGAGCAGGGTGGTACCCACATCAGCAGCCCCCCTAACTGTTGATCAACAGAAGACGTCATTCCTGCATCATGCAATGCAATCATGATTGCGAGTCGCTCCTGCGGACTGGCAAACGCTGGGCAGACCGTAATTGTCGTGAAGGTGATGTAAATCCCCAACAAAGTACAACCAAGGCAGGCCGAGAACAAATAGACGACGGCAGAATTAGCCGGCAGACGAGCCTGCTTGTTTGGAGAATAAATCGGCCACCAAAACAACAGCCCCGAGACAAGAAAGGTCATTGTCCGCACAACACCAAGGGCATAATGCTCTGTCGCTGCGCTGCAAAACGCTGGAACGTGCCAGAACCACATTGCGCCCAACCCCAACAGCCAGCCTGCAGTCGGATTGGCAACGAGATGTCGCATGGCCTTGCGAAAGACACCGCCTTGGACCGACCCAGCACCGACCGACCCAGCGACCGAGCGAGGCAAACTCAACACAAGACAAAGAGGCACCACCAACAGCAACAGCAGATGCTGGATCATGTGGGCACTGAACAGAAAACCGTCAGCAAGTACACCAAGCGGAGACACAAAAGCGAAAACAAGTACAGACAGACCGGCAATCAACCAACTGGTTTTCGCAGGGTTTGCCCAATCTGAATACCGACCGTAGACAATGGCAACACTCACGGCCACAAGCCAAACAGGTGACCACCAATTCCAAAGTGCCCTATCGCTGATCAATTCGATCATTGCATGAACCTCAGATAGATGATGCAGAATACAGCGATCCAAACGACATCAACAAAGTGCCAATAGATTCCAATGGCCTTCAATGCTGAACCGTGCAGAATATTCCGATCCTGCTTCGCGGCCAACACAAATGCAATCGAAAGCGCCACCAACCCAACGATGACATGCAATCCATGAAAACCTGTCACCGTAAAGAAAGTTGCAGTGAACAAGTTGTCGTCAATGGTCACATCACTTGAGATCAAGCCGTAGTATTCGATTGCCTGACCACCGATAAACACTGCTCCCAATGCAATGGTCAACGCCAACCAACCCCGAAACTGCGAGAGTTTCCCGGCTTTGAGAAGTGTCTCAGCTTTCCAGAGAGTGAAACTGCTACCTAGTAAAGCGACTGAAAAGAAGGCCGTGCGAGTCACGTCGAGTACGGAAGCGGATGTAATTTCTCCGGCGATGCCCGTGTTGAAGACGACATAGGCTACCAACAGCAGAAGGAAAAAGACGGCCTCCGATGCGACAAATGCCCAAACACTGGTGACCGACTTGTCTGGTCGCCAACCACTGTCGGCAGGCGTCTGCTCTCTGCCAGCATCTGCGAGCTCAGGATGATCGAGATCCCAAACAGGCCGTCGACTATCCACAACAGGGATAACAGCAAAATTCTCTGGAGGCGGTGGTGAACTCGTCGCCCATTCAAGTGTGAATCCTTCCCAAGGATTATCACCAGCCTCTTTTCCTCGACGAAGACTAACCCAGATATTCATCAGCAAAACAACGGTGCCGCCCGCCATGGCGACTGCCCCAGCGCCAGCAATTGCATTCAGGGCCATCCAACCAGGGTTGTCTGCATATGTATAAACACGTCTCGGCATCCCCATTACTCCCAACACATGCTGGGAAAGAAACGTGGCATTCAAACCGAAAACCCACAGCCAAAGCTGCCATTTCCCAAGACGCTCACTTAACATTCGCCCGGTCATTTTCGGAAACCAGTAATACGTCGCCGAGAACAAACCAAAGACAGTTCCACCGATCAGTACATAATGAAAATGCCCAACAACGAAATAGGTGTCAGTAAGCTGCCAGTCGATCGGCACAGCGGCGAACATCACGCCAGTCAAGCCACCGATCACGAATTCCAGCAGGAAAGCAACCGCGAACATCATGGCAGTGGTCAAGCGAATGGAACCGCCCCACATCGTCGCTGTCCAGTTGAAGATTTTCAGACCTGTTGGCAGTGCAATGAGAAGAGTTCCCACTGCAAAGAACATGTCAGCTCCCATGCCAAGGCCAACAGCAAACATGTGGTGAGCCCAGACTCCATAACTGAGCAAGACAATCACTGCACTAGAGCCAGCAACAAACGCGTAACCATAAATTGGCTTTCGCGAGAAGACCGGAATCACTTCAGAGATCATGCCAAAAGCAGGCAAAATCAGAATATATACTTCGGGGTGCCCAAAAACCCAAAAGTAGTGCTGCCAAAGCACGGCTGATCCACCTCTGGCAGGCTCAAAGAACGCTGCTCCGAGCAATCGGTCGATCAACAACATCGCCAACGCCGAATTCAACGCAGGCAAGGCCAAAATTGTCAGGATTGCTGTCATCAGACTCATCCAAACAAACAACGGCACCCTCTGCAAACTCATGCCGGGGGCACGACACTGCAGGACAGTCACAAAAATATTAATCGACGCAGCAACCGACCCGACCCCAAGACAGATCAAACCAATGATCCAGTAGTCCTGGGCCGGCATCAGATTATAAGGCTTGGTCGACAACGGTGCATAACTGAACCACCCAGCATCCGGTGCCTGCCCCGTCATGAAGCTGAAATAAAGCAGAATGCCACCGAAGGGAAGCAACCAATAGCTCATCGCATTGAGTCGCGGGAATGCAACATCGCGAGCCCCGATCATGAGCGGCACAAAGTAGTTTTGAAAACCGACAAGCACAGGCATCCCCACCAAAAACACCATTGTGGTGCCGTGCATGGTGAACATCTGATTAAAAAGCTCGGGCGATAAAAACGTATTGTTTGGAAACAACAACTGCACCCTGATCAACAAAGCTTCCAAACCACCAATGGCCAGAAAGAACACTGCTGTGCAGATATAAAGAATTCCAATTTTCTTATGGTCAACGGTGCTTACCCAAGAAAGCAAACGCCCACTGGACGGCGATCGCTCCACAGCACCATCGACATTCGTTGCACCACTGGAATTCGATTGTTCAGAACCGCTCATTTCAGCGTCTCCAAATATGCCACCAAATCATCCAACTGTTGATCTGTGAGTTTAAAATCCGGCATTTTACATCCTGGCTTGAAAGCAGCTGGATTCTTCAACCAAAGGCGAAGGTTCTCCGGAGTGTTGCTCAACACGCCTGCAGCCAACTCGCGGCGACTGGCAAGATGAGTGAGATCTGGGGCAATCGAACGATCTGCCTTGGTGCCAGCAATCGCATGACATTGCGAACACGTCAAAGATAAAAAAGTCGTCCGCCCCGCAATGGCGTTGGGTTCAGTCGGCGGCGAAGGCACAACCTTCTCTCGCGCAAGCCACTCTTCATAATCTTCGGGGTCGTGAGCGTGCACCAGAAAATTCATCCAAGCATGCTGAGTTCCACAAAATTCGGCACAACGGCCTTGATAGACACCAGGTTTATCAGCCTGTAACCAAATGAAGTTCTTACGCCCGGGAATGGCATCCATTTTCCTTGCCAATCGAGCAACCCAAAATGAATGGATTACATCCGCAGAAGAAATCTGAACCCGCAAACGCTTACCAGTCGGAATATGTATCTCATTGGCCGAGACAATATCGGTCCCTGCATACTCGATCTCCCACCACCACTGATGCCCTGTCACGATCAGGTCAGCAACCTGCTCACCCGGCGGGTGAGCCTGTGGCACAGCGTTGAAGGTCAGCACCAACTTGGCACTGATTGCCGCAATCCACAACACGACGATAATGGGTGCCACGATCCAAGCAATTTCTTTGCGATGACTGCCGAAATCCTGAGCAGGCAAGTCTTTCTTAGATCGAAACTTCACCAGCGCAATGCAGATCAAGCCCGCGACAATCGAAAAAATGCCACCGCTTATCCACAACACTTGCACAAACAGATCGCGAATCGCTTCTGCCTGCGGAGATGCAGGGTCGAAAACTGGAAAATTGGACATAAGCGGGGCCACCACTTTTTCCGCGACGAACACTCGCCCGCGTCACTGGCGGCCGATCTTCACACAGTCTAGAGACAAACCTGATGCCTGCTAACCCACGCAATTAATGCCAAGCCAAAAAGGTAGCTGAACGCTGCGTCCATCCACCCCACCCGCTATGGTGGTCATGCACAGGGCCAGAAAAAAAGCTCCCGCGTTTCGCGAAACAAATGCGGGTAGTACCGAAAGCCATCACCGTCGACCAGCGGGCAACCAGACGAGGGATGTTTTCGCTTTACATCACAGAAAAGTAATTTTCACAGGCTAAATCAAAGTAATCATTTCTGAGTTCTGGCTCCAGCTCGTTGTACAGGCAATAGTTCTTTACTTGAAGCAACAGGTCTCTGGGCTGACACATTCGCATGGGCCGTCCCACGGCGCGATAGTGGGTTTCAATCAAATAGTCGATCACTTCAGGGCGAAACCGAATTCCCATGGTTTTGCAGATAACTCGAAACAGCGTTCGAAAGTCGTCCTCGCTAGGATCTACGGCTTCAATTTTATAGGGGATGCGACGCAAGAAGGCGTCGTCCACCAAATCCCGCGGCTCCAAGTTGGTACTGAACACCACCATCTGATTGAACGGAACCTGAATTTTCTTACCACTAAGCATGGTCAGAAAGTCGTAACGCTTTTCCAATGGAACGATCCATCGATTCAACAATTCATCAACCCGCATCTTCTGTCGGCCGAAGTCATCAATCACGAGAATACCGCAGTTACTTTTGACCTGAAGTGGTGCTTCACTGATATTAGTCTCGGGACTGCATTGAACCTCCAGCATGTCCATCGTCAATTCACCGCCGGCGATGATAGTGGGCCGTTCAATGCGGACCCATCGCTTATCAAAACTACCGTCATCAAGCAAACCACCGCCTGAGTCGGGCATGACGCTGCGGTGACACATGGGGTCGTAAATTCGAAGAACCTCACCGGCAACATCTATCGCCCGAGGAATCCAAACATACTTGCCAAAAGCGCCTGTGATACGTTCTGCAATCGAGGTTTTACCATTCCCGGGTGCACCGAATAGAAACATCCCACGACCACTGGCGACTGCAGGCCCAATTTTCTCGAGCATACGAGGACTAATCAACAAATCGCGAAACGCATGCTGAAGATCAACCTTGCGTGGCCGCTGCCCATCAATCGTCTGATAGCGAACACTGGCGATGTAGTCCCGCAATGGAACCGGGCAGGCTCCGTAGTAGGTCGTGTCTCGCAGGTGACCTCGAGCAACTTTTCGACCGATCTCCGTCAAGACATGCACATAGTCGTGCGTCGCCGTTGTGCTCTTGTAGGCGACGTGCTGCTCCATCTTCATTCGCGCCAACAGACTCTCGATCAAGGTGAATGGCAACTTGACCTGATCGGCAATTTCCCGCCCCTCTGCCTCCCCAACATTGATCAAGAAACGATAGATCACCGCCTCAAGCAGCGTTTCGTTGACTCCCGCCCTTCGTAGATCAACAGGCTCTCTTGGCCTCCACGGCTCATCACTACTTGGCGTGAAACCATCTGGCAGATGATCACTCGGAGTCTGCCGACCCGATCGGACGGGACGCACTTGCCTCGGTATTGAACGCCGCTGAACGGCACGAGGCTGGACATTAACTGCCGGGGCAGGCGTCTCAGATGAAGCGACATTCTCTATCGCTCCCCCAACATTCTCACTCACTTTGCCTTCCGTAGACCTACCCGCAAAATTCACGTCGGACCCTGCCCCCCCCGGCAGTTGCTTTGGTCGCTTACCCTCGCCACCTAACAACTGAATACGGGAAATCAGCGAATCCAACTTTTGATCAACGCCGTGATCGCTATCGGGTTCCGATGGCTTGGTCATTGATAAAACGCCCGGTGCAACAATTTGAAAATCGCGTCGCCTCAACGCGCCAAGCGGACCCTCCGCTACGCACAAATATCGTCGTTAGCCCCCCCATTCAGCACAAAAACAGGAAATGGAGACGGAACCGGTAGCACCAATCGGGGCATCCAAAACACGCAATCCGCAGAACCTGCCCAAACGGGCCCAAAGAAACCCAGAGAACCTGCGAAAGCCCCCACCGGCACCGCTCAGAAAACAAAAGCAACCCTCCACGGTCGCCGGGGCAAAGGAGACCAAAACCAAGTCGCTCAAGATGCTTGTCCAAGAGGTTCCACGAAGGGAAAACAAACCAGAGACGTTAACTTGAAGAAATGGCCGCACAATCCTCCCAGCCGACAGTTCCGCCCATCACAGCCATATTTGACCAACCAGCTCGCGCCTGAACACCGATGATGGCAGCCACCGTGAGGTAACCATTTACATCCTATGAATCCTATAAGCATCTAATACGCCCAGGAAATTGAGCTGTGCTCAACACGTCTCCCTCGACGGCCAATAGCCTCAACCAACGCATTGAGCAGGCAAGGATTGACTTTACGTTACCGCCGGGCGCCAGACGCTTGATCGCCGCTGGTGACTTCAAAGGGAGAACCAACGAAACACTTGTTCGCTGGCTCGAAACTGACGAGGAAGTCGCCACTCGCTTACTGAAATGGTGCAACACCCCGCTATTCAACATGAGTCGGCCCTACGAAACGCTCGCAGAAGCAGAGCAGATCATGGAACATGACGAACTGGCGCGACTTGCGGTCGTAACGTTCACCCGCCAGTTATTTCTACCAAACATGAAAGTCGACCTCTTTGAGCGTGCTGCCCTTTGGAATCACAGCATGTCAGTGGCCGCTGTGGCTTCAATGATTGCCAGAAGCAGCGGAAGTGGGGATCCAGGGCTCATTTTCATTGCTGGAGCGATGCATGACATCGGAATTTGCGTCAGCCAACGCCTTGCCCCGCACACTTTCGAGGAAGTCATCGCTCAGGTGGATGACCTGTCTCCTACTCATGCAGTTGAACGTGAAATGTTGGGCTGGGACCATGGGCAATTAGGCGAAGCGATACTAAAGCAATGGGGGCTTTCGGAAGAAATCCAAGCCGTCGCACGGTATCACCACGAGGCAGACAACCAACTTGACAGCCCTCACGCAGAGGCAATCTGCTGCGTCGCAATAGCGAATTACCTCTGCAGCCGGTCGGGTCGAGCCTCCATTCGTAGCAACAATCTTGACCCACCCAGCAATGCCGTATTCCAGCGACTCAAAATTGATGCGGGACTGCTGACAATCCTCGGGCAGCAGCTGTATGCAGCGCTCAACTCAGCCAGCGAACTGAACTGAACGCATGATGCGATTTTACGCCGTCAATCACTTCTGCAGTTTGCTGGTACAAGCTGGCGTTGCCTTTTGCAAGGCACCCAAACAATAACATCCCTTTTATCACCACAGCAAACGCAAGAAACTACGGTTGTGGGGTGGTGCTAGTCTTAACGCTACGCCCGGCATTCTGCTGTATAGTTGACCACGTTCCTTGACTGAAAAAGAGTATTGCTTTGGCGGGAACTTGGTGGCGAACTAATCTCACTTTCGCGACATTTGGTTTTTCTGCATCCAAGCGACATTTGATTTATGCATGGACTCGTCAGTGCAAAAACACTCGCTATTGTTGCTCTATTACCCAAAAGGCGGAAGATTCCATGATAGACCTACTGAGTTATGTGTTTCTGCTGATGGCAACCGCGGATGGCCACGAGCCACAGAAAATCGACCAGCCATCAAAGTAAAAGAACGCCTCAGCGAGACCACCACGCGACACACTGAGTGACGCCCACTTCTCGCCAAACCTGCGGTCAAGCAGGGGCAGAGCAAGCGGAGCTAGCTTCGAGATAATCTGCGATTGACGCCGCTGTTTAGCGAGACCTCCCCCCCTCGCGACTTGTGCTCTGCGTGCCGCATGCGTTTCGCTTGCCGCATGCTTCCTGACCGAGTCAGTCCCTTATGTCAGAGTCTCTTGCTCCTGCCCGATCCAGTTGGTTGTTCTTTCTGATTTACCTTGCGACTGATTTACCTACGACTGAAGTACCTCTGGCCTCAAACTGGAACGGCGTTGGAACGGTGCAGTCAACTAAGCAACAGCGTGAACGATACCGTCCCGCTGAAATTCTTTGAACGAGAGTGCAGAAAGCGCGCCGAACAGTGGAGCATTAGGTGCGTGACCGGCGATTCTGCCATCAAATTCGGCAAAGTTTTCCAGACCCGCGATATGAATCCGCAGCTGAACAAAACCCCTTAAACACCGCAATTTCTGCTACTGTCAGCTCAAAAGATAGGCCGATGACTAGGCTTGATGGGAGTCGTTGTAATTTTTTAATCAGAAACTCGCAAACGGCTCTTGCCATCAGCGGGAAGGCTCTCTATCTTTCCCCCTCGTCAGTGAGGCAGCCGCGCCCTTTGCAGGGCACTTTGGCAGTCCACACCCCCAGTCAGACTCAAAAGTTTTTTAACTTTCCTTGCTTTGACCGGTTGACGAAAAACACACTGTCCCGCATATTACGGGACCAACCACGGGTCACCCGACTGCCTCTCTTCTTCGGAAGATTAGGCGGAACCATCGGGCCTCGCGGTTTACCGATCTTTGACAATTTGGTGATGAAACTTCTGTTGAGTTCAGCAGTGCGAGGTTGCTGTTTGGTTGTATTGTAAGTGTCACTTGTGACACTTCATGCAGCACAAAACTAAAT
>Ga0315322_10000104_pt1 | contig 52324 bp, 43 predicted proteins | sample M110021515metaG_FD_203461 | JGI IMG/M metagenome (GOLD analysis project Ga0315322, IMG submission 203461) | Ammonia-oxidizing marine archaeal communities from Monterey Bay, California, United States - M1 100m 21515 | ecosystem: Environmental > Aquatic > Marine > Intertidal zone | place: USA... | reverse complement strand
TTACGAAGATCTACGCTCTCCGAGTTCACTAGTGTAGTGTTGCAGAAAGGGCGCAGCAGAGGTGAGAGTCATTCGGGAATAGGTATTTGCTGTGTCCGTTGTGGTTCAGCAGCACCCAAACGGCCCCAGTGGTGATGAAACGCGAAGAAATGCCGATGTGTAGGCGTACTGGAGTTCGTTTTGGCGTCGATGGGCTTTTTGCGTCGATGGGCTTTTTGCGTCGATGGGCGCAGCGACACAAGGAGGTGCCCTGGGTACTTGGCACGGTTGTGCTTAAGAACCTAGGTCGGATTTCTCGTTACCATCGGAGTCGTATCGATTGAACGCGAAGTAAACGAATGGGACTGGCAGGCAAGGCAAAAGCAGCAAAAAGAAACTACCCACCAGTAGTGAGAATACGGCAGTCAAGACAAGGAAAGCTGTCCAAAGCCACCATGTATCTCGCCAAAGTCCAAGCATTTGCTTCATGATTCGATGTCGCTGGGTATGTGTTCTGTTTGCAGGTAACCGTGTTTTGTCATTCAAGACAGCAGGTGTACCAAGACGTGAAGCATCAGTCAGCTTTCGCTGAGGATACCCGACCAACATCTTCATGTTTAATTGCAGAGACCCTGAGCGTGCAACCCCGGCAAAACGAGCGACCATGGCTTCTTCAATCGACAAGCCATTCTTTGTTCCTTCGAGTCAAATTAGATCGCAAGCCCATCGGGACATGATTGCCAATGGTTGTTTTAGTCCTCGTCCATTTGTGGCGGCACGAGTTCCCAGTCCAAAGGTGATTCGTTTCCATTTGCTTCAATTTGCCAAGGTCGCCACAGAATCATGGGTGTTTCGACTTTGAGATCGCTTTTTCGTGGTGGGATTTGTTGAGGATCGAGTTTGATCTGGCTGATGTCGTATTTTTGCTGCAGGTCATCCAGGTCGTGGGTCAGTTCACGGTGCAAATTCTGTTTGTCTGTACTCAGCAACTGTAGGCTTCGTTCGGCGCGGGCTACATCGCTGCTCTGTTGTGATGCGTAACCAACACCTCTGGCGGCAGTTGAGACACTGGTTCGACGTCCTCCCATGAACCCTCCCAGTAACGCACCGAGGACGGAAGATCCTGCGGATATCATTGATGAACGGCTTTGACTTTTTTCTCGTTCCAGCCGATCCCGCGCAGTTCGCATCTTCTTCTCAATGGACTCCAGTTTGCGTTCGTATTTATCACGCAGTTTTTCGATTTGCTCGTCCCTTTCCTCGCGAAATTTCTGAGTGAAATATCCGACCGCGTCTGCGTAGTCACCGAGCGGCGCTGTTCCTTTGACGAGGTTTGATTTGTAGAGCGTTACGTCACAATGGCGGTACAGGAATTCTTTGTATTGTGATCGGTAGGTTCGGTACTTTCCTTTGCTCACGAGGTCGCTTGGTAGTGGGGCAAACATGAATCCTTCTTCGGGCGATTCGATCAGATCAATGTTCTGACTCACCGGTTCGCTACTTTCCCAGAGGTTGTCGGGGAACTCGGGTGTGCAGTTGATGACGTGCGTGGCGTCTTGCCATTGATCTAACGCTGCCGTTTTTCGGATGAAGTGCAAAGCACCTTCGCAATACAAAGTTGGTCGATAAATCAGTTTGGCGTTTGGTTTGCTTCGCAGGTTGGTGCCTGAAAAATGTTCGATGATGCTTGCGGGAACGGCGGGACGGATCGGGGTGGCCGATGGTGAATTTGAAGTGTTGGAGTTGGGTTGTTGAATACTGCTGTTTTCGGCGTCAAGTTTGGGTTCTGTTGCGTCAGGCTTGCTGTCGGTTGCCTGATTCGTCAGTCTCTGTTTTTTGTCGGCCATGAGTTGGCTGATCTGTCCCCGTGCCAGTGGCCCCGCGAGATACGACATGGCCCAACGCGTCTGAAAGATACGGGGCTGATGTTCATGCACGTTATTCATCAGAAAAACACGACTGCCGAGGCCTGCAAGTATCTGTTCCATCTGTTGCCGGTCAAATGCCTGCCCTGCCTGCCCAGCAGCTCCTTCGAGTCCTTCAAGGACTCTCGCTTTGTCCCGTTCCGTCTGCAAGCGACCGAGGAACCATGTGCCGATGTTGGACAGGCCTTTGTAATCAAGATCGACCGGATTCTGAGTTGCAAGTGTGATCCCAAGCCCAAACGCTCTTGCTTGTTTGAGCAGTGTCAGCATGGGTGGTTTGGAGGGAGGGTTTTTGACGGGTGGGAAATAGCCCGCGATTTCATCCATATAAAAGAGCGCTCTTAGCGAGCTTGTGCCTGTCTGTGCTCTTACCCAGGCAAGCAGTTCGTTGAGCAGAATGGTGACAAAGAACATCCGCTCATTGTCGTCCAGATGCGCGATCGAAAGAATCGTGATGCGAGGTTTTCCTGTTGACGATTGCAGCATGCCTTTGATCGACAGTGAATCGCCTTCCATCCACGATGCGAACGCTGGTGATGCCAGCAGGTTGTTCAGCCGCATTGCCAGTTTGTTACGGGCATCAGCGGACATGAAAGAATCAAGGTGAACGACCCCGATGCGATCGATCGGGGGCTTTTGGATCAGTCGGATCAACTGGCCGATGGGAACATTTTTCCCGTTCTTCCATTGTTTCTGCAAAATGGAGGACAGCAGGATGTGTTCAGAGGACGTCATGGGATCGGCATCAATCCCCATCAATGTAAGCAGTCCGGAGACGGCTCCGGTGATCTTATCACCCAGTAACTCGGCATCGTCTCTTGCTTCGACGGGAGGAGCGTCAAAACTCTTCAGCACCGTCAACGGTAGGCCGATGTTGCTACCCGGTGTGTAAATCGAAATGTCGACGGCATCTTTCAGTCGTTGGATTCGATTAGCATCCTGCCCCCATGATTGCAGGCCTTCACCCCATTTTTTTGCAGTGTCGGATGCCAACTGTTCTACGCTGACACCTTTTCGTTTCGCTTCACCTTCGTCCATCCAAGGTTGGAAATCGTCTGGACTGAGATTGGGGAATGTCAGCATCAGATTGGCAAGGTCTCCCTTGGGATCAACGCAGATGATGGGAATCCCATCCAGTGCTGCTTCTTCTAAAAGAGAAATGCACAGCCCTGTCTTGCCACTGCCTGTCATGCCGACGCACATTGCATGGGTGCAAAGATCTTTTGCATCGTACATCAGCAACTCGTCAGTCAATTCGCGCTTGGCGAGATCGTAATCACGACCTAGGTAAAAGGCCGCCAACTTCTCAAAAACATCAGGGGATGGTGTGGTCATGAAGAATCGATGCAGGCACTGAGGCGGTCGTTTGATGTTTCAACGCTGGTCGCATTACAAAAGCAGATCATACAACAGAATTCGACCTTCTATTGTTTTAACGCATCGCTGGGCGGTCGCGGATGTGGGGTTGTCGCGCTATGATAGGACTTGTCTGCAATAACCTTGAGGGAAAGTTATGCTCGATCTTTATGACAAGATTCAAGAAGCCTGTACTAAAATTCGTCATGAATTCAGTGACAAACCCAGAGTAGGCATCATTCTGGGTACCGGATTGGGGGACATTGTCGAGGAACTCGAGGTCGAGGCGACTCTCGACTACAAGGATATCCCACACTTCCTGACTTCGACGGTGACGAGCCATCGAGGGCGATTGGTTTGCGGGCGTTTAGCCGGCGTACCTGTCGTGGCCATGGAAGGCCGTTTTCATCTTTATGAAGGGTATTCACTAAAAGATATCACGCTGCCAGTCAGAGTATTCAAAGAACTCGGAGCTGAACTGATGATCGTCAGTAACGCTTGCGGGGGATTGAATCCCTATTTCAACTCAGGTGATTTGATGGTGATCGAGGACCAAATCAATCTGCTGGGTGATAACCCCTTGATTGGGATCAACGATGATCGCTTGGGGCCCCGTTTTCCGGATATGTGTGAGCCTTATAATCAGGCATGGATCGATCGTACGATCAAAATTGCAAGAGAGCGTGACATCAACATTCATAAAGGAGTGTTTGTCGCTGTCGCTGGACCCAATCTGGAAACTCGAGCCGAGTATCGCTACCTCAGAATGATCGGGGCAGATGTGGTAGGCATGAGCACTGTTCCTGAGGCGATTGTTGCTGTTCACTGTGGTCTGAAAACTGTCGGCTTGAGTGTTGTCACTGACATGTGTCTTCCGGATGCGTTGAAACCATCCAATGTTCAGGAAATTATCGCAGTCGCGAATGAGGCGACGCCTAAGCTGATCGCGGTGGTGGATGGAATTGTTCGAGAATTTAACCACACCAGAATGGCCTGATTGCCAATGGTCACGGCGCCGCCAAATGCACAGGTAGGCCAGTTGGAGAGTCAACTGCTTCAACAAGCGGTTGAGTATGTGGCCTCAAAATGTGGTGTTGCAGAGATGGGAGTGCGGCCCGCGACTGCCATCATTCTCGGCAGTGGACTGGGAGGCTTGGCGGATCAAATCAGTGATCCCGTTGCATTGAATTACGAGGATATCCCTGGCTTTGGTGTCTCTTCTGCAGGTGGTCATCGAGGCGAGTTGATTTTCGGTTACCTAGGTACATCACCGGTCATTGCCATGGCGGGGCGGTTTCATCGGTACGAAGGTTGGTCGAATGACCAAGTTGCGTTCCCTGTCAAATTAATGGCGCGACTTGGCGCAAATAAGTTGATTGTCAGTAATGCAGCAGGGGGCGTGCACCCGAAGCTGCGTGTGGGCGATATTGTTGTGATTCGTGATCACCTGAATTTCATGGGACTTTGCGATTTCAGAGCATCTGCCGGTTTGCTGAGTTCACCTTTTTCAGCAAATCAGAAAGATTGCGTGCTCCGTTCTGCTGCTGAAAATCAGGCGGGAGTCGTCGGGCAGTGTCCTGGTTTGATCCGAGCAGCCGAAATCTATGACTCACAAATGTCACGAACAGCTTTGCGAGTTGGTACGAGGGACGGATTTAACGCCTATCCGGGCACTTATCTTGCTACTTTGGGACCCAACTACGAAACTCGCAGCGAGTATAGAATGATGCGTCGAATAGGGGCTGATGTGGCAGGAATGAGCACAGTGCCGGAGGTATTGGCTGGTTCTGCGGCCGGAATGCGGATCTTGGGACTTTCGATGGTGAGCAACGTCGCGAATCCCGATCAACCAATCAAGGCAGATCATTCCGAAGTGCTGGAGGCGGGGATCGCCGCAGCAGTTAAACTGGAGAGCATCGTTCGCGAAGTGCTTGCTTGCTGAGGGCTGGGTGAACGTTGGTCTTTGCTGATATTGAATGCCCAGTGACCCGATTTGTGAATGCTCTTTCCTTGAATACCCGATTGTTCGAAATCAGTTTTTTTCTCAAACCGTACTCCCAGGCTCCCAGCCATTGGCGAAAAAGTGAACCATTCCAGAGCCAAGCATGAATCAAACTCCAAATATTAATCCTGCTCTTCATGGACTGTCACTGGATCTGGGTGTGAGTGAACTTCACCAAGCGATTCATGAAATTCCAATTGGTGACGATGATGAGCAGTTGACACAGGTTGAAGTCACTGGGTCAGCTGGACAAGACGCAGTCTTGATGCGTTTGGATCATCTGATTCGGATCAAGATGGAAGGGCCTCTTGGTGACTATGCTTTTGCGTTTAATAAACAAGCTGACATTCGAATGACCGGCGATGTTGGTAATGGTGTTGCGGAAGGGATGGTCAGCGGCGCGGTTCGAGTACGTGGTGATGCTGGTGTTGGTGCCGGGGCGGCCATGACTGGTGGGACGCTCGCGATTTATGGAAATGCCGGCAATCGTTGTGGTGCCGCCATGCGTGGTGGTGGTATTTTTGTACGTGGTGATGTGGGTGACGAAACGGGTGTTGGCGCGTTGGGCGGTATGATTGTGGTCGGTGGGGATGCTGGTCATAACCTAGGCGATGCGATGAGTAATGCGACAGTATTCATTCGAGGTGCCGCCGCAAGCCTTGCTGACGGAGTTGCTGATGCTCCACTTCGTAAACGCGAGCAATTGCGTCTCGGGTTACTGCTGATCAATGCATCGATACGGGGTGACGCGAAAGAGTTTCGGCGAATTGTGCCAGTAGCGATGCTGGAAGCTGAAGCAAACGAGCGTGGGGAATTGAATCCGAATTGGCGATAGCAGAACGAGGCTTCGGTTGAAGTTGGGAGTGCACGCCGGCATTGGAATTGAATCGATGAATGAACGTCTGGAAAAAATCTGTTTCCTTCCACCCGCTATTGATACGCCTTGGGTAGGCGCGCCTACAGGGGGTGGTCCGATACAAATCAAACGCACTGATGGAAAACAGGTGTCTTTGAAATTGCCACTGTTTTGGTATGACCCACCGTGGTCTGAGGTCGAGATTGAGTCGGCTGACGCCATTGCTGCTGCAGTTGCCCGGTTGGGTGTAACTGTCAGTGCCTTGCGAAGCGATCTTAGTTCGGGTGATGACCTGCCCGAATTGCATCAGTTCAGTTCCGATGGTACGACTGGTGAGCAGGTAGAGAATGCTGAATACTTGCCTAGGATGGTTCCGTACCGTCCCGAACGTTATGGCTTGAGTGAACGAGATTTTGATGGCGCAGCAGTTGTTGATGTGCGACTTGCAATGCGTCGGAATCTGACGGGACGATTCGCTTTCACACCAGAGGAAATTGGACGTTGGGAAGCGACTCAGGCTGACTCACCGCTGGCAGGCGGTGGTTGGGTACCGGCAGCCTCCTTCCCGCCTGATGTTGATGGCGTCGAGAACCTCGCAGGAAAGTTCAATCAATTGCGTTTGTTAGCGGGGGATGCGGCTGTCTTTGTTTCGATTGCTCCGCATCGCCTCAATGAAGAACTTCCGGCGGTTCTAAAAAACCAGCCTGAGGGCATTATTCTGAGATTGAATGAACTCAATCTCAGTGCGTTGGAACTTGCGCATTGTGTCAAGCAAACCCGCGGCATGATGGACGAGCAGCAGTCTGGTCACGTGCCATTGTGGGTGGTGCCCGGTAATATTTCTGCAGATGATGCCGTTAAGTTGATCGCACTGGGAGCAAATGCGGTTGCCATTGACTCGTGGTGTCAGGAACTCATCAGTGAAGTCAGGGATGCTCAGCAGAATGCTGCCTCCAATTCAGGGTATTCATCGTTGTCGGGACCCAAAACGCAAGATTGGGTTGAATGGGTTGAATACGAGTTGTTCCGCCATATTGAGCGGTTCGATGGGCTGATGCATGCCATGCAGTATCAAGCACCCGACGAGAGATTGGCAACGCTCTCAACAGAGTGGGCCAGTATGTTGTCTATCCCGAATTTGAATGTGCCGTTCAACTCGAGTTCTTGAGCTGCAGATTGTTTGGGTTCAAAGCAGGCGAGATTTAACTGGTCCAACCGTCACTCAGGAAGGGTCGGTGCTGACTGCTCGCTCAGCCACCGCGTTTGATTGATACCTGATAACTACCACGATTGTCGTTCAGTTTTCCGTGCTCGTCATTGATTCGGAATAGCAGCCAGCTGTATTCGGTGACATTGATCACTGGTTGATCGTCGATTCCCTGTATTTTGAGTGGTTCGATCCGTTTTGCCTGAGGGTCATTCGCGTTGGGCAGCAAGCAGAATTGCAACTGTCCCAACGGTCGGCCACGGTGGTATTGGAAGGTAACGCCCTGAGGCTGGCTAATCCAGGGTTTGGGTTGATCCGCCAGTGTGATCTCGCCCTCGGCAGAAATGTTGATGCTGGCACCTCGTGGAATGCGGACTCCGCAGGACTGCCAACCCTGATCCGGTCGGACTTGGATTTTGAGGTCGCTTCCATCCCAGAGGGGATCCTTTGCTGACAGCTCTACCTTTTCTCTCTGCCAATCGAATCCATAGTTCAGGTCGTGGCAAGCTAAACGCCAGCGGGCGGCTAGGATTGGCCACTGTTTGCTGAGTGATGATTGCAGTTCCCGGTTGAAACCAGGTCCGGTTTCTTGACCTCGTTCAGCTGCGGTAACAAAATCGCTGCGGTATTCGGGATAACTACTCAAAATCATGCAAGCAGCCCAGCTCCAACTGTAAGTGGCGACATCACCTGTTAAATTTGGCTGATAGTCCAGCACTGCGTTAAAACTGGGAACCTCCTCGTTTTGCGTTGCCTGCCCCATGCGTTTGAAACGACCCCAGTAGGGAGCGTCATCGCGGCTTTCAGGGATGCGATTTACCCTGATTTCACTGCCCGACCCGTGGTGGGTTGCCAGCAGTTCAGCTGATCCTTCCTGAAACCACGTTGGGCCCGCCCCATTGAACAAGTGGTAAGCCAAAGAGTGGACACCTTCATGCAATAGCAAGTGTCGTGTGTAATATTCACTTTGCTGAGCCAGAACCCAAACTCGATTGCCCATCGCATAACCGAAAGGAAAATTGGGAACGGTCGCCGGAATCAGGCCGCGTTGGTTAAAATCAGCTTTGTTGCGGATCACACAGGCTTTCACTTTGAAGTCTGCGAGTGCATCTGTGCCCAGATTCCAAAACTGAACCCATTGGGGTACCGCGGCATCAAATGATGCCACCAATATCTCGGCCTCTTCTGCAGAGGCGATATCAGTGGTCAAGTGAATGTACCGTCCATCCCGCACTAAAAGCTCGTCGGCCTGCAACGGTGTGACGAACAAGGCAAAGACACACCCCACCCCGAAGATTAACTGTGATTGAATCATTCCCCCATTCTACATGGATTTTTCGTTTTGCTGTCAGAGCGAGATTACTTGGCTGGATTGCTCTTGCCGCGTGCTTGGTTCTGACGGGCGGATGTGTACCCCGCGCGGAAAGCGATGTCGTGGTTTATTCAGCATTGGATGAGGAATTCGCGTTCCCGATTCTCAATGCATTTGAACGCTCCACGGACCATGAGACGGGCGTTATCCCCAAGTTTGACGTTGAATCGACCAAGACGGTCGGTCTGGTCAATCGAATCATTGCTGAGCAAGAACAGCCAGTCTGTGACCTGTTCTGGAACAACGAAATCATGCATACCGTTCGTCTGCAGAAAATGGGGCTTTTGCAGTCTCTGAACTTGGATTTACCGCCGGATTATCCAACAGACATGGTTGCGAGTGACGGAACATGGTGCGGGTTCGCAGCCCGTGCGAGGGTGTTGTTGGTCAATACAAAGCTGATTCCGAATCCAGCCGATTACCCGACCTCTGTCGCAGACTTGTCAGATCCCAAATGGGAAAAAAATTGTGCGATGGCTCGACCATTATTCGGTACCACTGCAACCCACTTTGCCGTTCTGCGAGAATTGGAAGGGCGTGAAGCGACGTTAGAGCGATTGCAAAAGATACAAAAAAATGCGGTGATTCTTTCTGGCAACAAACAGGTTGCCCAAGCGGTTGCCTCGGGACGCGTGGCATGGGGACTGACCGATACGGATGACGCGATCATCGAAAAAGATAGTGGTGAACCGGTTGCAATCGTCTTTCCTGATCAAGCACCCGATCAATGGGGAACACTAAGGATTCCGAACACAATCGCAGTGCTTAAGAATGCTCCTCACGCAGTTGCTGCTGCACAACTCGCTGATTATCTGGTTAGCCCCGAGACCGAGGAACGACTAGCAATGGGCAATAGCAGCCAGTTGCCAGTCCATCGTGCTATTAAATTTCCACCACGCGTGTTGCCTGCTGACCCGATTCGCTGGATGAGGGTCGATTTTGAGGCGGCAGCGGAGGGCTGGGATGAATGGTCAAAGACAGTTCAGGGCATGTTCCGTGACTGATTCATCTCAAACTTGAGAGCTGGGAATGCTACCGCATGTTGATGCCGTGTTTGCAGCGTGTGCGGCAGATCTGTCCTTCATCATGCATTCACCTCAAGAGGATTATGCCGAAGGCTGATGAGGCAGATTATGCCGGAGGCTGTTGGGTCAGGCTGATTCTAGCGAGGTTGAGTGGACTGTTTCGCCATTGAGCTGGTAGCGGTTACCACGTTGGCTTGCCAGTTTTTGCAAATGAGGGCGTCGAATCATTTGCAAACTGGTTTTTTTTGCAGTCGATTCAGCGGTGGACTCGATCGGGGCGGCTGCATGTGTCCCGAAGGCCCGAAGACGACGCATTAGAGCACCTGAAAGTGGGCGTGGTGTGCTCTCGGCGCGAGCGGCGACAACCGACTTGTCTTCGCTCATACGCAGTAAACGTCTCATGTCTTCAATCCGTACGATCGCGTCCGTTTCCTGAATGAAAACGAGCTCGCCAGTTGACCGTTCCAGGCCGGTTTGGCCGGCAGCCTCAAGCCCCCGCGGGCGACTGTGGCGAACGATGCGTACTTGTGGATAACGGGCCTTCAACTCACTCAGGACTTCGGGCGTGGAGTCCTTGCTTCCATCGTCTACCACAATCACCTCGGTGGTTCCCCTTGTCAGATCCGACATGGCTTCGAGAACCCCAATGACGCGGGATTCAATGTGATGCTCACCATCTCGGACAGGCAGGACGACAGATATTCGATGGGCTGACGAGGACATCTGTGGGATCCGATGGAGGCTGCGTCTTCAGGAGCGACGCTGAGCATTTTGTGGCTGACAGTACTTTCTGCTTCGGCAGCAAGTCGCCAAATGCTTGATCAGCTCGCAGGAAGGTTGCGATTTGCCCATCGTTCCGCCGCTAACGAATGCACCTATAATCACGAACACGATATGCTGACGCAGTCGAAATTCGATCTGCCTGCCGGTTTCGATCCACCTGCCAGTTTCGGTCGTGCTCGTCGATGGGGGTGGACTGATATTGACGGCAGATTCCCCTTGCTGAGTTGTTCCTTGCTGAGATGTCTCTTTACGAAAAATTCATGCTTCCGATCATTTCCTCTGTATCAGGTGAATACCAGTGACCAACATTCCTGATTTTCAGAAAGGCTTATCATTTGATGGGACCAGCGGCTTGCTGCCCGCCATCGCCCAAGACAGCGTTACCGGCCGTGTCTTGATGATGGCATGGATGGATGAAAAAGCCTGGCAGGAGACGCTTGCGTCGGGTGCTGCGGTTTATTTCAGTCGAAGCCGCGGCAAACTGTGGCGAAAGGGAGAAACCAGTGGGCACCGCCAGAGGGTTACTGAAATTCGGGTCGATTGCGATGCTGATGCCATTCTGCTGCAGGTCGAACAAACCGGTGCTGCCTGCCATGAGGGTTACGCCAGTTGTTTTTTTCGAAGTATTGATGCCAGTGGTGATGCCAAAATTGTTGATGAGAGGCTAGTCGACCCTGAGCAGGTTTACGGAACCAAAAATGATTAATGCTCCTGGTGTACAACGCATTCCTTCTGATGCACAACGCATCGTTTCGTTGCTGCCAGGAGCCACCGAATGGGTTTGCCAGCTCGGACTTGCTGATCGTCTGGTTGGTATCTCGCACGAGTGCGATTTTCCTGACTTGGTTCGCACGCTGCCACGTGTCACGCACTCGAAAATTGATTCGACGCTGTCCAGCCGTGATATCGATGAAACGGTCAAATCATTCAGTGAGACGAAGACTTCGCTCTATGATCTTGATGAGAGAAAGTTGTGTGCATTGAAGCCTGATCTTATTTTGACCCAAACATTGTGCAACGTGTGCGCTGTCAGTGAACGTGATGTGCTGAAGTGTGTTGGGAATTTTGAGCAAGATTGTGTGATTCTGGACTTACCTGCCCGAACGTTGTCAGATGTGTTGAACGATGCACGCACAATCTGGAAAGTGACAGGGCAAACGGATTCCGGAGTTTTGGCGATGGATGCGATGGACACCCGGGTCGCCCTCGTTCGTGATGCTGTGGGAAATCAATGTTCTATCGATCCATTATCACGACCCAAGGTAACTTTGCTGGAATGGCTGGATCCCTTGTATTGTTCCGGACACTGGACACCCGAGTTGATTCAGTGGGCTGGTGGAGTCGATCCGATCGGTCAGGTGGGGCAACCGTCGCGAGTCTTGTCGTTGGAAGAACTTGTTAATGCGAACCCTGACATCCTGCTTGTGGCTTGCTGCGGAATGAATGAAGAACGCACCAAGCGTGAATTGACTGCGGTCAGATCGGGAAAGCTTGCAGGTGGCGATTCATGGCGTGGATTGGATGCTGTTCGTAATCAACATGTTTATCCCTTTGATGGATCAGCTTTTTTTAATCGACCAGGGCCACGATTGGTTGATGCATTGGAGGCGGTGGCCAACATCATTGAGGCTTGGCATTCTGGAAAACTTAAATCCAAACAAGCTGGTGAAGGAACCTGAGCACCGAAGAATCACTCGGAATCATCGCATTTCTGAGGTACCTCCCCTTGCTCAGAGTGGCTTGGAATACCATCTTTTCAAAGTGTCCGCTTAACATAACTACTTGATCGAGCCGGTTTTGCAAGTTGCTCGATCTCGAACCTGCCTTCCGGAGAATCACGATGAGCGCTGAGGCCAGACTGCAAGAATTGGGTATCGAACTGCCAACCGCACCCAAGCCGATGGGGGTTTATAAGCCAATCGTCGTGTCAGGGGGCATGGCTTATTTGTCTGGCCACGGACCGTTACTTTCCAATGGTAAGTTGATCACTGGTAGGCTTGGTCTCGACATGGACGTTGAAGCGGGGTACGAAGCGGCACGTGTGACCGGAATGGGAATGTTGTCGACTCTGCAAGGACACTTGGGAAGCCTTGATAAAGTCAAACGCCTTGTGAAATTGTTGGGTTTGGTTCGTAGTACGGACTCCTTTGATCAACAGCCGGCCGTCATCAATGGGTGCAGCGAGCTTTTTCGGGATGTATTCGGTGAAGATGCCGGAGTCGCAGCTCGTAGTGCTCTGGGAACCAACGCCTTGCCCGGCACCATTGCCGTAGAAATCGAAGCCATCTTCGAAGTAGATGCTTGAGGTGACGCGGTGCTGGACTACTGATATGTCAGCTTGAAAATCAGTTCGTCTTGCGCCACAGCCGAACATCGTTAGGCCCGCAGAACAGCATCAACAAGGCGCCTGATGCTGCGTAGCGATCAAAGACGAATTCATGAAAATCGTCTTCGCCAGGCCACGGATATGCGTATACCAACGCAAAGTCGTCCAGATCCAAGCCGATCTTTTGGTATGCGTCAGCAACGTCATGACTCAGGCTTGGAAGCATGGGATCGTCCGAAAGTTGAGCCGCTCCGGGTGGCAAAAAGTTGCCCTCGACTAATTCCACGCTAACATTCCATGTCTGGATTGTTTTGCGACCCATTGCTAGCAAATCGGGTTCTGCCTCGATGCCAAAAGCATTCAGGCCGATTTCAGCAGCAATAGCACTGACAATGGAGAAGCCACTTCCCCATTCAAGAAAACGTTGCCCCAGCAGAGGTTGGGACTGCAAGGTCCAGTTCAGGCATTGGTAGACTAGAGGATAGTCGGCAGCAACGAATTGTTCGATTTGGGGGCGATCCCAGCGGTCTTGGAATGCTTCGATTTCGCCAAGGGCGGAAGTGATCCTGACGGCCATTTCCGCGGGGATTGGCATGGCGTCGACTGATGATGGAATTTGGATTCGAGTGAGCACGGCATGCGTTGGGGTGTCGATTGACCAGACTTGTCAAAGGTATGTGAATCATTCTGAGTGATGGACAGTAAAACGATTTCACCACCGAGTGTCGAGGACGTCACAGTCGAAGATTGTGAGGCGGTGTTGATTTGTTTGAGCACACGGCGGTTCGTGGTTGCCCGCCCCGGTGAGCCTCGTGATTTGTGGCCGATGGATGGAGGCTGGGATAAGCTGAGGCATCTGAAGCCCGGCGATGCAGTGATTTACAAGGGAAATGTGACGACAGTACGGGCGGTTGATGTTTATCGTTAACGTCGCATGGGAGTCCGACTTTTGCCGATTCCCTGCGGTCACTGTCGCGTTTTTACAGCACTGCCGAGTTTTTTACAGCACTGAGTCTCCTATCTGTTGAATTACCAGATCATCCGGGGATTGGGTTTGGTTGCCGGACGCTCAGAGAATCCGGCCCACGGAGAGCTATCCCTCTGGGATGTCCAACGCGGGATTGATGGCCAGTTCCCACTTCAGGCGGGCGAGGTCGTCGCGGTTGGCCCAGCGACTGTTCGGGCTCCACAACGCATCATTGCAGACTGGGCATCTTGCATTTTCTACGTCGGGGTATTGATGGGCAGTGGTCAGATCGGGTTCTAACCAGATGGCATCGCACTCATCGCATACGACAAGTCCATGAGGTGATTCAACGTTGGTGGCTGAATCTTGTTCCGAAGCATCGCCCAATTGTGTACCGCAGATTCGCATTCCGCAAAGTCCGCCACCACAAACGGGGCAAAAGTCGATTGAATGTTGGGGACTCATGTTGGGGCAAAGATGTCCTGTTGGTGTTGGATGACGACAGCACGATGGTGGCCAGCAAAATGTATCGATCGGGGTTTGTTGTTGTGTTTCGTGAATCGGTGGTGTCAACCAGAGCGGTTCACGGATTTCGATTTCCTAAGGGTGGACTCCACTGGTCTATGTTTTACCTGACGTTTGATTCGTTCTCTTTCGTTTAACATCAGGGCCGCCAAGGTGAGCGGTATTCCCACCACGATCGCCCCGGCGAATTGCATTAGGCTCCACGAATGATACACACCATAAACACATGCAATCAACGATGGAATCATCGACCAACTGAGAAAGTGGCGGGCCGACTGTTGTGTGATTTCCGGAACATCGGTCGCATCAATTAGTGAGGGTTCATACGGATTCGTTTTCGGCTTGCGTTTGTTATTCGTGTCCATCTGTTTTATCTCATGACGGTGGGAACGGGCCATTACTGTGGACTGCTGAATTTTCAGGAAAGGAGAGTGCATTGTCGATGGACACAATCGCCGACCATTGTATGACTTTCAACCTTTCATCTGGGGAAAAAACGCTGATCCCGGAAAAGGGGTATGCCCGGAGATCATTGCGAATCCATTCAGCATCAGGAAACGGCGTTTCACGGGTTCATTGTCTCACGATCAACCGCCAACGCGGTAAGTTTCTTTCTCCGGAAATTACATGGGATAAGCAGTGATCACGCGTTTGCCCTCGAGTACTAGACGCACCCGCCTGGCCATTGGATTTCGGCGACGACTGCCATCCTGTCCGCCAACGAATCCGATGCGTTTTCCGAGATCAACCGTGTAGATGGTACGGTTGTGGTCAGTCGTCTTTGTTGTTCGTTGACCTTTCATCGCGCGTTGGTACGCATCATCGATGGTTTGCAACGCACCCTGCATATTTCCGTCAAACACACCGTGCTTGCCGGGACGGGTTGGCTGATCGGTGACGTGGCGGCGTAGATGATTCAGGCGATGGCCTTCTGCACTGCCCGGTCCGTAAATCAAACCCGCAGGTGACAGGTATTGGTCTTTTGAAAATTCCTGCAGAAAACCGTGAAGCAGCGTTTCTGTTTCCCCACGCTTCTGCTGGTTGGCGTTCGATTGTTGTTCCCGATTATTTTGGCTTGCAGGTGGGCCTCGGGGCTGACCGTTGCTGGACTTCTTTTCTGTGGCGGCCATGCGTGACTCGAGAGAAGTGCCCGTTTTCTGCCGTGAGTCACCGCTTACTGTGGGTGGAGCCTGCGCAAATTGTTTGGACGTTTGATTGGCTGCCGAATTTTCACGCTCCACGTTTGTAGGGTTTCTAACAGTCGAATCCGTCTGGGCGGATTTTGCGGCCCGCTGCTTCTTTGAATCAGCAACAAGTTTCTGCGGTTTACTATCCCTTCCGTTGAGACGTTGGTTTTCCGAACTATTTTGGAGGGAGCTAGCAGTGTTTTGCGGTTGCCAAATTTGCGGCGGCAGCAGGGCGTAACCTGCCAGCACTAGCAACAGAACGCCAAGTCCACCAAATGCTTGTTTTGACTGCTTCATGAATGCTGCTTTCGGCAGTGGGACTATTGCCAGGTCAATCAAATGTGGGCTGTTGCGCACACGTTCGTTTTATACCAGTGACTTATAGAAAGGAAATATCGACATCATGAAGAATCTGCTTTTAATCGGATGTGCCCTACTGACCACTTGTGTAACTTTTGCTGAGGTCAAAGCAGCTGAACCAGGTTGGTCCCCCGTGATTGTCGCAACTGGGGATTACCGTCAAGAATTAGAAAATACCCCAATCGTGAAACGTCCTTACCGTCCTTTTCACTTTTATGGTAACACGATACGCCGACGGCATTATCGAGGTACCGCTATCCCAACACCTCGTGATCTGGTCACCACGGGTCTGTTCCCCATCATGCTGAGAAATTAGCAGGTTTCGGGCATCCGGCTCTAACACACTCAACGTAATGGCAGCGAGGCTTCGGTAAGAGGAGCACCGCATGGGCGTGACAATCGACTGGATCCAGTAAGATTCCACGCTCACCCCAGGAAACATTGGTCATCTTGTCATGATTGAAGAACAGGGGGCACGCATGGTAGCTATTTCAACTGCGATGCTAATAGAATCGTCTAGGTTCAGAGGCCAGCAGGATCTCTGCTGGCAGTAACAGAAGCCGTTGTGATTCACATTTGGCTTCCTCTCTATCTTCGCATCGCCGCAGTTTGTGTCGGGATGTTAGAATGCATCTTGATTGTTCGACCTGGGTCCTCTTGCGAAGTGCCGACGGGGCCTGCCAATCATTTCCAGTTGAAGTGGGGCAGGGGCAATCCTGTGAGGTCTGTTGCGTTTCAAGACGGAAGGCGGCGGTTGCTCTTGGACGGCGTTCCTTGCACGTGCGGTCAGCTGATTGGAAATGATGTCAGTTGTCTCGTCGTAATGCACGATTTTGCGTTGGACAACGGTTTGACTGAACATGCTTGCCAGTTAATTGAGGTTCACTATGAATTCCAGCCCAGCACTCTTGCCCAGTCACCGGGAAGGTGGTGCATTTGGGAGAGGGGCATGTTGCTGCTGGGTTCTGTTGATATCACTCGGGAGTCTCTCGTTGGTGGGCTGCGACACTACGAAGAACCCGCAGGTCATACCGGGGAAACCGGCAGGGGATCAGCAGGGCGTCGAGGGTGGAGATAATGCAGCCCAGGGGGCTGCTCCAGAACTCTCATCAGGAAAACATGCTTGGATGCTTTTACAGCAGGGCAAGGCTGATCAGGCCCTGGATTTGGCTCAGAGGACATTGCTTGAGTCACCAACAGATAAAGTCGCGTTGCAGACCATCGCATCGGTATATGCGTCCCGTGGGAATTTTGCTGGCGCAGCCAAGATTGCCAACGAGCTTGGAAAACTGAATGGTGTCCAAGGCGTCGAGGATTGGCTGACCGCATTTGATTGGCACTTGCGAGCAAGTCAATTGGCGGAAGCGGAGGCAGATCTGCGGGAAGCCATTCGGGTTGCGCCGGATGATCCTCGGACTCATCGCACGATGGCTCAATTATTGAATGCAGAAGGGCGTCGATTTGAGTCACGCCAGTTCATTGTGAATCTCATCCGACTCAATGCCGTGCAGCCCCGCGAATTGTTGAGCCTTGTGGAGCTGGGGAGTCCCTTCATGTTGGTGGCGTTGGACGCGGTGGTGGGGGATCCGACCACCACGCTGCTGGAATTAGGAAAAGCTAGGCATTTGCTCGTTGTTGATTCAGATGCGAAGGCGGCACTTGAGAAAGCAAATCGTTTGGCCACTGAGGTTTCGCATCCAGCTTTGGATGCTTTTCGAGGTCGTTTGATTGCTGAGACCGCTGATGACGTTGAATTCCAGAAGTGGCTGGTGGAAGTCGTGCCAGGAACGGAAAAATATCCAGAATATTGGTCTGCGATTGGAAGTCGACAAGCACGTGTAGGTCGGGATGAGGAAGCGATTCGAGCTTTTGGAGAAGCCGTGAAGCTTGATCCGACAGACCGAGCCTCATTGCGAGCCCTTGTAGCTGCGTTGGAAAGAACCGGAGATGAGCAGAGTGCTGCTACTGTACGCAAAAATCTTGCAACTTTGGATCAGGTTTTTCGGGTTGCTTCGGCTGCTGATGAAAGTCAGGTCATGTGGATTGGCACGCAGTTGCAGAACCTGATTCGACCTTGGGAATCGGTGGGGTGGTATCAATATGCCGTTCAGATGCGAGGCTTGGATCCCAGTTCGAGTGCGCAATTGAATGAGCGGCTCAAGCAGATAGCATCGTGGGAAAAATCAGTCACCAGTGAGTGGGTGCTTGAATCTCGTTTTGATCGGCTTGTCGGTATCGACCTTGCCAAGTACCCGTTGCCAAAACAGAAGGGGATGGAACCAGCTGTCTCATCAACATCGTCCGATGCTGGATCCCAAAGTGATTTGGTGTTTCGTGACATTGCTCCCGAACTCGGGATTGATGTTGATTTCACCAGCGAGTATCCCACCAGCGAGGTGGATTTTTTTCTTTACCAAGCTAACGGCGGGGGACTTGCAGCCTTTGACTACGATCTGGATGGGCTCTGCGATTTGTATGTGGTGCAAACGGGAGGTAGTCCCCAAACACTCGGCAGTTCTGAACCCAACCAGTTGTTCAGGCAGGTGCGAGGTGCAGAGTTTCAAACCATTGAGCAACTGGCTGGCGTCGCTGATCGACGATATGGCCAAGGCGTTTGCGCGGGGGACATCAATCAAGATGGATTCACTGATTTGATCGTGGCAAATATTGGGCAGAATTCAGTCTACGTGAATCAGGGTGATGGAACTTTTCGTGAAGATTCCACCGCAATTCAAGCATCCGATGGACGTTGGACTTCCAGCATCGGTTTGGCCGACATGAACGGGGATCATCTGCCGGATGTGATCGAAGTGAACTACTTGAATGATCCCCTTATTTTTCAACGGAAGTGCCAAGGCAAAAGGCTGGACTGTACCCCGCAGCGTTTCCATGCTGCTTCGGATCGGATCTTTGAAAATCGTGATGATGGAACATTCGCTGTAGCAAAAGCTGGAAGCGGTAGCATGAATGCCAGTCCAAATTACGGTTTTGGTTTGATCGTAACCACGTTTGGCCAATCGAGTGGGAATGAGATTTTTGTGTCCAACGATGGAGACCTCAATCACTTTTGGAAAAGAGTGCCCGTGGATGCCGCTGGCGAGACGGGTTGGAAGTTAGTGGAAGCTGCTGGAGTGTCGGGCTGTAGCATTGGAGTCTCTGGAATCAGTCAAGCTTGCATGGGAATTGCAGCCAGCGATTTTGACCGTAATGGCTACATTGATTTGGGGGTTACAAATTTCCACAACGAGCCAATGAACCTTTTTCTACAAAACGAAGCTGGTTTTTTTACTGATGAAGCCTTGCGTTTTGGCTTGGTTAAGAACTCAAAAGGTATGCTTGGGTTTGGAACACAAGCTGCGGACTACGATAACGATGGCTGGGCAGATATCGCTGTTTTGAATGGGCATATCTATGATGCACGTTACGCAGAAATTCCGTTCAGAATGCAGCCGCAATTGTTTCGCGGTGGAATGAACGGATTCATGTTTCAGCCATCAGACGCATCGCCTGACTATTGGAGCCGTCCCCAGTTGGGCCGCACGCTGGCAATGCTCGACTGGAATCGGGATGGCAAAATGGATTTGCTTGCCAATCATCTCGACCAACCATTGGCTTTGCTGCAAAACGAAAGTGATTCTGGCAACTGGTTGCAAGTGGAACTTGTCGGCACCCTTTCGGAACGTGAGGCGATTGGCGCCAGAATCGAAGTTGAATCAGGTGGCCAACGCTGGGTGGGCTGGCAGATCGCCGGTGACGGTTACATGTGTACGAATGAGTCGCTGATCCATCTTGGTTTGGGAAGCCATGACGTGATCGACAAGCTCACGGTGCACTGGCCCGCAACGGAGTCCCAAGTATTTGAGCAGGTATCTACCAATCAGCGTTACCTATTGGTCGAAGGACAGGACTCAGTTGTGCCGCGTTAGAATCGGGCTTGTCCGCGGCGGGTGCCGTGGATCATTCGTCAAGAAAGACGGGTGAGTTGTCGCATTCCTTGATCAGCCGCTGAACGCGTTCGTAGTCCAGTTCGCCATTACGAAAAAGTAATTCTTTTCGTTTCTCTGCATCGCCTTCCTGATTTTCGTACCAGTACTGAGCAATCGCGGCGATGGCGCGTTGACGCGCCTCAACGGGGCCATACATGTTCACTTTGAGTCCTGAGAGCCCCTCGAGGCTGCGCAGCGACCTGCGGGCAATGAACCTGATGGCAAGGTAGGGATCGTCAAGCAGCTGGGCTAAAAACGGCATTTGCCACTCGGTGCCGGAGATTGCCTGTGCAACGGGCCAGCCCATGCTCCACGCGACTAATGCTCGCTGGGACGCATCGCCCTTCAGAATCCACAGCAGTGAGGCTGCGACTTCCTTTTCATCCTTGGACAGTTCGGGAGGGGGAATCTTATACCAGTCCTGAAGCTTGTCTGCTGTCCACTGCATTGTCTGATCGAGGTGACAAAGATTGCACGCGTTTGGCCGACTGGCAGCCAGATCTTTACCAACGTCGGGACTTGTTATGGTGTGACTGCGTATCGCCTTGAGCAACCCGTACGAAGTATGTGGCATGTGGCAGTTGTAGCAACTTGAGCCCGAAGAACCAGCAAGGTGGTGGGTATGCTTCTCGTTGTACTCGTCGGAGGAATGACAATTCAGACAAGCCTGGTCGTCCAAAGCGTCGGTCTTCAGTTGGTCGTTAGCCCATTCCTGGGCGGGACGTTCATCAAGTGAGGATTGATGTAGCTTGTGGCAGGAGAGGCAAGTCATTTCGCCTTTCTTATAACAAGCCGAATCGGTCAAGCCGTTATATTCTCGGCCTGCAACACGCACCATCCCGTCTTTGTAGAAGGTCGTATTGAATTTGGCCGCGGCTGGATCGTCAGGATTCATCACTTCCATGACTTCATCGTGGTCATCAATTCGCAGGACCTTGTGTGACTTGGTCAGGTCTCCCCCCGGGCGGAAACCATGGCCATGAACGTTCAGATGTTCATAGCCTTTGTCCCCGCCTGTCAGCTCGACCACGGAGTGACATTGACCACAGACCATTGCCGACCGTTCCTTGGACATTGCTTCGGGGTTGGCGATTGGATCTTTGCCTAGCCCAGCCGCTGTGCTGTTGGTATCGCCGTCTAGCCTTGCTGCCAACCTGCGATGGTAGTCGATATGGGGTTCGCCTGGGCCGTGGCATGATTCGCACGTGATTCCGAACTCTGCGACTTGAGTGTCCCAACTGTCGGCGTTGGTTGAGCGGACGCGTCGGTGCGTCGAATGGCACATGCTGCAGGTCTGACCCCAACGCCCCGTCTCATGATTCACCGACATGTTGGGCTGCAGGAAAGATGCGTTCCGGGGAATCCATTCCTGAGTCTCCGCAATCCACACGAAGGGTAGGATCGCTGTGGTTCGTTGGTCGCCCGTTGCCCACCAGTAGACCTGCATGTGATGAGATCCCGTTGTCATCACGAGCGGAACAACCTTGCGTTTTGATCTGTCTTCTGGCGATTTTTCATCGGGTAAATCTGCCCAGAACACATCGCCTTCACGATGGATTTCGTAGTCTTGGCCAGCGAATGACAAGCGTACGCTTTCCAAATTTCCCATAACGACATCAGGTGTTGCCAACTGGGTCATCGTACTGTGGTATGAATTCGCCCATGTCGTGTGGTTATCCTGATGACACTCCAAGCAAGAATCAGATCCTGTGTAACCATTTTTGGGGACTTCAATGGGGCGTGACTGCTCGAAACTAGCCAAGGTCAGGATCTCGTTCGCGGCAGCATCGGCTGTTTTTTTACGGTCCCCAACGATTGTTGGATTCCCCAGAGCGCTGTTGCTTTTGACGCCGCTAAACTGGTCGTTACTACCCTGTCCCACTCCGTTTTGGGATGCCCCGCGGTTGGCCGGCCCAGTCGCAGTGGTTGATGGATCTGGTTTTTTGGTCGACGGCATCAGCACGGCAACCCCTGCTAAGATCAACAGTGGAGCGATGATTGCGATTCCCCAGTTCCGCGAAAGTCGAAAAGCCAGGTAACCCACAACAAGCCCTGCGATGCCGGCCAGAACGATGGGAGTAATATTCATCAGGCTCCTTGCGGGGCTAGCATGCGTGAGTGGGCAGCGCTCGAAGAGGTCATTCTAACCTAGCTTGATAGAACCGTTAGTGACTGCACTACGTAACGCCCCCACGACTCAGTTCATCGTTGCGAGAAAAAACAGTCCCGCCATGCGTGAGTCAACGTTAAGCTGGAGTCTGTCGAAACCATTTTCTGTCAATTTTCTGAAAAACCGTGTTTATGCACCGCAACCTCACCATTGCCTTCGTTGGACTGGTCGTTGTCATCGGCGGCTGGTACTTGCTATTTTCGGCAAGCGGGGGACCCAGTACAGCCGAAATGGCACAACTGCGTCAAAGAGACGCGAAACGCCGTGCCGCCGCGCAGGAAGCCGACCGCCGGTCGAAAACCGATCTTGCCCTGCTCTCACAGCAGGGGAGAGGGCAGGAACTGCCGGAGTACCTTGTCTCAGAAATCGACCGTGAGGGGAATTTTTGGTTTGTCGGTAAACCTGATAGCGTTGCAGGGGTCCAAATTCCGTTTGCACCGGGCAGACTGCCATTGCCGCCAGCAGACACGGAACCGCTGAGCCCAAACCCTGGGTTTCTCGGGGCAGAGGCTTGCCGTGATTGTCACGCAGATAAACACAAGTCGTTCATCGAGACTGCGCATCATCGCACTACTCGGTTGGCATTGCCGAAAGAGGTTGCCGGATCATTCGAAGAAGGCAGTAACCGCATGAATACAAGCGATCCAAATGTGTTCTTCACGATGAAGCAGCGAGGTGATGATCTCTATCAGTCAGTGCAGTTTTTCGACTGGGGTTTTGAAGTACCGTTTCACATCATTATCGGATCATCAAAGATGGCCGAGTCTTACCTGTATTGGCATGGCGACCAGTTGTTCCAGATGAACTGTACTCATTTGACCGACCGGGACGAGTGGATCAACAGTCCTGGCTTTATCGACGGGGATGCAATTTACGCCCGTCCTATTCGATCAGGTTGCCTCGATTGTCATGTCACTTATGTCGACTACCGAAAGTCGGCTAACCATTACACACCCAAATCGATGATCTTGGGGATCTCGTGTGAACGGTGTCATGGCCCCGGAAAACAGCACGTTGATTATCACGTTGCTCATCCAGACGTCAAAGAATCGAAACACATGCAGGTACCTAGTAAGCTATCTCGTCAGGCTCAAATGGATGTTTGCGGACAGTGCCATACCACCAAAAAATATCCCATTAATGAGCAGGCATTCCAGTTTCGACCGGGGGACAAGCTTAGTGATCACTATGAACCCATTGAGGGCAAGGAAGAATCGCTGAACAGTGTCCACACGAGCAATCAAGTTGGGCGACTGTCACTTAGCCAGTGTTTTCAAAAGTCTGAAATGGGTTGTGTTGAATGTCATGATCCGCACCGCAATGAACGGGGCAATTTCAAGTTGTTCTCGCAGCGGTGCCTTGAATGTCACCAGCAGGAACATTGTGGCATGGAGGGGCAACTGGGAGATCGATTGGCAGAGAACTGTATCGATTGCCATATGCCAGTGCGGGCTTCAAAGAATCTGCAAGTCGAAACTGGACAGGGAAATATCTTTCCACCGTTGCGTGACCACTACATTCGCGTCGATCAAGAAGCCACTGACCAGTTTCTGAAACAGGATTCGAACTGAGACGGTGGGCTAACGCTGGTGTGATCTAGCGCTGGTGTGATCTAGCGCTGGTGTGATCTAGCGCTGGTGTGATCTAGCGCTGGTGTGATCTAGCGCTGGTGTGATCTAGCGCTGGTGTGATCTAGCGCTGGTCTGTTGGTTCCTCGGTTTCGCGTGTTGGATTTTCTGGTCCGTTGGAATCCCGTTTGAATGTGGGCTGATTATCTTGTGGTCGTTCTCGCCGAGTATTTCAGTGCGTGGGCACGAGCAGGACAGGATTGCATGAGCACACTGACCGGCATCGTTTTTCGCTTGTGAAGTGGATGCAGCAGTGACGTCAAATTGGGCCTATGAGTCATCGTTGTCTCTTTGTCGATTAGTGATATGCACTGCGACGACATGAAAAAACCCCACCCGCGGTGAGGCGGGTGGGGTCGATTTTGATAGAACACTTTGTAGCAGATCGCTACTGGTTAAGCTGTTCTTCGATTGTTTCTCCGACGGCGCGGGTACCAAGAGCACCCCACAATCCGTACGGACTCTTCTGTCCTGGAGCAGTCGCAGGCCCCATCCAGCCCGGTGAACCGCCTGAACCGCGTTCGATCGGCGGAGCTGCCGAGTCACCAGCTTCGACACTATCGGTCATGAAGACTACCGCGCCATCACCCATCAACACGTGCGCGCCGCCTTGATGCCGACTACCGGCGGACATGATCGTTTCGTTGTAGTCACCGCCGCCAGATAGGTGGCAGTTGGGAGCATTGGGTGGCAAGATGGTTTGCATGCCACTGTAGTGAGGTCGGAAGTCAGCCCAACGAACACCACGCATTTGGGTGCCACCTGTGGATACGTTCGCAGCTGCTCCCCAATGTGTAGGACGTTCTGGATCGATGTTGACGTTGTTCTTGCACAAGCTTGGGTTGGAAGCTGGGCCGTTTCCAGTACGAGCGAAATCAGCCTTGGTTTCTCGCTGTTGCAGCGAGGTGCAAATTTCAGCTGCCGCGATGGTGTTCGACAAACCATCGAGGACGTCACGGAATTTCGAATCGTGTCGAGGCCAGAAGAATCCACGCATCGAAGCACGAGCTCGCGTTGCCATCCAGTTGAGGTCTTTGACTCGGTTGGTAGCATTGCCGTTGGAGTTGCTTTTGAACCCAAACTCGTTGATACCGCCGTCTCTGCTTCGGTCGATTGCGTCACCGATGCAAGCACCGTAGTTGGTACGTGCTAAGCCTGGGGGACTATACGCAGGGTCACTTGGGCATCGGTAAGTGGGAACCTGAGTCATCCATGGAACGTACTGAGTTCTCCAAGGGCAGGGACCCATGGGAGGCCACATGCCACCGAGCACACTACCCGGCATGGTGGTCCCCGGAACAGTCTCAAGACTGGGGTTGGAAATCTTCTCCCACAATGCCTGCTGCTCGGCGAACGGGAGGATCGGAACCAAGTAGCTCAGGAAGAGCCGGTTGTAGTTGTTGGTTGAATTGCCGGCAAAACCGCGTTTGGTGCCGGTGCCATGTTTGGGCAACTGCTTGTAGGTACTGTGGTAGTTGTGAATCGCCAAACCGATTTGCTTGAAGTTGTTGCTGCAAGACATGCGGCGTGCGGCTTCGCGTGCAGCCTGTACTGCGGGAAGCAGCAGGCCAACGAGAACACCGATAATGGCAATCACGACCAACAGCTCCACGAGTGTGAAGCCTTTCCGATCGCGAGTATCTCTGGTCATCATGAACTCCGAAAATTACAAGAAACGAGAAAAATATGGGGAAATCCCCAGCGAGTAGACGCAGAGCTAGAATATCAGCAAAATCCAAAAAAAACAACAATTTAATGGCATTCAGTCTATGAAGTCTTGCGTTTTTGGCTCAGTCACCCAGTGGACATGATTTCATTAAATCCGCGGTTTCATCCAGTGTTGTTTTTATGTTTTTGGATCAGGAGGCGTGTTTAGTCTGCTTGTCTTGGTCATGAAACCGGTTTCATCTTGTCTATTGCTTTGTCAGACGTTCCAGACCCTGCGCTGCAATTTCATCGGAAGAATTTTTTTCTAACGCTCGTAGATAGCTTTCAATTGCCTCCGATTTTGCACCCATCGATTCAAATAGAGCTCCCATCCATGTATCCACAGGTTCTAACAAGGGATCCACCAATAATGCTTGCTGGTAGCACTGAATCGCTTTTTGGGGCTCATTGCTCTGCTCGTAAGCGCGACCGAGGTTGGCGTAAGCCTCTGCTAAAGCGGGCTCAGCATCAATCGCGTTCAGTAGATATTCGATCGACTCGCGGAGGTCATCGTTAATGCCAGCTGCGACTCCCGCATTCATGTACGAGCTTGCATTCAGCATTGACTCATCGTGTACTGGCAGATTGCAGACCCCGATCGAGACGATTGTCACGGCGAGGGGGATTCGGAAGTGAGCCCACGCTTTTTTGCGAAACATCTCAACTAGCACTGGTATACCGCCAGCCGCAAAAATGATCAGCAGTGGTACCAAGGGTTCGCGGTAACGACCTAGGATAAAGAACCCGATGATGGCCGCTGTCATCACGAGAGTGAATGCATAAAAGAGTGAAAGTCGTTTCCATCGCTTTCTTGTCACCAGTACTCCCCAGATCGCGAGTGGACATAGAACTCCAAAGTTCCAGACTGGGGCGATGACGTAAAGTGTGATTGAGAAGTCTCGATAAACCCGCATGCTCTCGACGTCAGGCACTTCGAAACGGTTGACCACCATGAGCGACTTGATCACCAACAATTGGATCCAACGCAGGGGATCCTGTTGGATTTCGTCGAATGATCTTTCGAACCAGTAGCGTGAAACCTCTCGGGATGTCAAGTCACGTCCTAAGTCCTGTTCTGCTAATCGTTGTGCATCCGCTCGTTCATATTTGGGAGTTTCATGTCCTGGTACCAGTGGCCGGTAGAGTCCATTGGATTGCAGATTGTTACCGATGTAAAAGTTGGGTCCTGCTTGAAAGGTAGTGGGTGACCATTCGCCACCCAGGGACGCATTTCTCGCAGCGACTGGAAACAGCACGATCGCAAGTCCCAAACCATAGCTGACAACAGACCAGATTTTACCTGTACGTTCTGCTGGTATTCGTAATGCCATCCAGACAGGAATGACAGGAACCCACAGCAAGGCATTCTCGCGAGTCAATACAAGCAGACCTAATGTGATACCTGCGAACAAAGAGTGAGCCTTGGACGCTCGGCGGTTCAAGTAAGCACATTCCGCTAATAACAGACACAGCAGAAAAGAAGCCAAAGCAGTCTTTTGAATGATCCCGTCGTAATAAATTGCTGGGGGATACAAGGCATACATGATCGCAGCAATCACCCCCACTTGCCGATTGAATACGTGACGCCCGGCGAGTCCCAGCAGGCCAACGCTAATCGTGCCGAGGATGATTTGGAAAAAACGCAGGCCGAACGTGCCTGCAGAAAATCCCTTGATCAGCACAGCCAGCATGTAGGGATACAGGGGAGCCTGATAGAAAGTCTGGGTCCCGTACCATTCACCTGATGCGATTTGCTTGGCCCAATCGACATAGCCTCGGGCATCACCCATCAACTGCACCACTGTTGGCAACTCGAATGTCTGCAACAGATTCAGAAGTCGCAAAAAAAATGCTACCAGGCAAATACTGCCCAGTAGCATTTTGAAAGATCTTTTTCGAGAACGTTTGGCAACAGGTTGTGCCATTTTCGAATTGGCTGTCACCGGATGGCGAAGCGAATCATGTTTGTTGCCAGTCGCTCGAGACGGCCGCCTTTTTCGCTTGCCCATGGTGATGCACGAATTGACGGCGTGAGGTGTTGGCCAGTCTCGACGCTGATTACTCGTCGCCTTCCTCTTCCTCTTCGGAGTCCATTTCTTCTTCGTAAGCTTGGTCTTCCGCTTCGGTGCTCTGAGGAGGTGCCTCGATCAGAGTTGTTTCAGTGCTTGAGCTGCAACCAGTCACGAAGAACAGCGACAAAGTGAACATCATTGCAAGGAGTGTGCGAGTCATTTTTTTTTCCAAGTGGGTTTTGGTTCGGATGATTTCCTGAACTTGTATGTTGATCGAGTCAGAGGGCGGTGGCAACCACCAGTCCGGTATTTTCGGTGCTTCTTTTGCACCTTTGCTTTCCAGGACAGCTTCCTTGGCTATATCGAACTGTTGCTGTATCAGCCCAATTCTGTAGAGAATCAGTTAATTTGATAACGATTGAATGAGCCAGATCAGCGTCGAGGGGCAGGGACTCATGACGGTTGCCATGATGATTTCCCAGTTTGGCGAAAGCAGCGAAATTAAGCCGGCCAGAAAAACTGGTCCAGTCAGGTGCTTCGTTGGGCTGCCTGCAATCTTGGCTTCAAACTCGATTGACGGATCAAGTTTTTGAGTGGTTGCCTCTGGCTTGGCTTTCTTGCGGACCTTGCTATGCCGTTTTCCGCTCGTGCTACGCGTTGTGGCCTGCTCAGACGATGGGGGCGATTTGGAGACTTCTCCGTTCTGTAATTTGGGGGTGAGTGATGCCAATGCTGCAAAAATCAACGGAAAGGCAAAACAACTGGCACGGGAGATATCCAATACGATCAGACAAGATCCAATGCACCCAAATGCGGCGATCACTATGCTCAAACTCACCAGTGGGGAACGACTTTGCCAGTTTGTCCAGATTGCCATCGCGATCAGTAACCACGCTCCTTCGAAGCAGCTCCAGCTAGCTAGTTGGGCATAGGCTGTCGATGTCACTAGGTTCTCACCAAGCATGCTGAAGTCGGCTGGTGACCATTGGAAAATCATTCCCAGCACCCGACGGGAAATCAAGTAGCTTAATACAGCTCCGGCTAACATCCAGCAACGGTTGTGACGAGCTCGTAGATCCATGTTGGTAAGGAGCAGGGCAGTCAAGCCGATCAAGCCCAAAGACAAGATCACACGCTCATCTGTAAAGCACGCCAAAAACGCGCAGCAAGTGAAAAGAATCGGGCGGTCGATCAGGATCAGGGTCAGGGCAACTAAGCCGATCGCCACACCATCAAATGGCTTGGGTTCGAAGTTCATTGAGAAACAGGCATTGGTTGCATACAAACCAGCCAGAATGAGCGATGCTCCCAACCCAACCTTGCGATCACCAGTGATCCGATAGCCCGAGACGATCCCGGCTAACAGCATCAGGCAGCCACCCAGAGACGCTGGTAGGTATGGATGTAGATTGATTTGTTTGGCAATGAAAAGACACGTGGCACTGAACAATCGTGGGGTCAACTTTGCCCCATGGCTTCGCGAACCTTCATCGTGGGGAATCGTCAGCTGCGCAGTGTCGGCCAATGGTTGATCGGCTTTGAGCTCGTAAGCAGGTGGTAAGGGGGGAACTAATGCATCCCACTGCAGTCCATCCCGAAAGATTGCAGGCACGCAACTGAATGACAATGCCGCGACCAGTGACAGAATCCATGCCTTGATAACCCAGAAACGTCCATCAGTGATGTAACAGAGAAAACGCATGATCATGGCTGGTAGGTCAGGTACGAGGAGAAAAAAGCTACTGGTGCAAAACGGTGTCCAGCGTGTCACCGTGGATGAACTGCTGAAGGACGTCATTCACGACACAACAGTACTCCTGGAGCGAGTCAGTTTGGACCAGGCAGCATTGCCAATGATTTCCACAGTGGCACCTAAAATGAGCATGGTTGGAGGCAGCAATGGTAGAGCGTATCGTTCCCATTCAAAGGGGATCCACATCATCAATAGTAACAACGCGATGGCCCACCAAAGAACCAGAATGATTCCAATGGACTGCTCGCGAACGCAGTAGTATGCAATCCACGCGACTGTCATGCACATTCCAATGAAGCCCAAAGGACCGCGGCACACCAATGTTGCCAAAGCTTGCGCCCTCTCGGAAATGGTGGTCAATCGACCGCCGAGCATATCTTCCTGAAGATCGGCTGTCAGTGCGTGCTCGTAGGAAAGAGCGAGCACGCCATCGATTGGGTCACCGTAGAGTGTGGGGTTGGTTCCGATGAACAGAATCACTGCCAGGAGGCCGACTGTGATCAGCATCCACACGCGGGTGTTCAGCATTTCAGGAGTTAGTTTCATGAAACCGCGTGGGGCATGTTGCTGTGTCTCGCTGTCTTGAGACAAAGCACTTCGTCCTGTGCGGTAACGTAGTGTTTGAAAGAGGCACCAGATCCCACATGCCGCTGCGGTGGCAGCGACTATCAGGGAATTCATCTTGCAACCACAGGCAAAGGCGAGCATGACTGCCGCGAATAGCGTGACTGCGACTTGTTGCATGAAGCTTCTGCTGAGGAATGCGTTTGCTTTTTGAACGCTGGTCGCCCAGGCTGTTTCGTCCGATGATTGTGGTTTGCTTTGCCTCGAAGAACGAGATTGTTCGTTGCACACTAATCCTGTTTTTTCGGGTAATCGGAGGATCGATAACAAGCCAACCATGAACCAGATTGAGAATGCCATCGCGATGATGTCGATCATCGCAAGGGAGTATGCGTTGGATACGATGGGGTGTAGGCCAAAAAGAATTCCTGCAAGCACGCCACCCACTCTCCAGTGGCATTGTTGTCCCAATATTGCAAGCCCGATCGCTGCGAGCATGCCAAACAGGAGCGAGGTATGTCGGGCGACAGAAAGTTGGGAATCATCCAGAGGTATGCCGCGACCGCTTCGCACTTCATCTCGCAAAGATGGTTCGACTCTGCCGGCAACTGCAAGGCGTTTTTCGAATGCTTCATCGCTACCCCAGGCACCGGGCATGTCTGCGAATATCAGATAAAACGAACCAAGCAGGTCGGGCGTTGTGACAGGGTGTCCGGCAAATTGCAGAGCTGCCCCCAGTACATACTTTCCGAGTACGGGATTTTCTCGGGCAGGTAACAACTGCCAGTCAGTGTTTGAAGCATCGCCATCGATCACCGCAAGTTGGTAATAATAACTTGAACCAATCCAGTAAATTTCGTCTTCATGAATGTCTTTTGCAGGCGAGAAGAAGTAGCTCAGCAACACGATCAATGCCGGCAATAAGCAAGCAAATCGCCATCGAATGTTGTGTTGCTTGCTGACCTGATCGGTGACCTGATCAGTGGCCTGATTGCTGCGTCTTGGTCGGTGGTCCACCTTCATCCCTTGCGTTTTTCGGGATGTCTTCGGAGCTTGCTTCGCCTTCTTACTCAATTTGTGTCCCTTCGGATTGTGAAGAGGGCTGTTCAGTCATTTGGCTTTTCGCAAGGTAGTCGCCCCGACTGAAATATTTTTCGAGCCACACATAGGCGATGATAAAAAAATAGCGACTTCCCATCTCTCGCATTTTTAATTTTGCCACCCCCGAACGACGGTTCTTCCATGTGATTGGAATGACTTTCCAGCTGTAGCCGCGTACGATTGCCTTGAGAGGCAGTTCCACAGTCAGGTTGAAGTGGGGGGAAATCAATGGCTGGCAGCCCCGTACGACGGAAGTCCGATACGCTTTAAATGCGTTTGTGGTGTCATTCAGTTTGATTCTGAATAGCAGCCGAATCAGACCGTTGATCAGTCGATTCAGTCTCAATTTCACCCATGGGTAATCTGTGACGCTTCCTCCTTTGATAAAGCGACTTCCAAACACACAGTCCCAGCCTTCGTTGAGCAGTTCCCAGTACCGAACTACATCATTGGAATCGTCGGATTCATCCGCCATCATGATGACGATTGCATCACCTTCGGCGGCGTCGATACCACAGCATACTGCCCGACCAAAACCGCTGTCTGTCTTGTTCTTGATTGGCCGAATCTCATCATTCGAAAGTGCAATCTCTTGAAGAATATCCCAAGTGGAATCGCTGCTGTGGTCATCCACGACAACGATTTGATGGGGGATTGATTTCAGCTTGAGCGTCAGGTGTAAATGTTCAACCGTTGATGCAATGCAACCCGCCTCGTCCATCGCTGGAATGACGACGCTGAGCAGTGAGAGTGGTTCCTTCGATGCTTGAGTCGTTTTCATGGGTGTGATGCAGATGCGGTTGGATAAGAGGATGCGCAGCGAACGTGTTCCAACATGTCGCGAGTCGCATTGGATTGGTAATCCATGCCCCGTTGACAAAAATCGACAAGAGCAGGAATCGACATCTGACCTCCCCCATGAAAAATTGCCCAGTTACTGAGCTGCCCCGCCCTCAAAGTTTAATTGCTGGCTTGCTGTTTCGCAGTGGTGTTAATGTTGGGAAAGCGAGGTCAGGGAAAATGCGAGTTTTGGAGAGGGTGTGGCTGATTTCTGCCCACTGGCAGAAATGGACTCGTTTCGCCAACATGATTGCCAATGAGGATGACTGTGGGTTGTCTGTTGCGTCGGGATTTCGCGTCTGGATTTTTTGACGGGATATCAGTGAGCCGGTTGGTTTGACCAAATTTGTGCGAGGATTGACCATGAACCACGAAGATTTGCTGCGGCAGAGATATCTTCGACGGTTCAAAATCGGAATTGTAATTCTGACTCTGCTCGCCATCCCGGCCATCATCCATTCGCACGCTGCTATCGAATCACTTTTTAACCGACCCTCTGACTGGATCCCGAATACCGTCCCGGAAAAGATAGAATTTGATGACTTCGTTAAGAACTTTTCTGCAGCTGATCTAATCATGATCGCTTGGGAGGGTTCTGATCTGAGCTCGGATTCACTCGCTGCGGCTGCATTGGCTTTGAGGCCATTGGTCGAGCCCGATGAAAGTCGTGATGCCGATGAGGCAGCTGTGCGTGAGGCAGTAGGGAAACAGCAAACGGATGATCGTGCGGACGACGAAATTGATTCGCAGCTTCCGGCAAAGGTTGTCGACATCATTGCCAGATTGCGGAGCCAGACTGGCTTGAAATATCCGCTGAAGTGGTTGCGAACGGGAACAGAGACACTTGATCGTTTAACTTCCTCACCTGTGAACCTTTCTCGAGATGCTGCAGTGCGCCGGCTTCAGGGTTCGCTGATCGGTCAGGATGGTAGCCAGACTTGTCTTATTGCTTCTTTTTCGATGTCGGGGCTCGAGCAAAGGCGTATCTTGATTCCCGGTGTGCGAGAGATCATTAGTGAGCTGACCGATCGGTCAGCGAGTGAGGTGTCGGTCGTTGGTGGGCCGTTCGAGGGTGGCACAGTCGACACGGAAAGTGTTCGGTCCATACGTGTCTTGACACCGCCGTCAGCTTTGATTGCGGCGGTGCTGTGTTTTATTTGTCTACGCTCGGTTCCATTGACGGGATCGATTGTGGCTGTTGCTGTGATAGGCGAAGGGCTCGTGCTCGCGACGGTCTACTACACCGGTGTTCCTATGAATGCTGTGTTGATTGTCTTGCCACCGTTGATCTTTGTGTTGACGGTTTCAGCTGGAATCCATTTGAGTAACTACTATCTGGATGCAGCTGCAGATTTTCCCGATCTGTCACGTGCGGAGGCGGCATGTCTTGCCATGAAAGCAGGAGTTCCGCCATGTTGCCTCGCGACGGGAACCACTGTGGTTGGTCTAAGTTCGTTGATGCTGGTGCGTCTGGAACCAGTACGCATTTTTGGTGGCGTTGCCTCGTTGGGCGTGGTCGTGACACTTGTGTTGCTTTTTTTGTTGCTTCCGGGAGCCATGGTGCTGACCGAGTCTCGCCGGCAAAAGAATCCAGATCAAAGCAGGCAACGTGGTGGTCTGGCTGGTTGGATTCGGCTCTGGATGCGACGCCGACTCGCCCGCCCATGGCCAATTATTCTTGGCTTTCTGCTCGTGTCGATTGTGTTGTCGCTTGGTTTGACGCGTTTGGAGAGCACCGTGAATGTGCCACGAATGTTTCTGCCAAAAAGTGATATTCGAACTCAATACGCATGGTTTGAAAATCATGTGGCACCGACCGTGACAGGTGAGTTGCTACTGACCTTCCCTGAACTGACAGAGGATGATGATCCGCTGAGACGGTTAGCGTTGGTTGCCAAGTGCCATTCGCGATTGCTGAAACTCGAGAACGTTGATGGCATCTTGTCGGCGATGACGTTCGTGCCAAACGTTACCGGGAAACGTACGCTGGCTGCTACAGCGCAACGAAGCGTGGTTCGTAAGTTAGTCCGAAATCCTGAGTCCTCGCTCGGGCAACTGGGGTTCATCGCACGTGATGGTGGGAAAGAGATTTGGCGAATCAGCATTCGCATGCCACAGCAGGCAGAGGATGATTTCAGTGGATCGCTCGATAATATTCGTGCAGAGATCGATGAACTGGTTGCTGATAGGGACGTGCCGGTGCAGGCCTCGCTGACCGGTGGAGTCGTGATTGTGCAGAAGTCCCAGGAAATTTTGCTTCGCGATCTTTTCCGTAGTTTCATGACAGCCTTTGCCGTGATCGCGGTGGTGATGGTGTTGATGTTGCGTAGTATTGTGGGCGGTCTGATTGCGATGGTTCCCAACCTCTTTCCTACGGTTGCACTGTTTGGTTTTATGGGCTTGTTGATGATTCCACTGGACATCGGGTCGGTGATGTCTGCCAGTGTTGCATTGGGAATCGCAGTGGACGATACCGTGCATCTTCTCAGTCGCTTTGGATCCCGGCGTGCACGTGGTATCGGTCAGATCCGTGCTGCTTACGGTGCGCTTGCTCAATGTGGTTGGGCCATGTTTCAGACCACACTGGTTTGTGGGCTTTCTTTGATGGCGTATTGGTTCAGCGACTTTGTGCCCACAAGTCGCTTCTCGCTGTTCATGTTTGGCTTGTTGGCCAGTGCACTGCTGGGAGTGGTGTTCTTATTGCCCGCGTTGATGGCAAGTTCATTGGGGCGATGGCTGTCGTACACGATTGGATCAAATCCAGAAGCCACCATTTCTGCAGACAGGCCAGAATCAGCCAAACCACGTGATATGCGGCGAGTGCCGAGTCGTTGGGAATAGAAGTTTTGAACGTAGGTGATGCCCCTGGTGGCCAGCGGGCTAATTCCGCTGCGTGCGAGTCACAAGAAAACTGCGATCCCCGCGTGTCACGTAGATGGCATCTTCGTCCAGTCGTTCGCACAGTTTCACCAGGAATTCGATTAACAGATCGAACTCGGCTTCAACGTGGAACGAAACTTCAAAACGCTCCATCACGTCGTGAACTGGAATGTTCTCATGATTGACCCAGAAGCCTTTCACTGGTGTTGGGGTCTGAGTGTAAGCCTGATAGCGATGCATCAGGTATTCGTGGATGGACGAGCGTGCTGACTGTTTGTTCTCGTTGAAGCGATGGTCGTCCAGTTTATGAGACGGCACATAAAACACGGTCATCTTGCCAAGTTCGTGAAGATGAAGTGAATCAGACATCGAGTCCTGCTTCGTGATGTGTGTTTTGGTCACTGGAAATACCGGGCCTTCGTGCAGATGCGGATTTGGTTGCAGTGCCTGATACGAAGAAGTGATCAGAAATCTGTTCTTAGTTTTCTATTCGTCAGAGACGCCGGCTAGTCATTTGATCATGATGATTTCACTAACTGACTGATGGATTTGAACTCGGGCCGGTTAGAGGTTTGAAGCCATTCGAATAGTACGGATTCAACGCTGATCAGGGTCGCGCCACAATCACGCATGCGCTGCAGAGCCAGTTCGTGATCCAGTTGATTGCGTGATCCCACTGCCTGCACGGCGACAAATGGATGCAATTTCTCTGCCAATAGATCAAGCACGGTTTGTAGGATACAGATATGGGTTTCGATACCACATATCACGATCTGATCACGCCCGGTCTGAAGCCATGTGTCCAGAGCTTGGCGGCAGACGGCTGCCGAGAAGTCGCCTTTTTCCTCCGGTTCGGGGAAAGCGTTGTGCAAGGCTGGAACCAAGTTTCCCAGACCGCGTGGATATTGAACTGTTGCCGCCGCAGGAATCGATAAGACTGCCGCTGCATCCATCATCCGTACGATTTCCGATTCGATTCCCCGTGCGTCAGGAATCACAGGACACAATTTTTCCTGAAGATCGACGACCATCAAGGCGCTGCGTTTTTCATCCAGGCGTAATGGGGAACGAACGTGAGGCATTGCTACTTGTCGCCCGATTTCTTCTTGCCCGAACTACTTTTGGATTCTGATTTTTTGGAGCTTGATTTGTCTTTCTTGTCCGAACTGGAATCGGCTTTCGATTTTGAATCTGCAGCGGCAGCTTTCTTGTAGCCTTCACTGCGATAGTCTGTTTGGTAGAAACCGCTACCTTTGAAGACGATTGCAGCACCAGTCCCGAATAGGCGTTTCAGTTTGTTCTTGCCACACTCCGGACACTTTTTCTTGATCGGGTCATTGATACCCTGAAACAATTCCAACGCGTGGCCGCAGGCATCACATTCGTAGTCGTAGGTCGGCATAGCAGGTAAACTGTTCGGTGTTCTTAATGAATTGGCAGAGTAGCAACGATCGCTGTAGCAACGATCGCTGTAGTAACGATCACTCTGTTCCCACCACGAACCTTAATCGATTGAACGCTTTTTTTCCACGGGTTGTCTTGCGATTCGGATCGAACCCAATCCGAAAAATCTACCTCTCAGGCCATGTCGGCGCATGCCTTGTGACCGCGGCTGAATCCGTGAATCAAGGGGGCGGGCCGGAATTACGCTCTTTCTAAGTCAATCCGATTGCCCGTTTGGCCCGATCCGGTAACGACCAGCACTGTGGAACCGACAGACAGATGCGATTCAACGTACAGACGTTTTGAGCATTCAGAATGATTGTGCGGAGGCCGGTTGGCATAGTTCTCGCATCAGATGTTCTCGCATCAGATGTTCTCGCATCAAATGACGCTCAACGCCGACTCATGTGACTCGCCGTCACATGACAAGAAGTGCCCATCAATCTGTTACCCGTTTAGGGTGTTGAGGGCTATCCTTGAACCCTGTTTGGGTTTTGAGCCTGCTGTAACTGAGGCTGCTGTAACTGCTGTTGTTGCGGGGGCGCCGGTGGTTGTCCCAATTTGTTGCGGTGAATTTTCCAACTTTTTGGCGGGGTACTGGGAATGAAGTTGCCAAGGAATTTTTGTTGAAATCCAGCAGTGACCGCGTTGCGTTTGATGTCTTTGAATTCGTAGTGATCCCACTTGGGGGCATTCTTGGGATGAAAGTTGGGGGCGTACATTAACAGTGCATGAGGTTGGTACGTTGCTTCTTCCAAGGCGATTTGCACAAGCTTGTATTGGGCTCTGAGGTCTTGCAGCTTGGGCCATGCTTCTACGACGATGATTCCCGGATTCGGAGACGCGACCTGTCGCACCCAATATCGTTCTTGGATCTGTTTAGCATCCAAGTTGAATACGAATGGCAGCGGACCATTAACGATGTTTTTCCCCCGCATGTTTTCAGGGAGTGTCTGAATTGTGCACTCTTGTTTGCTACGGTCGAATTCGATTAAATCGGTACCGTTGCATACCCAGTATTCACCGAACTGATTTGTCTGAGGTTTGAAGATTGGACCTTTGTTTTGGGGATCAATTCCTGCAAAGAAGACAAGTTGTTCGGTGCGGAATAAACCCTTATCGGGTGTTGCGTATTTGATAATGCCTTCCGCTTTGGACGCGGGGACGTTTGCGGGGGCTGCGAAATTGTCGTAGTGCCACCGCATGAACCGGCATTCAAGCGTCTTCATCGCCTGGCTTTGTGTTTCCCATTTCTTCAATACTATCTGTAGCTGAGCCTGAGCTGCTTCAGACAATGGTGGAAACGGTTGTTGTCCAGCTTGGTTTTGTTGTGCAAACCCAGTCAGTGAACTGAAAAGGACCACGAAGGTGACAAGAGTGAGTCGCATCATCCGTGACGCCTACCTAATGTGCGTGAAACTCAATGTCGCTAGCAAACGCTGGCAGCAACTTCGCCGATAGTAGCAACACGCTGGCGTTGGTGAAAAGAGGAATTGGGATGGGAATGCAGCGTTTTTCGTCCGAATTCTGGCTGCGAAAGTGAGTCATGGCAGCGTACCTGCGTTCGCCCTGCAAAGTTTTCGGATTATTAGGGTCATGCGGTCGTTCAGTCATTGCCGATTTAGTTCGAAGGCCGTGGCTGCCTCGGCGCGGGGTGCCTGCGCGGATATCGGGGATTCCTCTGCGGACCGCGGATTGCTGAACAGGAGTGTTTTGATGTCGAGCAGGTTTTCACGACGACAATGTCTTGTCTCAACGGGTCTTCTCGCTGTTTCGGCAGCAGGTCTGCGATTAGCGGCCCAGGAACCCAGTGATAGCAAGATCGCGTCGCGGCCGGTAATTGGTAAACCGGTGACTTGTCGCACGATTCCACTCGGGCAGGCGGGGATTCGGCGAGTCGTCACAGCTATCGCGGCAGACCCACGGGGTGAGTTCCTTGCTGCAGCCGGAGATGATTACAAAATTCGGATTCTGAGGACCGCTGACTTGAAGGTGGTTCGAACGTTGGTTGAGCACGGTGACATCGTACGAACGCTCGATTTTGATCCTACTGGCAAACAGTTGGTTTCTGCTGGCAATGATGGGCGTCTGATTCTTTGGAATCGCGACGAAGCTTTTCGGTTCATTCGTGAAGTTGCAGGTTCACCTGCGCTGGCGGAGGTAACGTTTGCTCCGGATGGCAGTGGACTTGCCGCTGTTGGGTTTGAAAGTGAAGTGTTTCTGCTTGGGAATGGCGATGGCCAGCGTGTTTCTTTGCAGTGTGCTTGTCAGGATCTGAGGGCGGTCAAGTATCGCGATGATGCAGCTGTTTTGGCTGTTGCAGGTCGCTGCGGTACGTTGCACTTGTTTAACAGCGAGACGAAAGAGTGCGATGAGCATCGACTGCATGCGGGGCGAATTAGGGACATTGTATTTTTGCCTTCCGGAAACATGGCAGTGTGTGTTGCGGAGGACGGGTTCGTTTCTGTGTTTGATACTTCCGGAAGCCAACCACCACGTCGATTTCGAGCGACAACAGGTAAGCTTTTTGCCGTGGCAGTACTGAGTTCAGATTTGGTTGCTGTCGCGGGATCTGACAACATCATTCGAGTTATCGATTGGGCGAAGGGGCAGGTTGTTCGACGGTTGGAGGGGCACACTGGTAGTGTGATCGCTCTGGATTCGCAGAGCGGATTGTTATTTTCCGGAAGCTATGATGCGACGTTGCGTCGTTGGTCCATTGCCGACATCGTCGCAGGGCGGCAGAGGATTGCAGGTGCCGGCGCCGCCGGCACTGGGCCAAGGGTTGATTGATAAGCGTTGCCAATGGCAGGGGATGAATACAGGACTGCCGGAACCATTAGGCACATGGAGGTGCCAGCGTGATTTGGAAGGCAAAACGAAATCGGAATCGTGGTCGCGCTACCAGTACGGATGTATTGAAACGCAGAGCCTGCGGACCCGAGCATCTCGAGTCTCGCAGATTGCTTGCGGCTGACCCACTTCATGTGGGAGTCGTTTATCTGGAGACCGATTATCTGGAAACGGATCAGGACGTGGGTAGCGATTCCAAGGGTGATCGCTTCATTCTTTCCTTCAATGGTGGTGTTGAAAATACTAAGCTGACCGAAGTCCGTATCCGGACTGACAAAGATGGTGATGGACTCAGTATTGGCGACTCGATTTATGACACCGCTGACGGTGGCCGTGGGAAGAGTGGCTCGCACGACTTTGAAATTGTCAGAGTCGTGACTCGGAATGGGCAGCAGGTGAACGCTACTGCCACCATCGAAGATGGTGGACAGGAACTGGTCCTCAGACTGTCAGATTTTCGTGCGGGTGATCGCCTTGAGTTCTCTGTTGATGTGGACGAGGTGCTGCGCAATGCTGCTGACCTTGCCGTGTTCAACGACAGGCTTGACGTGATCACTTCTGGCCAGGAGTTTCAGGATTCAATACTGGGTGTGACATTGGAGGCACCTCATTACGAAACCAGTCAGGCAGATGCCATCTTCGTGAATGGCTATGGTGATCCCATTTCAGTGCATGGATTGGATCTGCCCCCCGACCAGGGAGATGACATCGACAGTCGGCCTGACCGTTCTGCCGCCGCAATCCTGACCCTCGTTCAAACCCCCAAGCCGATTGAAATTTCCGGACACGTTTGGCTGGACAACGATTTGAACGCCAGTCGTGAATCAGGGGAAACAATGCTCGAGGGCGTTGAAATTACTCTGTTCCGGCAGTCGGACACAGGTGAGTATGTCGATACCGGGTACCGGGCGACCACGGACGTCAGCGGGAAGTATCATTTTCCAACGTCACTTGGTATCCCGCCGGGGCAGTATCGTCTGGTTGAAACACAACCGCAGGATTTGATGAGTGTCGCTGCGATACCCGGGACTATGAACGGCGATGTTGTCGGACAGGCTGATTCGGTTGATGTGCTGACTGAACTCGCCATGCCGCTGGGAGATTCCGTCGCATTGAATTATGACTTTGCGGAAGCCCAGCCTGCGGCTTTGGCAGGTTTCGTCTACCTTGATTCAGATAATGACGGGGTCCGCGATCCAGGTGAGAAGGGAATATCCAATGTCAGTGTGCAGTTGGTGCCAATCAACACGCTGATGCCGCAGTCGACTCTTGTTATGTCAACAGCTGACGATGGATCCTATTCTTTCTCTGATTTGTCACCTGGGAACTATGAAGTCATCGAACTTGACCAACCAGATGATCTTCTTGATGGGACTGATACTGCAGGCCAAATTGGCGGAGTCACGATTGGTGATGCACAGAATCCGGGTGACCTGATCCATTCGATTGCTCTTGCCGGTGGTGATGCCGGTGTCGAATACAACTTTGCAGAAATTCCCGCTGGCTCGCTCGCTGGTGTCGTCTATTTGGCAAGCTCGGATCATGATTGTCATGAACAGCAGGCACGTGTTGGATCAACACCTCTAGTTGGAGTTGAAGTTGCCTTGCAAGACAGTCGCGGAACTTTGGTTGCACAGACCAGTACTAATGCCGATGGCCGTTATGCATTCCAGGGTATTCCAATCGGAAATTATCGATTGGTGCAATTCACTCCGATGGGGGTAATTGATGGAGTTTCCCATGCGGGAGTGATCAATGATGTGCCAGTGGGGATCAGCATTGGCGGTACACTGATTCAGGATATCACCATGAGTCCGGGCGGAATCGGGGTTGGTTACGACTTCTGCGAAGCCTTGCCCGCCTCAATCAGTGGCTATGTCTATCACGATGAGTCCAATGAAGGCGTGCGTGATTCCAACGAGTTGCCAATCAGCAATGTCGAAGTACGGCTGATTGATGAGAGTGGGACGGCAATCGCAACGGTTGAAACTGATGGTGAAGGACACTATGAATTTGAAAGAATCGCTCCGGGTGTCTATTCAATCGTCGCCGAACAGCCAGTTGGTTTCTCGGATGGAATTGACAGCGTTGGGACAATTCAGGGGGAGTTCACCGGTAGTAACCATTTGAACGATCAACTGTCAGACGTCCATGTGAAGCAGGGGCAGTCTGCAGTCGAGTACAACTTTGGTGAGGTTCTACCCGCCTCCTTAGCAGGGCGTGTGCATGTTGATCTGAACGGTGATTGTCTTTACGACACAGGTGAACCCACGTTGTCAGGCGTCGTGATTCGACTCTTTGATCACCATGGGGCTGAAGTTGAGCAGGTGCTGACTGATTTGGATGGTCGTTATGCCTTTGTTGATATCGCGCCGGGTAACTACACGATTGTTGAAGATCAGCCGGATGGGTATTTCGAAGGCGGTGCTTCTGCAGGCAATTTTGGTGGCAACGTGTTGGATGCCAGCCGAATTGGAAGCGTGGTGTTAGCTTCAGGGCAGGACGCTATCAATTATGACTTTTGCGAACAGTTGGGTGCAGAACTCACAGGGTACGTGTTTGCCGACTTTGATGATGATTGCCAATTCTCTGACAATGAATTCGGGATTGCCAGTGTCGCAGTCGAATTGCGAGATGATTCGGGCATGGTCATCGCCAGCACACAGACGGACTCAAGTGGTTTTTATCAGTTCTCAGGCTTGGCAGCAGGAATTTACTCGGTGAGTGAAGTGCAGCCTGACGGTTGGCTGCAGGGACATCAAACAGCTGGCAGTGCTGGTGGGAACGATAGCAGTGAAGACTTGATCTCTGACGTGCCTGTGGGGTGGGGAGACGTTCTTAGCCATTACGACTTCTGTGAATTGATGCCAGCCTCGGTTCAGGGAATGGTGTGGCAGGAAAGTGATGCGAATCAGCAATGTGATGCTGGTGAGGTCCCGCTTCCGGGTGTGTTGATCGAGTTGCTGGGGGCATCAGAAGATGTGTTGAAAACAACGCAAACTGATGCGCAGGGAAAATATCGCTTCGAGGAATTGATGCCAGGCGTCTATTCCATTCGACAAACTCAGCCGGACGGATTTTTTCATGGTGGCCAAGTCGTTGGTGATCACGGTGGACTTGATTCGGTTGATGACGTGCTTGGCGGTTTGACGTTGGCGGTAGGTTCTCACGCGATGGAATACAATTTTCCAGAAATTCCTCCCGCATCTCTTAGTGGATTTGTGTTTCAGGACGGTGAAGCGATACGCCTTGCTGGAATGATGCGTCCTGAGTCTCTGCGTGAATACAGCGATGGTCTGCTGACGAGTGATGATATTCGTCTAGAAGGGGTTTCGCTCGAATTGCGTGATGCTCTGGGGATGCCGGTTCCAGCTCATGATTTTCTACCTGGGTATTACGACGGGGAGCCATTTCTGGCGTCGACGGATGCCGTTGGGTTTTATCAATTCACCGGATTGCGACCGGGGGCATACCATGTTTACCAACGACACCCGGATGGGTTTGTCGATGGAATCGATACTGCAGGAAGTACTGGAGGGCAGCCAGTCAATGTCCCAGATGATCGTAGTGAACAGCTCCGTTCATTGCTCGCGATGTTGTCGAGCGATCGTGGATCTGACCCTGGTACCGATGCGATTTTGAATGTCACCATCGTTGCTGGTGAGGAAAGTGAACAGAACAATTTCAGCGAGTTACGGGTAGTCGAAGCTGAGGTGCCGCAACAATCGCGTGAGTCGGTCGCCCCTGTGCCGCAAGTCGTCGTGCCTATTGAAACCTTCGATTCCACCATTCGAATCGCAACGTTTGCAGATCCAGTGACGGCCAGCACAGTGAGTCGGATGTACGACGAGTGGGCTGTTTCATGGCACCTGAGTGTGATCAATGGTGGTTTTCCACGAGGTGAAAACGTCGAAGATGGAATCATTCGTGGTGTGAGCGCACGAACCAGCAGTCAGGCATGGGTAGCAGGTGTCCACGCCGGTGGTCGCTGGATTATCCAAGGGATTGACGGAAGCGGGAGTTCGGAAACAGTGCATCCCTCAGAATTCAAGTTGGGTGGTGAAAACGCGATTGCATTGTCAGGTGATTTTGATGGCGATGGATCGGATGAGCCTGTGATTTATGTAGCTGGTCAGTGGTTTGTTGATCTCAATGGAAATGGTTTCTGGGATCCAGGTGATCTGTGGATCGAACTGGGGACAGAGTTGGATCGACCTGTGGTTGGTGACTGGGATGGAGACGGCAAGGATGATGTTGGTATTTTTGGTCGGCAATGGCAACGTGATCCACAGCGGATCAAACGTGATCTGGGATTGAGTGATCCGGCCAATAAACGACGGCGTCAGGCAATGCGAGCTGATGACATTGATGCCAATCCAGCTGCGCCTGAAACAGACCCCCGACGATTCTTGCAACGCGGCGACAGCGGGAAGTTGCGAGCGGACGTGGTCGATCACGTATTCAAATATGGCGAGCAGGTTGACACGCCGATGGTGGGCGACTGGAACGGTGATGGCATTGATCAAATAGCCGTGTTCCGTGATGGGAAGTGGTTATTGGATTCTGACGGTGACGGCCGTTGGACCGGTCGCGATCAAAAGGTCCAGTACGGGCAGCCCGGTGATCAGCCCATCGTGGGGGATTTTAATGGCGATGAAATAGATGAAATCGGAATCGTTCGCGGTGATGTTTGGATCATCGACACGGATGGTGATCAACGCATCACTGGAAACGACAAGGAAATTGTCGTGCCGAGACCCTCCCAAGACAGTCAGCCCGTCGTGGGTGATTTCGATGGAGATGGGATTGATGAGCCGGGTTACTACGACGAAGCTGCTTGAGTCCCGTTGAGAGGGCTCGTGCTGATCTCCGTTTTAGATTGTCGTGGCAACCTGTCGTTCCGCTGCCAGTAACGGGCAACCCAGTAAACCGAATCCAGTAACGGCCAACCCCGTGAACCGAAGCCCGTGAACCGAAGTGTTTCCGTTCCTTCACTTTGATGCAAAGATCCGTTTCAACTCTTCGAGGCTTGTCAGCCCTCGAGCGACGGTTAGAACGGCTTCGGACTGGATGCCACGATGACCTTCGGATTTCGCGATCTGATTCAGTTTTGCCAGATCCTGAGTCTTCATCAAAGCGGCCCGCAGTTGGTCGCCGGGGTTCAGTAGTTCAAAGATGGCAATACGACCCAGGTAACCACGTCCTGCACATACATGGCATGGAATGATTGGGGCGGGGCGACCATTTTCATCGACTTGCTGTTCGATGGGTGGCGGGATGAATGGCTGATAGAGCATTGCGACTCGACCGGCCGGGATTCCAAGTTGCTTCAGAAGCTGAGGCTGAGGTTCAAAGCCGATTTTGCAGTTGTCGCAGAGCCGACGCACAAGTTTCTGACAGAGAACAGCGCTGATGGTTTTCGAGAGTTGTCCCGCCGAATCACGGTACTTGGGCAGTAATTGCACCAAGCCGCCCAAGGCACTGTCGGCAATCATGCGAGTGTAAATCTGCTTTTGATTTTTCGCTACCTGCTCAAGAGCAAGTTCCATGGAGTCGGGCTGAGGTAGCTCAGGAAAGACGAAGACATCCGGTTCTTTCAGAATCGCTTTGCGGAGGAGCTCGGGCTCGGTTAAACCAGTGTCACCACCAAAATGATTAGCGTTGATGTTGATTGTTTCAGGCTCGGGCTGTTCTTGATCCTCGAAACCTTGAAAGTCTCGGATGAAACGATCCGCTGATTCTAAGGTGACTGCCCACGTGGTGGTCAGGCCCGTTGCTTTCGGTGCCGTGATGAGTACCACAGTTCCTTCAGAGTCGAGCTGCTCTTTCAACGTCTCAATCATCTTGTCACGCATGCCCAGATCACTCAATCGTTCGAATGGGACATCCACAGGTTCTATTTTGGTGAGCACCCGCTCTCCTGAGGCCACGCCTTGTGCCTGTATGGTCAGCGTGTGTTTTGCTTTGCCCATTTTCAGGGTGCACTTACCAGTCTGTGCCGTACGCCGGTCGGCGGGATTGAGCAGGCATAGTTGCTTCAATGCATAGAGCATTGCATCACCTACTTCCCTGTCGAGCGGGGGTAGCTGCTCCCATTCACCATCAATTTGGTAACGCATCGCGCAGGCATTCTGCGAATAGTCCATCAAAAGATGGGTTGCACGTGATTGAAGCGCATGTCCCAACTGACCTGCAGCAACCTCGTACCCTGCACCTTGACGTGTGGAAATGAGCAACGCTTGCGCCTCCGTTCGTTCGCTCACATGCGGAACAAATTCGACGGGTGCTGCAGTCTGCCACAGTTGTGGTTCTTCTTGTTCGGCCATCGTCTCGCGTATGCCTTTTTCGAATGTGTCAGAAATCCAGTCGGTTACAGAATTATGCGTAGCCGTGCTCGGATTTGCGAGTGGTGCTGACAAAACGATGATTTCGCCGGTCAGCAGCATCCCATGTTGTGGAAGAAAAGAAAATTTTCGGGGAGAAGATCGGCGGGTGAGCGTTCAAATTCACCCAGATCCTGATGATTCAAATCAAGTGTTTTACAGGATACCTGGTGCTTTGACGTCGATACCCTTGAGAGCCATTTTCAGCGCGTCTTTGTTCGGAGCTACGGCGAATGCAGTCGGACGGTCAATCAGCTCATCATCGATCAGGCCTTTGAGGCTCATGGTGAAGTTTTGCATGCCGTCTTCTTCGCCAATACGGATGGCATCGGGGAGTTTATGGTCATCGCCCTCAAGCACCAATTTTTGGATCATTGGCGAGAAAGTCATGACTTCACAGGTTGGAACCCGTGGCACGTCAGGGCGAATTGTCTTCAGCAGTTTTTGAGCAACGATCCCTTTCATGTTGAATGCAATCGCGGAGCGAATCGCGCCGTGCATCTCTTCGGGGAACAGGTCAAGGATACGTCCGATGGTGGTCGCGGCACTGGAAGCGTGAATTGTGCCAAATACGAGGTGGCCGGTCTCTGCCGCGTGAATCGCCGTCATGAAAGTTTCTTCGTCTCGCAGCTCACCCACAAGAATGATATCGGGGTCTTCGCGGACGGCATGCTTCATGCCGATCTCAAAATCCTTCACATCCTGCCCCACCTCGCGCTGGTTGATCAGACACTTGTCCTCAGTGAAGATGAATTCAATCGGATCCTCAAGCGTCAGGATGTGCTTTCGATAGATGGTGTTGATGTAATTGAGCATCGACCCAATTGTGGTACTTTTGCCAGATCCCGTGACACCTGCCAACAGAACCATGCCCTGATCATAGTGGCAAAGGCCCTCGATTGAATCAGGCAAGAAGAGACCGCGGAAGTCAGGAATGAAATTACTGATCCGCCTCGCTACAAGTCCGATGTTGCCCAACGACTTGAGCATATTGACGCGGAAGCGCCAGCGAGTTCCGTCCACGTCAATTGTGTGCGAGAAGTCGGCTCCGCCGTCTTCCTCAAAGATCAGCAGATTTCTTTCATCCATCATGGGCAGCAGCAGTCGGACCATTTCCTCCGAATCAATCGGTGGACGGTTCAACGCCTTCAGCTCACCGCGGGTCCTGACCATCGGCGGTTGCCCGACTTTCATGTGAAGGTCAGAACCTTCGATCTTGACCAATGCCCGGAAGATCTTATCGACCTCCAGTTCCTCTTTGTCATGAAGCAGGCTCTCGCGAAGGCGTGCAGCAACCGCATCGGCGGTGGTTCCCATCTTGGACGCAGCGGGAGCACGATTTCCGGGTTTTGACGACGACATGTTTGAAAACTTGCTGGTAGCGAATTTGGTAGTTTGCGAGTTGGCAGGTTGTGGACACCCGCCGGCCTGATTCTACGCGGAAGCTGGTGGAAGCCACCACCACAGGCCAGAATCGTGTGCGATGGACACGAAGACCAGTTCCAACGACTGAACCAGTTTAACCTCCAGCCACATGGCAGGGCCCCCGAAAGTGTGCAAGCTACGCACCTTCTTTGAGTCTGTGGCCGATTTTACGCTTTGAACATGTTGCTGTTTGACAGCATTTTTGCTGTCCCCAAAATCTTGTTCTCATGCGAAAAATAGGGGGTGCCCCACAAAATTAGAGCTGGGGACGGAAAAATGAAGCTTCTATGGACGCATTTTGACCATTTTTGCTATGCCATATACCGCCGGGGAAGGATAGCGAAATCGAACGGTCATCCTTGCCAAAATTTCATTTCCAGCGTGTTCAGTGTGGGTGTTGATGCAGCTTTTTCGTCTGCAGACGCCCGATGTGAAGGTCCCTTTCGGATTACTTTTCGATGACTATTAGCAATGCCCCGCGATTATGGTTGATTGACGATAATGTCGTTGGAACAGGGGGGCACTTTCTCGAACTGGCTTCCCTGCTGGCAGGTGGGGCAACGGACCTCGGCTATGCGCCCCGTCTCGCCGTGCACCAGGCATTTAACGAACAACATGTCGATTTGATTTGCGAGCCCGTTTTTAGTATCCATCGGATGAGACGATGGTCTCTGGGTGTTGATGGCACTTCAAGCGTAAAACGTAATTCACAAGGCAAGCCGATTGGCAGCACTCGTCTCGAGCGGGCATGGCATCAATTGCGAGACCCCTTTTCTCGCCGTAATGTCAGACCGGCAAATATGCTGCGAGCGTGGTCTGAAGGTTTCTTGCAGGTGGTTAGGCAGAAAAAATTGCGGCCTGATGATCGGATCGTGGTGAATACAGGGGATGACTTTCAATTGCTGGCACTTGCACGGGCGCTCAGTGAACTGGGGCCAAGCAACCCGCTAACAATCCACGTGATCCTGCACTTCGCTCTTTACGAGGGAGATGCGATCAGCAATGAGGCCAAGCTTTATGGAGAGCAGGTCAATGCTGCAATCAGCAGGATTGGTCAGCACACAGTCCATTTGCATGCTACGACGGAACCTCTTGCAAGACAGCTCAATGAAGTCGGCGTCAATGCGAGTGCGATCCCTTATCCGGTTCGTCCGAGGGGTGGGTATGCAACGCAGCCTAATGTTTTGACGATGCAGCAACAGCCGTTCAACATTGTGTTGGCTGGTTTGCCACGTGCAGAGAAGGGACGCGGGCAAATGAAATCAGTGCTTTCCGAAATGTGGGGGTCTCACCTCCAAACCGGTAATTTTCGCATGGCGATGCAGGTTCCCAAAAAGCGTTGGCAGCGGATGGTCCCCCTTCATTTGCGGAGCGTTTTTCGGACAGCCATGCAAAACGAAGGGCATGACCCCGGAAATCGTCTCGAAGTGCTGTCCGGCAACCTCGATGAGGAATCTTACAACCGCTTTTTAGACTCTGCTGATGTGGGGCTTTTTCTGTACAACCCCCAGCGATACGTGGCACGGTGCAGTGGCGTACTTTTAGAATTGCTAATTCGGGGCGTGCCAGTCGTTGTTCCCAAAGGTTGCTGGTTATCAGAGCAACTGGATTTAGCTGGCGGCGATGGAAGCATTGGCTACAGCTACACATCAACGAAGCAGATTCCAGCCTTGCTTCATCAGATTCGGCGGGATTATTCCGACCTCAAGCAAAGAGCTGAGTTGCATGCGGATAAAACGCTGCGTTTGCACAATGCGTCCAACACACTGCTAACCATGGGGATTCCTAACCATGAAGTCGCTGCTTTGCGTGCGTCTTGACCCTGCTTTGCGGATCTCAAATGGAGTGAAGCAACGTCAAAGATGTTCACCGATCTCAGTAGGCAGGTGGTCATAGGAGAGATAGTGATCTCAACCAGCTTGCTTAGTGATGCTTGCATGCCAGATCCACGCGGTGCCGAGCGATGTTACAAAAAGTAAATCGGTCGGCAACTTCGGAAGACGGGGATCGGTTCCTGAACCGCCGAGATGCGGCTCGCTTTGGGAAGTCTAACCTTCGACTTCGATACCCATGCTGCGGGCTGTACCTTCAATCATGCGAACAGCTTGGTCAACGCTGCGAGCATTGAGGTCTGCCATTTTTTTCTCAGCGATATCCTTGCATTGGTCTCGTGTGACCTTGGCAACTTTCGTCTTGTTAGGAACACCACTGCCTTTGGCGATACCAGCTGCCTGCTTCAGCAGGGATGCAGCAGGTGGGCTTTTGGTGATAAAGTCAAAGCTACGATCGTTGTAGACAGTGACAATGACTGGAATGGGTGTTCCGCTGTACTCCTTGGTGCGATCGTTAAAGGCTTGGACGAATTGTCCAAGGTTAACGCCGTACTTACCAAGTGAGGTACCGACTGGAGGTGCTGGAGTGGCCTGTCCGCCGGGGACTTGAAATTTTGCCTGACCTGTTACTTGCTTTGCCATGTCTCGAAATCGGTTGTCTGTGTTTCAGTAGTTGTTTCAGTAGTTACTCGTCGAAATGTGCAGCGAGGCTGCTGCGGCCATCGATGCCGCACCTTGCTGCGTTCCGCTTCCAGCCTTAGAGCGGTTCAACCTGCCAGTGATCCAGTTCCATGGGCACACTGCGGCCGAAAATATTGATGATGACCGTGATGCGGCCATTGGCTTCGTCGACGGCATCGACATCGCCTTCTTGGTTTTCGAAGTTCCCTTCCTTGACGCGAACTCGATCGCCAACCTTGAAAGGAATTCCGATTTTGATAGGTGCTTCTTCCTCTTCTTTTTCGCTCGGTCGGGTAATGAACCGCTCGATGTCAGAAGGTTCCATCGGCATGGGTTTGCCAGCCGCTCCGGTGAAGTCACTGATGCCGTTGGTTTCTCGAACGAGGAACCAAGTATCATCGTTGATCACCATGTTGACCATGATGTAACCGGGCAGCAATTTGCGTTTTGAAACGCGGCGTTGTCCGGCTCGAGTGAAGGTGGCAACATCTTCCGTGGGGACAACAATCTCGCCGAAGAATTCTGCCATCCCTTCCATCTTGAGACGTTTGCGAAGTGTGTCAGCGATGGAATCTTCCCGGTTGAAAGCAACTTTCAGGATGTACCAGTCCATCTTGCCACCTTCTTGGGGCTCGCTGGCTGGTTTGTTTTCATCGACAGGAGCCGGAGGCGGTGGCGCCGGTGCGGCGGCCGCTTCTGTCACTGCTTCCGCGGATTCGCCCTCGGTGGTCGGGGCTTCCGCTGCTGCCGGTTCGCCGGCAGCCGGAGTGTCTTGGGGATCGTCTGAGGTTTCGGCTTCGTTCACGTTTTCAACGCTGTTGGGCAATAGTGATCGACGGGGGGATAAGACACCATGTTAATAACAAAGTCGGGCGTGTCAGGTCGTCACTCCGAGTGTGACGAAAACTTGTTGCCATAAGATGTCAAACAGGAAGAGCGAGATCGCGAGAAAGAAAATGGTGAAGATCACCACAATCGCTGCTCGGACCAGTTCGTCTCTGCTTGGCCATGTCACCTTGTTCATTTCTGCTTCGACAGCGATCAGAAAGTCAGCGAAGCTGGGAAGATTGACTGCCCTAAAACCAAACCAAGCACCAAAAAACAGCAGCGACAGTGTGATTCCGGGAACAAACCACTCAGAACTCTCGGTGAACAGTCCACTGCCTCGCAAGGTTCCGTGCAGTGACCAGCAGCCGAGCCCGACGATCACCCAGATCGCTAGGGCAGTCAGTTGCCGGACAATTCGTCCCTGAGTTGGCTTGTAGACCTTTGTTTTGGCAAGTTCGCCGATCATAGTTCCGATGAGAGAACCATTTTCGGTTGCCGCAATGTCTCGTGACACCTGTCTGCTCCTGAATGTGTATTGGATCGATCACCGGTCCGTGGCGGTCGATTTTACGATAACGCAATTATATTTGTCCAAGCCAAATGCACCCGATTAACTGGGAAAGCAGGCAGCCTGTTGATCTGTCCGTCTTCAAATTAAAAGCAGGGGCGGAGGGACTTGAACCCGCAACCGCTGGTTTTGGAAACCAGTGCTCTGCCAATTGAGCTACACCCCTTCGATACAGGGGGCACCCAATGGATGACCCGTGATCGTACAGGAAACGCCTTAAATAACCAATGACCAACGAAGTCAAATACTTCGTTGGCCATCAGAATTACGAACGATTTACCCGTTTTAGCGTGAAAATCTAATCACACGCTCTTACTCGAGGATTTTGGTGACAACACCTGATCCGACCGTTTTGCCACCTTCGCGAATCGCAAAGCGGACGCCATCATCCATCGCGATTGGCTTGTGAAGCTCAACCGTAACTTTGACATTGTCGCCAGGCATGCACATTTCGGCGCCGACCAAATCCGCTGTTCCAGTGACGTCCGTTGTGCGGAAGTAGAACTGAGGACGGTAGCCGCTGAAGAATGGCGTGTGTCGACCACCCTCATCCTTGCTCAAGCAGTAAACCTCTGCTTCGAACTTGGTGTGAGGATCGATGCTGCCTGGCTTTGCCAAGCACTGGCCACGCTGAATGTCTTCACGCTTGACGCCACGAAGCAGGCATCCGACGTTGTCACCTGAGCGACCTTCGCCCATTTCCTTGCGGAACATCTCGACGCCGGTGCAAGTGGTTTTGGTTGATTCAGCCGACAATCCGACGATCTCGACCTCTTCACCAACCTTCACGACTCCACGCTCGATACGACCGGTCGCGACAGTACCACGACCTTCGATCGAGAATACGTCCTCGATTGCCATCAAGAATGGCTTGTCGTCCTCACGGACAGGCTCAGGAATGTACTCGTCCAACGCGTCCATCAACTCGCTGATGCACTTGCTGGCATCAGGGTCTGCGGGGTTGTTGTAAGCTGGCAACGCTGAACCACGAACCACGGGAACGTCGTCCCCGGGGAAATCGTACTTGCTGAGCAACTCGCGAGCCTCAAGCTCAACCAGTTCCAGCAGCTCTTCGTCGTCGACGAGGTCGCATTTGTTGAGGAACACAACGATGTACGGGACACCAACCTGACGACCGAGCAACACGTGCTCTTTCGTCTGAGGCATGGGGCCGTCCGCAGCCGAAACCACCAAAATCGCACCGTCCATTTGGGCGGCACCGGTGATCATGTTCTTAATAAAGTCAGCGTGGCCGGGGCAGTCAATGTGAGCGTAGTGACGGTTGTCCGTCTCATACTCAACGTGAGCCACAGCGATGGTCACTGTCTTGGTATCGTCACGCACGGTACCGCCCTTGGCGATATCCGAGTAACCCTTCGCTTCGGCTAGTCCCTTAGCAGCTTGCACTGCGAGGATAGCGCCGGTGGTGGTTGTTTTACCGTGGTCAATGTGGCCGATCGTCCCAACGTTAACGTGGGGCTTAGACCGTTCAAATTTTTCCTTAGCCATTTCTAATTCACCTGCATCCGACCGTGCCATTACTGGCCAGAGATACGCTCCGGATCAGCCCAAATTGATAACGCCCGTGTTCACACCCACGGTTTGACCGCCGTCAATCCAGCCGCACTGGTCTAGATCGTTCAAACAGAGTTCAAACGAATGTCAAAATCACGCCTCCCACTGTGGGAAGCGTTGTCTACACAATGTTCTTCTTCAAAAAACCACCGCATCTGAAGTCAGTTGCTTGATTTGGTGGCCATAGTTGTTGCGGAATCGTCCGATTCTTGCAATCACTGATTA
>Ga0315322_10000103_pt1 | contig 52591 bp, 43 predicted proteins | sample M110021515metaG_FD_203461 | JGI IMG/M metagenome (GOLD analysis project Ga0315322, IMG submission 203461) | Ammonia-oxidizing marine archaeal communities from Monterey Bay, California, United States - M1 100m 21515 | ecosystem: Environmental > Aquatic > Marine > Intertidal zone | place: USA... | reverse complement strand
CTGTTAGCTGATATCTATGTCGCCCAGATTTTTCTACCCTGCCCTTCCCTCTTTGCTGTTCGATCGCTGGTAAGTCGTGTTACGCAACAAAGTGGAAAAAAACATTTACAATACGCTCCCTCCCTCCCTCACACTCAATCTCTTAGGGTATTCCCGTGAAACGCCGTGACTTTCTGACTTCAAATGTGGTGCTTGCCGGTGCCGCTATCTCCGCCAACAGCCAACTCAATCAACGCTCGGCAGTCGCTCAGGAAAGTAATGCGAAGCCCGCGGGTGGTAGGGTCAGGCAATCAGTCATGGGTTGGTGTTTCAAGCCCATGGATACCATCACATTGGCGAAGCACTGCAAGCGAATTGGGTTGGAGGCGATGGAGGGGATCCCGAGTGATCAATACGGTGCTGTGACTGAGATGGGATTGAAAATCTCCCTTGTCTCAAGCCACGGTTTTGCCAAGGGGCCGCTTGATCCTAAGAATCATGCCGAAGTCGAAAGGAAGTTGCGGGCGGGAATCGATCTTGCAGTTCAGTATGGTGCTCCCAATGTCATCACTTTCACCGGGATGCAGAAGGCAGGTATTTCGGACGTGGCAGCTCGTAAAAATTGTCTTGACTGCTGGAAACGCGTTCTTCCTTATGCAGAAGAAAAGAATGTCGGGATTGTGCTGGAACATCTCAATAGTAAAGACGATTCACACCCCATGAAGGGACATCCCGGTTATTGGGGGGATGATTTGCACCAGTGTGCCGAATTGGTATCTGAAGTGGGGTCTCCCAACTTTAAGTTGCTGTTTGATGTTTATCACGTGCAGATCATGAATGGAGACTTGATCCGGAATATTCGCCGTTACAGCGATATTGTGGGGCATTATCACACTGCGGGAAATCCAGGGCGTGGTGAACTGGACGACTCGCAGGAAATCAATTATCCAGCTGTCATTCGTGCGATAATGGACACGGGTTATCAGGGATTCATAGCACAGGAATTCATTCCTGCGGGTGAGGATCCCGTCGCCTCTTTGCAAGAGGCGTTTGATGTTTGCGATGTTTAGCAGCATCTAGGGAACCCGGAGCGCGGGGTATGTGTCTCATATGCGTGAGCCGACCGCGTTTGCCGTTGATCACACAACGAAATCAGCTAGCGCACTGCCAAGTGACTTATTTTACGTGTCCGAAATGCCTCCCAACTCGTATTCAACGCTAGACCTTCAGGTCGAAGATTTTGAGCGGCTTGGGGTTCGCCCCGATGAAATACGACTAACGGTGATTCGACGGGCTGCTGCACAGACCTCTCGGACGCTTGCAGAAAATCAGCTCACTGAGCCGTCGGATACGACTGCTCTGCAGTTGTCGAGGGTGACAACATCCGCCTACCGTCTACTGGATCCTCGTAATCGGGGAGATTCCCACCAGCGGATCCATGTAGGCAGAATATTACCGACCGTATTGATGTGGGCAGGTCAGACCAAATTTCAGAGTCAGCATGCAGGTGGGCGTAAAGCTCAGACGCCTCGCGTTGCTATGTCGGGAGCAACCGTTTCTAGCGAGACCGATGCGAGCATGCCCTTTCAAGGTGGAGGCTTAAGTGAGGCCGATTTAATCGAATTGATGGAACTGGACTCCACGCCCTTGTTGGCAGGACAACCAACATGGGCTCAGAGTTTGAGTGATGGTGATATTTTGGGCCGCACTCCTTTTTTAAGGCGATGGAATCGTTGGAAGCGGATTTTGTTGGCTCGCTGGTATGCGGTTGGCTTGGCGGTCGTATTGCTTGTGTTATTTGTTGGTGCCCTTGCCTTTTCGAGTGGTGATCAGTCTATCGTCGTCAATGAAGTTGATTCTGCCGCTTCTCTTGATTCGGACTTGCTGAGATCAGGAAAGAATCAGCCTGCAGTTCCCAGCAACTTGGGTAACTCAAATAACACGGTCGATAAAGCCGTGGATCGTGAGCAGGTATTGGAAGCGATTAATGAAACAGAGCTTGGGCTCACTGACAGTTCAGAATTGGACGTTCATGGTTCCGGATCGATCATTGCACTTGATCCGATTCCCGACATGATTTTCGAAATCGAAAATCCAGTCGTCGACCTGACCATCAGCAACAATTCTTCAGAGAAGAGCGATGATACGGCGTCCACTGCTCTGCTGGACAAAGACAAGTCAGGGTTTCTGCCTGATCCGTTCGCTTCACCAAGCAGCACGGCGATGCCTGAAACGGGCAATTCGGAAGTTGATTCAGACAGTGGGTCAAAACCCGTAGTGTCTATATCAGGTTCGGAGCAAGGTGAAATGGTTGATCTATCTGAGTTCGATGGAAACTCGGGGAAGGTGCCTGAGGGAGTATCGGAGATAACAAAACAAGCGGTTCCCGGCGGTGATGCACTGGCTGATGCGAGAAAGTACATTTTGTCACTCGATTCTGTCGCTCTTGTGTCGGGCGACCCAGATGATCTTGCGCGACGTCTTGAGGCATTAGAAAAAGTCAAGGAACCGCTTCGGCTTGGAACCCCCAAGTATTGGGCTGTCTCAGTTTTGATGATCGAAAGTGCATGGCAGACGAAAGGCACGTCTGACATTAGCAGGATATTAATTGATTTACAGCACCATTACGATTTTGCGACTGCAGCATTGCTGGTGGAGACCTTCCTAACAGTCAACGTTCGGTCAGCCCTGCCTGAGACGCAGCGGCATCTGCTAGCTAACGGGTTGGTTTTATTGGATCGATTGGTGATTGCCGCTGAGTTTGAATTGGCGAAGCAGATTCTTGGTTCTGTTGAACCGCTTGGACATGCATTGCAGGATACCGCCGCAGCTGAATACTTGTCTGCCTATGAGCGAGTGATTAGCCAGGCAATCCGGCAAAGTGAGCGATTCGGATCGCTACTGTCAAATAGTCCTGATACTTGGTCTCAAGCAAATCAAGGGCTTCTCGGTCGTTATTATTGTTTGGTGCTGCGGCGTTGGGGCGTTGGTTTACCTTTGCTGTCGAACGCATCGGATACACGAATCGCGTCTGCTGCCAAAAGTGAACTTGCCTTGCCAAAAGATCCCAGCTTTGAGGATTTGGTTGCCCTTGCCAGACTTTGGAATCTCAATGCGCAAAGAGTATCGGGTTTGAACAGAGATGCGATGCGACTACACGCCGTCTCTTTGATCCGAAAGGCGATGAAAACAGCATCCGAAAGTCAGCGACTGGAGTTCGGTAAGGAGTTGCGTGAGCTCAGCGAAACCCTGCCAGACCATCTCCGGCAATCTGATTTCAGGATGGTCAGCACCAAGATCTGACTGATTAAATTTTCGGATTAGATACATTTCAGGTCACCACGCAGGGATGATCCGTTGGGCGGCAGTCTGAGTTGTTGATTACGAAGGTTATTGTGTTGAACGTTCGGTTTCCGAATCCTAGCCCGTGTTGGTCTCCGATCTGTTCATGTCACTACAATCACATCTAGTCAAAAGCACCCTTCTCGAGGATTGAACACATGAAGGCCATTCTGGCAGCACCCCAGCCAACAACTCTGCAGGCCCTCGTGGACAGCGGTTGGAAATCGAAGACCGTAAAACAGGAGGTCCGAGATAATTTCACCCAGATGCTGGCGGCTGGTGAGGAGCTTTTTCCTGGGATTGTTGGCTACGACGACACTGTGATTCCGGAGATTAATTTGGCCTTGTTGGCAGGACATGACATGCTGTTCCTCGGCGAGAAAGGTCAAGCTAAGAGTCGCATCATGCGGATGCTGACGCGGTTTTTGGATGAGTGGATTCCGTACATTGATCACCCTGACCTGCCTGTCCATGAAGACCCAACAAACCCAATCACCTCCCTTGGTAAACGCATCATTACTGAGCATGATTCCGCCGAGATTAAAATTGCATGGTGGGGTCGTGATCAGCGTTATGCAGAAAGGCTCAGTCCCGGAACCAAGTTTGCAGACATTGTCGGTGAGATTGATCCAGCAAAGCTGACTGGGGGTGTCAGCATGAGCGCCGAGGAAGCCTTGTCTTTTGGCTTGATACCAAGGATGCACCGTGGGATCTTCGCGATGAACGAACTCCCTGAACTCGACGACCTGGTTCAAGTAGGACTGTTCAATATTCTCGAAGAACGAGACGTTCAGATCCGTGGTTATCCCATTCAGTTTGATTTGGACCTCATGATTTTGTTTTCGGCTAACCCTTCGACTTACAACCGAAGCGGCAAAGTCATTCCCCAGTTGAAAGACCGTATTGGAACAATTGTACAAACGCACTATCCAGAAGAACGCGATCAGGGAATTGAGATTCTGCAGCAGGAGTTAGGTGATCAGCTTGAGGGTGACTATCCTGTCGTTGTTCCCTACTTCATGTATCAGATCATTGAAGAGATCACGAGTCAGGCTCGCCAAAGCAAGTACATTGACCAAGATTCTGGTGTGTCTGCCCGATTCTCTCTGGCGAATTTCCGCACCTTGATTGCATCTGCACGCCACCGTGGGATTATTCATGGCGAGCAGCCCGCCGCGCCAAGGATTAGTGATTTTGGGCACTTGCATTCCAGTTCTTTGGGCAAACTTGAGCTTGATCTGATGGGCACGCACCAGATGAGTGAGCGGCAGGTTCTGGAGGTGGTTACCGCAGAGGCGATCAAGAGAGTGTTCAGTGAGTACGTCGAAGAACATGGCTTGGGAACAATTGCCGAGATCTTTCGTGGGGGAGTTCGTGTAGAGGTGGGTGACTTGCTGCCCAGTAAGGAATATGCCGAGCGTCTGAAAAAAGTCCCACCGGCATGGGACATGGCATTTGAAGTGAACGCGAGTGAGAGTGAGGCAGTACGAGCGAGTTGTGTCGAGTTCGTGCTCGCAGGTTTGTATAGCATGGAAAGAATCAGTCGCAGTCAGCGCCACGGTAAGATTGAATATGAAATTTGATGAAAAACGTAGCGGCAAAGATCCGTTCTATCGGCCGGGTGGGGTGATTCATTCTTACCAGAAGTACGACCCTGCACAGTTCCCGCCGCCAACACAACCACCACCAGATCTTGTTTCCCCGGCGTTCGAACAGGCGTTGATGTATGGCAGTTATCAGGATTTGACTGAGGAAGAGTTGGCGCGGGCGGTGAAATTAGATCCCAGCCAAATCGCTGGCATGGGACCCAGTCTTGATATGCTTCGAGCGATGCTTGAGGAGCGAAAGCGAAAGATCCTCGATACTTACGAATGTAGGAGTGTCCAAAAGAAGGCGAGGAAGGCGTTTCGCGGATCTGCCCAGAACCTACGTCTACCGAAAGACCTTGAAAAAACGTTCAGGGAAGCTGTCATCCACGAGCAGCCATACTTGCTCGAGAGACTTTGGTATCGTGTCGACGATGATACCAGTCCGTTGGCTCGCGGCCTTCTGCAGGTTGGGCAACGAATGGAAGACAAGCACAACATTGAGGAGTTGGGAAGCAAGTACGATTTCACGGGCAGCGAATCGATGTCCATTGATACAGCGTTGGAAGTGAAGGAAGAACTTGAAAAAATTGATGAGCTTCTGAAGCAGATTGAGCAAGCCGCCAAGACAGCCCAGATTGGCGTTATTGATATGGATCTGCTAGGTGAGTTTGCCCAGCCCTCTGATATGAAGCAGCTTGAAGAAATGCGGAATCAGGTTGAAAATTTGATTCGTGAGCAGGCTGAGAGACAGGGACTAGAAAAAGATCCAGGGAAAGATGGTGCATTTCGTCTCACGCCGCAGGCGTATCGTGTCTTTCAGGGTCGATTACTGGGACGAATTTTTAGCGAGTTGCAGGAGTCCCGAAGTGGTCGTCACGAAGGAGATGTGGTTGGCGAGGGGGCGGTTGAGCTTCAGCAGACGAAGCCTTACGAGTTCGGAGATAGTGTCGCTAACATTGACTTGCCGCAAACTGTTATCAACGCACTGCTGCGGCAGGGAGATACGCGTCCTGTTCGTCTGCGTCCAGACGATATTGAAGTCCACAAAACACGGAATCATCCGAAGTGTGCGACCTGCGTCATCATGGATATGAGCGGTTCCATGCGATACGAAGGGCAATATATAAATGTGAAAAGAATGGCATTGGCGCTGCAAGGGCTCATTCAGACTGAGTACCCCGGTGACTTCCTGAGATTCATAGAGATGTACACATTCGCCAAGCTTCGAGCACCCGGCGAAATTATCAACATGATGCCTAAACCGGTCACGATTCATGATCCGTGGGTTCAGCTTTGGGCAGATATGAGTGATCCAAACATCAGCGAGCAGGAAGTGCATCCACACTTCACCAACATCCAGCACTCATTGCAGTTGGCACGCAATAATCTTGCCAATTGCGACACCCCAAATCGACAAATTGTTTTGATTACGGATGGTCTGCCAACCGCTCACTTTGAAGATGAGAAACTCTACATGCTCTATCCGCCTGATCCGCGGACTGAGCAGGCGACGATGCGTGAAGCAATGCTCTGTAGTAAAAATGATATAACGATTAATATCTTTTTGATCCCAAGTTGGTCACAGAGCCAAGAGGACATTCGTTTTGCGCAGCGATTGGCGCAGACTACCAAGGGGCGAGTGTTTTTTACGAGCGGCCGCGACCTTGATCGTTTTGTCCTTTGGGATTACGTTCAAAACCGCCGCGATATCATCGCTTAGTTCGCGGAAGAGGCGGTTGCTCAGGTTGACTTTGTCGTTTGATGGAAACCGAGCCAGAAAATGATCGTCGCAATGCCAAACCCCACGAATGAAGTCACTAATTCGCCACGATTGGTGTCCCATGAACTGGAATCAGATCCCCACCCTTGATCTTGCAAGTTCAAGCCCAAGGCATGGCAGAAGAGAATGAGCGATGCGATTCCAATTACCACGCCAATGCCGCTATACACAGCACCCCGCAACCACGGGTAGGCCGTCGGTTCAGGTTGGTCGTCAGATGTGATCATTTGTTTTCCCGTGAAAAATTATCTTGACTCACTCATCAGGTCACCTTCCAGTAAGTGGCAATACGCATCGTAGCGACGTGCATCAATGCGACCATCGGCGACGGCATTTTTGACAGCACATTCGTCTTCGCTGAGGTGAAGGCAATCGGGGTATCGACATGCGCTCACGTAGGGTCGGAGATCGGGCATCAGCCCCGCAACTTCGCTGGCTGAGATGTCCCAGAGTTGAAATTGCCGGATGCCGGGAGTGTCGAAGACGGCTCCGCCACCTTCCAGCGGTATCAGTCGAGCAGCCGTCGTCGTGTGCCGCCCTTTGTCGTTGTCCTGACTGACGGTTGCCACTGCCAAGCCAAGGCCGGGCTGGATTACGTTGAGTAAACTGCTTTTGCCTACTCCGCTCTGCCCTGTTACTGCTGTCTGCTTGCCCTTCAGGAGGCAACGCAGGTAGGCAATGTTGACACCAGTTTCTGCTGAAGTCATCAAGACCCGAAAGCCCATGGACGCATACACACCCAGTAACGGTTGCAGCTTGACACTGTCAACCAAGTCAACCTTGTTGACCACAACGACCGGCTGCAGATTGCATTGCTGTGCTGTAAGCAGGAAACGATCAATTAAGGCTGGTTTAAGGCCGGGCTCTGCCGCACTCGTGATGATCAGCAAGTAGTCGACGTTAGCAACGAGGACGTGTTGTTGACCACGACTGGTTCGGCTGATGACGCCGCGTCTGGGTCTGACTTCTTCGATCACACCGTCCAAATGTGATTCCGCCCGTATCAGTACGTGGTCTCCCGCGACCACAATGCTGCGTTGTTCGATGCTGAGAGATTTTAAGACTTGCCTGACCGCACAATCATAAATCTCGCCATCGTCAGCCAGTACTCGGCTCTTCAAACCATGGACGCTCACGACACGTCCGGTTTTCAATTCACCGCTACTGACCTGCTGCTCGTTTTTGCCAGTGGATTGAACTGTGCGTTTCCGCGTTAGCTCGCCCTTTCCACTAACACGTTCGCCCTGTGAGACATCTGCCAGGCTATCGGCATCACCCGTTCGGAATTCGCGTGTCAGATCTCCTTTCCGAACACGGCCCTGATACTTTTTGCGAAAGTCAGTTCGCTGCTTTTGACGCTTTTTACCCATGGAATATCAGCGACCCCACGGCATTCGAGTTAGTTGCGTCGATATCCCCCTCACTGCTGCTGATCCTGGTTTGCGACAACATCAGGCTTGGGGTCATTCGAGCCATCGGGTGTAACGGCCTCAGCCTTCTTCGCGTCTTTACTCTTTGCCTGGGTTCGCGATTGGATTGATGGGCCAATCAATTCCGTCAGTTCCGCTTCACCAAGTTCTTCATGTTCCAGTAGGGATCGCGTGATGCTCTCGAGATCGTCTCGGTGTTCACGAAGCAATTGCTCAGCTTTCTGGTCAGCTTCAAGGAGAATTCTACCCACCTCTTCGTCAATCAGTTCCTGAGTGTGTTCACTGAATTGGCGTGACTGATGAATCTCTCGACCAAGAAATGGATCTTCATCGCTGGTCTTGTAGCTGACAGGACCAATTTTCGGGCTCATTCCCCAGTGTGTCACCATTCTGCGAGCAATGCTTGTGGCACGCTCCAGATCGTTCTCCGCTCCTACGCACGTTTCGTTGTAGATGATTTTCTCTGCAGCTCGTCCGCCAAGCAGCACTATCAATTGGTGATCCAATTCTCGTTTGCTGATGCTAAGACGGTCTTCGTTGGGAACATACTGCGTCACGCCCAGGGCTCTACCACGAGGGATAATCGTCACCTTGTGGACCGTGTGCGCGCCATCAAGATGCCAAGCGGTTAGGGTGTGGCCTGCTTCGTGGTAAGCCGTTTTCTCTTTCTCGCTGTCTTGAAGAACTTCCTCGCGTTTTGCACCCATCAGGATTTTGTCGCGAGCGTGGTCAAAGTCACTCATGTCGACAATTTTTTTATCGTTTCGAGCAGCCCAGAGTGCAGCTTCGTTCACCATGTTTCGGATGTCAGCACCAGTCAGGCCAACGGTGCCTGCCGCAAGTCGCCTTAGGTCGACATCATCAGCCAACGGCACATCGCGAACGTGGACTTTGAAGATCGCTTCGCGTCCATTCATGGTGGGACGACCCACGGTGATGTGTCGGTCAAATCTTCCGGGACGCAGAAGAGCAGGGTCGAGAACATCCGGTCGGTTGGTAGCTGCGACCACGATGACCGCCTGACTTCCTGAGAAGCCGTCCATCTCACCTAAGATTTGATTCAATGTCTGCTCACGTTCGTCATGTCCGCCGCCGAGGCCTGCACCACGCTGACGGCCTACTGCGTCAATCTCATCAATGAAGATAATCGCTGGACTCTGTTCCTTGGCTGTCTTGAATAGATCACGGACACGGCTTGCACCCACCCCGACAAACATCTGAATGAACTCGCTACCGTTCACTGAGAAGAATGGGACGTCCGCTTCACCGGCCACTGCCCGTGCGAGCAGCGTCTTGCCCGTTCCGGGAGGTCCGTTCAGCAGAACCCCTTTTGGAACTCGGCCGCCAAGTTTCTGGAATTTACCGGGAGTCTTCAGGAAGTCCACGATTTCCTGCAGATCCGCCTTTACCCCTTCGAGACCAGCAACGTCATCAAACGTCACCATCTTTTCGTTGGCCTCAAACTTTTTGGCGGGGCTTTTGCTGAACCCAGATAGAAATCCGCCTCCCATGATGTCGCTCTTCGTCCGCCGCAACATCATGAACAAAAAGAACAAGATTGCTAACGGAAGACCAATCAAGGCGATGAAATAGATGATCTGTTGAGTATTGTCAGGCTCCAAATAGGAGTACTCAACTTTTCCAGCCTTCAGTTGATTCTCAAGCTCGACGGCGGCGCCGGCATCAGTCGAGCGGTTGAAGTAAAACTTTTTTAAGTACTTCTTCTCGTCGATAGTCGTAGGAGTCTTTTCCGTCGCCGCGGTTTTGGAATCGTCAGCCTCTGATTTTACATCGGCTGCGGCTTCTTCGGATGTGGTGGCTGGAGCGTCCGGAGCGGTTTTGAATGTTCCGTAAACTCGCCGCTCGCCAATACTAACCTCCTCGACGTTTCCGCGTGCCAATTCAGTCTGAAAGAAGCTCGCAGAGACGACGGACCGTTCTTCACCCCTGTTGTAGAACAAAAGAACCAGTGAACCGGCCAAAAGTAACGCAATGATGAGCGAGTTATTGCCACGTCTGCCCTCTTGTGGTTCAGGCTTCGGTGCTTCGTTTTTCTCAGACTTCTTATCCATTTCCTGCCTTTTTGGCCGTTGCTTAAGGTGTGGTGAACTCACGTCTATCAGAGTTGCATCACGGAGTCCAATCACTGCTTGCGACGGAATCCTGCGTAGATTGTAGTGAGTCGTGGCTTGAGTGACTAACCGCCGACTGTCGGACTATTACTGGACTTACGGGGTTATTCAGTGCCCTGTTCGTCTGTGATCCACCCCGGATCAACGGTCAGGCCGCTCTGAGCCGCCAACTGGAGTTGGCTAGCCAGTTCGGCGGAGTCGCAATGCTTGATTGCCATTACCTGGGACTCCGTGTAACCATCGCTGAAAAGCCGCCAGGTCCAATATCCGGCAGCTTTCTCAACCTCCGCATTGTCCCTCGTTGGCAACTCAGGGGTTGCCGCAGGGTTCGAGTCAGACCCGAACTCATTGGATTCGGGATCGGAATAATCGATTGCAATGGTTTCCGAGGCCGAAATCGCAGTTGAATCTCTCTGGTTGGGCGATATTTCTTCGCTGCCAGAAACGTCTGGTTCCGCCATCAATGAGCCAGTTTCTGATGTAGCAGGCGGCGAATCAGACAGAATCGAACCGACCAGTTCGATGATGTCAGCACCGAACTGCTCCATCGTTGCCGGACCCACACCCGAAATCGATTCCAGATCTGCAGACGATGTGGGGCATGATTCAGCAATGCGGTCGATCGTCGCATTGGTGAGGACTCGGTAGGCTGGAATTCCAAGAGCGGCTGAGTTCTTGCGACGCCAACGTTTTAGCTTCTCGGCAATTTCCGCAGTCTGCGGGTTTTCTGTCCCTTGATGCTCACCAGTTGAACTGGATTGCGTCGAATCGGATTGAACGTCTGCTGCTTCGATTTTACCGGTTGCTTTGGCAAGTCGCTTGGCGAGGGCACGTGGCAACTGTAGGCCAGCAGGCAGTGGTGTTTCGGAACGCATCACGCGGCGACCATCTTCGGTCATGTGGAGCGTGGGACGCCGCTCGTCAACTTCCTTTTGTTCCAACAAACCCGTTTCGATCAGTGCATCCATGATGTTGACCACTTCAGTTTGCCGTAGGCCTGATAGAAGCCCATAGGTGCTCAGTTGGTGAAGTTTCCATTGTTGCAATTTCTTATTCCGAGAGCCGCATAGCATCTGAGCGACCATATTCTTACCGAATCGACCATGCATGCGGGTGACGCCGCTAAGAACGACTTGGATGCCTCTCAGCAGTGCGATGGAATCAATTCCTTCGATCTCACTCGCAATGGAAATATCCGAGGATCGACCGACCGATCCATCAGTTGGTTGGCAGCGATCGCACAGCCCACAATTCGTAGCCCCCGCTTCACCAAAATAATGAAGGATGACACGTTGTCTACACCCTGCGGTCCTCGCGAACTTGATGACGGCTTCCAGTTTTTCAAATTCCGCACGCTTGCGATCATTGAGCTCCTCGAAATCAATCTCGAGTTGTTCAAAAGTCAGATCACGCTGCATGATATGAACAGCGCGACCTCGAAATGGTGGAATGTAATCGAATGATCGCAGACGATTCAATTCGCGGAGTGTTCGTTTCAGTTGGTCGCGATCGACACCCGCCATGTCAGCCAAACGCGGCAGCCTTACATAAATGTCTTCGCCTCGCTGTCGTCCTACCATTCGCTCGATGGCGTGCATTACCTTACGCCGTAACTTGGCCTCTTTTGGTAAAAAATCCAGCAATGTGGGTGCATCGCTTTCGATGCGGACAATCGCGTGATTCGATGCACTATCGAGTCGTCGCAGAACACCGGCTTTGGCTAAAAGTGTTTGAGCCGTGCCGATGGCCTCGGTGCCTTCTTTGATGCCTATTTCTTCACGGATTTCATCTAAGGTTAATTCGATGGGGTCTTCTTCTCGCGTCAGTAGAAATTCGTAGACGCTTTTGACCGTTTCACGTTGTGGATAACGGTTTTCAATGAAGAATTCTTGAATGTAGCGATCGCTGTAGGAAAACATCAATCTGCATTCACTCGTTCGTCCGTCCCTACCGGCACGCCCAGCTTCCTGGTAGTAAGCTTCCAAGCTGCCCGGAATGTTGTAGTGAACAACGAAGCGAATGTCGGCTTTGTCGATCCCCATACCAAATGCGTTGGTTGCCACGATCGCTGACAGTTTGCCAGACATGAAATCGTCCTGGACACGCTGTCTTTGCCCTGGTTCAAGACCGGCATGGTACGCTCCGATAGGTCGCCGCGTCTTCTCGGGTAACCACTGAGCCAATTCTTCACATCGTTTGCGGGTTGCGGCATAGATAATGCCTGATCCCGTTTGTGAGCTGATGTAGCGAGTTAGTTCTTCATCTTTCTCACGATCAGATTTCGCATGGGTTACGCTGAAGCGGAGATTGGTTCTGGCGAATCCGGTAACAAACACCTGAGGTGTTTTTAGTCTCAGAATGTCTGAGATGTCTTTCCTGACCATGGGCGTTGCCGTGGCCGTTAATGCAATTGTCTGTACATCTTTCAGATAGCGTTCACGGAATCTACCCAGACGAGAGTAGTCAGGACGAAAATCATGACCCCACTCACTGACACAGTGGGCTTCGTCAATCGCAAGCAGGTTGATGTTGACGTTGGAGATCGCATCGAGAAATCGACTGTTACGCAGTCTTTCGGGAGCAACGTAGACCAGATTTAGGTTGCCTCTTGCCATCTCATCGAGAACCTCTGTCTGTTCCATTGCAGATAGGCTGCTATTGATCAAACTTGCTCGGATTCCAAGATTTTGAAGCGTATCCACCTGATCTTTCATCAAGGCGATCAGCGGCGAAACGACGATTGTGGTGCCTTGTTTAGACAGGCTTGGCAACTGGTAGCAGAGACTCTTTCCGCCGCCAGTGGGCATGACGCACATGACGTCCTCACCGGCCGCAACGGCATCGATCACCTCTCGCTGACCTAGGCGAAATTCGCTCAAACCAAAGGTAGCTAGTAGGGTTTTTGGGTCCGTCTTGTCGGCCATCACGCTAAAATCCAGTCGAAAGTCAATCGAAGGGGCTCGCTGCAGGGCGGATTATACGACTGCTGGCTCTAGTTCCACACCGCATTCACTCCTCGAGGAGCGGAAAATTGAGAGCAATCTGCCTTGATCAGAATGGCATCCAATATCACCCCGATCATCAATCACCCGTTCCCCTCTGTGCAGAGGTGGTTGTTGATGTGATTGCAGCAGGCATTTGCGAGACGGATTTGCAACTTGCCAAGGGATACATGGGATTTTCCGGAATTCTCGGCCACGAATTTGTCGGAATTGCCACCTCCGGACCTCTCGCGGGGGCTCGCGTTGTCGGGGAAATCAACTGCAACTGTCGCAAGTGTCCTCGTTGCCTATCAGGGTTGGGCAATCACTGTGTTGATCGCACCGTCGTTGGGATCCATCGGCATGATGGTGCTTTCGCTGATCAGGTAGCGATTCCGCAAACAAGCTTGCACATTGTTCCTGATTCGATCAGTGATGATCAAGCTGTTCTTATTGAGCCTCTGGCAGCCGCTCTACAGATCCAGCAGCAGATCGAACTATCGAGTGTGCAAAATGCGATCATGCTGGGAGATGGGAGGCTGGCAAACTTGTGCACTCAAGCGATCTCTCAAAAAGTAAAAAATATTAAGGTCGTGGGAAAACACGAGCTGAAACTCGCGAGGTTTCGAAAATTAGGGATCGAGACGATTCACTTAAACGACCTGATTTGTGAGAAGGATTTTGATTTGGTCGTTGACTGCACTGGATCCGTGACGGGGTTACCACTGGCTTTACAATTGGTGCAGCCGCGGGGCACGATTGTCATGAAAACCACGGTTGCTGCAGACCATGAGGTTTCTCTGGCGCCTGTCGTGATTGATGAAATCAGTGTTGTCGGTTCCAGATGCGGTCCTTTCGGTTTGGCAATCGAATTATTGCAAGCTGATCGATTCGATTTGTCGGGGTTGGTCACACACCGATTTGCCTTGGAGGAAGCAGAGAAAGCTTTTCAGATGGCCGTTGATCCCTCCGCTTTTAAGGTCGTGTTTGACGTTATGAGTACCACCGCTAACTAAATCAACTCAAGCTCCGGAAATGTAATGGATCAGGATGGTGAATACATCTGCGATAGTTGTGGTGAGGAAATAATTATTCCACTCGATCCAGGTGCAGGTAGATCACAGAGTTATGTCGAGGATTGTCCTGTTTGCTGCAATCCAAGCGTGATTCATGTTGATTGGGATGAAGATGGGCCACGTGTTTGGGCGGAGCCCGAACAAGACCGCCACTGATCCGCCGCAGCGGTTGATTTCTGTGCTGCCGTGCTAACGCAGTCAGTTGTCCTGATTCACACATTCCAAGCCTGGCTCTGCGCCGCCGATCTGCCATGCTTTTTGCCGCTTCGAAACTGGCGGCCTTCTGTGTTCCTGACGCTGCCGATCAGAATCACTCGCAGTTTTCAATTGAACTGGTTTGAAGCATGGTTTGCTGTCATTTGCAGACGGGCCTTTTTTCAATTTCCGAGCATAAAAAGATTGACGCCGTGCTTACGAGCCTTATGTTGACTTCTATAGAGAGTGAACATATGAACACTTTCTGTGTGCAGGGCAATCACACTCGTGAGTGACTGGATGCTCAACGAAAGTGCGGTTGGCGTTAGGCAAAAGGACTTGCAAAGTAAACAAGATACGGGCAGCGATTATGTAAGGCAGGCGGTTAGATGATCATTCTTTGGTTGATTGAAGCCACGTGCTTGGATCACGCCAAAAAAACACGCTGAAGTGACACGGGGGCAAAAATGCAACTCTGGCGATTCGTTTTAGTGCACATGTGCCTGGGGCTCGTGATGACTGTACCTGTCATCGGCGAGGGACCAATCAAGCCAGTGGGCAATAGCTCTATTGATGCTGTTGTGATGGCAGCGATCCGTTCGCGTGTGGGAATCCATTTAGGGAATTACCGCATCGGTCGAGAAGTCAGTGTGAGGGTGCATATAAAAAACTCTACGGGCCTCTCTTTGAATTTGCGATCGATCGACCCGGATTGCGGCTGTTTGGCAGTTGTGCCAGAACAACGTTCTCTTGAACCTGACGGGACTCTAAGCCTGTCGCTGAGGCTTGCCTCATCGAACAAAGTAGCGAATGTGCGCCGCTCGATTCGTGTTTTCTTTCAGGAGTCTACATTTCCGTTCGTGTTGGATGTCGATGTGCGGATTGCCGGTCCGTTGGGACTTGCTCAAACCACAATGCGTCTGACAGATCCTGATTCAACATTCGATGTTTCGGGGCAGATCCAAGAGTTGGGCGGGAGAATCCGACGGGTTGAAAGTGTTCGGGGGAGTTTCGCGACGGTCGGTTCAGTGGTGCAAACTTCAGATGCATTTAAGTTCATTGCAAAGCCAACGTTTTCATTTGGCGATGCTGAGGATTTGGTGCGTGTGCATTATCTCGATTCAAGTGCGCAGGCACAGATTGTCGATCTGCCAATCCTATTACGTTACACCACGCCAGTACGCTTTTTGCCATCCACTTTGAATCTTCATCAGCAAGGCACAAGGTGGGTCGGAACAACTCGCATGATTGTGGTGCGTGGCAAGTTGAAAGTTCCTTTGAAACAGCTCAGATTTGTGCTCGATGCCGAATCAGATACCGGTAAGTCATCGCCGCGTGTAGCCGTTCAGGTGCGTGCTGTTTCAAGCATCATGTCGAAAGTTGAGGTTGTGATTACGGAAGGTAAACAGCGTGCAGGTCATGACGGGGAAATGATCCAAGACCGTTTTCCGCGCCGCGTGGTTGTCCGGGGAAGTCGCAGTCAAGTTGTGGGAATTCTAAATCTTGTTCGAAATGGGGAAGAATAGATGAAATTGCATAGATCGATTGGCGTGATCGTTTGGTTGGGACATGGGGCTTTCGGCTTCGCTGGCCCACCAGAACCAACGCGCGAGAGTCCTCATGAGTGGGAATGTACTTATGCCTTTAGCGATACCACTTGTCGGGAGATGATTTCAGCATGGGCAGAAGATATGAATCTGGATTCGAGAAGCGTAGCTGACTTCAAGCAGTGCAGTGATTGTCAACGACGGGAGGTCGTGGGTTCTTACTCAACGCGTTATCTGATTGGGTATGAATGCAACAATCGCAACGGGCATGACCGTAGGTTCGCATCTCTCGATGAAATCGTTGGTGTTTACCGGAAGGCAGAAAGTGATGATGAAGGTTGGCGTGTTAACGGTTGGGGATTTCACCGATGCCTGTTGAGTTGGCGTTGTGCACAAAGCTGCGCGATTGATTTTGACCGTGCTGTTTGTATTCCGTTGAGCGGATATTACATCGGTAGATGGATGCCCGAGATGGGGCGACAGTGTGACGCAGAGGTCACCGACAGTGAAGGCATCGAATTTCCATTGAGTGATGATGTTGGTCAGGGACGTGAGACTCGCTGGCATGGAGTAGACGATCTGCCAAACAACTACCATTGATGGGATGGCTTCCTGCCTGATTTTAATGGAATGTCATCCCAATAAATATTGTCTCAATGGAGTTGGTTATGAATCTGAAACGATGGGTGCTTCGAGTGTGTTGCTTTGCAATTTTTTCACAGATCAGCCTGCTGGCTTCGGCGTTGGTGGGCACAGGTGCCATTGCAAATGAACCGGCGGTTCTTAGCCGTGAAGCAGTCGATTTAAGGAAACTCCGGGTTCCCACAGAAATGGACCGCAACTTGCTGAAAAGCTGGCTGACCGATTTGCAGTCACGAAGCATGTTGGTAGATCGAATGGCTGTCGATGTATCAGGAGAAAAATATATTGGGGCACAAGTAGGTGGCTCAGAAAGAATTGTTGCTCGCCGATTTGCATTCACCTGGGTCATTGACCATCAATGGGATCGCGAACGATTGGTGTTTGCAGATCAAAGCTTGCTTGGATCAGCAATTCAACCGACTGGGAATGCCTATCTGATCGATTCACAGGCCTCCGCATATGACCAGATCAGAATCAAACGTCGGTTTCATGGCGCGTCAGGTAAGCAGGTTCATCCACCTTCGACGACCAAGTCATTGAACGCGCGATTCAAATTGTGCGGTGTCTTTGATCCCATTTGTGCCACGACCGGAGGGGTTATCAGTATCACCACAGGGAATGCTTTTGACCGTAGTAAGTGTCAACTGCATGTGAAAAATCTAATTGGTATTTACCGACATGCAGGTCTCACCCTTACAGCTTTCGAGTTTCAACCCGTTCCTGAACTGATTTTTGTTCGTGTCGCTTCGTTTCGTCGTTCCGTGCCAGTGCAGGTCGATGATTTTGTATCGCTGGGAACAGACCTGCTTCAAGTTGCTCAACTGGGAGACAATCGCGGGCAGAAAGAGTTGTCATCACTTCACAAAATTTTAAAACCCTACGCGCAAACTACATCCGCATGGGATTCGGTGGACAGTGTGCTGTTGCCTGTCAAGTTGCACAGCCTGACACTTGGCGGTGAGCAGGATTTTGAAGTGAAAGCGGATTTTCAATGGAAACTAGGATCGCAAATTCCTGATTCAGTATTTGAGGTTGAAAATCTTGGAGTATCGAGCCCACTCGCCTTGTGGTCAGATAAACGTTGAGTCGCGTTTATTACCTGATTTGCTGGTTGGCATCCTGTTTGAATTCATTCCGTGGGCAAACGATTTCAGCCACCGTTCAGATGGAATTAGGATCCAAGTTGTCGCATCACCCGCTGGACAATTTTCTCGATTGCTTCAGGAGGCATTACAAGGGTTTCATCAAGTTCTGCGACTTCCGCCACAAGATTATCAATCTCGCGTTGGGTGCGAGCTACTGCGTCTTTTTGCTGCTCTGATAGCGGAACCCGGCCGGACCCCAAGTTCCAGCCTCTTGATCTTGCCCCCGCGCGAAACCCTTCGGGAAATTCCCCTAGCGAAATCATCGCGTCAAACAGTGGCAGCAGTTGGTACTGCAAACGCATTGCTTCTTTGATATTGCCAGAGACCACGCTGCGATGGATCGCGCGGGTCAACTCGGGGACAACCCCACTTGTCGCATTGGTACCGCCATCCGCTCCCGCAATCAGCATTGGAGCAAGTGAAGCGTCCCAACCTGTCAGGAAAGTAAAGTCCTCTCGAAGGGGGCGAATTGCAGCGATCATGCGTAGCATGTTCGGCAGGTCCCCAGAAGAGTCTTTGATACCTACAACACGAGGACATTCAGAGGCCAAGCGTATGACCGTGTCGACGTCGATGGGGGAGGCGAATAGCGGGATGTTGTAAAGAGTGACATCGATAGAGACGTGATCTGCAATTTCGCGAAAGTACGCGTAAACTCCTTCGCTGCTGAGTCGGTAGTAAAACGGAGCAACGATGGCGACAGCTCGGGCCCCCATGGCACCGTAGGCATCACACGCATCAATTGTAGCTTTGACGTTCGCTTCCGCAGCGCCCGCGAGAATCGGCACACGTCCACCAGCCTGCTCGACCACGATCTGGACAATTCTTCGACGTTCCTCAGCAGTGAAACGTACGAATTCCCCAGTGCTGCCGTTGGGATAGAGTCCATCAACACCACGTTCAATGAGCCAGTCGACATAGCCGCGCAAGCGTTCTTCATCGACACGACCCCTGTCATCGACTGGGGTGATGTTGGGTGTAAGGATCCCGGTGATTCGGTTCGGCATAGCGAGTGAGAAAGCGGCGAGGAACAGTGAAGCTGAACAGTGAAGCTGAACAGTGGTTTTTACAGCAGGCGAACAAAATGCTACTCGGCAAACCTACCCTCACACTGTACTTCAAACGACTAGATAAGCGAGGCAATTACAAGTGCCACCACGCTCATCAGTTTCAACAGGATATTCAGTGATGGTCCGGAAGTATCTTTGAACGGGTCACCCACGGTGTCACCCACGACCGCTGCTTTGTGAGCTTCACTGCCTTTGGTCAGTATCACACCATCAACTTCAAAGCCTTCCTCAATCATCTTCTTTGCATTGTCCCATGCACCGCCAGCATTCGATTGGAACAGTGCCATGAGCACGCCGCTGACGGTTACACCAGCAAGTAGGCCACCGAGCATCAGTGCATTGGTGTTTCCGCTGAGTCCCCAGTACTCAGGAAGCAATTTGGGAACAAATCCGAAGGCAACCGGAACAAGCACAGCGACCAGACCAGGTAGGATCATCTCACGGATCGAGGCCCGAGTTGAAATGGCAACACACTTGCCGTACTCCGCTTTCCCGTCGGCTTTTTGAAAGGTCTGCTGGTCGGCTTCTGACCAGTCAGAAAATTCGTCGCCTTCGTTTTTCTGCATCACCTGCAAGGCATTCTTTAATTCAGGGATATCTCTGAACTGGCGTCGCACTTCTTCGATCATTGCCATCGCTGCACGGCCTACGGCATTCATTGACAGTGCTGAGAACAGGAATGGCAGCATCGCTCCAATGAATAGGGATGCCATCACGAATGGATTGAGAATGTCGATGCCTTCGAGTTGACTATCGAGGTGACTCTCGTTGTACGTTACCTTGAAAGCAGCAAACAGCGCAAGTGCTGTAAGGGCAGCTGAGCCGATTGCGAAACCTTTTCCAATGGCTGCTGTGGTGTTACCCACTGCGTCAAGTTTGTCGGTGCGATCTCGGACCTCTGATGGCAAGTCCGCCATTTCAGCAATTCCACCAGCGTTGTCAGAAATAGGGCCGTAAGCATCGACTGCAAGCTGAATGCCTGTGTTCGACAACATTCCAACAGCGGCAATGGCGATCCCGTAAAGTCCTGCGCAACTGTAGGCTCCAATGATTGCAACTGCGATGATAAGAATTGGAATTGCGGTGGACATCATCCCTACACCCACACCGGCAATGATTGTGGTTGCCGATCCAGTGACTGATTGACGGACGATCGATTTCACTGGCCCTTTTCCGGTGCCCGTGTAGTATTCAGTGATCTTGCCAATTGCGAGCCCTGCACCGAGGCCGAGCAGAATCGCATAGAAAACGCCATTGCTGCTGTAGACGATGCCCTCGTGAGTCCAAGTCGATGGTAGCATGAATTGGATGATGAAGAATGTGAGTATCAACAAGATACCAGCTGATGAAAATTCGCCGAGGTTCAGAGCGTGATGAGGATCTCCTCCGTCTTTCACTTTGACGAGAAATGTACCCGCGATCGAGGTCATGATTCCGACACTTGCCAAAATCAGCGGTAGCATCACCGCGGACAATCCACTCATTCCGTCATTCGCAAATTCACCAAGTGATACAAACGCGGCACCCAACACCATCGTTCCGATGATCGAACCAACGTAGGATTCAAACAGGTCAGCTCCCATGCCGGCAACGTCTCCAACATTGTCACCAACATTATCGGCGATGGTGGCAGGATTCAGCGGATGGTCTTCCGGGATACCGGCTTCTACTTTTCCAACGAGGTCTGCACCGACATCAGCTGCTTTGGTGTAGATGCCACCACCGACACGAGCAAACAACGCGATCGATGAAGCTCCGAATGAAAATCCGGTCAGGACTGTGATCACTTGCATGATGTTGTCGACACCAAAAAGTGCGCTGTAGATGATGAGCAGCGAGCTCAATCCCAGAACCCCCAAGCCAACAACCCCCATTCCCATGACCGATCCGCCAGCGAAAGCTACTTCCAAGGCTTGACCGAGCCCTGTTCGGGCTGCGTTTGTTGTTCGGACGTTCGCTTTGGTTGCTACTCGCATCCCAATGAAGCCTGCCAAGGCTGAACAAATCGCACCCAGAATGAATGAAACTGCGATCAATGGCGACGAGTTCGCTTCCTGCGTGCTACCGGCGTACCCAAGCAGGACGGCAACTACAACGACAAAGATAGCGAGAATCGAGTACTCAGCTTTGAGGAACGACATCGCGCCCTCGGTAATGTTGTTCGCGATTGTCATCATCCGCTCCGTGCCCTCTTCCTGTTTGGCGACCCAGGAAGACTTCCAGAACGTGAAGACCAAGCCGGCAATGCCCAAGAACGGAATCAGATAAGCTACCCAAGGTAGATTGGCGTTGGCCGATACACCCGATGAATCTTGGACTGGATCAGCCACGACTGGTGCCGCGGTTCCCGCTGCGGAGCTATCGTCCGAAGTTTCCGTCCCTGCTCTGGCTTGGTTCTCCGTTGTGTCTTGATTCTCTTGTGGAACCAGAGCGAGGGCCGGCGAACCAAGTACAGCAAGACCTAAAAACAGCACAAAAAAGCGTCTGAACGCCAACATAATGGGTAATCCTTCATATCACGATTGGTGCTGCCACGAGGCTTGGTTGAGCCGATGCAGCTGGTCAAATTTGGTAATCCACCGCATTATTATGCAACTAAGGGGAGGTGCGTGACCACAGGACTGAAAGCCTACACAGCGAATAATTTGCGATTCGTTTTCTTCGCTTTGTTTGGGAAGCCGGGTTCTCTTTCGCTTTCGCGAAACCACGCATGCTTTTGGACCCGCGATCAGCTCGCGAATGAGCCACACTTCGAATGCTTCACGGCTAAATTTTTCCCGTTGGCGTGCAGTTTTACACCGCCGATTCGCCGAGCCGCAGACAAGCGGGTGGGTTTGCTCAGCTGAAATGCTACGGTCTGTTTTGGTCGAGGTTGCGGGGCGGCTGCCAGGGAACCTGTCCGCCCTGTTGGACGTGCAGTTGTAGATGCCGTGATAATTCACGGAGTTTTTTCGGCATTTTCTTGGCCAGGTCAGTGTTCTCGTTGGGATCTGCCTCAAGATCAAATAGTTCGAACTGTTTTGTTGGCAAGTCGTGTACGAGCTTGTATCGCCCGTGGAGAAGAGCCTGACTGGTCAGTCCAGCGTACGTCGGGCCACCTTCGCGTCGGACAAAGTAGATTCTTCGTGTTGGCCACAGATTTCTACCGTTGGCAGCCAGCGGTTGAACGATTAGCGGAATCAGAGACTGGCCATCGATTTCGTTAGCAACTTTGATTCCTGCCAAATCAGCAATCGTTGGGAAAAAGTCTGCGGTGCAGCAGACCGTATGGCTTACTGAACCAGCAATCGTTTGGCCCGGCACTCTGATGCAACCTGGAATCCGCAGGCCACCCTCATACATCTGCTGTTTTTCACCTCGAAGAGGACCATTGTTGGCACCGACGTTCGCTTGCCCTCCATTGTCGCTGGTGAACACGATGACAGTGTTTTCGTACTGTCCCGATTCCTTCAACGCGTTCAGCACTTGTCCAATTCCAGCATCCATGTGCTCAATCAACGCTACGAGTTTAGCGCGTTTATCGCTGATTGCATTGTCGGTCTGTTCGCGACGTTTGACCTTCTCGTACCAGTCCTGTGGTGGTTGAATTGGGGTGTGCGGTGCGTTGTACGCAAGATAAAGGAACCAAGGTTTCCTCTCCCCTTCAGGCCTGGGTCCTGTGGGATCGCTGGCATCTTTGGGGGTGATTTTTTTTACACGGCCATTGATGTAATCGACAGCCCACTGAGTGAATAGATCTGTCGCATGGCCTTGAGGATCTATTTCGTCACGGCCGTTGCGCATGTAGTTGATGCCATGGCGCCGATGCTTGTAGTAATCGTCCATCATGTCACCGAGATAGCCCTGAAAGCGTTCGAAGCCTTGGCTCAATGGGTGTGTTTCAGGTGAAAGACCGAGGTGCCATTTGCCAATGGCCACGGTTTCGTAGCCACTGTTCTGCAGTTGGTGCGGAAGCGTTTGTGTGAAAGGTTGGTAATAGCCCCAGTTGTTTTCAGGATGCGTTCGAATCACACCCGGAACGCCAACCCGGTCAGGGTAGCAACCTGTGAGTACGGAAGCTCGAGTTGGTGAGCAGACGGGGCAATTTGCATAAAGCCTTCCGAGTTTCAAGGATTCAGAGTACAGCTGATCGAGGTGTGGAGTTTTCATGTCCTCGCTGCCGAGGCAGGACAAGTCTGCGAACCCGAGGTCATCTACGATAAGCAGCAGTACGTTTTGCTGCTTCGGCGGCGGGGTTTCAGCAGAGCATGTGTTTGCGAAGCAGATCGCGAAAAGGCACAGGTAAGCGGCAGGATGACAAGTTTCGTGAAAAGGGCTGCTGAGCATTGGTCGATGATTGGTAGAGTCAAACGGATTTTGGGGATTAGTTGGGCACTATCGTAACCTGACACAATACAGTTTTGTTGACCAAAGAAGGGTGGGAAACTAAACTGACACCATGCTTTTCTTGAGTGTCGCTAAACTATTGGCACAGCGACACTTACAAGTCCGTCTTGCTAGACCATGCGTCTTGCTAGACGCAGACTAGGTTATCGGCACGGGCCAAACCCAACGCTTTCACAAGCCACTGATCATCATGCCATCGGAAGACCCGATTCGAATCGATGCGTCGACGGTACATCGTGCGGTGCATTCACGCACTGAACAAGATGATCCGGCTGGACGCGAAATGCCAGCAGATCATCAAGGTGTGGAATCTTCCGACGCATCTTTACACGTTGCTGACAAAGCCAGCGGCGAAGAAATTTCCGAGGCCAACACGGTGATTCGTGGTTCCTCCCGCCTTGAAAAATCAAAGCCTCCCGCTGACATCATCGACCGCACTCCTGCTGCCGTCACGAAAGGCTTGCTTGGAGCACAACTGAATCATTTTCATCTTGAAGCCTTCATTGGTGGTGGTGGAATGGGGGCAGTTTTCAAAGGGCATGATGAGCAGTTGGATCGGACGGTTGCGATCAAGGTGATTCCTTTCGTTGGTGATGACCCTGATTTGCAACGACGTTTTCGAAACGAAGCTCAAAGTGCGGCTAAGTTGGATCACCCTCGTATTGCGAGGGTGTTTGATGTGGGAAGTCATGGTGATTGGCACTACATCGTCTTCGAATATATCGAAGGAACAAACATACGTGATCTGGTAACCCGGAATGCTGTGTTACCCATTGATGATGCGGTGTTTTATACATGTGAGTTGGCAGATGCTCTCCAGCATGCTGCGGATCGTGGCATCGTGCATCGGGATATCAAACCTTCCAATATTTTGATTGGTCAAGACAGTAAGATCAAACTTGTAGATATGGGATTGGCAAGATCAGAGAATCTTGACCTCAGTGAAGACATGACTGCCAGTGGAGTGACGCTTGGCACCTTCGATTACATTTCGCCCGAGCAGGCGAAGGATCCTCGTGATGCTGATTTGAGAAGCGATATTTATTCGCTAGGTTGCACGCTCTATTTTATGTTGACAGGGAGCCCCCCTTACCCTGGTGGCACCATGTTGCAGAAACTTTTGAGTCATGGAAATGCTCCGCCACCCGATGCACGTGTTTTGCGTCCTGAGGTCACTGATCATTTGGCTGCAGTGATTCGAAAAATGCTGGCCAAAAATCCTGCTGATCGCTATCAGACGGGTTTCGATTTGGTCGCTGATCTGCGCGAGGTTGCGGTGCGTGATGGCTTGTCGCGTTCCCAAACCCTAAATCCCGTTTCGATCCCTCAGCCAAATCTGTTGGGACTGTGGCTTGAAAAGCACGCCCCGTGGATCGCAGCTTTAGTGGTTTTGTTCGCAATTGCCGGCTGGCTGCAGTTTCAGTCATCGACCTCTCGCGATTCAGTCATCGTTCCAAGAACTGCCGTGCTGCCCGAGGTTGGAAACGTTCAAACATCGACCGAGGCAAACCTCCCAACGACCAACAATCCGCGAGAATCGGGGTTTCTGCCTGATTCTGGTTGGGAGTTGGATACGGCAACCGAACGCTCTTTCGGGGCTGATACTTCCGTGGACCCGATTGAGGAGAACGGGAAGGAAAGCATGAAGGACACTGGGGGCTTCACGCCTGTGCCGCTTCAGAATAAGCCGCCCGAACGAGATGTGCAGCCTGATTCTGGTGCAACAGATCGTGCCGAATTAGCGCCCGGTCGGACCGAGAGGCAGGTTGCTCCTCGAGCGATTCGGATCATTGCTGATCTCAGTGTGGGTTCCGACTCCAGCGGCATATTGAATGCCACAACACTTCGAGAAGCGTTGGTGATGGCACAGGACAACAATGTCAATGTGATAGAAATCGCACAGCCTGAAATCGTCAGTGCGCCAGTCGACTTGCAAGTTGAGGATTTGTGGATCAGGTCGACTGTCAGCGGTGGTACGGTAATTCGTTTCGAGGCCAATGACGCGGTTGCAGCAGCCCAAAAGAGTATGGTTGCTGTGGGCTCAAGTGATGTCGTCATAGAAGATATAAACTTCGTCTGGCAGGTGCCCAGTGGCAGAGTGTCGGGAGGTTCCCTGTTCGAAATCAATGCAAATACATTGCTGCGTTTGACCGATTGCAGCGTTACCGTCAGCAATCCAAATCTTCGCGATAGCGTTTACGCTTTTGACGTGATGGCTGATTCGATTTCTGCAGGGGGATTAGCGGCGGGTGAACCAGAGGTGCAGATCGAGTTGAACAATGTTGTTGTCAGGGGAGAGATAACAATGTTGCACATGGATGAAGCGGCAAAATTGGGCCTGGATTGGGATAATGGATTGCTGGCTGTTTCAGGCGCCATGATCGACACTGGCGGTTCTCGGTCCGAAGACGTTGACAGTCGCATTGATCTTGAGCTTTGGCGAGTCACTGTGCATGCGTCTGCGGGGATTTTTAGAATGCGTGCCGCGGCGAATACGCCCTATCCCGCCGTGTTGGATCGCCAAGCTCGGCAGAGCGTTTTTATCGTCGATCAGGACCAACCGCATTTTAAGTTTTCCGGATTTCCAAAACGCTTCCAAGGCAACGAGTTGCTTTTGTTGAGAGGAAGTTCCAATCTGTACCAAGTGGGGTCCGAATTTCGCGATGTCATGCTCCGCGTTGAATCGGAAGACGGTTTTTCTGCAGTGACACAAATGATGGACCTCGAGGAAAGCCCTCCTGAGTGGGTTGTTGAGAAGTCGCCACGTCGGTCATCGAGCGTTGTGCGAATGCCACGAGAATGGCCCCCGGCGGGCGAGCGCGTTCCTGCCATCTATGAGCAGACCGATGCCTCTCCTCGTGGTTTTACCCGCGAGTCGCTGCCAACTCTTCCAGTACTGGAAAATAATGAAAATGAGGGGTTGTCCATTGGGCGAACGCTCTGAAAGTACGGAAATTAGCTTGAAATCGAAGTTGGGATTTGACAATCGACGACTTCTTAGACTTAATTGTAGGAGCAGAAACTTACTTTCTGCCCTTTAGACGACCCACCTAACCCGTCCCGACAGGTCTCTTCAAGTGTGAAAATCTGTCTGAGATGTACGGGACCATTTGCAACTTCTGGAGAAGATTGAATGAAACGATTGGCAATTCTTTTTGCGTGCCTCATGTTGGCGACCCCCGCCATGGCGATTAGCGAATTTGGCAAGCAGTGGAAAAATGAGTTCCTCGGTGGTGAGGATGTGGATGACGATTTCAAGAGAGCCGGACGAAAAGCGGGCTGCTATGTTTGTCACGTCAAAGGTGAAGACAAGAAAAAAGTTCGCAACGAATATGGCAACGCGATCCACAAATTGTTGAAAGCTGAGGACTTCTCTAAAGAGTATGTGAAAGCTAACCCTGAAGAAGCAAAGAAGAAAATTTTGGCGGGTTTCAAGAAAGCTGGTGAAGCCAAAAGTAAAGACGGCAAGACCTTCGCTGACAAGCTCAAGAACAACGAACTGCCTGCTACGGACGCAGGTCTGTAGAAACAAGAATACCACTTTGGTAATGTTGCGAACCGTTTGTCAACGAACCTTGGCAAGCGGTTTCTTTTTGCGCGTTGTGAACCTTGTGTTCTCGCTTTTTAAAACCGACGTTTACTACCTACCATTCACTAAATAATCATGAACTCTAAATTCAAAACTGCCGTTGCTTGTTTACTGCTGATCGCAGCTGCACAAATAACAGTGTACGGTCAAAATTCGAAAGATGGATTCGTTTCATTGTTTGACGGAAAGTCGCTCGACGGTTGGAAAGTTGCGGAAGAGAATCCGCAGAGTTGGAAAGTCGTGGACGGCCAGTTGGTCTGCGAGGGGCCGCGGTGCCACCTTTTCTATGATGGCAAGCTTGCACCTTTTAAGAACTTTCACTTCATTGCAGAGGTGAAAACCACTCCTGGCAGCAATGCTGGAATCTACTTTCACACCAAGTATCAAGCGACAAACTGGCCAAAGCAAGGCTTTGAGTGCCAAGTGAACGTGTCTCATAAAGACCCGAAAAAGACGAGCAGTCTTTACGCAGTTGTTAACGTTGCTGACCCAGGTGTCAAAGATAACAAGTGGTATACGCAGGAGATCATCGTCAAAGGCAAGAATGTAATTCTTAAGGTGAATGGAAAAACCATGGTCGACTATACCGAGGAAGAAGGTCAGGCAGCAGCAAGCAAGCAATTTGAGCGACTGCTCGGTGAGGGCACGTTCGCATTGCAAGCTCACGACCCGGACAGCAAAGTCTATTTTAAAAACCTGCGAGTCAAGAAACTCGACTGATCACCAAAGCGGTTGTGTGATCGCGGTGCAAGAAACTGGCTTTGGTCATGTGGTGCACGTTTATGTTCGGAGTCGCCTTTGTCGTTTCGGCTCTGAACTCAAGATTTGACGATTGCACCGTGTGACTTTTTCGGTCTAGCGACCCAAGAAAGCGTTGTACAGTTTTCCCATAGCAGGGTTAGGTGCCTTCCAGACTCTGAGACGGTCACCAGCTTGGAGTGCATAGTCGCTTTCAGGACGGACGGTTCTGCAATCATCGGACATGCGGACTTGCATTGGCATTCCGTTGACGGTGCCCGGCGTATACCGATACAGCGTTGCTCCCACGGTTTCCAGCTTTGCGATGATTCCGGTTTCTTCGAGTAGGTCACTGACATAGACAGTTTGGCCAGCACCGGGCAGTGGCATCATTCGGGCGGGGTTACTGTCGCCGGCGACTTCCAGGACCACGCCATTCTCTGCTTTAGCTTGCCGCACGGCGTAGTAGGCTTTTTCTTGCACGCTGTGATCGAGATCAAGCGATGAGTTCATGCTCAGGTAATCCGGGTTCGATGGCCGGTAAAATGCTGTTCCTGGCACTTCAAAAGAGGTGCAGCCCGTGAATGCAAAGCAGGCCAAAGCAGGCCAAAGCATGCTGGTAAAAAGTCGTTTTTGAACGTAATTCGGAATCATTTGGGAGGAATCCGTTGGGAAATGTTGTGTTGTCGACCCGCTTGGTAAGCTTTGCTGATTAGGTCGACTTTTCGGACAATCGGCATTTTGCGGGGTGGTCTTGAGGGTAAAGTGCCGGCTTTTGGCAAGAAACTCGTGCTTTCGGCGAGGGGGGAAATCGAGATCGGATTGACGGTATGACAGAAAACGGTCGATTTCCTGCTTTCGGATTCTCGTCCTGATCTGTATATTGCCGAGCTTCCAATAAATAGAGTTCCCGAGAAAAACGGCAGAGAATCCGATGGCACGGCAATGTGAAGCGTGTGGCAAGAAAGTCCAAATGGGCAATCGCGTCGAAACACGCGGTAAAGCCAAATACTTAGGTGGTGTAGGTACGAAAATCACCGGCATCACTCGTCGCAAGTTCATTCCAAACTTGCAGCGTGTTCACGTAACCCTGCCAAGCGGCGAAAATAAGTCGATGCGGGTCTGCACCCAATGCATTCGCAGCGGTGCCGTGCGAAAGACGGTGAAAACTAAACCGTTTGATGTCAGCGGATCGAAGAAGTAGCCATCGTGTCGCTCTCTGATGCTGAAGTTCGAAAATTAGCTTTGCTTGCAAGGCTGGATTTGTCTGACGATGAGGTCGCCAGTGTGGGGCCTCAGTTGGATAGCATTCTCTCATTTGTCGAGCAACTGACGGAACTCGATACAACCGATGTCGAACCGATGACGACAGCGCTGGATGTCGATAATCGTTGGCGTGAAGATCTGCAGTTTGACACACTGTCCAATGACGAGGCTCTGGCAAACGCACCATCGCAAAGCGATGGCTGCTTTCTTGTGCCGCCTGTTTTAGGAGTTGTGGCCGCCAAAAAGTCGTAGCCTTCACACGGTCAAGATGCATCACCGTAGGTGATCTGTTCTGAACGTAATCATTCAATCTTGTGGCGAGGGATGACGATGGACTTTGGATTTCTGAGCCTGCTGCCACCGTTGGTTGCGATCGTTTTGGCCGTTGCTACCCGAAGGGTTGTTCTGCCTTTGGCTGCTGGTGTAGCAGTGGGGGCTTTTGTCTTGGCATTTGGGCGTGTTGAGTTGGTTACCGATTTTGGTACCAATGACAGTGTTCGAGTCAGGTTCGTGGCACCATCACCGTGGGTTTCCGGATGCAAAACGCGACTTGTTCTTCTCCGCAGTGACTATGAGGACGAATTGCCGTCGGTCATGTCGCCGCAGTTTTTCAGTGACAATGAACCATATCTCGACAGCCTCGATATCTTCCTCAACAGCAATGCCACAAGCGAATCCACTGTTCAGGATTTGTTAGACGCGCTCGAAAACAGTAGCTCCCGTGCGAAATCGATAGCCACCGCTTCTCTGGAGAAAGGCGAGCCAAGCACCCCCATCGCAGCAAGTTTGCCAAGTGACTTGGAAATTCTGGAATTTGAACCTCAATGGTACATCTTGCCGGGTTCCCGTATTTCATTTCCAGATGCTGTTTGGTGGAAAACGCTGGTGATCTTTGTCACCACCATTTACGAATCCATTTCTTCGAAGTCGCACATTCAGGCTTTGATATTCAGCCTGTTGTTAGGTGCAATGGTAGGGACATTGGAATCAGGGGGGGGGATGCGTGTTTTGATCCAACGAGTTTCCAGCAAGATCAAGTCCCGGCGCGGTGCACAGACACTGATAGCGACCTCAGGGCTGGCCGTATTCTTTGATGATTATGCCAATACCCTGTTGTTGGGCGGAACCATGCGTTCAACAGCCGATCGTTATCGACTGTCACGTCAAAAACTGGCTTACCTTGTCGATTCTACGGCGGCTCCAGTCGCGGGGCTTGCTGTCGTGAGCACGTGGGCGGCAATTGAAATCAGCTACATGGCCGATGGTTTGGCTGTCGCAGGAATCTACGACAATCAAGCTGCATTTGAGATGTTCATCCAGTCCATTCCGTATCGATTTTATCCTTGGCTTGCGTTGGTGATGGTCTTCTGTGTGAGTGTTTCCCAGCGAGATTTTGGCCCGATGCTGAAAGCCGAGCAGGCGGCCCTGACATCGGATTCTGGGGTTGAGTTTGAAGCTGAGGAAAATGTAACTGAGCGTTATCCGCGTTTATGGTGGGCCGCGGTTGTTCCCGTCGTGCTTTGCGTGGTGTCTGTGATGTTGGTGCTCGTCTACACAGGAGTTGCATCACAGGTACTTGTGGAGGAATCGGCGGTTGTCGGTCAGGCTGAAAACGGTTTGCTGAGGCAGGCAGGCCAAGTCATTGGCAATGGCGATTCGTATGTTGCTTTGATGGTAGGTGGAGCTGTGGGCCTGCTAACCGCCGTAGTGATGCACATGTCGCTGGGAGGTTGCCGTTTTGTTGAATGCATGAAAGGAGCATTTGGTGGGGCACGTCAGATGGGACCCGCCCTGCTGATTCTTTGGTTTGCATGGGCCCTGTCTGCGATGACCGAAAAAAATGCCTTGGATACTGGTGGCTATCTTTCCAGTGTTCTTTCTGATCGTTTGAATGTCCATCTGCTGCCAACGGTTGTTTTTCTGATCGCGTCAGCAATGGCTTTTTCTACTGGTACCAGTTGGGGGACGATGGCTATTCTCACGCCACTTTCAATTGGTTTGGCTTTGCAATTGGATGTTGTTGGTGGGCCAGAGGGGCCGATCGCTCTGGCAACCTGCGGATCTGTGCTGGCGGGGGCGATTTTTGGTGACCACTGTTCCCCCATTTCTGACACGACCGTGTTGTCGAGCCGTGCGAGTGGTTGCGACCATGTCGCTCATGTCCGTACACAAATGCCGTATGCGATTGTGGTTGGCGTGGTATGTGTTCTCTGCGGAACCCTGCCGGCGGCGTTTGGAGTCTCGCCTTGGATCAGTCTTTTCATCGGAACAGCCGCTCTTGTCTGCATCGTTCGCGGGTTCGGGAAACTGCCGCGGGAAACTGAAACCCACCATGATGCTGCTGTTCAAGAATGATCAGGATTGGTAGCGCAGAGGAGGTGTGGATGGCTGTCAGCAGCGAGAGGACTCATCTAATCTGAGCAGCATCGATCTTGCGTTCAAGTTACCGAACAGTTTACCGATTGGTTTCGGACACCAAAATTCGGTCTGTAATGAATTAGTTAGAGCCAATGGAACACAGGGATGGATATGGTTTTCCAAATTCGTAGAACTCCACGCACTCACCGTTGGTTGGGATGCTTTGCTGTGTGTGCAGTCGCATTGCCGTTATGGCAGCATTCTGTTGCGGCCCAGGGAAATAGTACTTGGACGACCGGCAGTCAGGGCCGTGTCAATACCACGCTTGGGGCAGCGAGAAACGCCGGACCGCAAACGCAGTTCGTTCCCATTGGTACGCGAAGCCTAGTCGACCAGTATCGGAGTGATCGTCAGCAACAAGGTTTTCGTGGCCAGACCCAAAACATCGGATATCAAGATGTTCAGAACAGCAAGCGACATTTGGTTCGTCTGCAGCAGAATGGTTTCGCAGCACCGCCGCTCCCCACGACAGGCGCTGCACCGATGGCATTTCCTGATAATGGGGGAACAGGAATTCCCTCCCAACCAGCAACCCCACAACTGAGTTATCAAGAGCCAGCCGTTGGGGCGCCTTTTGGGCTGCCACCCAGCAGTAGTGCTCCTGCACTGGTGTCCAGTCCTGTGAATTCACCAGCAGTCATTGCACCGCCGACAGGTCTCCCACCTACGTTACCAATGACTCCTGCTGGATCCGGTAATCTTCCTGTTGCAGGTTTCCCTTCATCGCAGGTGATTTCAGGCAATGCTGATATGCTTCCCATCGCCCGACCCCAATTGAACGATGGGTTCGCGACAGTGGGTAATAGTTGCTGTGTGTCGCCGCCGAGTAGCTACGTGGCCGCGATGGGCCTAGGTAATTGTGTTGGTGGGGGATATCAGCCGGGGGCATCTCAGGGCTATATCGCTACAGGGCCGCAGGTCGCAGTTCCACCTCAGGTTGCTTCTTCAGTGCCATCAGGCCTAGTTCCAGTGACCAGGCCGTCTGCTCGGGGAGTTCCTAAAAAACCTCTGATCAACCTTGGGCAGGATAAGAACGCGGTTGTGGTCGGACAGGGCATCATCGGCCAGCCAGTGGCATATGTTCCCGGACAATGTGTCCGGAACTGGATTCGCTACATTTTCCCCTGATTGGGATAGTTCACTGTGCGTTGTCTGCATTGCTGCTTGGAAAATTGCTGCTTGCGAATTTCGCCTTCGCTGACTTAGATAGCATTTGCGGACGAACTCCCGTAATCCACGATGGCAAAATCATCTTTCTGGCGGCAGGCCAAAGCATGCGAATCGTAACTTCATTGCTACCTGAGCTGATGGTAGCCAAATCAGATGGGTCAGATGTTGCAGTCGTTGTTGATGTTTTGCGCGCTACCTCGGTCATGACGACGGCGTTCGATTCCGGAGCGAAGCAGGTTTTTACCTGCTGTGAGGTCTCCGAGGCCACTGCCCTCGCTGATCAACTCGCAAGTGCTACGCAACATCAGCGTCCGCTCTTGTGTGGTGAGCGAAGTTGCAAGCCGATTACAGGTTTCGACTGTGGGAATTCACCTTCCGAATACACGCCGCGACGAGTTCGCGGGCAGACGTTGATCATGACGACTACCAATGGGACGAAGGCTATCCAAGCTGCTTCTTCTGCCAAACAGTTAATTGCGGCCAGTTTTTTGAACTTACCCAAGATCGTCGAATTTCTTCGTGGATCAGGATTGGTACATCTGGTTTGCTCAGGCACCGATGGTCGAATCACGGCAGAAGATGTATTGCTTGCGGGGGCAATTATCGATGGATGCATGGTGGAATATCAGGCCAAGATTGAAGACGATGATTCACAAATTGCTCACCATTTGTGGTCGTCCTGTTTGCCGGTCTCAGCGAGCACGCCTTGGATCAGCTTGAAAAACGGCAATGAGACACAGCTTTCTCATGTGCTCGCCAAGCGTTTTAGTTGCACTCTTGGTGGCAGGAATTTGCGGCAATGGGGTTTTGCGGAGGATCTTCACCGCTGTGCTCAAATTGGTACCAAATCAGTGATTGGGGTTCGCTCGCAGCAAAATCCAACTGCTTTTGAGTTGCTAGCTAATGACTGAAGCTCTTGCTTTACAGATGGGTGTCTTGTTAACACCCGATTAGTTCTGGGAGGTTCCGCAATTTGGCTGACGAAGAAGATGAGGTGAATAGCAAACCAGCCGGTCGTCGTGACATGGTCACGATTGGGCTGTTGCTGGCCGCTGCGCTGGCTTCGATTGGTGGGTTTGCCCTTCTCTTCTCGATGTGGTGGACGACTGACGTTACCGAGCCCGAGTCGCTATTGCGTCTGGCCTCGCGGGAATTCGTGGATGGTCGTCCCATTGTGGCAGGGAAATTAGCCGAGCTTGCCGAGTTGGATTCTGCCGATGCTCCTTCCGAACCTCTCGAAATGCCGATAGACACGAAAGATGAGGATGTCGATGCGCAACGAATGCTGGAGGCGGCAGCCGATCAGGTACGGATCAAGCGATTGAATCTGGTACGTTTGCGAGATTTTCTCATCGGTGTTGGCAAGGCAGCCGAGGGTAAACGAGCACAAACTCCGAGGGAACAAAGGCAGTTTTATTTTGCTGCTGCTCCTTATCTAGAACTTGCTCGAGACCATGGTTTTCCTCAAGGCCGTCGCACGCAGGGGTACCAAACACTTGGAGAAGTTTATTTTCACCTGGGGCGATTCGATGATGCGGTCATCAATTTAAATCAGGCGGTCGAAAATGAACCGCTGCTCAGACGTCAAATGCTGCCAATGATTGCAGAGTCGCAATATCGTGCTCAAACAGATCAAAAAGAAGACGCGTTAGCAAGTGTTGATGAGTACCTGTCGGATCCAACTCTGAGTGCATCGGTAAAGAAGTCGGTGGGGATTTTGCGAATCAAGATTTTGATGGGGCTGGAGCTCTGGGACGAGTTGAATGTTGCCTTGGCGCAGCACGCAAAACAACAAAACGATGGTGATCAACTCAAGCATCATGCGGTCTTCCTCCGGACCGTTGCGAATATCAGAAAAGTTACTGCTGGGTACAACTTGCAGACGCCGCTTGAAGAAGAAGATCAAAAGAAAGTAGCGGGAGAGCTGGCAAGTGCTTTACAAGTGCTCAATGCATTGAATCAGCGATCAGAAAAATCGAGTGAAGTAGGATTGTGGATCGGTCGCATTAAGCTTTTGCAAGGCGATGTGACGGGGGCCATCAATGCATTTCATAATGTGCTGCGGAAAGATCAAACGTCAAACACTGCGAAGATTGGTGCCGCAGAGATCATCGGGGGACTTCAGGAAATCGAGTTGTTGACCCAGATCATTGATGGTGAACAGGCGGTTCAAGCCATCGGTTATTTGATGGGTGAAATTGGTAGTCGTGAAGGATTTGATCATGAGATGATCTCCTTTCGGGAATTCAGCACACGAATTAGCCAGGCACTGAACCAGCTGCGGCAGGCAGGTGAGTACGAATCTGCCATAGATGCATCACGCAGTTTGCCGCCAGTATTCGATCGCAGTGAAGCGTTGGTGCAGGAAGGAAAAGGTTATAGGGCGTGGGCAGACAAAACATTGAATGACGGAACTGATTTCAATGGGCAGGTGCCTGACAAAATTGCATCAGCGGCGCGAAAGCAATATCGTGCTGCGGGTGATGCGTTTTCGGAGGCTGCGGAACTGCGATTCAATAGCGAGGAATATATCCCAACGCTTTGGTCAGCAATCGATGCCTACCAAAATGGCAACTACTTTTCACAGAGTATCAAACTTCTTGAAATCTATCTTCAGCAGGAAGACAGAAGTCATCAGTCACGGGGTTTAATTGCGTATGGAAAAGCTCTGTTGGCGATAGGTGAGTCCGAGCAGGCTATTGGTGCATTTGAACAATGTGTCTATGAATATCAAAAAGATCCTCTGCGTTATTCTGCCCGCTACTATGGAGCTCTCGCTTACGCAGAGACAGGTGACCTCGACACAGCACGTCGACTGTTGCGACAAAATGTTGACAGTGAGGGTCGCCTCCCAGATGACCAAACTCCTGACCTGAAACCCGAAAGCGCAGAGTGGCAGGACTCGCTGTTTGCCCTTGGAACGCTGCTTTATGATTTGGGATACCGAAACTATCTCGAGGCTGAACAAGCCGATCCGGTGCCGAGGTTGGAGTTGCTTCGGGAAAATCAACCCATTCTCGAGTCTGCGATCCGGCGATTAGAAGTCGCTGACCAACGCTGGTGGGACGATCATGATGATCCACGATCAAAACAGAATGCTTACTTCACCGCGCGAGCCCATGTGATGGCCGCGGAACTCCCACGTATGCAAGCTACCTTGCCTGATACTTTGAGCGCTGCTCAGCGGGCTTCTCTCAGAGATGCGGAAGTGCATCTGCAGAAGGCATTGGTCGGATTTCGGCGTTTGGGTGAGTATCTCGCTACTCTTGATGAAGAACAGGACTTATCTCAAACAGATCAAGCAATGCAGCGAAATTGCATGATGTTTGAGGCAGATGTGCTGAAGAGCATGAAAAAGTATCAGGAAGCCGCTGAGGTCTACCGGGCAGTTGAATCCTTGTATAGCGGCCAGCCTGCTGCCATTGAAGCAATCGTTGGCCAAGCGAGTTGCGCCAGAGGATTAGGAGATGATCGTGAATTTGAAATTCTGTTCCGCCAAGCTAGCGAGATGCTGAAACAGATTCCTGTTGAAGCAGACCCCGAATTCACCGAGACGACTCGCTACGACCGTGAGGGTTGGAAACAACTACTCGATTGGATTATCCAGGATTTTGACAAGCAAAAAGCCTGATCAGGAAAGATGTCTATTATGAACGGAAAAGAAGTTGCTGCTTTGATTCAGCAAAGGTGGGAGATCCTCGATCGTCTCTTGAGTGTCAGTCGATTGCAACTGTCAGCCATTGAACAGGGGCAAATGAGCGAACTGATGCGTGTGCTGTCCGAAAAACAGCAACCCTTGAATCAACTCATTGAACTCGGGGATCAACTTGGAGCCGCCAATGCAGATAACTCACAAGAGCGGCATTGGGAGAGTGATGACGCGCGACAGAGGTGCAGAAAACAGCAGGAAGAATGCGAGGAAATGAATCTCGAACTGTTGGCGATCGAAGCAGAGTGCGAGGCCAAGTTGAGCCGCAATCGTGATGAATTACGCCAGCGTTTGGAACGTGTTGATTCTGGATGGCAAGCAGTTTCTGGATACGCGGATCATTCAACGCAAGCCACCACAGGTGGATCCCTCGATTTGTCGAGTGACTGATTGATCCAGCGACTGAATTGTCTCGCGACTGATTGCTTGGAATCAAACATGCAACTTGTGGGCAACAACGCTGTCCATGTGGCCCAACTGCTGCTCCCTGCCTTAATCGGTGGACATTGCCCCAGTCGGAGTCGTGCGCCGAATTAGGTTGCGGCTACACCTCTCTGTGGTCGATTCCAAGACCCGCCTTGACCAGTCAAGTGTTCGCTTGAAACGAGTAAGAAGTGCGGTCCAAAATGCTAGCAAATGCGTTTTTAAGGAATCCGCCTTGCATCGTGTGACAGATCGCTGCTATGCACTTTAGCTATGTCTTTCATTTTGACCGCTGCGCCGAACAAATCGGGAGCGTACCATGCCAAATCATTGGATCGATCCAAGTCAGTGCCAATCTTTAGCCGTTCTTGTGGAATCGGTGACGGCACCACTTTTAATTGAACACGAAGCACCCGTTTGCCTTGAGCTTGACATTGATACTTCATTTGAAGTGCCCGCTGATTCAGAGCGGACGGTTGATCTCATTCAGGCTCTGGTGAACCAATCCCTTTCGGAGATGCCTGACGGCGGTGATCTAACCATCACGGCTTGTGAGACGGCTCAGGGGCTTGAACTGGAGTTGGCTGATACTGGTTGTGACATCAAAGATCGTCTGCAACGGACCCCGATTGCAGCGGCGGCTCTCGGAGTCAAGTTGGTTTGGCAAAATTGTCCCCAAGGTGGGGCTGCAGTTACCATGACTTTCCGTCGACAGAGCGGCAGTGGTCGCATCGCAGCGTAAACAAGGGCTTATTGGGTAGACCCATTTGATGTTTGGCATTTTTAATACAACAACGATTCCGGCGTTGGAGCAGACGCTTAGTTTTGCCCAGAAACGTCATGAACTTCTTGCTGGAAATCTGGCCAACCTGGATACCCCGGGGTATCGGGCGAAAGACCTAGATGTTGGAGACTTTCAAAATGCACTCGCGGAGTCGATTGACACCCACCAGAAGGCGATCGATACGGGGCAACCACTGACGCGAGATGACATTCGGTCAGGCCCACGAGATGCAATGGAGCAGGTGGTTTACCACGATCAAAGTGATGTGTCTCTGGAACAGCAGGTTTCAGAAGTTGCTAAGAACGAACACATGCACGCTTTGGCAATCACAACGATGCGAAGTCAGTTTGCTTTATTGAGAGCCGCAATCACTGAGCGGGCGTAAGGAATTGAACTCTGACCGAGTATGGCAGTTGATCTGACATGCCGTGTAGGAACGAAGAGGAAAGATCATGTTACGAGCACTTGATATAAGTACCTCTGCACTTGTTGCAGAACGAACTAGATTGAACGCGGTGGCTGGGAACATTGCGAATATCTCAACGCTCAAAAATGAAAAAGGTGAGGCAGAGCCTTACCGAGCAAGAGAGGTAGTGTTTCAAGCGGATGATGAGATTTCAACGCAAGGAGCCTCCGGCGTAAAGGTGGAAGAAATACGGTCGAGTGATGCGGAGCCGCTTTACCGTTACCAGCCGCAACATCCACTGGCAATCAAAGATGGGAAATGGAAGGGCTACGTTGCTTATCCAAATATTGATCTGACGACTCAGATGGTGGATGCATTGGAAGCGACACGTGCTTATGAGGCAAACGTAGGTGTGATGGAGATTACAAAAAATCTGAGTCGCGAAACGTTAACGATTCTGGCTTAGTGTCGGGGTGTTGGGTGCGAGAGTACCCTGCTCTGTCCTGCCCCGCAATGTAGTCACTTTTTGAAACTTTGAATCACGGATCTGGCAAGGTCGAAATCGGCTTGAATCATGCGACCTATCAACGGAATCCAACCGCCACTTCGTCCTGAGTCACTCACTGGTGGCGCAAGTTCAAAGTCCTCGAAGGTTGATTTTCAATCCGGGATCGATGAATTTGCCAAGGTACTCACCAATGAAGTCAAGGATGTTAATTCGATGCAGATCGATGCCAATGATATGGTTCATTCTTTGTTGACTGGCGGTGATGTCAATGAGGCTGAGGTGCTGACCGCGGTGCAAAAAGCGGATCTTGCATTTCGCATGCTCTTGCAGGTACGTAACAAGCTTGTCGAAGCGTATCGCGAAGTTCAGCAAATTCAAATCTGATGTGGCCCGTTTTCGCGATTCCTTACTGCTCAAAGCATTTAACAAATTGAGCATTCCATTCACTTTTATTGCGGCATCATCTGAGCATTCATGAATTTTTTGAGACAATCCACTGATCAGGCCCGGCAGGCATTTTTGTCGATGCCGATGCAGTCGCGGATCATTGTGACGATGTTGGTCGCGGTAATTGCGATTGGATTAGCGTTTCTTGTTCGTGGTTCGGATGCAAAGTCGACGGAGTACCTGTTCGGTGGTCGCTCGATGGGTGAACAGGAGATGGATTCCATCGAAGTTGCCTTGAGTGCAGCCGGTTTGAATGAATGGCAGCGTGAAGGGCGTCGCATTAAAGTGCCACAGGATGCAAAGGCAGCTTATTTGGCTGCGCTGGGTGATGCTACCAGTTTGCCGATCGCCCTGAGAACAGAGGTGGATGAGGCCATCAAATCAAGCAGCCCGTTCGACTCTTCTGATCTGCGGCACGCTCGTGAAATGCATGCCAAGGAGAAGGATCTTGGAAATAAAATCTCGGCTTTCCCCGACGTTCGTTGGGCAAGTGTGGAGTACGATCGTGGCGAACGTGTCGGTTTATCACGCGTGGTGCCACAATCTGCAAGTGTGATGGTGCAGCCTGAGGGAAACCGTTCGTTGCCACGTCAGCGCATTATGGCGATTCAGGAATTGATACGTGGTTCCTATGCGGGGATGGCAACTGATGATGTCGTTGTCATTGATACCAATAGTACGACAGGCAGTGTGAGCGTTGAAGACGAAGATCCGCTGCTCACGAAGCAACGTGAAGCGGAAAAGCACATTGAGTACAAACTGCGGAAACTGCTGGTTGAGTATCCAGCCCAGATTGCCGTTTTTGCTGAGATTGATCCAACGATGGAATCCGAGTTGGCATCGTTGAAATTTGACCCTGAGCCGACCAATCTGAGAAACAGTTCCAAGAAGACTGAAACGACGAGGAATCAGCAGATTCCAAGCGGTGTTCCTGGTGCGGACCCTAATGCAATTGGCAATCGAGCCCAAAGCATAGGGAAAGACGTGGAAGTCCTGAACACGACTGAGGATGAACGTGATACCAGTGGAGTGGCAGGGCAACAGTTTGAGAGTTCGAAGCTCGCGGATTTACAGGTCAAGACAGTTCGAGTTTCGATCATGTTGCCAACCAGCTATTACAGTGAGCTGCACGACGAGAACGAGCGACTCGTGGGTTCAACCCAAAATCAGGGAAAAGGCGTGCTGGATCAGGCAACCTTGGAGAGACTGAGAGCCGAGACAGAGAAAAAGATCCAGGAAATTGTCAGTCCCTTGCTGCCTCAGGTTGCCGCTGGATCTGACCCTGTTTCGCTGGTGACCGTGCGAGATGCTCCAGTGTTGCAAATTAAAAAACAAGTGGAGCAGCCAGCCACGGGTCAAGCTTTGAGCTGGTTGGCTGAATCCTGGCAAACACTGGCTCTTGTGTTCTTGGGGTTAGTTGCTTTGCTCGTCGCCCGCTCAGCTGCTAAATCGACCGGGAATGCCACGCCTCCTGAATTCCAGGAGGGATTTGGACTCGAAATGCCGGGACCACCCCCCGCCGAGCAGAAACTGGAAGAAGAGTCAGAACGCATGACGATCACCGGTGGATCTCTCAAAGACGAATTATTGCATCTGGTGGAGGATAATCCTGAGGTTGCAGCCAATGTGATTCGTGGGTGGGTCGGAGATGCTGCTTGATTCGTAGCGTTGGGGCTACGGGCATTGGGTAATTTGGAGCCCCACAGTGGATCTGTGCGATCAGACGGTCTGTTCAGGGCCGAACGCTCCCGGCGAGCATGCTGCGAATTGAAATGAATTGTTTTCCTCTTCCAATGTACGCTTCAGTTCGACTACAAGAGGAACTCTAGGGCTGACAGCAAAGGATTGCTGAGCTTTAGGAGATGGTTCAGATTTTGCATGGCACGAGGGAGCGGCCTCAAATGGCAAACGGATGGGACTCGGGATTGGAGCGTGAAGCGATGTTGCGTCGCGTCGCGATCGTACTGAGTAGTCTGCCTGCGCCCGTTGCTGCCAATCTGCTGGGTGAAATCGATGCTGACACGAAAGTGGCTGTTCGACGCACAATGATGTCATTGTCGGATGTTGACCCGCTTGAGCAGAAACGCGCACTTCATGCTTTTAAGGTTTCGGTCCAGAAACCAGAGGCTTCACCTGATCAATTTCAGGCTTCCAGTGATGGAGCTGCAGCAGCAAACCAAACGCCATCGCGAGGTAACGCTGGATCGAGAGTTGTCAGGTCGAATCCAGAAACAACCCAAGCAAATGCCACAGTTGCTTCATCCGTGGATTCGAATAAAGGTCGGCATCCGTTGGCATTTCTTGAACAGGTTGATGAGCAGGTTCTGGTTGACTTGTTAAAGACAGAACGTCCGCAGATCGTTGCTACGGTGTTGGCCTCCATCAAGCCAGAACATGCGGCACGTGTTCTTGCGCGGCATGGAAGCGATTTGGAAGATATGCTTGGCCGCATAGGAAAAATTGAAACAATTCCTCCTGCATCACTCGCGGATCTGGCGGATCATTTTCGAAAGTCGCTTGGTCAACCGGGTGTTGGTACCAGTGATACGTTGGGGAGTCGTGCGTTGGATGCGATTCTTGCTGCCATGCCTGGCGAGCAAGAGAGACGTACCGATAGTCCTGAACGGGGTTTGCCGCGTACTGATTATCAGGTGCAGGCAGCTGGGCAAGCACCTGCATCACCAGATGCAAACAACGCTGGATACGTCAGACAACAGGCTGGATTTCCCTCCGCCGTCACCGCAGAAGAAAATTTGAGTTCCAGACTGCGCATCGCAGAAGGGACTTTACCCACGCGTTCCGATCGTGCCTCACAGGTACGTGACTCTGGAGCTCGACATGCTGCGACGGATGCCGCTATATCTGCACCAGTGGAGGCGGAGACATCAGACGATCATCCGGTGCCTTTTTCCTCGACGGACTCAATTCATCAGCATCTGTTACAACTTTCTCCGCAACATCTTTGCGAAACGCTTGGGAAAGTTCACGCTAGAGTTGCAATGTTGGCTCTCTGTGGGCTACCCAATCAGGTGACTTCGGCGGTGCTTGCTCTGCTTCCTAAAGCTGAGTCACGCAAGGTGCGTGAAGCGATGAATTCACTTGGTGCCCTGCAATTAAGAGAAATTGACGAGGCCAAAGAAGCAATTGCCGATGCATCACTTGAAGTCGTCAACGTACCGATTCCTAATGTTGCTTGACTGAGGTGTGATCCATGGCCACCGTCTTAAAATCAGGCGATCGCGAAAAACAGCAAATTGCTGCTCAAAATACGTCTGCTATCGCAGGATTCAATCTCAGTGATCTCGCTGATGAGGGGCGCACGCGTTTGGAGCAATGTCGCTTGCAGGTGCAGGAAATGATGGCAAAGGCTCAACGAGATGTTGAGGAAATTCACAAAGCTGCCGAGGAACGTGGTTATCAGCAGGGTTTGGAGAGAGCCGCGATTGATGTAGAGAAAAAAATTCAGGCAACAGCTGAGCAACAAGCAGAATCCAGTACACAGGTCATGCAACAGGCGGTGAAGCAGATTCAGACTACGTTTTCTGAGTGGATGGAGAGTTACGAAGATATTCTTACGGTAACCGCTTTGGCTGCGGCCGAAAAAATTGTACAGCGAAGACTTGAAGTTGAGCCTGGCTTGGTGGTGGAATGGGCAAAAGAAGCGTTGCACAGCACGCGGACAGCTTTGAGTTTGACGCTCGTTGTGCATCCTGAAACGCTCGCCCACGCTGGTCCAGCCTTTGAGGCAATGGTCATGGCCCCCGGACTGCCCGAGAAAACTCATGTCGAAACAGATGAAAGTTTGGGCAGAAACGAGGTGGTGGTTCGTCAGGAGGGGGGTGAAATTCAAGCGGGATTGTCCGCTCAACTCCTGCGTCTCAAGGAGTTGTTGCAGTGACGGAAAAAGCACCAAATGTGTTTGGTTTTGAACCGCCAGGCCTGCCAGATCCTAATGTCACTCGGACATTGATTCGACAAGCTATTGCATATGAGGTGCGCGGACGCGTCTCAGCAGTTGCAGGTGAGACAGTAGAAATTGAAGGGATGACTGCACCGATTGGTTCAATCTGCGAATTGCAATCACAGGATGGCGAGATTTCACGTGCGCGTGTAATTGGGTTTCGCGGTGTGCGGCCAATTCTTGCTCCATTGGAACGGCTCAACGCTCTGTCTGCTGGCGACTCGGTTCGTTTGGTGGATACCACCCTGAAGTTGAGAGTGGGGCCTGCACTTTGCGGTCGCGTGATCGATGCTTTTGGACAACCTGTCGATGGAAAACCGTTGCCTAAAGATTTAATGACGGTCGATGCAGAGTGCGAACCGCCTGAATCGTTGGAACGCCCCTCGATCGATACACCTTTGCAAACAGGAATCCGAGCAATCGATACCATGTTGACCTGTGGGCAGGGGCAGCGATTGGGCATCTTTGCTGGTTCGGGTGTTGGAAAAAGTACTCTACTTGGCATGCTTGCGCGTGGTTCCAACGCAGACCGAATTGTGATCGGGATGGTGGGTGAACGTGGCAGAGAGGTGCAAGAATTTCTTGACCGAGCTCTCGGTGAAGCCGGTTTTGCAAGAAGCGTGGTCGTGGTTGCAACTAGCGATCGACCTGCCGCACAACGCGTTTCCGCTGCATGGACAGCTACAGCGATTGCTGAAGCGTTTCGGAATCAGGGTGAAAACGTGCTGTTGTTGCTAGATTCTGTAACACGGTTCGCAATGGCACAAAGGGAACTCGGTTTGGCTGCTGGTGAGCCACCAACGACAAGAGGTTATCCACCGAGTGTTTTTAATCTGTTACCAAGGCTGGTGGAACGCGCTGGGCGGACGGAATGCGGGTCGATCACCGCTTTCTACACGGTTTTGGTGGAGGGCGATGATCACAATGAACCCATCGCTGACGCACTCCGAGGGTTACTCGATGGTCACTTGGTCCTCAGCCGAGACTTGGCCGCCAAAGCCCATTGGCCGCCAATTGATATTCTCCACAGTCTGAGTCGTCTGCAGCCGCATCTTGTCTCTCGGGAAGCCTTGCAGGCTACCGCCATTGCCCGGCAGCACTTGAGTGAGTACCACCGACATGCGGATCTGATTTCCATTGGTGCCTACCGTCAAGGTAGTGACCCTCGGGTCGATACTGCGATTGCGATGCGCGATCCGCTCAACATGTTTCTGCAGCAAGAGGCGACACAGATCACCACACTGGAGGATTCTAAGCGGATGCTGGCTCAAATTGTCAGTGCACAACCTGTAAATCCACAGGCAAATGTCGATGTTACAGCGCAAAATGCACCTGCTGAGAGTATGGTTGAGGAGAGTCCGGGAGTTGCGACGAACTGAGTTTTTATCCGTTTCGCCGATTCATGACCGTAAGGATTTATCGTGCCAGCCGAATTTCGATTTAAAGCTTTGCTCGATCTGCGACGTCAGCAACGTGATGAGGCAGGCGCGGCTTTGGGGCAGGTCAACGAGGCCGTTGCCAAAGTGAATACGCAAATTGACGAAATTGAGATCGAACGTGTTGCCCTGCGTGATACCGGTGATGTGAATCGGCAAGGAAATGTTTCTGTTGATGCTTTGTTGGCACACGGACGCTATGACTTGCAACTACAGGCAGATATCGGGGCGCTGCAGGCAACCGTGGCAGAATTGTCTGCCGAGATGGAAAAAAGACGAATTAAATTGGTTGAGGCAGAAACTGAGCTGAAGCGTTTTGAAAAATTAAAAGAAAACGATGAAGCCAAATTCCGTGCATTGGAATCTAAACGAGAAAACGCAGAGACCGACGAAGTGTCAACACGTCGGTATACACTCCAGCGACAACGGTAGCAGATCATGATGTCAAAAATTCTTCGAGGACTGGCTGCCTTTTGTGTGGCTACCGTTCTGACTCAGGTGATCCTGCTGAGTTATTTTCTGATCATGGGAACACTCAATCGGAGTTCTGCGATCCAATTGATTGCCTTGGTTAACGGGATTGATGTCTCTGGAATGCGTCTGCAGGAAATCTATCGTCAAGGCGAGGAATATGAACAGCCAAGTTATGACGAAATACTGGCCCAACGAAAAATGACCAGCTTGGATATGGACATTCGTCTGAGAAGCCAACAAGAGTTTCGAGATGAACTCAGCACCATGCTAGCAGACTTGCGAAAGGATCAGGATCGCTTCAGCGATCGCTTGCTAGCATTTCGGAATGAACTCAACGAACTCGGCGAGGAAGCTCAGGAAAATGGACTTGAGGACGTGCAGCGGACTCTCCAGTCACTCGATCCTGAGCAGGCAAAAGAACAGTTGCTGATAATGTATGACGATAAAAGAATTGATGACGTTGTCACAATCCTTCAAGCCATGTCGACGGATGCACGAAAAGACATATTGGCAGAGTTCACTACGCCGGACGATGTGGACATCCTCGCGGATGTTCTGCGTCGGATCAGCGAGGGCATGCCAGTTTCATCATTGATCAAAGAGACGAACGAGAAACTTTAGTCTTCGGTTTGTTGAGTCGCATGGAATGACCATGCTGCTTTTTCCCCGAAGATTACGGCATCGGTCGTTACTGGGGGGAGCCAGAGATGAGTGATTTGGAGTCGGTTCGTCATGCGCGTGACGCGACCATTACAGAAGTTGCCGGGGGGAAACTCCGTTCTCTTGCGAGCGGCGGCGGCGAGCAGTCGTCCAGCGAGGGATTACTGGATGCGTTTGCGGAGGTCTTTGCCCGCATGTCAGAGGCAAAGATGGCTGCGCCGACCCATGAGCAGCCTGATTCGCCTGAAGAGTCGGTTCAGGCTCCGTCTGATTCAAACCAGGAATCGGAGATGGGGTTCCACGGTGATGGCAGCCAACAGCAGTGCGCTGCCTTGAAGCAGGACGAATCATTGACGGAGGTTGTTGAGATATTGTCGACATCTGCTGCTGAAATCGCTGCTTTAAAGGAAATCGAGACTCAACAGATCGAGGAAGTGGAACAGTTGGTGACAACTGACTCGGAAACCATTTTGGCAGCTCCAATTGCAGTAGAGGTTTCAGCCACCGAGGCAGAGACTGAGGAGACTACCGAAGATGAGGTGCGTCAGGTTCTGCCTCGTGAGGAGGTTGAAGACGGTTTGGGGAGGCGACGAAAAACGAAATCGACAACGGAGGCCAAGACGGCAGAGGTAAAGCCGGTTGAAGGCAAGCAGTATGCGGAAGTTGTGACGACAGACGACCCAGAGTCTGAAACGGTCTCGATCGAAAAAGAAGACGAGGTAGGAAAAGCGATTGAAGATTCAGGTGGCGAAGTGCGTCGAAGCCGACGAAACCATCATCGCCAGGGTCGTGATGGCGAGCAAACGCCGGCACCGGTTTCACAGAATGGGCGGCGATCGTCTGCCGTGAAAGTCGATTTAGCAATGAATTCCGAGGTTCTCGACGCCGCTGGTGTCTCGGATCGGTCGTTCCCCACTAGTCAGGAACGTTCCACAGCCTCGGCTGTGAATCGAGTGGTACAGGCATCTGCGATTGCTAGTTCAGTTGCTTCCGCCAGTAGCTCAAATGCTCCGCGGTTTGGTGCAACCGCTGGAAGCGGTGTCCGCGATGGAGCATTCAATCCATCGGTGGATGCAGCAACCAAGGCAGCAAACCGACCCGCAGCTGAATCTCGTGGGAAAAAGGCACAGACGACTGACACCTTAGCTCGCGTCAAGTTGATTCAACGCGTCAGCAAAGCATTTCAACATCTCGGTCCGGAGGGCGGAGTCATACGTTTGCGATTGGCTCCAGCGGAAATGGGATCGGTCCGTGTTGAGATGCGAATCCAGCAGCGGAAGGTCGCGGCTCGAGTCGTTGCCGAGACCGAAGCAGCCAGTGCTGCGCTGAGAGAGCATCTTCCTGACTTGCGGGCGCGGCTGGAATCTTTCGGCATGCAGGTCGAGAAACTTGAAATTGAGACGGAATCTCTTGACCAGGACGGTGGCTCACAGTTTGAAGATACAAGTTCCCGTGACGAACGTTGGCAGGAGCCTCAACGCGTGCCAAAGCGTGAACTTATCAAACAGATTCAGCCGGAGAAGGTAGTGGATGTTTCACAACATGTTTCACCATCTGTGACTGTGGCTGCTCTGAATGCTGGTATCGACGTGCATCTGTGATGCACCCTTAGCAAGAGAATATGATTGCTCTCGCGTTCGGTGGTTATCCCGTCGTACAAGAGAAACGTCAGAGATGTCTTGAGGCATCGCGATGGAATGCTGAGATCTTGGGAGAGAATCATGTCGCAAATCGGACAGCCAGCTACTGTAAGTACCGCTGCGCAACAAACTGCCGCAACAAGCAGCCAATCAAGCGGCAGCTATAACGAACTGGATATCGATGATTTCCTGAAGTTGCTGATTAGCGAATTGCAAAATCAGGATCCCTTGGATCCGATGGATAATAGTGAAATGGTTCAGCAGATCGGCCAAATCCGAGAAATCGGGGCTACTGATGAGCTTACAAAAACACTCTCTTCACTCTCTTCAAGCCAAGAATTGGTGACCGCCAGCAGTCTGATTGGCAAGTCTGTGGAGGGTTTGGCAGAGGATGCCAGTGCAGTTGATGGCATTGTTGATCGCATCACTGTTGAGACAAGTGGTGAAAACGATTCACGAACAGTCAAAGTTCACGTGGGTGGAAAGACGATGAATATTAAAAACATCAGGGAAATACAGACTGGGTAAATTCTACCGATTATTGATTGCCAGCATTAAATCATTTTTAAGCTGGCAGTTGATCTCATCGCTTGCGGTGAGCCATCGAGAGAGTTCATCTGGTTTCACAATCGGAGCTCAACGTCGATGGGTCTTACATCCGCTCTTACTACGGCACTGACTGGTCTGAACGCTGCGGAAACGCAGATTGATGTGATTGGCAATAATCTTGCCAACTCTCAAACCGTTGGATTCAAATCGTCAGATGTGATCTTTGGAACCCAATTTCTGCAAACACTTTCGTTGGGTGCAGGGCCATCTGATAACAGCGGTGGTATCAACCCCCGGCAGATCGGATTGGGTGTGCAGGTGGCCGAGATTGCCGCCAATCACAACCAAGGCACGATTGAAATCAGCAGTAGTTCGTCTGATTTGGCGATTCAGGGAGATGGTTTCTTTATTGTTGAGGGCGGTGAGGGCGAACGCCTTTACACGCGAAACGGTATTTTCAAGCTGAACAGTGATGCTGAATTGGTCAGTGTTACTGGCCAGCGTTTGCTGGGTTATGGGGTCGACGAGCAGTTTCGTTTGCAAAAGACAGAGTTGGTTCCACTCTCGGTGCCGTTGGGAAGCGAGAGCGTTGCGAAGGCGACGGAGAATGTGACATTCGAGGGAACTCTTACACCTGAGGGTGATTTGGCGACTGTCGCTCAAGTGATTCAGTCGAGTCGGTTGGGTGATTCCAAGGTACCGCGTCCCGATTCCACAAGTGTTGGCAGTGCCGCTGCTCCTCTGTCAGACGCTGGTGCTGTGGTGGTCAACAATGGTGGTGTCGGTACGCTGGCAGCGGGTACCTATCAGTACCGATTTACTCTGGTTGACGGAGCGGGCGCTGAAGCAACACCAAGTGTTTCGATGAGTTCGACAGTGGGAGCGGGCGGACGCATCCAGCTCAGCAATCTGCCCCAGGAAGGTACAGGCAATTACCCTACTGTCAATATTTACCGAACAGGACCTGATGGAAGTGATTTTTTCTTTCTTGGATCAGCCGCGGCTGGTGGAGCATTCGACGATGACGGGTCAACCGCGTTATCGGCGACGCCGTTGGATGATACCACGCTGACGGGAAACTATTCTTACATGGTGACGTATCATCGTAGCGGTGAGGTTGAGAGTCGCCCCAGCGAATTGATCGGGCCACAGAATGTGGTGAATGGTCGAATCTCCTTGACCAACTTGCCCGTACCTCCGGTGCCTGGACCCGAGAGTGGTTTCCCTGCCTACGATCAAATCCGGATTTACCGGAACTTGTCTGGTGACCAGAACAACTACTATCTCGTCGATACCGTCGCCCCAGGTTCCGACTATACCGATTCAAAGTCAGATGCTGAAATCGCTGACTTGACGATTTCCGGGAATCAATTGGTTGATCTCGATGGCCCCACGATCACCAGTAACACACTTCTCACAGATGTTCTTAAGCGGGATGGTCTGACGTACCAAAGCGCTTTTGAGATAGGTACTCTTAGTTACAGTGGTCGGAAAGGTGGCCGTGCGTTGGGAACCAAGCAACTCGAAATTGCACAAACCACAACGGTACAGGATTTTGTTGACTTTCTGGAGTCGGCATCCGGACTTCAGAGTTTGCTGGTTGATTCGCAAAACCCCATTCTCGCGTCTGAAAACAATATCCCCGGCGAGAGCGGTGAATTGGTCCCCGGTGGTTACATTCAGGATGGAACCATACGTTTTGTCAGTAACACTGGCGAACTGAATGCGCTCGAAATTGATCTTTCTGCATTCAGAGTTGAGAATGCTGTTGGTGACGTGACCACCCCAAATCTTGCATTCGGAACTCTTCAGGAAGCACAAGGCCAAAGTGCAGTCAGCGATTTCATCGTTTATGATTCACTCGGTGTTCCGTTGAATGTGCGTGTGACAGCAACACTGGAGGGACGGACCAATGAGCAGACCATTTATCGATGGTATGCAGACAGTCCAGAAAACCAACCAATCTCCGGAACTGATATTGCTGTTGGAACTGGTTTGCTGCGTTTTGATGGAAATGGAAACTTTGTTTCGGCGACCAACGACAGTATTGCAATTGATCGTGTGGGCATACCCAGTGTCAATCCACTGCAATTCAATCTTGACTTCAGTCAGGTCTCTGGCTTGGCAACTCAGGAAGCCAGTCTTGCAGCTACTCGACAGGATGGTAGCCCTCCGGGCGTTCTGACCAGCTTTGTGGTGGGTGAAGATGGGACGTTGCGAGGTGTGTTTGGAAACGGGGTGACTCGTGATCTGGGCCAATTGCAACTGGCTAGATTTGCCAACCCTGTCGGTTTGGAGTCTCGCGGTTTGAATGTGTTCGCCAAAGGCGTCAATACTGGCTTGCCAGTTCAAGGTGCTCCTGGTGAAAACGGAATCGGTGGTGTGATTGGTGGTGCTTTGGAATTGAGTAACACCGACATCGGAAAAGACCTCGTCGAATTGGTGATGGCAAGTACCCAGTATCGAGGGAACAGCCGCGTGATCACAACCAGCCAGCAATTGCTTGATGAATTGTTGAATCTGAGACGATAGTGAATCACTGGCAGATGGTGGCTCATGCTGCGGTCGTTCAGCAGTCCTGCTCAAGATCGCACAGGCTGTTTTGACGTGGTGAGTGCCATTTTTTGACAGTCTGACTTCAGGCACCCTAGATTGTGCAGCTTAAATCAGCACAATTTGACTTCAATGGATCACAGCTCGTGATTGTTGCTGGCCAATCCGTGTCAGTAGCGGACCAACTCTCACGAGTTTGGTTGTGTTCCATGCTTTCCAAGGTTATCCCCATCCAACGGTAGAAATTCCCGATGGCAAAAGCTCCCAAGAATGCGATCAGCCCCTCGCGCGCCGAAGCCTATCCTGAATGGTACCAGCAGGTCATTCGTGCGGCTGACTTGGCTGAAAATAGTCCCGTCCGAGGTTGCATGGTGATCAAGCCATGGGGCTACCGACTGTGGGAAAATATGCAACGTGCTCTGGATGACATGTTCAAGGCCACCGGGCATCAGAATGCTTACTTTCCTCTCTTCATTCCAATGAGCTTCCTCGAAAAGGAAGCTGAGCATGTAGAGGGATTTGCCAAGGAATGCGCGGTGGTGACTCATCATCGTCTTGAGCCGGATCCCGATGGGGGATTGCGGCCCGCCGGCAAGCTTGAGGAGCCATTGATCGTACGTCCTACCAGTGAGACGATCATCGGAGCGACCTATGCCAAATGGGTTCAGAGCCATCGCGATCTTCCTATTTTGATCAATCAATGGGCAAATGTTGTGCGTTGGGAAATGCGCACGCGGATGTTTCTGAGGACAGCGGAATTTCTTTGGCAGGAAGGGCATACTGTGCACGCCACCAGTGAGGAAGCAATTGCTGAAACGGAACAGATGATTAATGTCTATGCCGATTTTGCAGAGAACTGGATGGCGATGCCAGTGATCATCGGCAGCAAGACGGCGGATGAAAGATTCCCAGGCGCTGTGGAAACGCTTTCCATTGAGGCAATGATGCAGGATCGTAAGGCACTGCAGGCCGGGACAAGCCACTTTCTGGGGCAGAATTTTTCGAAAGCGCAGGACATTGCGTTTCAGGCGGAGAATGGAGAACGGGAGTACGCATGGACCACAAGTTGGGGTGTCTCGACGCGCCTGGTGGGTGCACTGATCATGAGCCATAGCGATGACGATGGGCTTGTGCTTCCGCCCCGACTGGCGCCTGCGCAAGTGGTGATCCTGCCGATTTATCGCGACGATTCGCAGCGTGCAGAGGTGCTGCAATACGTCGAAAAAGTCAAAGCGGAGCTTTCAGCACAGCAGTATGAAGGTAGCCCGATTCGGGTAGAAATTGATGATCGTGACATTCGTGGTGGTGAAAAGAAATGGCACCATGTGAAACGGGGCGTACCCGTCCGTTTGGAAATCGGGCCGAAGGACATCCAGAAGGATGCTGTCTTTCTTGGGCGACGGGATCATCCCAAAAGTGCTCCCATGAGTCGCGGAGAATTGATTGCTGGAATCGCTACCTTGCTCGCACAAATGCAACAGGGGCTGTTTGATGCCGCCGCAAAATTGCGGGACGACAACTCTTGTGTGATTACCAATGAGTCAGAATTTCGAGACTTCTTTACGCCCGAGAATGAACAAGATATTCACGGCGGGTTTGCTCACTGCCACTTCTCATCAGAGGAAGAGCTTCAGCCTTTGCTGAAAGAACTGAAAGTCACTATCCGTTGTATTCCTCGAGAAGGAAATGATGAGCCTGGGATCTGTTTCTTGACAGGCAAACCTGCAGCGAAGAAAGCTATCTTTGCCAAGGCGTACTAGCCACTTTGTGGGTTCGCGATGCCGGACGAGTCGCGACACACATTGCCATGCGTGTCAGGCCCTCGTTTCCGAGCTTGGGTTCCCTGTACAAACACGCTTCCCTGTACAAGCTCGGTGGCGAGCATCTCGTTCATGCTGAACGCTGGTAAATGGCTGTCAGCAGTGACTCGGTGTCTTTAAACTTTTTGCCGCCTGCCATTGTTTCGTCAATCAGCTTACGGGCATCTGATTCACTGTGGCCCAAAGTGATTAACGCATCAAACGTTTCGCTGATGACGGCTGAAGCTGCGTTCCCCTTGTTGCCATTTTCGCTGGTGACTGCCTGTCGTTCTACCATCAAGGCAAAACGTGGCATCTTGCGGCGTAACTTGGCGATCACGCGTTCGCTCGTTGCTGGACCGACTCCCGGCAATGCAGATAGCCCTTTTGCATCCTGTTCTTCGATGAGCACCGCAAGTTCCTTGACCGGACGAACCATGGCGCGGAGTGCTTTCTTGACTCCTACACCGTCGACGCTGCAGAATAGATCAAAAAACTGACGTTCAGGTTCTGTCATGAATCCGATCAGACGCGGTGTCAGGCGACCACCTTGGGCATTTCCCTCGATATAATCCAAGGTATGAAGACGTGTTTTCTGGCCGATGCTGTTTTGCAGCATGCGGCGAGTGTAGTCGGCTACCAACACTTCATATTCGAAGGGGGCAGCTTCAATGGTGACAGCAGTTTCACTGACGCGAACCAGTGTTCCAGCGATGGTAACGATCAAGAGTGAGTGCTCCGGGGTTTATGAAGTTCTTACTCGATGC